>ENA-UEPJ01001246-UEPJ01001246.1-human-gut-metagenome-genome-assembly--contig:-NODE-1246-length-31736-cov-10.653843_pt1 | contig 31736 bp, 27 predicted proteins | sample MGYA00242890_ERZ507896 | MGnify/ENA primary metagenome ERZ507896 (study PRJEB26167, sample SAMN06115508) | human gut metagenome | host: Homo sapiens | place: China:Qinghai | collected 2015-08-20... | reverse complement strand
TTCGCCAGCCCCGGCGTGGGCGGTAAGAGCGCCATCAACAACTATTCCAGTGAATTTCTTTACAAATGCTGGAAGCGATTCCGCAAATACTACGCCACCCTCACCGGCATTACGCAGAACGTGGAGGAATGCCTGCTATCCGACACGGCGCGGCTGATGTTCGCCAACAGCGAGTTCTTGGTACTGCTGAACCAGGCACCTACCGACCGTGCTGAGCTGGCCAAGCTGCTGGATGCCAGCGACGCGCAGATGGATTACGTCAGCGACGCACCGGCAGGACACGGACTGATCAAGGTGGGCTCTTGCCTTGTGCCGTTCATCAACGAACTGCCCCGTGATACGGAATTGTACCGCCTGATGACCACCAAGCCGGGGGAGCAAAATGCGTGACATCAAGACCCGTGCCGCCATGGAGCAGCCGAAAACGCGGCAGCAAAACGCCATACCCCGCACGGCGGTGCGTATCCTACAGCGGCACTACGCCCAGCAGAAGCAGGAACGGCAGATGCAACGCCAGCGGCAGCCGGTGGAGTACGCCACGGAGCAGGCACAGCGGGGAACGGCGGATGCCGCTCATCTGACTTTCCACGCTACGCAGCAGATCCAGCGGAAATATGCTCTGCACAAATACCGTACCCAAAAGGTGCGGCAGCGGCAGGAGACAACGGCGGCGCAGGTGTGCCAGCGGGATATGTGGCGGTCAACGGAGCAGACCGCCGCGGCGCAGCACACTGCCACAGTGCCGCGCCAACCGGCACAAAAACCGCCTACACAAACCATGACCGCCGCCCAGCAGCGGGCAAAGCAGCAAACCCAACGCACCGCCCAAAGGCAGATGCTCCAACAGACGAAAGCCGCCGCCCGCAAAGCGGGGCAGCGGCTGGAGCAGATGGCGCAGGTGGTGGGCAAGACCGTCCGCGCCGGGTTCAAGGCGATAGCCGCAGCGGGCGGCGGTGTGGTGCTGTTCCTGCTGCTGGCCTTGCCGGTGATGGCGGTGGTGGCAGCGCTGTCCCCGGCAGGCGTCCTTGCGGACAGCTACACCATGGAACCCACCGGCGAGGCTATGGAGGTGTGGGAGCGCCTGCCGGACGATCTCTCCATGGAACGGCGCATGGTGGTGACATACGCGCTGGCGCTGGTGGACAAGGTGGACTACTTTTGGGGCGGCAAATCGCTGGTGCTGGGCTGGGACGACCGCTGGGGCGAGCTGACGGAGGTCACAGCCGAGGGCAGCGACAGCACCGGCACGGAGCAGCCCTACGGTCTTGACTGTTCCGGCTTCGTGGATTGGGTGTTTTACAACGCCAGCGGCGGCAGATACATCATCGGGCAAGGCGGCGGCGCAGCAGAGCAGCACGGCAACTGCGTGGACATAGAGTGGGACGAAGTACAGCCGGGGGACTTGCTGCTCTATCCGGAGGATGAACACGTCGGCATCGCCGCAGGCCGCGACTGGCTGGGCCGCCTGCTGGTGGTGCATTGTGCCGCAGATACGGACGGTGTGGCTATCTCCCACCGTGATGGCTTCGAGACAGCTGCAAGACCGGTGTGGTACACAGATGAATAGAGAGCGGATTAGGCGTGATTAAATATGAAAAATGGGGGGAGCAGTAAATAGAGGCTGCTTCTTGAAAATCGATTATGAACGAATTTAGAACAACAGTCCGGAATGGATATAGACCCTCCAAAATGTGGGGGGAGAGGTGCCATTTTACGAAATGTAGTTGAATTTTGCAAATTGCTGCAATATAATCACAGTAAGCGTGCGGCAAGATTTTGTGCTTGTGTTTCGCAAGTGTTGACAAGAACGGTGAGAAGATTCGCTCTCATGTCACCTGTTTATCCCTATTAACTTTTTGTGTAGCTTATAGTTATATACATATTTCCGCATAATGAGTTGCCGCACGCTTTTCAGGAGATTGCTATGAGAAAGTTTTGTGATGCAGAAACAAGAAATGAATTTGCGGACTTTTTGAAAATTTCAAGAAGTCAACTGAGTTATGTTCTGTTTGTGAAACATCCTCATAGTTATTATAAAACCTTTGAAATTCCTAAGAAAAGCGGGGGAACCCGAGTTATTAATGCACCATACGGTGAGTTGAAGTTTATACAAGAACAGTTGAATAAGCGATTGGCAGAGTATCAGAAATATATTTGGGAGGTCAAAGGTGTACGCCCCGCTATTTCCCACGGATTTGAAAAAGGGAAGAGTATTATTACAAATGCAAAGATTCATAGGAATAAAAGATATGTCGTAAATTTGGATATTGAAAATTTCTTTGGAACTTTTCATTTCGGCAGGATAGTCGGCTTTTTTGAGAAAAATCGATATTTTCGCCTACCGCATGAAGTGGCGATTACTATTGCGCAAATTACTTGCTATAATGGGACTTTACCTCAGGGAGCACCCAGTTCGCCTATCATTACAAATTATATCTGTCAAGTTCTAGATAGAAGGTTGCTGCTTCTCGCCAGGGAGTACAGGTTAGACTATACAAGATACGCGGATGATATAACTTTTTCAACAAACGATATTCACTTTACTGACAAGTACAGGGCCTTCCTTGATGCAGTGGATACTGAGATTCAACGCGCCGGGTTTCGAATCAACAGTAAGAAGACCCGACTATTATTCGAATCCTCTCGCCAAGAGGTAACGGGTCTTACTGTCAACAAAAAAATCAATAGCAACAAACAATTTCGGAAAGAAACGCGAGCGATGGCACACCATATGTATGCAAATGGCGAGTTTTCCATAGCCGGAGACTCTGGGACTCTTGAGCAACTTGAAGGTCGGTTTTCTTTTATTGACCAAATAGAACATTATAACAATAGTCTAAGTGGCAATAAAAAGAACTATCATAACTTAAGTGGCTGTGAACGTGAATATCAAAAATTTTTGTTCTATAAGTATTTCTTTGCGAACCAACGGCCACTTATTCTCACCGAAGGCAAAACGGATGTTCGTTACTTAAAAGCGGCTCTCAGAAATCTCTATAACGAATACCCAACACTGATTAAGAAGAACGAAGATGGCTCCTTCCAGTTCGAAGTATCCTTTTTTAAAAGATCTAGACGGTGGGAATACTTTTTTGGATTAAGTTCTGATGGGGCGGATACATTGGGAAATATTTGCCAGTGTTATTTCTCTAAACGAAATACGGGCTTGCCACAGGTTTTCGATTATATGAAGAACATAAGTGGACGGCAGCCTCAGCATCCAGTCATTTTTCTTTTGGATAATGAGATGAAGTCAGACAAACCTTTAAAAAAATTTTTACAAAAACAGAGGATTACTGACGAAAAGAGAAGGCAACTTGTTGCAAGATTATATATTCAGATTATGGATGGCACGAATTTATTTCTTGTTACAAATCCACTGGCAAACGGGGACGAAGAGTCCGCCATCGAGATATTATTCCCAGAGGAAGTTTTATTGCACGAAATAGATGGAAAGAAATTCTCTCTGGAGAATGACTATGATACCGCTACCTATTATGGCAAAGAACTCTTTTCAAAATATATTGAAGCCAATTATGAATCCTTGGATTTCAGCGGATTTAGACCACTTTTGAATGCGCTGGCTGCAGCCGTTGAAACGTATCGCTTATCGTGTAATACATAGGTATACAGTTTCTCGGAGTATTGAAGTTACTTATTTGGCAACAGAAAAATACACTTACTCTAAGCGTTAATGAGTCCAGTGAAGACTGCCTATATGGCTAGATCTGAATACAGCTTCAGCGTTTACATATGAATAATGGCAGAGACGGTGCAATTATTGCTATCTATTTGTAAAACCCGTCTCAATCTGGGACGGATTTTGGCGCATTAGGCACTACATTGTGCCGCTTTTCTCTAAAAACTGGATGTGACAGCACAAGTATGTGTATTTTGTGAAGATGTGCTTTTTCCACGACTGTGGTAATGTAGTCCCTCTACTAAGCGGTACACGGTAGAAAAAATTGCCATCATGTCTGATTACAGCGTATTTTTACGCAAATTCTTATACAAAATATAGGTAAGGGTGCAGTTCAAATTGAACTGCACCCTTACTATGTTGCTGAAAGTGTATTTATGCGTTACCGCTGCCGCTGTAAATCGTGTATAGGTGGGTAGGTACACGGAATAGGCCGGTTCTGCCGTCAACTAAGGACTCCATTTTTATCACAGGTGAGGGTCAGGGTAACAGGAAATTTAGATGACCCGATTATTTGCTTGGCTGCCATTGTAATATTTCCAGTGGCGGTGTTGCCGCTTTTAGAAGAGGACTTACTATACACGCTCCAAATATTGTCGTAAATCGTTATCACGGGCGTATTTGCACTGGTACACCGAGATGTGGAGCCGTCGTAGGTGAATGTGGCCGTCATTGATGCGCTCCAGTCGAGGCCTCCGCCAGCATCATGGTAGTCATGTTTTACCGAACCAACTCTTGTTTTGCTGGCGCGTGTGGCAGCGGTGTTGGTTACAGAGACGGTGGTTATCACATAACTGCCATCATCGAAATAGACAATGCGTTGGAATTCCTCCGCGTTCGCGGCAAAAGCGCAGGTAGGGAAAAGGCATACGACAATTAAGCACAAGGAAAGAAAAGCGGCACTGTGTTTTTTCATAACAGTTCTCCTTCTTACTCTATTGTTGTTATGATACGGTCGCTCCATCCAGTGATGGCGTGTTGATACTGATGGATCTCGGTACAAAGTACTGCAATAAGAATACATAACGCAGCCAGAACGCCTATTCCGACAACAGTCAGGATTTTCCGCCGTAGGCGGAGAGCTGCCAGAAGCTCGGCGGTGTCCATATCATCCACATAACTGGCCGCGACCTGCTGCGGTGTACCGAATTGTTCCTCTGGCGTTACGGAGTCCTCCGCGTGTTCACTACGATACTCTTCCAAGCGGAGACGAAGGTTCTGTAGGATGTGTTGTCGTTGCTTGCGAGGGCAGGGTAGGTAATTGCCGACAGCGTGGCAGTATTGACGGATCGCACGCTCTGTCATGATATCGTCTCCTCTCTGTGGATAATGGAAAAGACACCAGCTGTCAGCTCCTCGTATTCTGCGGTCATTTCCCGAAGCCGTTCTACACCGGAGGGTTCCAGATGATAGTAATTTCGCGTCATACGTTTGCCTACCAGAACCCGTTCTTCTGAAATAAGTCCCTGATCCTGTAGCCGGTACAAAATGGGGTACAAGGAGCCTTCCTGAATGGTCAGCTTGCCACCGCTGAAACGTGAAATCTCCTGACACAGCTGATACCCATACATATTTTCTGATTTCAGCAGAGAGAGAATGACCAATGACATAATCCCGCGTCGGTAATTACTCTGTGACGTATCCCTGGACAAAGGCACCACCTCGTTTCTGTTTCTATATACTTGTATAACACAAATACTGAATTATTTCAATACTTGTTATTAAAAAGTATTGTTGACAAATCATATATATTATGGTAAATTGCAGACAAGAGCTGTTCATAGAGAACGGCGAGAACGAAAGACGATAGAAAAGAAGGGAGGTCCCAAGAAAAGAGAACGTTTATTACTAAAGGATAAGGAGATGAGTATCTATGACAAAAAGGGAGTCAGATTGCTGTTTATCATGCTGAGTTCTCTGATGCTCGCAGTTGTTATGGTGGCCTGTGCGAAGCAGGAGCCGACGGGCGAGGAGACCGCAGATATTCCGCAGGAGGTTCAGAACGCGGCTGAGAACTATCTTGAGGCATTCAAGAAAGGCGGCGCCGCAGAATCTACGAAATATGCATACTATCCTACGGAAGAACTTCGTGAACAGCACGCTGCGCAAAGCGGACAGACATTGGAGAACTACAAAATTGAGAAGATCGAAAAACTGACGGATACTCTTTATGCGGTAACATGGACGGCGGAAACGAATATCTACGATTCGGCACAGACGATTTTCGGCTTTGTAGGAAATGTGGATGGGAAATGGCTCTATATTGGCAACACGGATTATGTACCCCAAGATATGAAAGAGGGGCTTGACCTGTCCCGCTACGAATACACAGATCCGAATATTTTGTAGAACCGGCTGTATATGTAAATAATTTCCGTGCGGTAATAGGATTCAAGTTTCGTTATATTTGCGATTTGACATTCGATACGGACGAACAAGGAGGATTTTATGAAACGACTTTCTGCACTTATTTTAAGCTGTGTACTTATCGTAAGTCTTACTCTTCCGGCCTTTGCAGTGTCCTCCGAGGTTCATAGCGATGTCGGAGTGGCCAAAGAAATGAGAGCTAGTATAGATTGGAAAGAGTGGGCGAAGGAAGTTATCGTGTGGCTTATCAAACAAGTGGATGACGCGGTATACTACAAAGAGGCAATAAAAACTGTAGAATCAGATTTTATTGAGCTATCTCCGGGGACGATTAGTTTTAACGAAAACAGGAACGGACCTGCCGCAGCTATTATAGACATTGTTGCAAATTCGAATTATCGTATTCGGGAGGGAAAAATCTCCCATCCAGATATGACAATTTCTGTGTCTGCAAGTTGTTCGCTCCTGACAGGGTTACAAAATAAAATCGCAGTTATGCTTATTTCTCCGAATGCTGACATTGTTATTAACAAGACATTGGGCATGAACGGGAGTGCGCTCTATGAGGTAAATACGACGGCGAAAATGGGAACATACAAAGCCACGTTTACCGTTACCGAGAAGCAGAAGTGGACGCCATCCGTAAGACTGTATGATGATGCTGCACCATCATCGACACGCACGGCAGGGATGGAGACATTTTCAGCCGGCCAGATTGTTATGACTCCAGATGGAAATAAGCAGTATACGCTTCCAACTGATTCGGTTATCAATGCAGTCTACGGCGAGACTTTTACGAATACTGCTTATATGATGTCCGTAGAAGAACTGTATGATCAGTTCTGGGATGAAAATTTGAAAACACACGTTATGCGGTTAAAGGACTACGGTGTGGGGGATAGTATTCAAGTTTGTGACACTATTAGCGCTGTAAAATATGAGCCAGATAAGGACAGAACAATTCTAGAGTTTTTGACTAAATACGGCACAGCATATTGGCCGTTCGACGGCGACTTGACAGAAGAATATCGTGCAGGTGATGAAGTATCTTTCCAATTTCAAGTTGTGAAAGAATATGACACCGGCTCGTATATCTTTGAAAGTTTGGATTATTTCCAAGCGGCACTAAACAAACTGGATAATCCGGAAATGTCCCTGTATATCGCGGACTACATCGCCAGATGAGAGTATATACCTGCCGCATTCCCAAGTGGGTCGTTTTCGCGCTTGTCATCGTCACCCTCGCTGTTTTATGGGGGATGAAAAAATACCATGGACTGGATGCGCTCCCGCTGCGAACGCCGGAGACAAAGAACTTTATCACATATGTTAAGGAAACCCATGGAGATTCCCGCGCTACCGTGCAGTATAGATTTCCGCAGCATATAGAGATTCGCGTTACTACGAAATCGGCTCTTTCTGATAGAGAAAAGGAGACGATTCTCCAACGGGCAGCGGAGCTTCTGCAGGATAAAGATTTTGCTCGAAACTATACGCGAGCCTATGAACGGCGGTACGGTAAAATATCCGAGGACAATGAGATTTTGACGACGGGCACAAAAGCTGAGGGACCCACCCTTGTAGCAGTGCGCTTTTATGAGCGCGGAGATCGTTTGTCTGATGACTACTATGCACAGTATCCGTTTGACAAATGGATAGGGGCATAGAGCCCTAAGAATTCAGAGCCGCAGTTCGATCCGAACTGCGGCTCTGTGCTTCGCACACGCGTTATAGAAAGAATCGGTCAAGCAGTTTGGGAAACGTCCGAGCCTGCGGGGCCCGTCACTCATAAGGTACGTCAAGACAACAAATACGGCAAGATATTCTGTGGTGGACGGATTTAGCCTCATGGATGTCTAAGAACGGTATAAAAAGCATCTACCTGTACAGCAGGCAGATGCTTTTTTGTATCAAAAGGTATCGATTGATTCCTGCTGCCGCAGCCCCCCTATTCTACCCTTTCTTGGTTTTCAAGAATGATGGAATGGGGGAAAAGTGTTGTAAAAAATACGAAGAAAAAAGTTTCGAAAAGTTGGCCAAAACGGCCTACTTCAAACGGAGTATTTAGTGAGAGGGAAAGAGAGAACCCTTCCGGAAACAAAGGAGGATGACGAGTTGAAGCTTCCTTGGAATCAGAAAGAGAGCGTCCGCCACATATTCGATAGCTACTGCAAGAAGATACTGCGTCAGGAAAACGTGGATATGAAGCGGTCGGAAGCACGCCGTAGGGCGCGGGAATGCAGCCTTTCGGAGTTACCTCCGGAACTTCTTGCACAGCTTTGCTACGAGGACATTCACCCCGTGGAGTTTGAAGTGTGCGGATACCGTATTCCCGTCAACGATGACCGTCTCGCGGCGGCATTGGCCAAGCTCCTGCGGGAGAAGCGCGATGTAATTTTGCTGTCCTACTTCATGGATATGAGCGACCGTGAGATCGGGGAACTGCTGGACATGGCGCGGCGTACAGTCCAGCATCGACGGACAGATACTCTTGCTGAACTCAGAAAACGAATGGAGGATGACAATGACTAATCTCTTACATACGAAGCGTATCCGCAATAAGACGCTGCTTCCGTTCTCCGTGATCCGCGCGGCGTCGCAGGGCGACGAAGCCGCCATTTGCTGCATCCTGAAGCGCTATGAGGGCTACATACGCCGCCTGTCTACGCGCTGCTTCTACGACGCGACGGGGAACCTCTACTACTTCATAGATGAAGCGGTGCGCGGTCAGCTTGAGATAAAGCTAATCGAGAGCATCCTAAAATTTGATATCATCCGAAGCGCATAGCCCGTCTCCACCCGCAACGGCGGCGTATCCCCCTTGCGCTGCCGCTGTGGGTTTTATATAGACTGGCAGCTGCCGTCAATCGTGTATTGACCTCGGCTGCGGGCCTATATGCCCCATGCTCCTTGAAAAGCGCACTTTGCGTGTCATAAAGCAGACAGGTACGTTCGTGCCGGTGTGAGCCATAGGACAGCGCCCGCCATGATCTTCCCATGGGGAGGGAGCGAAACAGGCGTTGTTCAGAAACAGGGCGGCACTCTGTTGGCCATGACCACCGGCACCCTTAAAGATACTCCCGCATTGGACGCCCTCAAAGCATCGTGCGGCGCACCCATCAGCATGGGCCGGGGTGAGATTCCCGTGAGGCTGGCAGCCACCAGCCGCCTGTTTTGCTTGAGAAAAGAGACAAAATGCAAAGCCGTGGAGCTTGCAGACAAGCGTTTGCCTGTATGCTCGACGGCTTTTTGGTTAGAGTTGGAAAGAAACGTTCATAATGGTAACGGAGGTGGCGACACTTGAACGATAAGAATGAACAGCAAATCGGCGCGGCGACTTATGTGATCGAGCGCGTATTTACCGGCACAAAAACCATCCAGGAAGTGGTAACAGAGGAAATCATTTTCACTGGAAAACAGGCCGCAAATTTTGACCAGCAGGACAGCCGCATGGTATAATGGAACCGTAAATGAGTGGTTCCGGAAAGGAGGAACAATGAGGAACCACGTCCAGCTTGCAGACGCCTACTACCGCCTTTCCGATGAGGAACGGAAGTACGGCGAATCTGCCAGTATTACCAACCAGCGTACCATTGTGCGGGAATACTGCGAAAAACACGGTATTATTCTGGTGGAGGAGTTTACCGATGACGGCTATTCCGGCGGCAACTTCGAGCGCCCCGGCTTCCGCGCCATGCTGGAGCATCTGAAAACCGGCAAGGTCAATATGGTCATCACCAAAGACCTGTCTCGTCTGGGCCGTGATATGACGGAATCCAGCCACTATGCGGAGCGCTATTTTCCTGAACACGGCATCCATTATCTGGCCCCCGGCAGCAATTTTGACTCCGAGGGAGATAACCTGATGGCACCGTTTCAGTTTGCCATGAACGACGTCTATCTGCGGGATACGTCCCGTAAGGTCAAGCAGACGCTGAACACCAAGCGCAACAACGGCAAGTATGTGGCCTGCCCGCCCTACGGCTACCGGAAGGCGGAGCGCACCACCGACCAGCTTGTGCCGGACGAGAACACCGCGCCGGTGGTCAAGATGATCTTTGATATGGCGGCCTCCGGCCAGTCCTGCCGCAGCATCGCCATACGGCTCAACGAGTCGTGCATCATGCCGCCGCTGAAGTACCGCGTGGAATGCCGTGACAACTTCACCGAGCGCGGCGCACAGCGGATGTCCGACATGTGGAACTATACCACCGTGAAACGCATTCTTCGCAATCGGGTCTACCTGGGACACACGCTGCTGGGCAAGAGCCGCAAGGTCAGCGTGAAGTCCAAGAAGAAGGTCAAGGTACCGGAGGAGGAATGGGTATTCACGAAGAACACCCATGAGGCGCTGGTGTCGCAGGAGCAGTTCGACATGGCCGCTCACTTTATGGGCGAGAACACCAAGGCGAACGGGGCAAATCCCGCGTTCCGCCACAGCATCTTCGGCGGCATCGCCTGCTGTGCCTGCTGCGGCGCGGCCATGTGTTCCGGCGGTTCCGTCTACAACGGAGAACGGGCGAAATACTGGTATCTGGTATGCAACAACCTGAGTTCCAGAACGCAGACCCGCTGCATGCATGGGGCGCGTATCCGCTACGATGACCTGATGGAAGTCGTTCGCTGTGACCTCAATAAGCTGCTGTCCTTCGATGAAAGTACGATCCGCGCTATCACGGAGAACGCCATCGAGCAGGCCAACGCCTCTCTGGGCGGCGAAGACCCCGTCGTGCAGATCGAGAACATCGACAAGCAGACCGCCCGCCTCAAGAAGATGATCGAACGCTCCTACCGCGACAATATCGCAGGGGCGCTCAGTAATGACATTCAGGAGGAAATGGTCAAAAAGTTCAGCAGGGAGATCGAGGAACTGGCCGTGCGCCGTAAGAAGCTGCTGGAGGGCGAGACAACGGCAAAGGAGATACGCAGCGCCTATGGACTGTTCTTTGACCTCGCCAAACGGTATACCTATGTAGAAACGCTGGATAGAAATATATTGCACGCCTTCATCGACCGTATCGAGATCGGTGAAAAGATACTGCCGGAGGGCAGAAAAGTTGCCGGGCCGCGTACCCCGTACCGGCAGAGTATCCGCATCTTCTACCGCTTTATCGGGGAAGTATCGGGAGACGACCTGCGTCAAGTGCAGGCGAATAGAGATCGTGAAGAGGCTGCTTCCGTGGCAGGAATGTGACGAATGTCCACGACAAAGATACACTTGTTTCAAACAAGATGTTTCCACCTCAAAAACTGGCTTTTTAAGAAAACGCATTTTTCCTGCATTTAAGCCAAAAATCGGGGGTCGGAAAAATTCTTTGAGGTGGATACACATCTTCCTCGGAGGCGGCCTCCATCTTAAACTTATCCATAGCGGCCTTGGCCTCGGGAACGTTCAGCTTGCTGCTGTTCTTACTGGACATATTGAAAAATCTCCTTTCCTGTTGTTGAGCGATAAACTCTGATTGGGTATCGCAGTCATAGCTTTTCCCGAGGGACGGTGAATATGCGGCGGCGAGGGCTGGTAATATCTGCTGAAAATGCTGTCAGACAGCAAGGGAAAACAAGCTCCGCCGATCGAAACGCGCCATGCTGCGTCAGAAGTCCCGGCAGCACGATGCCGACATTTCGCGCCGAAAAAACATACATTTCAGGCGGAGCCTGTATCGCTGTCGAAAAACATGCTATACTGCCGAAACGGAGAGTGGGCGGTTCAGACCGCCGGAACAAACGGAGAATACAGGAGGGTCCTATGGGATTATTCAGTAACAATAAAAAGCTCTGCCCCATCTGCGGCAGCCCTACCCCGCGGCTGCTGCCCACCAAGGTGGAGGATATGCCCTTGTGCAAGGAATGCGCCGGTAAGGTGGATCTGCCGGACGGCGTGCTGGAGCGCATGTCGCTGGATCAGTTCAAGAAATACATCACTTACTATGACGAAAACCAGGCGCTGCGGGATGCGTTCAAGGAGACGGACCGCATGAGCTTCGGCTTTCTGAGCGGCGAGCTGCTGGCGGACACGGAGCACCGTCTGCTGCGGCTGAAGGGCTACGACGGCGCACTGGTATTTCCGGCGTCGGCGCTGGTGTCCTTCCGCTTCCTGGAGGACGGCAAGACCCTGTTCGAGGGCAGGGCCGACGGCCTGCACTGCCATCAGAGCGACGTGCCGGAGCGGGCGCGGGCCATGCAGATGAGGGTGGACCGCTTCCAGATGCAGAAAGAGGAGTACGAGCGCATGGAGCGGATGGAGCGCATGCGTGACCGCGACCGCCGTCCCGGGGAGCCGGACGACCGCCGGTTCGATATACCGGAGCCCCGCTTCGAGGCGGACGCGCCGGTGCATAAGTTCAGCGTGGAGGTCATCCTCAGCGACCCGTACTGGAAGTCTTTCCGGAATGAGATCAGCGCGCCGTCCTTCAGCTCCACGAACCCCAGCGTCATCGACTATCTCAATGAGTACGATGAAAAGGTGGAGGAGCTGCACCGCATGGCCACGGCGCTGGCCCATGTGATGAATCCCGGCGCCAGAGAGCTGTGGGACGGCGAGACCGCCGCCGCGCCGGCCGCTCAGGCGGCTCAGCCCGTTCAGGCCGCGGCGCCTGCCGTGGACACGGTGGCGGAGCTGCAGAAGTATAAGATGCTGGTGGACACCGGCGTCATCACCGAGGAGGAGTTTGCTGCCAAGAAGAAGCAGCTGTTGGGGATCTGAATATGAAGAAGAAAATTTTCGCGCTGATGATGGCGCTGGTCATGGCCCTGCCGCTGGCCGCCTGCGGCGATGAGCCCGGTACGCCGGACAACAATACGGCGGCGGACGACGGCAGCAGCTGGGCGGTATACTGGTACCTCTGCGGCAGCGATCTGGAGACCGGGGGCGGCTGCGCCACCACGGACCTCAGCGAGCTGATGGAGGTGGAGCTGCCGGAGAACGTGACGGTGGTCATCCAGACCGGCGGCGCTGCCGAGTGGCAGAACGACGTGGTGGATGCCTCCAAGCTGCAGCGCTTCGTGTACAACAGCGAGGGATTGCAGCTGGTGGACGAGCAGCCCTCGGCCAGTATGGGCGACAGCGAGACGCTGGCGGCGTTTCTGCAGTTTGCCAAGGACAGCTACCCCGCCGACAAGACGGCGGTGGTGTTCTGGAACCACGGCGGCGGCTCGGTGTCCGGCGCGGCTTTTGACGAGCTGTACGACTACGACTCCCTGACGCTGGACGAGATGTACGCCGCGTTTTCCCAGGTGTGGGAGCCGTCGCTGGAGGCGGGGCAGCAGCCGGTGGAGCTGGTGGGCTTTGACACCTGCCTGATGGCCACGGTGGACGTGGCTTACACCTTCTGCGACCTGAGCCGCTATCTGGTGGCCTCGGAGGAGACGGAGCCGGGCAACGGCTGGTACTACACCGACTGGGTGGGCGCGCTGGCGGAACAGCCGTCCATGGACGGCGCCGCTCTGGGACGCGCCATCTGCGATGCGTACTACACCGGCTGCGAGCTGGCTGGCACGGAGGACAGTGTGACGCTGTCCCTCACCGACCTGTCTCAGATCGGGCCGCTGCTGACGGCCTATGAGAGCTACGGCGCAGAGGCGCTGAGCGCCGCCTGCCAGGACCCGTCCTTCTTCACGCGGTTTGCCCGCGTGGCGGACCGCAGCGAGAACTACGGCGGCAACACCCGCGAGGAGGGCTATGCCAACATGGTGGACCTGGGCCACATGGCCCGTCAGAGCGGCGATATGCTGCCCTCGGCCCAGGCGGTGCTGGACGCGCTGGACAGCTGCGTGCTGTATCAGGTGAAGGGCCCCTACCGCAGCGAGGCCACGGGCCTGTCCTGCTACTACTCCTATAACGGCGATGCGGATGAGGCGGTCAGCTATGCCGGTCTGGGCGCCGGCACGGCGTTCAAGTACTTCTATCTCTATGAGCTTACCGGTGAGCTGGACCAGAGCGGCATGGACTATCTGGCGGAGATGGATATCCACGACCTGCCTGATGTGAAGACGCTGTCCGCTATGGATTGGGACAACGCGCCTCTGACCCTGAACGATGAGGGCTGCGCCGTGCTGACCCTGGGGCCGGAGGCCGACAGCCTGCTGGCGTCCGTGAATTTCTCCCTGTACTATACGGATCCGGACAGCGACAGCCTGCTGATGCTGGGTACGGACAACGACATCGTCGGCGACTGGGAGAACGGCGTGTTCACCGACAACTTCCGGGGCGTCTGGGGCAGCATCGACGGCGCGGTGGTCTACATGGAGCTCAGCAGTGAGGGTGACGACTACAACCTGTATACCGTGCCGGTGCTGCTGAACGGCGAGGCATACAACCTGCAGGTGGCCTATAACTTCTCCACGGAGAGCTGGGAGATCCTGGGTGCGCGGCAGGGACTGGATGAGAACGGCATGGCCGGTAAGGAGCTGCGGCTGCTGCAGGAGGGCGATGAGCTCACCACCGTGTGGTATATGTCCAGCATTTCCGGCGATGATGATTTTGAGGCCTACGAGGCGGAGACCATCACCGTGACGGCGGATACCGCCTTCGGCGAGACGGCGCTGCCGGACGGGCGGTACGTCATGGTGTTCGAAATGCGGGACGCCATGGACAACTGCGCCTACTCCAGCCCGGCCGTCTTCACCGTGGAGGGCGACAGCATCACCACCAGCGTGTGATGCAAAGAACGATATAGACCGCAGAGGCGGTTTATATAGATATCAAGAGAAACGACAACAATGGAGGAAGAATGAACATGAAACTCAAGAAACTGCTGGCTCTGCTGCTGGCGATGATGATGGCATTTGCTCTGGTGGCCTGCGGTGATACCGCCGACACGGGCGACGACGCTGCTGACGATCAGCAGCAGATGCAGGACGATGCCGCCGCGGACGATACCCAGACCAGCCCTGAGGGCCAGAGCCTGCTGACCATCCTGGCCGATCAGTTTATTCCCGCTCCCGAAGTGGCGGGTACCTACTGGACCTTCATCGGCGGCTATGTCGACGGCGTGCAGATGACCGCGGATCAGACCCAGGAGGTCATGAGCCAGCTCCACGACGTGTACCAGTTCATCTTCGTGGACGAGAGTAAGGTTGTGCTGGCCGAGGATGAGGAGCAGACCGAGGGCACCTACTCCCTCAGCGAGGACGGCGGCACCATGAAGATCGAGGTGGGCGGCGTCACCTATGCCGGCACCTTCATCGACAAGGACGGCCACACCGTGATGGTGGCTATGCTGGACGGCACCGGCATGAACGCCCTGTACTTCCAGGAGATCATCGAGGGTTGAACAAACCAATAAAAAAGGACCTGCACCGCGAGGTGCAGGTCCTTTTTTACTGGACGCAGGTTTACTTGGCGACGCCCTTTGCCGGCAGCATCACGCGCAGCAGGAATGTGCCCCGCTCCGCCAGGAACTGGCACAGGCCGCCGCGCTGCTGGGCAATGGCCTGAATGCTGCGGCAGCCGAAGCCGTGGCCCGCCGCATCGGATACCGGTATGCCATCCCGCATCACCGGCGGCGTGTCGTAGGGATTGCGTACCTCGATGAGCAGTTTGTTCAGGCGGATGCCGCAGTAGAGGTCTACCGTCCGGCGGAACTCCGGCCGCAGCGTGGACGCGGCGCGCAGGGCATTTTCCAGCGCGTTGGACAGCAGGGAGCACAGCTCCGTGTCGCTGATGGGCAGGTGGGCGGGGACCCGCGCGTCCACGTTCAGAGTAACGCCGGATTTTTCCGCCTTCTGGACGAAGGAGGAGCACAGCAGATTCACCGTCTCGTTCTCGCAGAAGCGGCGGGAGGTGATGGCCTCCACGTCGGACTGGACCTTTTGGATGTACTCCTGTGCCTGCTGGGGGCTGCCGGAGGCCAGAAGGCCGCTGATCATGTTCAGGTGGTGGCGCATGTCGTGCTGGTACACCGCCGTCTGCATCTCCGACTGGCGCAGGGAGTCCATCTCCTGCTGGGACTGCTTCAGCTCTACCTCCAGCAGGGAGCGCTGCATCTCGGCGCTGGAGCGCTTCTGACTCTGGACGTGGAAGGCGGGCAGGAACAGGACGTAGAACACCACCAGCACCGTGGGCAGGAACTCGTTGAGGGCCTGAATGCCGGAATACAGCGCATCGGAGTAGATGGTGGTGGCGTAGTCAAAAATGTAATAGCTGCAGGGCAGGCTCCCGAACAGCAGCAGGGCGGTGGGGGAGCTGGTCATGGCGCCGTAGGCCGCGGCCACGAAGTACCGGCGGAACAGGTAGAACGACCCGCTCAGCAGCACGATATACACCAGATTGCCGGCCACGGCGCTGTGGGTCAGGGCCTCCACGGCCATGCTGCCCCAGCGGGGCGGCTGGCAGCAGAGATAGGCGGTGGCGGTGCTGACGATGGCGATGCCCCAGGGCTTTTTCAGCGCCAGCACCAAAATCAGCACCAGCGGCAGATGGACGATCAGGGGGTAGATCTGCTTGACAGCCAGCTCGCCCAGCGCCAGCCAGCCCAGGAGCTGGACCACCAGAAAGCAGGGGCACAGGTACGCGATCAGACGCTTCTGGCGGGGGGTATCGCAGCCGCCGGAGATGAACACATCAAGTGCCAGCCCGTAGATCAGCACCAGAGCGTAATCGAACACGTCCAGCAGGGACGCGATATTCATGTCGGATACGGTCACAGCTCCTCCCTCTCCGCAAACAGCAGCTTCATATAGTCCTTTTGCAGCTGGGGGTACAGCAGCCGCGACACCGGCAGGTTCATGCCGGAAAACGTATGGACACCGGCGGGGGACAGCTCATCGATCTGGAGCATGTTCACAATGTAGGACCGGTGGATGCGCATGAACTCCGGCCGCACCAGCAGCAGCGGCTCGTAGTCCTTCAGAGAACCCGCCACCTCCCGCACCGTGCCGTCGGCCAGGTGGAAGTAGAGATGCTTTCCGTTGACCTCCACATAGGACAGCCGGGAAAACGGCACCCGCACCAGCGTGGCACCCGCCTTCAGGGTCAGGCCGTCCTGCGGACGCTGCTCCCGCAGCATCAGCTTGTCCAGTACGGGGAACAGCAGGCCGCCGCTGATGGGCTTGAGCAGATACTCCAGCGCCCGCACACCGTAGCTCTCGTAGGCGAAGCCCGGGGAGGACGTGAGGAACACGATATCGGCGGCATCGTCAAAGGTGCGTATCTCGCGGGCGGCGTCCATGCCGTCGATGCCGGGCATCATCACATCCAGCAGGTACAGGCTGAACCGCTCGCGCTGGGCCACGTCCAGCATGCCGGCGGCGCTGCGGAACGTGTGATACCGCAGGGGGAAATGCCGCTCCGCCTGCCATTGGTCCAGCAGTGCCGTCAGGGCGGACAGCTCCTCCGCCTGATCATCGCAGACCGCTATATACACCGCAAACACCTCCGTTTGAATGATCGCCTACGATTCTACCACAGGGAGGGGTGGTTTGAAAAGTCATGTTCTGACATTTCGTGTCGAAAAAATATACATTTCAAGGGCGCGGCCTCCTGTCGCCGGAAAAAGCTGGTAAACTGACCATGCTGAAAGCTGGAGAAAGGGGGGCGATGGGAGATGACACCGTGGATCGCGTGGCTGATCGCCGCCGTCTGCGCGGCTGCTTTCGTGGCGCTCTGGTCCTGGGAGGTGCGGCGCATGCTGACCGGCCGGCGGAGCATCGTGGACAGCGCAGCCAGCCAAGTCACCGCCTTCCGCCGCCGTCTGGCGCAGACCCCCGCCGATCGGGAGGCAGCCGCCGTGCTGTACCGCAGCGAGAGCATCTACCGTCAGGCGGCGGACAACTACAACCACGCGCTGCACCGACCATGGGTCTACATCCCGGCCCGCATCATGGGGTTCCGCAGAGCGCCGGAGGAGCCGGAGCCCGGCCCCATGGACGGGGGATCCCACGCCGAGTGACGCGGCGGGAGCAATACGTATATAACGCACTGCGGGCGCAGACCCGCGGGGAGCGATGAGAGAATCTGCAATCACAACAGGGAGGAATCGACGGATGAAGAAGAAATGGATGGGCGGTCTGCTGGCACTGGCACTGGCGGCGCTGTGCATGCTGCCCACACAGGTACAGGCCGCCTCGACGTCCACAACGGAGAAGCATATGCACGGCGACGTGGAGTGCATCCTCTGGACGGACGAGAGAGCCCGTGAGCAGTGCGGCCCCAACAGTACAGCCAGCAACTCACTGCCCTATGTGGACTATGGCCAGCTCGGCATATACTGCCTGACCAAGGATGTGTATCTGCCGAAGGACTGGACGCCCTATACATGGTGGGGCGGCACGAACAGCCTGACGATCTGCCTGAACGGCCACACCATCAACGGCGCGGGCATTCTGGGCAAGGACGAGGCGACCTACAACGACATCACGGACCAGCAGAGTGTGACGCTGATGGACTGCACGGAGGATGCCTCCAAGCGGGGCAGCTTCGGCGTGTATAATTCCGCCGGTTCCAAAAACAGCGCCATCCTTCTGAAGCGGGGCAACAACCTGACGCTCAGCAACGTGACCCTCACCGGCATCGACTGCGCGAAGGCCGCTATCACGGTGGGCGATCGGGCTACGCTGAATCTGTGCGACGGCGCTTCCATCGAGTATAACAAGAGCACCGGCGACAAGCAGGCTACCATCGTGATCAATAAGGGCGGCACGTTCAACATGACCGGCGGCCAGATCCGCGACAACAAGGGCTATGCGGGCGGCGTTCTGAACAACGGCACCTTCAACATGACCGGCGGTTCCATCTTCAATAACGTCGGTACGGCCTATGGCGGCATCGCCACCGGCAGCGGTATTCTGAACATCGGCGGCACCGCCAAGGTCTACTATAACTATAAGGACGGCGCACCCGGCACCCAGCCGCGCAGCAACGTGTGCATGCTGAATCCCGAGAGCTACCCCATCCACGTCAGCGGCCTCCAGAGCACGGCAAAGATCGCCCTGAACAGCTGGGCGGACGGCATCGTGCAGGGCAGGGTGACGGACGAGACGCTGGGCTGCTTCTCTCTGGACGATCCCAACCTGGGCGTGCTGTATGTGGAGAACGAGCAGCTGAAGAAGCTGCCGGCCCACTATCACTGCGTCTGCGGCGCGGAGCACACGGTCAGCGGCAGCCATACCGCGGCCAACCTCCAGACCTTCACGCCCTGGGAGTCCGAGGATTCCCTGCCCACCGAGGCGGGCTACTATCACCTGACCAAGGACGTGACCCTCAGCGAGACGTGGAAGCCCAAGAAGGGCACCGTGCTGTGTACCAACGGCCACAGCATCATCGCGGGCGGCAGCTTTGATATCATCACGGTGGACTCCGGCGTGACGTTCAGCCTGACCGACTGCAGCAGCAAATGGAGCGAGTACCACAACGCCAGCGCACTGATGCCGGCCAACGCCGAGACGTATCGGGGCAACGGCGTCCGCAATGACGGCACGTTCAACCTGTATATGGGCGCCATCGTCGGCTGTGTCGGTACGGACGGCGGCGGTGTGTACAATAACGGCACGTTCAACATGTACGCGGGCCATATCTACCGCAACGGCGACCAGAGCGGCGTCGGCGTCGTTGTGGAGCACGGCGGCGGCGTTCTGAACAACGGCACCTTCAACATGTACGGCGGCAGCATCCGCAATAACGGCCGCGCGAGCAGCGTGGGCAGCAACGTGGGCGTCCGGTACGGCGGCGGCGTGTATGTGGGCACCAGCGGTACGTTCACCATGACCGGCGGCGACATCATGGGCAACAGCGTGATCACCGGCGGTCAGGGCAGTGCCATCTATGTGGACGACGGCGGCGCACTGAAGCTGGGCAAGAACGTGCAGATCTGGAACAACAATAGCGCCAGCAGCATCGCGTTCGCCAACGACAGCGCCAACATCAGCATCATCAGACGCCTCAGCGACAGCGCCAAGATCGATATCGGCAGCCTGTCCGCCGACCGCGTTACCCAGACCGGCAACAACTTCTACACGGTGGAGAACAGCCGGTATCTGGTGTCCCCGGGCCATATCCACAAGCCGGACGGCACAGAGGACCCCAACGGCAACGATGAGACCGAGGCTATCTATGAGAAATGGACCTCCACCGACAGCCTGCCCACCACGGCGGGCGCGTGGAGACTGATGAACGATGTGACCGTCAGCAGCGGCACCGTTCTGAATGAGGACGTGACGCTGTGCCTGAACGGCCACACCATCACCGTGAAGGACGGCGCGGACTATACCTATTATGTGACCAGAAGCCACATCCTGAACATCGTGGACTGCCAGGGCAGCGGCGTCATCAACGGCGGCAGCACGGCGGCCAGCAAGCGCGCGGGCGTGAAGGTGGAATCCTACGGCACGTTTAACCTGTACGCCGGCACCATCAAGGGTTTTGGCAGCGGCGTGGCGGTCCAGAAGAGCGCCACCTTCAAGATGTACGGCGGCGCCATCAGCGGCAACCACTCCGATGACGTTGGCGGCGGCGTGGCGGTCCAGAAGAACGGCAGCTTCGAGATGTACGGCGGCAGCATCACCGGCAACTCCGCGGCTACCTACGGCGGCGGTGTCTATGACAATGTTGCCTACGTGACCCTGTACGGCGGCAGCATCACCGGCAACACCGCCGGTACGCAGGGCGGCGGTATCTATAACGCAGGCAAAGAAGATGACAGCGTCTATAAGCCCTCCGACAAGAAGATCACACTGTATCCCACCAGAGGTTCCAGGATCACTGTGACCGGCAACACCGTAAACGGTGCGGCCAACAACCTGGCTACCACCCAGTGCATTGTGCTGGACAGGGATTATAACACCAGTACAACGCTGCTGAGCACCGGAAGCAAGATTGGCGTGACGGTGCTGGAGCCGGCGAACGGCAAAGACGTCATCACCATCAATAGCAAGAGCAACCAATATAAGACCGGTGCGATGGTGAACGATATACCCTGCTTCACGCTGGACGACGACAACGACGGCCAGATGGAGTTGGGCGCCAACAGCGGCGGCGCCACCTATATCCACCTGACCATTTACCACAAGCATACCCTCTGCAATCTGGACAGCGCCAGCCATGACATCTCCGTGGCGGGCCACTCCGGCGAGTGCGGCGGCGAGATCGACTTCAAGGAGTGGACGGACTACGAGGCCCAGAAGGACTACGGCTCCGCGACGTTCGCATCCGGCATCCGTGTCAAAGCCACCAACTGGCTGCCCCGCACCGGCAACTGGTACCTGAGCCAGGACGTGACGTTGGAGGAGACGTGGGAGGCCAACAACGAGGACGTGATGCTGAACCTCTGCTTCAACGGCCATACCGTCACCAGCGCTGACAGCAACACCAGTACCTCCCTGCTGCGCGTCTGCAGCGGCGCCTCGGCCAACCTGACCGACTGCGCAGCGACGCCCGGCGGCCTGCGGGGCAACAGCGCCCTGACCGCCCAGCGCGGCCTGCAGGTGAGTTATGCTTACGCCAACCTGTATAACGGCACCATCACCGGTTTTACCACCAGCTGTGGCGCAGGTGTGGTCGTGGATCCCCGCTTCGGCGTCAGTTCCTTCGGCCTGTACGGAAATGCAGCGATCCAGTATAATAAGTCTACCAATACGGGAGATTTGACTTTTGGCAGCTGTTATCCTAATTCGGAGCTTGACAAGGTCAGCGGCGGGAGAACCGCCGGAGGCGGCGGTGTGGCCAACTACGGCAAATTCACCATGAACAGCCTGCGCAGCGACGCCATCGCCTACAACAGTGCGGCAAGGTACGGCGGCGGTCTCTTCAACTGGAGTGAGGGAGATCAGGAGAGATGGGTCAAGCTGCTCAACGGCGGCATCACCGGCAACACCGCCGGCGAGCAGGGCGGCGGCGTGCACGCTTCGCCCAACCATAGCGGCACAGAGCTTACGCTGGGCGGCAGCGTCAGCATTACCGGCAACACCCTGACCGATGGCACGGACGAAAATCTGTATCTGCTCATTGATACGGAATACGGCGCTTCGGCAAAGATCTCCGTCAGCGGCCTGACCGAGGACGCGGACATCCAGGTGGTGGAGGTCGAGGGCCGCGAGGGTAAGGATTACTTCAGCGGCGTGACCTACGAGACCCTGCCGCCGGAGGTGCTGGCCAGGATCACCACCAACAACGGCAGCATCTTCGCGTGGAACGAGACCCACGACACCATCCTGCTGGTGCAGGCGGTGCCCGCAGACCTGATGCCCGTGGTGGCCGCCGAGACCACCCTGACCTACAGCGGCGAGGAGCAGACGGTGCTCACCGTGCCCGAGGGCGCGGATACCTACTACGCCGTGTCCGGTGAGGACAAGGCCACGGATGTGGGCGAGTACACCATCACCCTCTGCCTGAACGAGGGGTATGTGTGGCCCGACGGCACCGAGACCGACAAGACCATCCAGTGGAAGATCCAGCCCATGAAGGTGAAGGCCCCCGCGGCCGTCACCGGCCTCATCTACAACGGCGAGACCCAGACCGGCGTGGCCGCCGGTGAGGGCTACACGCTGGAGGGCGAGTTCAAGGCGGTCAACGCCGGTGAGTACACCGCCGCGGCCAAGCTGACGAACACCGCCAACTATCAGTGGGACGACGGCACCACCGAGGATAAGACCATCGTGTGGAGCATCGGCGAAAAGACCCCTGCGGTCAGCGACTTCGCTGTGACCTATCCCCGGAGCGAGGATCTGGTCTATGACGGAAACGCCAAGAAAGTGACCGCAAAGCTGAGCGACAGCTATCCCGTGCAGGATATCACGCTGACCGTGGTCTACACGAATGCCGATGGCATCGCGGTGGAAGAGCCCACCAATGCCGGTACCTACACGGTGAAGCTGTGCGTCTCCGGCAGCAGCAACTTCGCCGCGGCGGAGCTGGCGCTGGACGATTTGACGATCGTACCCATGGGCCAGGAGCTGTCCTTCGCGGAGGCGAGGGTGGAGCTGACCTACGATCCCGCCAGCACCAGCTATACCCAGACTGTCAGCGGCGCCAAGGGCCCCGTGGTCTATCGCGGCAGCGATGACACCGTGGCGGCGGTGGATGCCGCCACCGGCGAGGTCACCATCCGCAAGGCCGGTACCGTGGTCATCACCGCGATGTCGGACGACAGCAACCACAACTATGCGCAATCCTCCGCCACCTATACGCTGGTCATCCAGAAGGCGGCGCAGGATGCACCTGCCGGTCTGGAGAGTACCGCGCCCTCCTCCATCGGCGGCACCGACGGTACCATCACCGGCGTGACCTCCGCCATGGAGTACAGCGCCGACGGTGTGAACTACGTCACCTGCCCCGACGGGACTCTGGCCGGTCTGAACAGCGGCATCTATCAGGTGCGCTTCAAGGAGACTGACACCCACAGGGCCGGTGCGGTTCTGGATGTGACGGTGCCTGTCCACCAGCATACCTTCGACCAGAAGGCGGAGAGCCAGCAGTACCGCAAGGCCGACGCTACCTGCCTGTCTCCGGCGCTCTATTACAAGTCCTGTGCCTGCGGCGTCTCCAGTGAGGGCACTGCCGGTGAGGCCATCTTCGAGGTGGGTCAGAAGCTGGAGCACGACTTCCAGTGGAAGGCCTACGACAACGATTATCACGTCAAGCAGTGCCGGAACGGCTGCGATGAGTGGGACATGACCACCAAGGAGGCCCACGTCTATGACGGTCTGGAGGGCACGAGGTGCCTGACCTGCGGCCATGACCGCACCGTGAACTACTCCACCGTGTCCTTCGAGGTCAACGAGACCGAGTACGGCATGGTGACGCCCGTGCAGGCGGTCAGCCGCGTGCCGGAGGGGGCGGATCTGACCGTCAGCGGCAGCACCGTTACCGTCAAGGGCGTGACGGTGGCCGCGGTGGCCAGCGCCAACACCGCCCAGTACACCTACGCCTTCGAGAAGTGGAGCACGCCTAACGGCACCTACACCGTGACGGATGACACCACCATTACCGCCATCTTCAGCCGTACCGTCAACCAGTACACGGTGGCCTGGGACGCCCAGGGCGGCAGCCTGACCGGCAGCTGCACCGATGGCGCTGTGGACTACGGCACCGCCATCCAGGCGCCCGGCGCGGACAAGGAGACGGACGAGGACAACAGCTACGTGTTCCTGGGCTGGAGCACCACGCCCAACGGTGCGGTGGAGGATGTGGCCGAGACCGTGACCGGCAGCGTCACCTACTATGCCCAGTACGAGGTGCAGCCTCACGCCTGGACCGAGGATTGGGACAGCGACGACACGTATCACTGGCATACCTGCACGGTGGACGGCTGCGGCTATACCAAGGACAAGGCCGAGCACGACTACACCGATGCGGATGATACCACCTGCGATACCTGCGGCTGCCAGCGCACTCTGCCGGATATCACCGGCACGGTGGTCATCAACGGCAAGCTGGAGCGCGGCGAGACCCTGACTGCCGAGACCAGCGGCATGCCCAATGCTGACCTGCGCTACCAGTGGCTGCGGAACGGCCAGCCCATCGAGGGCGCCGATGAGGCTGCCTACGAGCTGACCGGCGAGGACATCGGCAAGACCATCTCCGTGCGCATCACGGCGAAGGGCTATGCCGGTACTATCGAGACCGAGGCCGAGGGTACCGTGACGGTGTACTACTCCGTCAGCTACGATACCGAGGTGGGCGGCACTCTGGCCATGGATCGTGCCGAGGGCGGTAAGAACTACACCCTGCGCTCCGACTGGGACAGCATGGGCTTCCGGGCTCCCGACAAGAAGACGTTCGACAAGTGGATCATCGACGGCGTGGCCTACGAGGCCGGCACCACCTACGTGGTGGAGCACGACGTCAGCGTGACGCCGCTGTGGAAGGATGTTAAGAGCGACGACGATGACGGTCCCAAGCCGCCTGTGCCTACGCCGGACGATCCCGTCAAGCCGCCTGTACCTGCGCCGGATGATAAGTGGCACAACCACAAGGGCAACGGCACCAATAACGGCGCCGACGGCGCGGCCCAGTCGCCCAAGACCTTCGATGCCGGTATCGCCGCCTATGCGGCCGCGGCTGTGCTGAGCCTCAGCGGTGCTGCGGGCCTGCGCCGCCGGAAGAGGTCCGGTAAGTAACGCTTTTTCTGCTGCTCCGCCTGTTGGGGGGTATAACGAGCGGAGTTTCGCCCATGGGGGAAGAAAAGAGACGCGGCCTTTGGCCGCGTCTCTTGCGTTTTGCAGGGATGTGCCGCGCCGGGCGCCGCTTTGACGCGGGACGCCGCACACAAGGCGCGGCATCCCGCGGGAGGGCCTGCGTGCGGTACAGATGAAAGAGGGGGAGACAGCGGATGTGCTGTCTCCCCTCTTTTGCTGTATGTTACTGCTTCCGTGCGGTGAGATAGTCGTCCCCGGGCCGCCAGAAGGGGCAGCTGCCGGTGTCCGACGCCAGGAAGCGGGCCATCTCGTCCTCATCCAGGTCCATGTCGCACACGTAGTCGTCGTATTCCTCGTCATAGAGGTAGAACACGCAGGATTCACACTTGTCCATTTACACATCCTCCACCAGGCGATAGTGGTCGAACTTGCAGTGGGTGTAATACAGCAGGGTGGCGGCGCTGCATACGAACCATCCGGCGGGGTAGCTCAGAGCGATGGGCACGATCTCGTTGGAAATGTAGTTGGCCATGACATACAGATAGATCTGGCGGAACACCACGAAGGAGCCCAGCATGATGAACATGGGCATACGGCTGTTGCCCGCGCCCCGCAGTGCGCCGGAGTAGACCTGGTTGATGCAGAAGAAGAAATAGAACGGCGACAGCAGCCGCAGCAGCAGCGCGCCGTAGGACACCACCTCGGCCTTACTGTTGAAGAAGGAGGTGAGGCCCGGCGCCAGCAGCAGCACCGGCACCAGCAGCACAGCGGTGACGGCGAAGGACAGCAGCAGCGCACGGCGCACGCCGCCCTTGGCACGCGCCACGTTGCCCACACCCAGATTCTGGCCTACAAAGGTGGTGGAGGCCATGGACAGAGACTGCACCGGCAGGATCACCAGCTGGTCGATCTTGGTGTAGGCCGTCCAGCCGGACATGCAGTCCGCGCCGAAGTGGTTGATGTAGCCCTGCACGAACACGTTGGAGAAGGCGGTGATGGCCATCTGCAGCGCGGCGGGGATGCCCACCGACACGATCTTTTTCAGCATGTCCCAGTGGAACCGCAGCTTCCGCAGCTCCAGCCGGATGCTGCCGTCGTAGCGCATCAGCACGATCATGGTCAGTATGGCGGATACCGCCTGGGCAATGATGGTGGCGTAGGCCACGCCCTCCACGCCCATGCCGAATTGCAGCACAAACAGCAGGTCCAGCGCCGTGTTCACCACGGCGGACACTACCAGGAAGTAGAAGGGGCGGCGGGAGTCGCCGGCAGCCTGCAGGATGCCGGAGCCCATGTTGTACAGCAGCAGGCCCATGATGCCCGCGAAATAGATGGTCAGGTACGTGGTCTGGTCCGGCGCCACCTCCGCGGGGGTCTTCATCAGGTCCAGCATCAGCGGCGTCATGGCAATGCCCGCGCCGGTGAAAACCACGCCCAGCAGCAGCGTCAGGAGAATGGCGGTGTGTACCGCCTGATGTACCTTTTCCGGCCGGTGCGCACCGTAATACTGGCTGATGACCACGCCGGCGCCGCTGGACATTCCCAGGAAGAAACCGATGAGGGTGTTGATAATGGGCCCCACGGTGCCCACGGCGGAGAACGCCTCATTGCTGACGAAATTGCCCACCACCCAGGTGTCCACCATGTTGTAAAGCTGCTGGAACAGGTTGCCTGCCAGCAGCGGCAGGGCGAAGCGGATCAGGTGTCCCGTGGTGCTGCCCTGGGTCATGTCCACGTCGTACCGGGCGGCATGGGGCTTGTGGTGATGAAAAGGGAAGTGCAGGTGATGCTGCATGAGGATCTATCTCTCTTTCGTAAAATCTCTTGTAAAATCTGACGTTAAATCTATCATAACACTGGTGATTCCCGTTTTCAACGGGGAATATGTACAAGAAATTCCTCGATCTCCGCAGGACGCATGATGGACACCTCATAAGCCGTGCGGTCCGTCAGGACGCCGTTGTCATTTTTGGTGTAGACACGGCTCTGGACGCGGCCCTCCACGGTGAGACGCTGGCCGGTGCGCATGTCCGCCGCCTGAGCCGCCACCGCGCCCCAGGCGATGCATGGCAGGTAGTCCGCCCGTCCGTACCGGCGGTTCACTGCCAGGATGATGTCACAGATCTCGCGGCCCAGCGGCGTCCGCCGCAGCGTGGGTGTCCTGCACAATATGCCGGACAGCTGGATCTGGTTAAAGGGGCTCTCGCCGCCCAGGGTCAGCTGGTGGGCGAATACGGAGATCACCAGCCGGCTGCCCTGGCCGCTTTTGTTGTTGAAGGACCGCAGCTGACCGATGACGGTGACGGTGGCCCCAGCCGCCACCGGCACGGCATGGAGCAGCGTCTGGGGCACGATGACCGGCAGGCGGTCTGCCTGCCCTGACAGGCGCATCACCGCCAGCGTAAACCTGTAGAAGGCGCAGCCGTGGTTGACGTGGGACAGGGCGGGCACGTCCTCCGCCTGCCCGCATAGATGGACGCGGTTGTAGTTCAGTTCCATATCGAACACCTCGTTTGTTGAGATGTCCCACCCTATGCCGCCGGATGCGGAAAGATGCCTCTTTTCAAACGATGGAAACCGTGGCATAATAGAGCGGAAGGAGAGTGATCCCATGCGCTACAAAGGCAAGGTCTACCGGCCGCCCAGCGAGGCGTACAGCCTCATCGTGCAGGTGACCTACGGGTGCAGCCACAACCGCTGCGCCTTCTGTGAAATGTACGATGACAAGCATTTTTCCATGCGTCCCATGCAGGAGATACGGGAAGATTTCGAGCTGGCCCGCCGCGTCTACCACCGGGTGGACCGGGTCTTTCTGGCCGATGGCGACGCCCTGATGCGCCGCACGGAGGACCTGGTGGAGATACTGGGACTGGTGTACGGCCTGTTCCCCGAGTGTGAACGGGTCACGTGCTACGCCTCCCCAGCCAGCTTGCAGGTGAAGAGCGAGGACGACCTGCGCCTGCTGCGGCAGAAGGGACTGAAAATGGTATACATGGGGCTGGAGTCCGGCTGCGACGCGGTACTGGAGCGGATGCGCAAGGGCCACACCGCCGCAGCCATCGTGGCGGCGGGGCAGAAGGCCAAACGCTGCGGTCTGACGCTGTCCGTGACGGCCATCTCCGGCCTTGGCAGTGTGGAGCTGTGGCAGCAGCATGCGCTGGACACCGCCAGAGCCGTCAGCGAGATGAAGCCCGACTATCTGGGGCTGCTGACGCTGATGGTGCCCCACGGCACGCCGCTGGAGGGCTGGGTCAAGGACGGCAGCTTTACGGTGCTGGGCCCGCTGGAGGTGCTGAAGGAGACGGAGCTGTTTTTGCAGCACGTGGACAGCGAGGGAACCGTGTTCCGCGCCAACCATGCCAGCAACTACCTGACGCTGAAGGGCACTCTCAACGGCGACCGCGAGGCCCTGCTGGCCCAGATCCGGGCCGCGCTGGAGGGGCGGCGGGACCTGAAGCCGGAATTTTTACGGGCGCTGTGAAAAAATCTCTTGACATCTGCGGAAAAGGTGCTACAATGGCGTCATATTCCAAACCGTTGAGTAAGAGAAGTACCCGTACAGGAACCTTTCAGAGAGCGGCGCATTGGTGGGAGCGCGGCAGCGGAATGTACGGCGAATGGCCTTACGAGGGCGGGGAGAAAGCCTGAACAGGTGAGTAATACCCGACGGCAGCCGCGGCCGTTATCCCGGCGGAGCGCATGATCGTGCGTGCAGAGCGGGCGCTTTGCCAATTTGGGTGGTACCGCAGGAACGTGTTGTACGTCCTGTCCCATGGAATTCCATGGGACAGGACGTTTTTTGTTTTACCAACAGGAAATATCTGACATATAGAAAGGAATTGAAAGTATGGGCAAGATCATCCTCACCGGCGACCGTCCTACCGGACGCCTCCACGTAGGCCACTATGTGGGCTCCCTGCGCAACCGCGTCGTACTCCAGAACAGCGGCCGCTTCGAGAAGCTGTTCTTCATGATCGCCGACGCGCAGGCCCTCACCGACAACTTCGACCATCCCCAGAAGGTCCGCGACAACATCATGGAGGTGGCGCTGGACTATCTGGCCTGCGGCATCGACCCCGCCAAGTCCACCATTTTCGTGCAGTCCCATGTCAGCGAGCTGACAGAGATGACGTTTTACTACATGAATCTGGTGACGCTGGCCCGTCTGGAGCGGAACCCCACCGTCAAGGCGGAGATCCAGCTCCGCGGCTTCAACCACAGCATTCCCATGGGCTTTTTGACCTACCCCGTCAGCCAGACGGCGGACATCACCGCCTTTATGGCCGACACGGTGCCTGTGGGTGAGGACCAGCTGCCCATGCTGGAGCAGGCCCGTGAGATCGTCCGGCGCTTCAACGAGCTGTACGGTGAGACGCTGGTGGAGCCCACGGCGCTGCTGCCGGATAACGCCGCCTGCCTGCGCCTGCCGGGTACCGATGGCAAGGCCAAGATGAGCAAGTCTCTGGGCAACTGCATCTATCTGGCCGACGAGCCCGATGACATCCGCACCAAGATCATGGGCATGTACACCGACCCCAATCACCTGATGGTGTCCGACCCGGGCAACACCAAGGATAACCCCGTGTTTATCTATCTGGACGCCTTCTGCACCGACGAGCACTTTGCCCGCTACCTGCCGGAGTACGCTGATCTGGGTGAGCTGAAGGCCCACTACGAGCGGGGCGGTCTGGGCGATGTGAAGGTGAAGAAGTTCCTGAACAACGTGATGCAGGAGACGCTGGAGCCCATCCGCACCCGCCGCCAGGAGCTGGCCAGAGACCCCGACGCCATCATGGAGATCCTGCGCGCCGGCAGCGAGACCGCCAAGGCCACAGCGGCCCAGACGCTGGACAAGATGAAGCACGCCATGATGATCGACTATTTCGCATAATTCGCGTAATCAGTGAGACCCCGCGCCACGCGGTACTATAATTTAGGAGGCAACTAAGATGAAGGACACCACTACTATCCCCTACAAGATCTACCTCAGCGAGGACGAGCTGCCTCGGAACTGGTACAACGTGCGTGCGGATATGACCAACAAGCCCGCGCCGCTGCTGAACCCCGGCACGCTCCAGCCCATGACGGCGGAGGAGCTGGGCCATGTGTTCTGTGACGAGCTGGTGAAGCAGGAGCTGGACGACACCACCGCCTACATCCCCATCCCTCAGGAGATCCGTGACTTCTACAAGATGTACCGTCCGTCTCCGCTGGTGCGGGCCTACTGCCTGGAGGAGAAGCTGGACACCCCCGCCCACATCTACTACAAGTTTGAGGGCAACAACACCTCGGGCAGCCACAAGCTGAACTCCGCCATCGCCCAGGCGTACTACGCCAAGAAGCAGGGCCTTAAGGGCGTCACCACCGAGACCGGCGCCGGTCAGTGGGGCACTGCGCTGAGCATGGCCTGCGCTTATCTGGGACTGGACTGCCGCGTGTTCATGGTGAAGTGCTCCTATGAGCAGAAGCCCTTCCGCCGCGAGGTCATGCGGACCTACGGCGCCAACGTGACCCCGTCCCCCTCCAACACCACCGAGGTGGGCCGCAGGATTTTGGCAGAGTTCCCCGACACCACCGGCTCCCTGGGCTGCGCCATCAGCGAGGCTGTGGAGGCCGCGGCCAGCCAGGAGGGTTACCGCTACGTGCTGGGCAGCGTCCTGAATCAGGTGCTGCTGCACCAGTCCATTATCGGTCTGGAGACCATGGCGGCGCTGGAGAAGTACCACGTCAAGCCCGATACCATCATCGGCTGCGCCGGCGGCGGCTCCAACCTGGGCGGCCTGATCTCTCCCTTCGTGGGCCAGATGCTGCGGGGTGAGGCGGACTACCGCATCATCGCCGTGGAGCCGGCCTCCTGCCCCAGCCTGACCCGGGGCGTGTTCAAGTACGACTTCTGCGACACCGGTAAGATCTGCCCCATGGCCAAGATGTATACGCTGGGCAACGGCTTCATCCCCTCCGCCAACCACGCCGGCGGCCTGCGCTACCACGGCATGAGCAGCATCGTCAGCCAGCTGTACCACGACGGCTATCTGGAGGCGCGCAGCGTGGAGCAGACCGCCGTGTTCGAGGCGGCGGAGCTGTTCGCCCGCTGCGAGGGCATTCTGCCCGCGCCGGAGAGCAGCCACGCCATCCGTGTGGCCATGGACGAGGCACTGAAGTGCAAGGAGACGGGGGAGGAGCGCACCATCGTGCTGGGCCTCACCGGCACCGGCTACTTCGACATGGTGGCCTACGGCAAGTACAATGACGGCGTCATGAGCGATACCGTCCCCACGGATGAGGACCTGCAGCGCGGCTTCGCCACCATCCCCCAGTTCCCCGGAAACGAATAAGCGAGAGCGTAAAGGTATATAAGAAAAGACCGCCGAAAGGCGGTCTTTTTGCGGCCTTTTTCCGGCGGGATATTGACAACAGCGGCTCCGGCGGGTAAAATATCAAGTTGCATATGCACGATATAAATCAGCAAAGGAAAGGTATTTGACATGGCTAAGGATCAGAGAAATGTGGAAGCGATCACTCCCATGGAGGAGGATTTCGCCAAGTGGTATACGGACATCTGCCTGAAGGCGGAGCTGGTGGACTACGCCAGCGTCAA
>ENA-UEPJ01001242-UEPJ01001242.1-human-gut-metagenome-genome-assembly--contig:-NODE-1242-length-31857-cov-4.973002_pt1 | contig 31857 bp, 25 predicted proteins | sample MGYA00242890_ERZ507896 | MGnify/ENA primary metagenome ERZ507896 (study PRJEB26167, sample SAMN06115508) | human gut metagenome | host: Homo sapiens | place: China:Qinghai | collected 2015-08-20... | reverse complement strand
CATGCCTTATATTTTTCTATACCGCATTTAATGAGGTTCCCCACCTTGGTCTTGGGTTTCTTCCAAGCTTTCCATATTCCACTCCAAATGAACTTTGGTATATACCTCCTTCTTACCCCCCATACCATTCACCTCCCGTGCAGTCAATGTATCCGAAAACAATAAATACATACCCGTCCGGTCAAAAAAGCCTCTCCGCAACTCCGCTTCCTCGCCAGTGGCTCCTGCAGGCACGGCAAACAGATTCGCCTCAGATTGGCTATTATCCGGCCAATCCTCTTTACTACAAGCCCATAAACCAGCTATTATCAACAATCCTATTATATACTTCATCTCTTTAATTTTAATTATTCAACATCTTCACCTTTCCTCTCGTTACGAGGATTATCAATCATACCCGTATTCTTGTCCAATTCCACTTTAGGCAAGGGCAACACCCAAGCCGGATCCTCCGGGGTCAACGTAAACCGACGCTTCCAAATCGTCTCATACGTCCACGTTGTTTCATTTCGCACTCTATTCTCAACAACATGATTAATTGTCGTCGCTTGCGGGAATTTTTCCGCCACCTTGTAACGTCTCAAGTCAAACCAACGATGTCCCTCCAAGCAAAGTTCTCGCTGACGTTCTTCCCGAATAAAGCGCACGAGCTCTTCTCCCGAAAGGGCGTTTACCTCTGCCTCGTCAAAAGCTTCCCGCCTAATTCTTCTCTCCCGCAAGTCATTCAATGCCTTTCGGGCTGTCACTTCATCCTCTCCACAAGCTGCCGCTTCCGCTAGATTCAAATAAGCCTCAGACGTCCGCAACACAAATACATCCGACATATCGGGAGTCACGAACGTACGTCCATGCATCTTTTTATACAACAATCCCAAACCATCAGAAGAAACAACGAAATGTTCCAAACGCAAGTCTTTTGCCTCCTCAGGCTTATAAGCCAAATACAACTCATCGGAGATACGCATATCTTGATTCGAAACATAAGTATTGATTGAAGTTTCCGACGTCGCATAAAAAGAAAGTGCCCCCGGCAAAGAAGTAGATCCGGTAGAAAATATCAACTCCGATAAACCGGGATACAAAAACTGTGAATTACTATACCCGTTCAAATCCGTCAAACGCGGTCCTTCTTCTGTCACCAATTTTGCATATTTAGCCGCATTCTCGTAATCACACATATACAAGTATGTGCGGCTCAACATCAATCTCGCTGCCACTACATCTGCCCGCCACACCGACTTCTTCGACACATTCTTCAAATATTTTTCTGCCTCCAACAAATCCGCCACAACCCGCTCGTACACCTCCGACACGGAATTGCGCTGATAATACTTATCTTCGACACTATTCGACAACTTGATCGGCACAGCCGGATCATTTCCCGCTGTAGCCTTGGCGTAGGGTCTCCCGTAAAGATTAACCAAGAAGAAATAGCAACTACCCCGCAAGAAATAACTCTCCCCCTTAATTCTATTTACGTTTTGCACATCCTCCTCTTCAGTCACATCCTCATACGCCTTAATCTCTTCCAAAATAATATTACAAGCATTTATGTGAGAATACAGGTGACGGAAATCTGCCGCATCATCCCATGCAGTCTTCCCTTCCAAATTCTCGTACACCCGGTATTGCCAAGTATGATACCCGTAGATTGTACCGCAAGCCCCTTCTTCCACCCAAGAACTCCCTCTCGTCTGCTGCGCCAACTCATCCGACATCACGTGTAGACAAGGCAAATAATTTTCTCCCGCTATGCCCGAAAATTGCCAACCGTTAGACACGTAAAACCTTTCGAAATAAGCATTCCCTAGTAAAATCTCGTCCAAATCATCATAACCCTTAATATAAGACTTATCCTGCGAGTATTCCTCCAAGAAACCCGAACACCCACACAAAGCCAAGATACAAATGATCAAGTATAAATTTTTCATATTGCCTGCATTATCATGTTAATTAAAAAATGAAGCCACTTTTCGCTCCAACTCCTCTCCCCGCAAATCTACCGCAACAATCTCCCCTTTCGGGTTCAACAAATACATTTTCGGGACACTCGTCACACCGTAACGCTTCGCCACCGGACAATCCCATCCTTTCAAGGAAGACACGTGTACCCAAGGTAATTCTAACTCCGAGATAGCCTTCGTCCAAGCATCACGCTTATCATCCAACGACACACTATAAATCTCGAATCCCTTATCCCTGAATCGCTCGTAAATCGCCTTCAAGTTCGGGATCTCCTTCCGACAAGGCCCGCACCACGATGCCCAAAAATCCAACAACACATACTTCCCTCGCAACGAGTACAACGAAACATGTTTCTCCTCCGGTGTCGTCAAATCAATATCCGGAGCAATTCCTCCCATTTGCGTTGGTTTCATGTAATCGATATGACCTTTCAACGATCTCCCCGCCGCAGAAGCTTTCACCTCCGGTGCCAAACGCTCGTAATCTTTAGCAATCTCCTCAAACGGATATTTCGACAAAAGTAGATCTTCCATGAAATAAGCAATAGATACCCTGTTCAAATTAGAATCGATAAATGCTTCCAATGACACATCTTTCTGATCCATCACGTAACCGAACATCACGGCAAAAGTACGAGTAAATTGCAACTCTCCAGCCCGTTTCATCACCGCCTGCTCGGGACTTCCCTTCACCGTGCAAGAATTCCGCATGTTTTTATCTCCTAAAAATCCTACAATCTCAACTACAATCGGTTCCCGATCCAGTAAAATAGTTTCTGTTCCCGATCCCATGGAAAGTGTCAACCTTTTTTCCCCCGTGAATTCCTTACCCATGTGAAACTTACCATCTCGAACAACAGCACTATCAACCACCCGGGCATCCTCGCCCCAACCATCCAGCAAACAAACGATTTGTCCATCAGCCCCTTCCCAAGTTCCGGAAATGGAATACTTCTCCACATGATTACACGCCCCAACAAAAAAAGCAATAAAAAGAATATATATATATTTCATCACACCTTATAATTTAAAAAGTTACATTCAATCCAAAAGTAAATGTTGGTCGTTCCGAAAGCTGTACTTCCGTAAAACCACTCTGCACGGGAGTCTGCCCCTTCAGCTTACTATTTGTCACGATAAACGGATTGCTCACCGAAGCGGAAACCTCCAGTAACGAAATACCCCAACGTTCAGTATCAAACGAATAAGTCAATCCCAGATTAGTACATTTCAAATAATCTGCACTCACCACCCGAATATTACTATAATTATACATCTCCCACTTTGTATCCGCAATCTCTGGAACTTGCCCGGAGGTAAAACAGGACCAGTGACTCAAGCTAGAAGACGAGCCGCCATCTATCATAAATGCAGGAATATTTGTATATTTTTCATCCCCAGGATGTTGCCAACGTTTCAGAAAAATTTTATTCAAATTACTCTCCGGACGCACCCTAGCTCCATTATCCGCATACAACTTAAACAAACGCGTCTTCGCCCCCAAACTATAAGAGAACGCCGCATTCAAACGCCACCTCTTATAATTCACCGTTGTGTTCAATCCCCCGAATATAATCGGCTCCCTTCTTCCCGACTCCTCCAACACTTGCGTAAACACCTCGTATTTCGACTTCCCGTGAAGTGATTCCTGCTCCTCTTCCATATCATCAAACATCGGCAAGCCCTTTGCGTCTAATCCCGTGAACTTGTAAGAGTAAAACGAACTCACAGACTTACCCTTTACCACGGCAGTCCCGTTCAAAAAATTCATACGTTCGAACTGATCTGCCCCGGGTAACGAATTCACCTCATTATTCGTGTGAGTAAATGACGTAGACACGTACCAACGCAGATTTTCCTTCCGAATCGGATTCAGCGTAAGTGCAAAATCATACCCGCTATTCACAATCTCTCCCCCGTTCACCACGTAAGAAGTCATACCATTCACTCCCGAAATCTCCTTGTTCAAATAAGCATCCTCTGTCTTCTTCCGGTAATACGAGGCCACCACCATTAAACGACGCTGAAACATGGAAAACTCCACACCCACATTCAACGAACCCGTTTTCTCCCACTTCAAATCCGGGTTCGGATAAGTAGTGATCGACGAAACATACTCCCCGTAATGATCATTATACGGCTTCTTCGAAATAATCGCCACGGGAGACTGTCCGTCTAGCATATTCCCTTGATACCCATAGGACATTTTCAACCGCAAATCATCAAACCAATCCTGCTCCCCTTTAAAATGCTCCATCACGTTATAATTAAACGAAGCCGACCATATCGGTAAAAGCTTATCATTACTTCTCTCTCCAAACTGATTCGAGCCATCATACCGTACATTGGCATTCACGGTAAACCAATTCCCGTAACTATAGGAGATACTACCGTACCATGACAACATATTACTCAAATTATCCGTCACCACCGGTACATTCTCTGACATCCAATTCGCATAGGACGTGTACACCGTCGGATCAACCACGATAAACTGTTTCCCGCGCTCCGGATCATATCCCCGGGTAATATTCTTGTACGCATCATATTTCGTGGAATTCGTTTCCATACCCACCGATGCGTTGATATTATGCTGTTGCTCCACACCCCAATAGCGATTCAAGTCTGCCTGCAAACGAAACATATATGACTTGTTTCTAGATTTATCCACCGTCAATTCTCCCCCTCTCGGCATTCCGGAAGTTTCATCCGCTCCCGCCTCATCAGCACTTCTCCGAATCAGAGCAGCATGATAAGTCTTCGTTCCCCAATACCCCTCAATATCCGTATTCGCCACCGAATAAGACAAAATCGTTGAAATTTTCAACCATTCCCAAGGCTTCACATCCAGATTTGCCCGGAAAGTAACAGAAGAACCCTCCTGCCGCTTACTACTATTCTCCAACTCGTTCAGAATATTGTAGTCATAGTACGAGAAACCACTTGGAATCAAGTAAAAACTATACTTTCCCTCTTCTGTGTAAGCCGGAATCGCCCGACTCGTATTATAAGCATAATTAATCGGGGCAATCTCCTCTTGATAATACTTTCGTTTTGACGTGTTCGCATTCACGTTAAACGAAGCTGCCAACCAAGGCGTGAAATTCATATCCAAATTCAACGTCCCCGTGTAACGCCTGTCAAGATTAGGCTTCACCACATCCTCCTCGATATTCACTCCCACGGAAGAATAATAACGGACTTTTTCCGTTCCTCCCGTCACGCTCACCGTGTGAGAAGAAGAAAACGCATCCCTCGTCAACAACTTAAACCAATCCGTGTTCTCCTTTCCTAGATAAGCCACCTGTTTCTCAAACTCTTCGTAGGAGATCGTGCGGTTATACAACTCCCGCAGTAACTTCTCGTATCCAACCCAAGTAACACTTGTCGCATATTGGTAACCAGCCTCCGCCAACTCACGGGAAACATTCAACCGCTCCTTGGCGTTCATCAAATCAATATTCCGGTCTGAATAACGCGGTCTTAACTTCAATGTTGCCGTACCCCGGTAAGAAATTTGGGGTTCTCCTACGTGGCCCCGCTTCGTGGTAATCACGATCACTCCATTGGCAGCTTTCGTTCCGTAAAGAGCTGTCGCCGAAGCATCCTTCAACACGTCAATACGCTCTATATCCTGCGGGTTAATACCCGAAATCGCATTACCAATACGATTAATATAATCCGGATCGTTCAACTCGTCCGGCGAAATCTGCACCGGGTCCTGCACGATCACACCATCTATGACCCACAACGGTTCCCGATTCCCGATCAACGTCGAAGTTCCTCGAATCCTAATTTTCGGGGCAACACCCGATTCTCCGGAATTAGTCATCACCATCAAATCGGGAATCTGCCCTTCCAGCATCTTGTCCAACGTCGATACTCCCGGAATCATGATATCCTCCATTTTTACCGAAGACACAGCACTCGTTGACTTCCGACGATCAATCACCTGATACCCCGTAATTACCACTTCCTCCATTTCGTTCATATCTTCTTCCAACACTACGGTCAATTCTGTTTGTCCCCTCCACTTCACCTCTTTTGTCTTCATTCCCACGAACGAAAATAATAACGTTACCGAATCCCGTTTAGGAATCGTAATCACGAAATCTCCTGAAATTCCCGTGGCAACCCCTGTCGTTGTTCCTTTCAAAACTACCGTTACTCCCGGTAACATCCCACCCCGAGAATCCTTCACGACTCCTTTCACTGTTACTCCTTTCAAAGAATCCTGTACAGACATAGGCTGCCCGCTCTTTATCACCACCACCCTATTCTGTATTTCGTAATAAAGATTCGTTCCTTTCAGCAACATATCAAGAATCGCCTCCAACGACGCATCTTTAAACACGGCACTGACATTAGTCACCTTTGACACATCGGACACATTATAGAAAAAAGTAATATCACTCTTCTTTTCTAATGTCCAGATTACCTCTTCCAACGTAACCCCTTTCATATCGAGGCTCATTTTGATATGTTGTCCCCTCACCCCGGCAGACAACGTCATCATGGAACAGAATAGTAGACACGTACACAACTTCATAATTCTAAAAATTTTCACGTACTTTCCCCTACAAGGAAAGCAGTCTTTCCACTTTTTTTTCATAACTTTGTTATTCGATTTAATTAAACTTGTATTTATACGAGGTAAAAACTAGAGCAGGTGATGTTCGCAGCATCATCTGTTTTTTTATTTCAACCCAATCACAATCTTTTTTCCTTTCACATCAACCGACAATTTATCCGTTGTCCGTAACACATCTAGAATAGGAGTAATTTCTTCACTCCGGTCCAACTTCCCGGCAAAAAGCATGCTTTTAACCGATTCATCCAAATAAACTACTTCCACGCCATACCACCGGGCCAATGTTCTCATGATATCCTCCAATCGATCCTGACGGAAAATAAACCGCCCGTTTTTCCATGCCATAAATAAGTCCGGGTCAACCTCTCTCACCCGCATCTTCACGCTACGCCGACACCATTCCGCTTGTTGATTCGGTTTTATCTCCATCTTTTCCTTTTTCTCGAAACCGGAGAAAACAGTTACCACTCCCTGCAATAATGTCGTCTGCACATTCATTTCATCCGAATACGCTTTCACGTTAAATTCCGTCCCGGTCACCATAACATCCATGTCTTTCGTTTTCACGATAAACGGATGTTCTTTCGAAGCCGTCACGTGAAAATAAGCCTCTCCCTCCAAAGTAACCTCTCGCCTCTCTCCCGTGAAATGCTTGGGAAACGTAATCACGCTCTCCGCATTCAAGTACACCCGAGTTCCATCACTCAAAATCAGGTTATACTCGCCCCCTGTAGGGACAATAATCTTATTCATCACCTCTTTCTCACCCATCCTCGAAGCCGGCCGATACTCCACCCGGGAAGAATCATTCACAATAACAATCCCGCTTTCTTCCAAAACTTTGCTCGTCTTATGGTCATCCAACTCGATCTCCTGCCCATCATCCAATACCAATAAGGCCTTTGCCCGTCCCGGTTCTATTGTCACTTGAGCTAACTGATTCGCCTCATTCTGTTTCAACTCATTCATCCAGATTGTTACCCCGATAACACACAACACCAATATTGCCGCGGCATATCCCCACAATTTATTCATTCTTCCACGAACACCCAACCCGATCTCCCGATCATAAACCATCGCATACTTTTTCATGTCAATCGAGGCCCTCTTCTCTACATACCGACTCACTTTTTCCCGATTAGTCAATTTCAGATAAAGCACTTCATTCTCCGGCTCCAACTGCCTCCAAGCTTCCAGCTCCCGTCGCTCGACGTCATCCAACCCTTCCCATAGTTGTTTGGCGATTAAATAACAAATCCGCTTATTTTGTGAAATGATCTCCATGTGTTTTTTAATTATTACATTCATATAACAACTGAAAAAACAAAAACGATGAATCCCCTTGCAAAAAAATTATTTTTTATTCATCTCTTTTCGAAAACGAGTAAATCGAAAGACATGAATACCAAACATATAAAAACTAAGACCAGCTAGTAAAATTCAACAAAAAAAGAAAGTAAAAATACTCCTTCAACAATCCCTTTAACTTCTTATAAGCATTCTGTTTCAGTGTTCGCACCGAATTAACCGAAATTCCCAACTTTTCCGCAATCTCTCCATTTGAAAGTTCTTGAAGCGACAACAGAATAACTTTCCGATACTGTGGAGCCAACTCATCTATCGCCTTATAAATTATCGCATAGACCTCTTCTTCTATCACGTTATCCCGCAAATATTCCTCCGACTCCAACATTCCTTTTTGTACATACCGGGCGACAATCGCATCATGCTTCAATTCATTCAAGGCCAAATTCCTCGCAGTCGTGTATAGAAAACCTTTCACTTTATCCTCCGACTCAAAAGTCTGATCACCATGCCACAAACGGATAAAACACTCCTGAGCGATATCAGCAGCAACCTCCATATCGTCCAAATATTTATCGGCAAACATCACGATGGAAGAGAAATTCTTCTCAAAAAATGTTTTGAACACCCGATTATTCTTCTCGTTTATCCCTGCAATTATATCCATGAAAGCAGTTTTTCCTAAATCTTCCTTCAAAAATAAAAAATATATCGATAAATCAATAATTCCCTATAACCCAATATCCAAAAGATTCGATCATGCAAATATAATTATTACAAAATAATAACATAGGTATAATTATCAAATAATAAAAAAACATGGTACCCTTTCGGCTACCATGTCCCACTTCGATGTCATACCTCAACATCTAACCCTGATAAATATTTTTTACTGGTTGAAAAGTTCATCCATCTTCTTTGCTAACTCCTCACCCCGTAAATCCTGGGCAATAATTTTACCATCCTTATCAAGAATATACATCCGAGGAATACCTGTCACCCTAAACTGTCCTGCAATAGGACAATCAAATTTATTCAACGTTGAAACATGATGCCACATCAACTCGTTCTTTTCGATTGCATTAACCCAAGGTTCTTTTTTCGAATCCAAAGAAACACCTAGAATTTCCAAACCTTTATCGTGATACTTTTTATAAATCTCCTTCACGTTCGGCATCTCCGCCATACACGGGCCACACCAAGAAGCCCAAAAATCCAGTAATACAATATGTCCCCGCAAATCATACAAGGACAACTCTTTTCCGTCAGGAGTCATCGCCTTGAAGTTCGGGGCTATTCCCCCCACGCTCACTGTACCCATTTCATCAATTTTCTTTTTCAACTCGATACCCGGAGCCGATTGCTTCACTCGATCCGTCAAACGATTATAAAAACTTTTGACCTCCTCAAACGAGTAATTATCCATTAGGTAAGACTCGAAAAAATAAGTCGAAGCATAATTATTACGAGTAGAATCCATGTAATTTTGCACGGCACGAGTCAGAGAACTGTCAAGCACCTGAATCATCCGTTTAACAGAATCCACTGCCACCGGATCATCATAATCCACCTTGCTGGCCGCCATCATCTTTCCCAACTGCATGAAAGAAACCATCGTTTTCAAACTGGCACCCTTTTCAAGCCATTCCTGCTCTTCTCCACCCTTACAAATGATATGCACTGAAGTTGTCGGCTTACCCTTCCATTCCTTGGTCACCTCCATAAGTGTAACTTCCAAAGGCTCTTCTGTCACAATAATCTCCTTCTTTTTGTCCTTACCATAACTCAACGCCATTTTCTGAACCTTATCCACGTTTCCCTTCATCGAGAAAGTAAAATCAGGCTTCACGACAGCCGAATCCACTACACGTAATTCTTTCCCCTCTACCAACTCTTTCAGAAAAAGTTTCTTCCCCGCACCATTTTCCCATGTTCCCGTAATCCGGTAAGAAATTCCCCGAGAACAGGACAACACCAACATTACACACGCAAGTATGATCACTCCTCTTGTCAACATTTTCATCATATACAATTTCATTATTATTTTCTGATATTTTACTGAAACAACTCATCCATCTTCTCCCGCAAATCCTCTCCCCGCAAATCTTTGGCTATGATCTTGCCATCTTTATCCACGATGTACAACTTCGGAATAGCCACCACCTGATACAACTTCGCCACCGGACAACGGTTCATTCCTTTTAAAGAAGAAACATGATGCCACACCAACCCAGCCCTCTCGATCGCTCCTTCCCATTTAGCCTTATTATTATCCATCGATATTCCCACAATCTCCAAGCCCCGATCATGATATTTCTCGTACAGAGCCTTCACGTTTGACATCTCGTCCATACACGGTCCACACCAAGAAGCCCAAAAATCAAGCAACACAATATGTCCTCTCAAATCTTTCAATGCAATTTTTTTACCGTCAGACGTGGTCAATTCAAATTCAGGTGCAAAACTTCCCGGCGCCAACTTCTTCAATAAAGCTATCCGTTCCCCGATCTCCCTTCCCTTTTCTGTCTGTTTCACCCGATTAGTAAACCGGTCATAAAAAGAAGATATCTGCTCCAACGACATCATCCGCAACATATTCATTTCGATAAAATAAGGAGCAACATCACTATCATTATATTGTTGTAGGAAAGCGTTCATCTGATCCCATTGCTCCCGTTCAACCTGCTTTATTTCGGCGGCAATAGAATCCTGTTTCCCTTTAGTTGTAGCCCTTTTTAACGAAAGCCCCAAGCCTCCCAACGAAAAATTGCGAATATAATCATCTCCCCAAAACTGCACCATTGCTTGAGCTGCCAACTGATCCTTAGTCTCGTTGTCCAACACGTAAGAAGCAGACGGATTCTTGTACGAATACTCACCCGTGTTAATAGTAAATCTCATGGATGTCCCATCCAAAAAGATTGCTCGAAAACCATACTTTGCACTTGCAATCATCGCACACTGTTTCCTGTCAACCTGTCCTCTCAAAACAAAAGTTCCATCCGTAGCCACCACCACTGAATCCAAAAACTCTCCCTCCACATTTCCCCCTTCCAACGTTCGCAACTGAAGCGTTTTTCCCGCTCCATCCACCCAAACGCCCGTAATATCATAAACGACTTGGGAACAAGCCGTCCCCCAAAGGAGACAGCACACGATCAAACTTAAAAATCCTCTCATCATCATCTATCTTATTCTTTATCAAAATAACCGACAGGGAGCGGATCATTCGGGCAAAACGAATTCTGCAAGGCAACCGGGTCCATCTCCATCTCTTTAACCATAAAATCAGCGATCAGGAAAGCTCTCTGTTTCACAATATCGAAACGGGCAAAAATGCGATCCATCTCGCTCTTCGGAGTTGACATCAAGAACGAAAGATAATCCCCCAAGTCATCTCCATCCTTATGCGGCATGAAATAACCATACTCAAGGAATGCATTCGACCCCACGAATCCATTCGTGTACAAAACGTCATGGTAAGCATCAAACTCCCCTTCCGGATCAGCATCCTCCTCTTCATCAAACATATAAATAAACTGATACGTCACCAAAGCAAAGAACTCATCCGGCACCGTCATCGTGTTATAAATATTACTCATGATTGCCGTCACGATCCCCGTATTCATGGCATCCCAATCGCTATCCGTGAAAGCTTCCATCTTCACTCCGACATTCGAAACCGCCAAACCATGATTATTTGTCACTAACGTGTTCACCAGATTCGATTTATTATAAGAAGACGTATTACAAATAGAATCTACCAGATAAATCTTCTTCGGCAGGAACTTAGCAATAAATGCCTCCGGATAACCGGCAAACACTTTCTCCAACATAAACGTCACCATTTGAGCCACATGATCCTTATTCCCACTCTTCACGGGAGCGTACCAGTAAACCGTCCGCCCGTTCCAAGTGGTATAAAACTCCGTCTGATCAAAATCGTACAGCACAAACGAACCGTATTTCTCGTACACGGAATAAATCAACTCTTCCAACGAGCCCTCCTCCCCGCGAGGTAAATCAAAAGGAGGATTCCCCAATTCCGGTATCGGGTTTATTGAATCTTCCGATCCACATGAGGCCATTCCCGACAGGAATAAAGCCAACATGATATATATCGCCATTTTCATCGTTTTCATCTCTATCTATCATTATTAATTTCCAACAATTGTTTCTCTGGAATTATTCGTCATTCCGTCATTGTATTCCGTTTCGGAAAGCGGGATCGGTAATAAATAATTCGGACTTTCCTGTTTCAGTACAAATGTCTTTGATGAAGTCATCGAAGAATAGAATTCATGCTTCACCTCAGGCATCCCCTGACGACGCATATCCCAAAAACGCATGGCCTCCTCGAAACAAAGTTCCCGACGGCGTTCCTCCCAGATAAATTGAATCAAATCTTCTCGCGAGGCAAAATCCGCAACGTTCTTCGCCTGATAAGTATCCCTAGAAATTTTCTTTACCCGCAACTGATTCAACCAATTAATCGCAGTCTGGCTTACCCCGTTCTCCTTCCTAGCATACGCCTCGGCCAAATTCAGATACACCTCCGGACTCCGCCAACATTCACGGGCCTCTCCTTCACTCGTTGATAAATAACGATCCGATTTCATCGGAAGAGCCTGCCCCGAGAAATACTCCGGTCTCAACCGAGTTCCACCCAATTTGAACAACCGGGCAAAATAAACTTCTTTACGCAAATCCCCATCCTCGTACAAATTCAATAACGCATCGTCTCCCGTCCATGACGTATGGAACCCTAGCGTGTAATTCGTGTAAAATAGATTAGGAGCCAGATAATTAAACTTATTATCATTCTTACTGAAAAGAAATACAGTCTCGTCAATCGCAATCTGGTTAATCCAGAACGTTCCGCCGGAAGATCCCGGTAACCCGCAAGTCTCCCGATCAACATCATTCAAATCATAGAGTTCATTGCCACCTAGATTGATAAACTCTTCTGAAGTACGAATCACCTCCTCCCAGTCCTCTTGGAACAAGGCCACCCGGGATGCCAGAAAATAAACAGCCGCAGGCGTGATCTCCCATTTCGTGTAATTCCTACTCGCACTCTCCAGATATTTCTCAGCATTCTTCAAATCCTCATTCATCAACGCGTAAATCTCTCCCACCGTGGCCCGCTCCGTCGGGCTGACATCCACGACCGGGGAAGTACGTTTGATCACACCCAACTTATTCTTGTTCTCTTCTGACCAAGGTGTGCCATACGTGTTTACGAGACAAAAATAATGATAAGCCCGTAAAGCATACGTCTGTGCCGCCAGCTTGCAATAAGTCCCGTATTCACTCGCCTCGTACTTCATGTCCGGCAAGGCATCAACGATAATATTACACGCCAAAATATTTTTGTAACGGGCATCCCAAAAATTATCCGTGATATACTGGGAATAATCCGCCCACCACGTGTACACCATCTCCCCGTAACCCATACCGGGATCGAAATCGTCAATAAACGTCACCTTACTATTGTTATACATCGACTCGTCATAATATAACGGACCCATCTCCACGTCGTCCGTCATCAGATGAATCCATTCGATCTGGGACGCAAACTTATCCGGATACCCCTCTCCCAATAATATCGGAACATAATCATTCACCAGTGAAGGAATTAACAAATCATCGGAATCTTCCTTCAAATAATCATCACAAGCCAACAAAAACCACGGCAAGAACAAGGTTAGAATATATATATTTACTTTTTTCATAACGACCTATTTTTAGAAAGACACATTTATCCCAAAACTATACGTCGGAAGGGCCGGGATATTCGCACCATTCGTCTCCGGATCCAGACCTTTCCATTTCTTATCGGCAATCGTGAACAAATTCGTCACCTGAAACCGCACCAGCATACTGGAAATATGTAGGAAATCCAACACGTTCTGCGGCACGCTATAACTCAACGCCACCATTTTCAATTTCAGGAAATCGGCCTTCGCCACCCGGATGTCGCTGTCATTATACAAATTGTAAGGATCAGAATGCCCGGAAATCCCCTCTGAAATATCATACACGCTGCCAGTTTCCGTGGCCAAGTAATTCTTCATATCCGTCGAGTTATAAGGAGCCGGATAAATCGTGTTATCCCCCGCCTGTTTCCAACACTTCAGCCACTCATCCGAAAGATTCGTCAAAGGATCAATCGTGTAAGAATCGTAAAATTTCGGAAGACGGGAAACACTACCCGTACTGTAAGCAAAATTCAAGGATAAAGAAAGTACTTTCTTGAAAGTCACCTGCGTGTCGAATCCCCCAGAAAGTTTCGGGAATATAGAACCGCAATGCACTAATTCCAAATCCTGCCGCAACGCCCGATGCACCTTTTGCCCGTTTTTCGCGTAAAACAAAGGATAACCATTATCCTGATTTATTCCGGCAAAACGATAAGCATACATGGAACCGATAGGTTGTCCCTCCACGGCCAACGTCCCCGCCAACATCTGATCCACCACGGAAGCCTCGCTCAAATCATCCCGATTCGCCAACGTGATCTCGTTCACGTTACGCCCGAAATTAAACCCGAAACGCCAATCCCAATCCCGGTTATTCACCAAACCCAAGTTCACAAATCCCTCGAAACCCTTGTTTACCATTTTTCCCGCATTATAATACAACACGTTTTGCCCCGTGGAGGCCGCCACTTGTTTCGACATGATCAAATCGGAAGTATTCTTCCGGTAAATATCAAATCCTCCCTTTACCCGTCCGTCGAACAAAGCGAAATCGACAGCCGCATTCCAAGATTTTGTCTTCTCCCAACGCAAATCGGGATTCGGCAATTTTGAAATCTTTGAAATCGGTAATCCAGTTACCCCGTCTCGATCTCCCACTGTTACAATCAAGTAAGGAGTAGCACTCTCGTGAATATTTCCCTGAATACCGTAAGAACCCCGGAATGACAAATTATTAATCCATTTTGCATTTTCCAAAAATGATTCATTCGAGGCAATCCATTTCACGGCAAACGAATAAGTCGGCAACCACCTGTATTTCGGGTCACTACCAAATTTATTGGAACCGTCCGAACGAATATTGGCATTGAACACGTACCGGTTATCATAGCAATAACTGGCAATCCCGAAAAATGAAGCGACTTGCGTGAACGAATTTGTATTCGTCGGCTTATTTCCCCCGTACGTGCTGATATAACTCGGCGTCTCCACCGGACTGAACATCTCCCCGAACTCCGGCACCCAACCGTATCCCGTCGTGGAGACACCTTTATACTCGTTCCGACGAGCCTCCGTCCCGACAGAAACCGAAACATCATGAATACCAAACAGATGCGAATAAGACAACATATTACGCAACGTGTAACCGCTTTTGCGAGTACTTCCCTGCGTCAACATTCCCCCGTAAGGTAACCTTGAATCGGAAAACTCCGGGTCGTACTCCGTGTAAGCGCCATACTCGTATCCCCGGATTTCAGTCACTTTATACGATTGTGCAGTCGCCCAATCCCTCGTATTCGTGTTCCCAGTATGCCACGAAAATGTTCCCTCGTACTTTAACCCTTTCCATAATTTTAACCTCAAAGCCAGCAAAGCGTTAAAATCATCCATTTTAGAAGACTTACCCGTGTTCTTCAACTCTTTCAAAATATTATACCCAATATAATCCCGTCCCGTACTTCCGGCAGCCCGATAACTCATGTAATACGAACCGTCCTCGTTATAAGCCGGCATGGTCCGGGTCGTTGAATAAGCATAATCAAACGGATTCACCACGGAAGAATACCCCGTATTAGAAGTCGTGGCATAATCAATCTTGGCCGTAAATCCCAAGTATTCATTATACTCCGCATCCACCTTTGCCAATGCACTGAATTTTTCAGAATCAGATCCCTTAGCCGCCCCCTCTATATTTGAATACCCCGCCGATACATAATACTTAACCGCCTCCGTTCCCCCACTAACATTCAGCGCATGCGTGTGCGTGACATCCGAACGGAATAACAAATCAAACCAATCCGTGTTTCTACCCTGTAACTTCTCCACCTTCTGTTCAAACTCCGCCTGTGAAATTTGCTTGCTCATCAATTGCTCGTAAGCCGCCTCGAACGTTTCCCCCGTGGGTACACGCCCGAAATTCATATTTGACTCTATCAACTGACGAGAAAAAAGCACCCGTTCTCGCGAATTCATTCGATGATAATCCTTGTAAGACGGACGAGTATTTAACGTCAGATTCCCGTTATACGAGATCACCGGTCGACCAATCACGCCCTTTTTCGTTGTAATCACGATCACCCCGTTAGCCGCCTTCACCCCATAGATAGCCGTTGCGGAAGCATCCTTTAACACCGTAATTGTCTCGATGTCCTGTGGGTTCAAACCTGCAATGGCATTACCGATCAAATATTCAGCATCCTCGCTATTTATATCCGAGGCCGTGAACGGCACGTCCTGTTCCAAAATCACCCCGTCAACCACCCAGACCGGAGACTTATTCCCATTGATCGTGGCATTTCCCCGGATTCTGATCTTCGGGGTCGCACTCGGTTCCCCGGAAGTGTTCAACACCATCATTCCGGGAATACGCCCCTGCAACATCTGGTCAATCGATCCGACTCCCTGCACCATAATATCTTTGGCTTTCACCGTGGAAATGGCACTTGCCGACTCTCTCCGGCTAATCGTCTGGTAACCTGTTACCACGACTTCTTCCATATCATGAGAATCATCCTGCAACACGACATGCAGCATTTTCTGTCCGGTCCACCTCACCTCCCGACTTTTCATCCCGATAAATGAAAACTGAAGAGTCAAAGAATCCTGTCTCACAGTCGTCAACGTGAACTCACCCTTCAAATCCGTTGCCACACCAATCGTCGTCCCTTTTATCAAAACAGTAACTCCCGGTAAAGGTTGCTCCCTCTCATCCTTCACTATCCCCTTGATCACCACCTCTTCCGGCTCCTTCCGTTGTTGTACTTTCGTCAAAACAATCACCCCGTTATCATACAGGCACTTAATTCCCTTGCCTGCAAAAACTTCATCCAACAGAGCCAGAACCTGCCGCTCCTTAACATGAACATCGAAACGAGGAATAGCCTCCACGTACTCACTCTTGTACATAAAACGAATACCCGTTTGCTCCTTAATCTCCCGAAGAAATTCTTCCACACTACAATTTTTCATGTCCACACTGACCACCTGATTCTGGGCAACCACGTCGCCCCGAACCTGTACCAGTAACACGAACATCAGAAAACACATCATTTTCATCACTCTAAAGATTTTTTGAGCCGAGCGTAAATTTCCTTTACATTCTCCACTTTTTTTCATAACTTTGTTGATAATAAATTATTATTAGCCAGAGCCAACTGGCGTTCACTACAAGACGGAAGGATCTGCCAATCTTTCCGTTTTTACTTTATACTCACTACAATCGTTTTATTTTTCACGTTGAAATGCGCACCCGTGCTTATCTCCAAAAAGTGCAGGAACTCTTCCACCTCACCATAGCGTTTCATATCACCGGACAAACGGATTTCCTTCAATTCTGCATCAGCATAAACCACGTCACAATCATACCATAAAGCCAACTTATTCATCACGTCCTCCAAGCGGTCGTCACTAAAAACAAAATCCCCGTTTTTCCAATCGATGTACTTTCTGACATCAACCTCTTTTACCACAATCCCGTTCGTCTCCACGTCACAAACGGCCAGTTGATTCGGCGTCAACATCACCTGCCGGGTTCCGTTCTCCACTTCCACTCGTCCCTTCACCAGCACGGACGCCACAACCTTCTCCTTCCGGGAATTTACATTGAATTCCGTACCGACAGCCGCCACTTCCACCCCGTTCGCCTCCACGACAAACGGGTGATCCGCATCTGCCTGCACCTTAAAATAAGCCTCGCCTTTCAACCGCACCACTCTCTTTTCCCCCACAAAGCGCACCGGGTATACCAACTCACTCTCTGAATTCACCCACACCTCGGAACCGTCTGCCAACACGATCCGGTACTCTCCTCCCCGATTCACGACCAACCTGTTATACACTACATTCCCGACCTCTCCTGTAACCATCGAATCTCGATAAGCGACCATTCCTTCCTGCTTCACGTCAATAGCAACAGACTGCTCCTCTCGTAACGACTTTCGTTCCTTTCCCAACTCAACCATGTCTCCCGTTGAAAGAAACAAGCAAGCTTTGGAAGAACCGTGATGAATCACCCCGTTTTCGACCATTTGCACTTCCCTCATCTCTTCGCTTCTCCAATAATACCCGATTCCGGCCAAGATAAAAACACTCACGCAAGCGGCAAACGCCACGGCTCGCCGGAGCATCATCCTCTTCTTTGCCACCTGCCGAAAACGCCGTTCCCCCTTCCGGGACACCAACCCTTCCCGCATCACCCAACGCTGGCGTAAAAACTCTCGTTGCAAATCTTCATAATACCGACGATTCTCCACCTTCTCCCCCAACCAATTTTCCACATCCCGCAGCTCCTCCGGGGAGAGAGATTCCCCCTGCCAGTATTCAAGTAATCGTATATCCCATTCTTCTCGATTCATATTATTCTACTCAATGTTCACATATAGTAGACATCAAAAAGCAAAACGGTTGACAGGAAAATGAAAATATTTTCAAAAATTATCGTGATTATTTATTTTTTTCCTTGTAGAGAGCACATTGAAGATACGGAAAAATCAAATCCATCATGCCGACGAGAAACCTCGGCAAGCAGGGATTTGTCCAGGCAATGTGAGCATTTTGATAAAATACCTATCTGTTCGAACTATTATTCTGTAAGCAAGTTTTTATAATAGAGTTATCCAATCATTAATAATTACTATTATAATCTAATATTTTATCATTTTAATAGGAGCGGAATGGGAGTGGAATAGGAGCGGAATGGGAGCGGCTTACAACATGATAACAATATTATAGCATTTTAATGACACTATTTTACATTTATTCAAACTAACTTTTTAGTGAACATTCCCAAATCTGAACGCTTACCGCCATCTTCCCTATAAACAAGCACCAACAACAAAGCTGTATCAGAAACAATACCCCTCAACGTCTTCAGGCTACGCACCAACAACGTTTTTACCGTAGCCACGGATATGCCCAGTAATTCCGCCACTTCGACATATTTCATATTCTTCAAATGCACACATTCCAACACCTCCCGGCTTCTAGGTGACAACACATCAAGCGCCTTCAACACCTGATCTATCATGTCATCACGCGTTACATCCTCATTCTCCCATACACTTTCCACGACCGATATATCCGGAATCCGCTGAATCCGGCTCTGATCTTTTACCTTTCGGACAGCCATATTCCGCACGGCAACATACAAGTACGACCTTACCCGCTCTCCCTCTAGGTTCTCGTTCAATTTTTTCTCCCACAATCGCACGAAGAAATCCTGTACCAAGTCCTCGGCCTCCTCCATATCATTCAATATGGTATCAGCCCACAAAACCAATTCATTATAAAAACGGTCATACAACTCATCCACAGAGAAAGATTTTCCCTCAGAAAAATGAATCATATGCCCCTGTTTCCCTCGCACGTATTGAGTATTATTGCTTTTATATCTAAACTCAAAAATAGACAAGATTTCTTCATTTTCCAAAAAGCCAATCATTTTTCCTAAAAAACATATCTAAATACCCGATAAATTGAGACAGAAAAAAGGCAACCCTCGAATAGAAGCTTGCCTTTAGTAAAATGTTAAACAAGAGACTATTTTAACAACTTGTCTTTAATAATTTGCTCGTATTTTTCGGGCATAGCCCCGGTTTCAATAATCGGTTTGCCTCCCACCGGGATAAAAAACAGTGTCGGTAATGCCACCACATTAAACATACTGCACAATTCTTTTTCCTTGTCGGCATTAACCTTTAAAAATATAACCTGATCTTTATATTTTTCGGCCATTTTTTCCATCTCCGGAATCAAACGCATACAAGGACCACACCATGTTGCCCAAAAATCAATAACCACTGGTTTATCTCCCTTAAACACGAATTCTTTATCCTTACGATAATCATAAATGTGCTCTAGGAAATATTCACGGGTAATCGGGTTTAACTTTCCGGGTTCTACCTTCGATGCTATGTCCTCAACCACATCATCTTTTATTTCAATCAGATCAAAAGGCTGAAAATAAATTTTCTGTTTCTGGTAATCTATCGAAACAATTCCCTTTTCCAATATCCCCGTACCTAACACAGAACGAGATAGATCCGTATTCTCAGACACAACCACACTACCCAACTGATCCTTCACGAAATTACATGTCCCGACGGTTTTCGTCACAGAAGCTTTTCCGGCCTCTTTATAACCGTTCATAATAGTAGCGTCACCACCACGATTTCCACCAAGTTTAGCAAAATCTTCAGCTGTCATGGAGATCATCCCATTATTCCAAGTATCAAATAACAAAGGGTAAGCCTTTCCGTCAAGTGTTACCGTGCAAACGACCCCAGAACCGGGTACAACTTCTATATCTGCCCGATGATCCAACTTCATGTATGATGGCCGATAAGGCATTGATGTCGTTATTTTTTTACGCTTACGATCAATCGTCAACACCACGTTACGAAATAAAACTCCCCCAATAACCCCGGCTACTCCCAATTTTCGTAAATAAGGCTCATCTTCCAGCACAAAAGCCGAAACACCATTGCCAAACACGTTATTCCCGAATGACATCGTACTAATTAACACACTCTTACTCGTCGGCACATGCTTGTAAAGGAAACCTTCATAACCGAAATTCCCCGGCGTATTGGTGTCTATCTTAAATTTTTCCACGTATTCCGGCAATATCGCCGTGTGACCCGCCAAATCCAACACAAAACCAGCCTGTTCTCCATTAACAATCAAATCCAGAATAATTTTCCCGTCTACTTCCCGATAATCCTTCACCTCGGTAGCGGTATTCTTTGTTTGTGCCCACGTCAATGAAGGGAGTAACATTATTAATAAAAAGATAAAACATCTATTTTTCATATCACATTCTTTTAATTTCAACCTTCTTTTCTTTACCATCTTTCAGAATAACAATTTCCGTCACGTCCCCTTCCACAGTATCAAGTAAAGCCTCTACTTCCAGTTGACTTTGTTTCAATTCGGATAGATTTTTCCCATTCACACGGATCACTTGATCTCCCAAAGCGACCAAATCTTTAGCACTATCCCATACTGCTGTAATCTCGAAATGACCTTTCACCGGAAGAATTCCCACGTTCCAGTTTTTCAACTCTCCGGTCATATCTTCTGTTCTACTTTCATAGGGGAAAAAGTAAAAACGGTTCCGCATATAATCAATCACCACCTTACCGTATTTCAACATATCCACTCCCATTAACGAACTCCCCTTACACGTGACACTTTCCATGTTGTTAAACTCTTTCCCAACGAAATTAAGCTCCCCGATACTAACTTTTTTCATCTCCATGGTGTTCTTCAAATCAAAACCACCAATTCCGACACCACTAATCCCAATTCCGCAAGAAAGTAAACGATTCTCAACCTTGTCTTTTAAATCCTCGTAATCATCAGCCGAAAGGATTAATAACCCGTTGGCTCCCGTATCAAACAACACCCGCTTCATAATCCCACCAAAATCCACATCCACGATAGGATGACTCGTCTGCCCCGGATAAATAGCAACTCCCTCTGAAATTTTCAAACCATCCGGACGATAAGGATAATTAATAATCATGATTTGTTCCCGGGCATCAAAAGTAACCACAGCCTGGGCAAAAGCATCACTTCCCAAGATCCCCACGACTCCTAACTCCCGGAAGAAACCATTTGACGGGAAGACCATGCTTTTCATCTGGGTTAATTTATAATTCGAGCTTAACTGGACATTTGACAACACGGCTTCCTCATAAGCTAACGACATTCCGTTCAGATCGGATACCCCTCGTGAAGTTCCCCCACTCATAGCCTTCATTTCCACTGCATTCTCTCTTATCGTTCCTGTCTGCCCTCCTGTATCCACGATATACTTCACTTTCACGCCATTTACAATCACAGGTATAATGATTTTATCATGAACATATTCGTAATGAATCGTGTCACAAATCCGTCGAGTTGTTTGTTGAGCAATTGTAACAACAGGTAAAGAGGTCATAAAACCAAGCAGCAATAATACAACAATTCGCATATCTTACTCTTTTTGATAAACAATCACTTTCTCTCCCCGTTTGGTTTGCACGGTCAACTTTGTCTTTTTCTTTGCTTTTAACTCCGGAATTCCATTAATAATACTCTCGCAAAAATCATACGTCCCGACAGGTTTCCCGTTAATTTTCGTCACTTTATCCCCCACCTCAACAACTCCTTTCATGGAAGTCCACACCGTGGAAATAATTAATTCTCCATCTTTCACTCGAAGGGCCACATTATAATGTTTGCTGGCAAGATCATACTCCGGCTCATAAGCTTCAAAATAAAAACGACCACGAGGATAATCCAGTGTTACTTTGCCATAATCTAAAAGTTTAACACCTAGCAAGGTAAAAGGCGGAGTTGAAGTTTCCGAGGTCACATTTTGAAATTTAGTTCCACCAACCGACAATAGGGGGAATTGTACCCGCAAAGAAGTATCTGCCATTGCCATTCCGGCCACGCCGATAGAACCTTCCCCATATCCTTCCGAAAGGATCTGAAAAGCACCGGCCGTCTTCAACCTATCAAAATCACTCTCTTTCAGAGAGAAAAAACTGGGACAACCCGTATCAAATAAACAAATAATGTCATTCCCCATCCCTGCTTGCAACGCAATAATCGGCATTCCCGCTTTCACAAAAGGAAGCATTTTACGTAATGAAACCCGAGAAGCTTTCTCGGCAGAAGTAATTGTAATCGTCTTTGCCTTACCGTCAATTTCCACCATCGTCCTCGCCAACAAATCACTACCAATCAACCCATCTGCCTGAAAACATTCGAAAGGAGATGGAGAAGATAATTTCAAAGCCGGAACATTCGTGAAATTAATTTTCTGATCCGGAGTGAGCAAACTTTGAATCGTCACAAGCGGATAGAAAGCTTGATTACTATTTACATCTGTAACTTGGAGCGAATCGGCAACCTCTAGTCCTAATTCCTCGCAAATCTCGCTCGTCAATGCGGTACGTCCTCCCGTGTCAAAAATAAACGAGCGAGAAGAACCATTTATAGACATTTCGACAATCATTTTTCCACCAACCATCCGGTAGGGTAGCACAGTCTTGTATTGCTGTGCTACCATTGGAAAAAATATCATACAAAAAAGACACGAGAAAATTATTTTACACATCATTCTCATCTTTTTTATTTACCAAACTTGTCCGCAGCCATAATAGCTTGATAAGCATTCAAAATTCCACCGGATAAACAGAGATCTTCAAAAAGGAATAAATCTTGAGCCTGCTTGCCATCTACAATAATACCCTTTTCCACTTCCACTCCTTTCCGTGAGGTCACACTATTCAACAGGATATTACGAATTTGCGCTCCCGTTAAATTCGGGTAATAAGCCTTTACCAAAGCTGCCACTCCGGCAACAGAAGCAGAAGCCAAGCTGACCCCACTTCCTGTTTTATAAGTATCACCCATGTAAGCCAAGTAAATATTTACCCCCGGGGCGAACAAATCCAATTCTTTCGCACCGTAATTAGAATTCATGGAAGGGTTGCCATTCTTATCCGATGGAGCAACAACCATCAAATTAGTCAATTCTTTGCTGCCGTCCATCCAACGATTCGGGAAGAAAGTTTGTTTTGCTAAATCTCGTGATAATTCCCAAACCGGCACAATGACTAATACGCCCTTGCCTTCTGCATAACGAAGAGCCTCTGACATCCATGCTTTCTGATTCTCGGGATACAGCGTATTTTGCTGTGGCAACACAATAACATCAGAACCATGATCAACGGCATAACGAATAGCAAGTGCCATGTCTTTCAAATAAGGTTCTCCACTCCCTGCACCAACCCGCAAACACATAATTTCTGCTTGATCTATAATTCCATCTCCACCAAGTCCATTTCCTCTTTTTCCTCCCACAATACCAGCTTGCATTGTTCCCGTTGCAGCCTCAGAAGTCAACAAAACATTATTACCATACTTGTTGTCATTTATATCTCCATTATTTTATTGATATCTGCTTTAGAATACTCATGTGGCTTAATTTTATAAACATCTGCTTTTTGGGTAAATATTTTTTATAAATCAATTTTTTTATTATACTCTAAATTTATTACCTGCTCTCCTGATGCACTAACTCCCAAACTATTTAAAGTTATTTTTTCTTTATTTACATTCTGCTCATTCTTATTTTGGTTTCCTGTTAAATTCATCAATACAGCAAGTGCCGCAACAGGTGCCGTTTCGCATCTTAAAATGCGTTCGCCCAGATGTACAGCGGTAGCACCTTTTGAAAGTGCATAATCTACTTCCTCTTTTTCGAAGCCGCCCTCACTGCCGATGAATACAGCAATCTTCTTATATGAAAGGTCAAGCTCCGACAGCTTCTTTCCACCGCATTCATAGAAAATTATCGGCAAGGTGTCGCTGTCGACGCTGTTTACAGCGGATTTAAAATCCGTAAACGGCATAACTCCGGGAATTTTTCCTCTGCCGCACTGCTTTGACGCTTCATACGCTATCCGCTGTAAGCGTTGTACCTTTTTATCGGCACTTTTAGCGTCCGGTCTTGAAACACAACGTTTTGACAGGAACGGTACTATTCTCACTGCACCAAGCTCAGTTGCTTTCTGAACGATAAAATCCAGCTTATCGTTTTTGGGAACGGCCTGAAACAGTGTTATTTCAACATCCGGTTCAGCTAAGTTGTCCTTTTTATCGAGTATAGCAAACTCTATTGCGTTTTTGTTTTCTAAGGAAGAAAGCTCGCAAAGGTAATCGTGTCCGTTTTTGTCGCAGATTATTGCCTTGTCGCCCTTTCTCATTCTGAGTACCTGAGCGATATGCTTTGAGTCCTCGTCATTCATATATATTATTCTGTCGTTTTCGTCTATTGTATCCGAGAAAAATCTTGGATACCTCCATTTTTCGAGTTCTTCAGCCATATATTCTCCTTTAAGCATTCGGTGCATTTTCAAATAAATTGTTTACCATTTCTGTATAACAGCGGTTTTCGGGCTTTTCAAGACGGCTGTCATCACGCAGAATATCGTCGGCCGCTTCGCCCGTCATTTTCAGTATATCAAGGTCTGCGTAAATATCTGCGATTTTAAGCTGCGGCAGACCGTGTTGCTTGCTGCCGAAGAAATCGCCTGGTCCACGCAGTTTCAGATCCTCGTTGGCGATTTCAAAGCCGTCCGAGGTTTTTACCATTGTATCCATACGCTGTCTTGTGTAATCGCTTTTATTATCTGTGACAAGGATACAGTGAGATTGCTCTGTACCTCTGCCTACTCTGCCTCTGAGCTGATGGAGCTGTGACAGCCCGAACTGCTCGGCATTTTCAATCACCATTACAACGGCATTCGGAACGTCTACACCGACCTCTATTACCGATGTCGCAACAAGGACTTTCAGCTTATTGTCCTTAAAATCCTGCATAACTGCATCCTTGTCTGCCTGCTTCATCTTTCCGTGAAGAAGACCTGTCGGAACATTGGCAAGGCAGGTATTTTGAAGCGAATTTATATATTCTGTCGCAGCCGCTTTTTCGGATACGCCTTCTTCGATAAGAGGGCAGACGATATACGCCTGAAAGCCGTTGTTGACATATTTCAGGATGAATCTGTACAGTCTTTCACGGTAGCTTGTATCAACGGCATATGTTCTTATCGGCAGTCTGCCTTTCGGCATTTCGTCAAGTATGGATATATCAAGGTCGCCGTAGATTATCATTCCGAGAGTGCGTGGAATAGGCGTAGCTGACATTACGAGAACGTGAGGCTCGTTGCCTTTTGAGCCGAGTGCCGCACGCTGACCTACTCCGAATCTGTGCTGTTCATCGGTTATTACAAGTCCGAGAGAGCTGAACCTTGTGCTTTTCTGAATAAGTGCCTGAGTACCGACGGCAATGTCAATCTGCCCATCGGCTATAAGCTGTCTTATCTGCTTTTTCTGAGCGGGTGTCTGTGAGCCTGTAAGCAGAGCAATAGTCACTCCGAGCGGAGCTAAGAACTTGTAAAGCGTGTCGTAGTGCTGTTTTGCAAGTATCTCGGTAGGTGCCATAAGAGTGGATTGATAGCCGTTAAGGTATGCAAAATAAGCCGCACCTGCTGCCACGGCGGTTTTACCCGAGCCGACATCGCCCTGCAACAGCCTGTTCATCGGAACGGATTTCTGCATGTCGTCACAGCATTCCGATATGGCTCGTATTTGTGCGCCTGTCAGAGTGAAGGGCAGAGAGGAGTAGTATTCATCTATGCTCTTGCTTTCCATAGGTGCACCGGCAAGCCTTTTTTTGCGGTTTTTCATAGATTTAAGGCCAAGCTGTAAAAGAAACAGCTCTTCAAAGGTCAGACGATATTTTGCCTTGTCATACTGTTCCTTGTTCTCCGGAAAATGAATCCAACGTAAAGCGTTATCATAGGAAATAAGGTTGTATTTATCCATAAGCGTGGCGGTGAGATGCTCAGGAAAGGTGAAATCACGCAGTACGTTTTTAATGCAGTTTGACATAATGCCTTGAGATATGCCTGTTGTCAGGCTGTAGCGAGGCATCAGCTTATTGGGGTCTTGAGAATCTATAAAAACAGGCGAGTTCATTTCTTTTCTCAGAAAATCTCCCGCCATCTTGCCATAAAAGCAATATTCATTGTCGAGCTTAAGCCTTGTGAAAGAATAATCGCTGTTGAAGAATGTTATCAGCATATCGCCTGTGCCGTCGCTGACAAGCACTTTGAATATATTGATCCTGCCATAGTATGCAGGAAATTTCTTCGTGACAATCGCTTTTACAACGTGATTTTCGCCGTCATTTACCAGATCCGATATTGCGGTTGTTTCGTTGAAGTCGATATATCCTCTCGGATAATGCTCGGCAAGCTGTAAAGCCGTTGTTATGCCGAGCTTTTCGAGGAGCTTTGCTCGTTTTTCACCGACTCCCTTGATATAGCAGACAGGGGAGTCGGGAATCTTTTTTATTTCATTCATAAATTATTCTACTGATATGAGATAGTAGTATACGGGCTGACCGCCGTTTACAAGTACAATTTCAATATCATCGCTTATCTTGGCTCTGAGCGCTTCAAAAGCAGCCTGAGCGGTTTCGTCGGTAACATCGCTTCCGTAAATAATCGTGATATATGATGAGCCTGAACGAATCAGCTTTTTGGTTATCTTGATGAGCGCTTTTGTAACATCCTTTTCAACAAAGGCAAGCTTGCCGTTTTCCATAGCAAGAATTTCGCCCTTCTTTATCTGCTTGCCCTCAAAATCACTGTCACGGACAGCAAATGTTATTGAGCCTGAGCCGACATTATCAAGCGCCTTTGTCATATTTACGCCGTTTGTGCTGAAATCGTTGCTTTCATCAAAGGCGAGCATTGCTGTGATACCCTGCGGTATTGTTCTTGTCTGTAAAACGATAACATTTCTGTCGGTAAGCTTTACAGCCTGCTCAGCCGCCATAATGATATTCTTGTTATTTGGAAGTACAACAACTACCTTTGCAGGTGTTGCCATAATTGCATCATAAATATCATCAGTTGATGGGTTCATACTCTGACCACCTGAAACAATGTGGTTACAACCCATATCTGTAAATAGTTCAGAAAGACCTTCACCGGCTGCAACTGAAACAAAACCGATTTCTTCTGTTGGTTCAGCCTTTTGTAGCTTAGGTGCTTTTTCTTCTGTAGCACCGGCATTCTTGTGCTGTTCTTTCATATTTTCAATCTTGAGGTTTATGAGCGAGCCGTAAAGGATACCTTCTTCAAGCGCCTTACCGGGATGCTCTGTATGAACGTGAACCTTTATGATGCTGTCATCATCAACGACCACAACACAGTCGCCTATTGATTCAAGGAAAGCACGGAGCTTTGTTGCGTCCTTGTTAACGTCGCTCTTTACAACGATAAATTCCGTACAGTAGGTGAATTCTATATCGGTTTCAAATGTACCTGCGGCATTTGTTACGACAGCTTTTTCTGTTGCAGTTTCTTCCTTTGCACCGATCATCACTCCGCCGCAGATAACGGATGCCATACCCTTGAGGATAGTATAGTATCCCATACCGCCTGCGTCTACAACTCCCGCTTTTTTAAGAACGGGGAGCATTTCGGGTGTCTGATCGAGAGTTTCCTTTGCGGCTGTTGTAAGAACATCGAACAGCTCTGCAAAGTCTTTGCACTGTGCGTCGTTTGCCTTTTCTGCGGCAACTCTTGCAACAGTGAGGATAGTACCCTCAGTGGGCTTCATTACTGATTTATAAGCCGCCTCTGCACCTAATTTAAGTGCATTGCAGTAGTCTTCGACAGTAGCCTCGTGCTTTCCTGCAAGACCTTTTGAAAGGCCTCTGAATAACAGTGAAAGGATAACGCCGGAGTTACCTCTTGCGCCTCTCAGCATAGCAGAAGCCGCTGTCTGCGCCACTGTTTCGACAGTTACGCTGTCGCTGAGCATATTAAGCTCAGCAACGGCATTTCTTATAGTCATCGACATATTCGTGCCGGTGTCGCCGTCGGGAACAGGAAACACGTTAAGCTCGTCTACGCTTTCTTTATTATTGATTATATTGTTTGCACCTGAGATGATCGCATCTCTGAGAATTTTTCCGCTTAGCATTAGTCAGATACTCTCCTTGATATTATACTTTAACAGCATCGACAAAAACGTTTACCTTGTCAACGGTAAAGCCTGTTTCGTCCTCAACTGCAAATCTTACCTTATGAATGATGCTCTTTACTATCGTAGACACATTTACCCCGTACATTACGGAAATGTGAAGGTCGATATAGAGCTTGTCATTTTTATATCTTACCGTGACACCTTTTTCTGAAAGGATAGTCTTTTCGGCAAATTTCTTGATGAATTTAAGAGGTACTTTTTCAACGAAGGTCTGTTTTGCGTCACCGGCATTCATTCCCACTATGCCGAAGCAATTTGTAACAGTTCCGCCGATAAGGCTGTAGAAGAACTGCTTTGAATAGGTAATCGTTCCTAAGTGGTTGTTTATCGTGATCATTTGTATAACCTCCTTGTAAATCGGACTATATTATTATACTATATTTCACGGCAAATTTCAAGCGTTAATGCCAAATTACCGTTCAAGGACATAAACTCCGCAGTTGACAGGGCGTGTAGTAAAAACATTGGGATATTTTCCCGACAGGATTTTTTTTGCTTCGGCGGCCGTTTCTTCGCTTTCAAATACTCCGAAAACAACGCTTCCGCTGCCTGTCATTTCCGATATTACGGCTCCGCTTTCAAGCAGGTCGTTTTTCATTTCTTCTATCCTGCTGTCGTGATAGATTTTTGTGAATACGTTGCTTATAAAGCCTGCACCTTCAGAAAGACTTCCGCAGACAATACTGCTTACAAAATCGGCATAATGAGGATTTATCTCGGTCGGATTTTCATCGTATTTTGCGTAAGCCTCAGCCGTACTCAGAGTAAAATCGGGGTAAATGCAGACAAATACGCAGTTCGTGTCGCATTCAGCCGCAATCATATCTCCGCTTGTTATGCTGTAAAGCGTGCCGCCTTTAATGCAGATAGGAACATCTGCGCCGATTTTATCACCGACAGCACACAATGCTTCGGCATCGAGTTTTTTGCCGAACAACTCATTTAGTGCGACAAGCGTTCCTGCACCGTCGACGGAAGAACCGCCCATTCCTCCCATCAGAGGAACGTGCTTTTCAATATCAACAGCTATCTCGGCGGCAAGTCCGGTTGCGTCGAAAAATGCTTTTGCGGCTTTCCATACGATATTCTTTTCATCGCACGGAATGTCGGGGTTATTGCAGGTTATCCTGCAATCGAAACTATCCGTACTCATAACGCTGACGGTTATATCGTCATAAATATCAACGCTTTGTGTCGCAATGTTGAGCGAGTGCCTGCCGCTCGGCAGTCTGCCCGTTATATCAAGAAACAAATTAAGCTTTGCGTATGCTCTTACCTTTATTTTCATAGATTACAGTACACCGAGGTCTTCAAGAAACAGCCTTATGCGTTCAAGCGCTGTCTTGATGTGCTGAAGCGAATATGCGTAGGATACACGGATATATCCCTCTCCGCATTTTCCGAAAGCGTCGCCGGGGACAACGGCTACTCTGTGCTTTTCAATCAGCTGTTCACAGAATTCCTGTGATGAAAGCCCTGTTTTCCTTATGGACGGGAAAATGTAGAATGCACCCTCCGGTTCAAAGCAATCAAGACCCATTTCATTGAAGCCTTTTACGATAAGACGTCTTCTCATATCGTATTCGCCACGCATATATTCAATGTCTTTTTTGCAATTCTTAAGTGCTGTTACTGCGGCATACTGGCTCATTGTAGGCGAACACATTATGCCGTACTGGTGAATCTTCAGCATCTGAGTGACTATAGGAGCGGGACCTGCGGCAAAACCGAGCCGCCAGCCTGTCATCGAAAACGCTTTTGAAAAACCGTTTATAAGAACGGTACGTTCTTTCATACCGTCTATTTCAACGATAGAACAGTGTTCCTCATCACCGTAGGTAAGCTCTGAATATATCTCGTCGGAAATAACGATTATATCTGTGCCTCTTATCACTTCTGCAATTGCCTCAAGGTCTGATTTTCTCATAACCGCACCTGTGGGATTGTTCGGGTAGGGAAGTACAAGAGCCTTTGTTTTCGGGGTTATATGCGCTTTCAGTGCTTCGGCAGTCAGCTTGAAGCCGTTTTCAACGCTTGTTTCTATAGCAACAGGTGTGCCGTTTGCAAGTGTTACGATAGGACCGTAACAGACAAAGCTGGGCTGAGGGATAAGTACCTCATCGCCCGTATCAATGAGCGCTCTTATAGCAAGGTCTATCGCTTCCGAGCCGCCGACTGTTACAAGTATCTCGTGCAAGGGGTCGTAGCTGACGTGCAGTCTGTCATTGATATAGTCGTTGATAGCAATGCGAAGGTCGGCAAGACCTGCGTTTGCGGTATAGTTTGTACGTCCTTTTTCAAGAACTCTGATTGCTTCTTTTCTTATTGCCCACGGTGTCTTGAAATCAGGCTCACCGACCGACAGTGATATAACATCATCATAGCTTGCGGCTATGTCAAAAAACTTTCTTATACCCGAAAACTGCAGATCCTGCACCTTTCGGGAAAGTATATTTTCATAATCCATCACGGAGATACCAAACTCCTTTCGTCCGTGTTCTTTAAGAACATCTTGTCTTTTTCCTTATATCTGTGCAGAATGAAATGCGTTGTTGTGCTGAGAACGCCGCCTAAAGGCGCTAATCTGTCCGTTACGAACATAGCTACATCACGCAGATTTGTACCCTTGATAGTTACGGCAAGGTCATAGCCGCCGCTCATCAGGTATACCGATGAAACCTCATCATACTGAGCGATAACTGCCGCTACATCATCATAGCCGCACTGTATTTCGGGGGAAACTCTGACTTCGATAAAGGCGCAGACTGAGTTTCTGTCGAATTCTTCTTCGTTGATGATTGCGGTATAGCCGATTATCATTCCGCTCTTTTCAAGCTCCGCTATCATCGCCGCCACATCGTCAGCCGAAGTATCAAGCATCGCCGCCAGCTGTTCGTTTGAAAGTCTGGCGTCCTGTCTTAAAAGGTCAACAAGCTTTTCTTTCTTTGTCATAATCTTATCCTCCGAATTATTTTAGCTTTATAAATGTGGGATTACGTTTCTTGAAAAATGCAAGTTCTGTAAAGCCCACATTTCTTGCGAGTTCTATAGCCTCCGGAATACCTTTTCCGAGGTCTTGCGTGCAATGTGCGTCCGAGCCGACAGTTAGTATTTTACCGCCAAGTTCTTTATAAAGTCTTACATAGTATTCGTCAGGCAGCGTAAGACCTATCTT
>ENA-UEPJ01001228-UEPJ01001228.1-human-gut-metagenome-genome-assembly--contig:-NODE-1228-length-32053-cov-11.044784_pt1 | contig 32053 bp, 26 predicted proteins | sample MGYA00242890_ERZ507896 | MGnify/ENA primary metagenome ERZ507896 (study PRJEB26167, sample SAMN06115508) | human gut metagenome | host: Homo sapiens | place: China:Qinghai | collected 2015-08-20... | reverse complement strand
GTCTACGGCTTCGGCGATCCCGACGGCTTCGTGTTCAATATGTCCGTGGGCTACGATCTGGAGGGCATCAAGGGCGAGAAGGTCAATACCTACATCGACGGCATGATGGACGCCAACCGGACCGCCATCTTCGGCGAGTGCAAGGCTGTCCTGAAGGAGCTGTTCCCCGCGGAGAGCGACTATATCGACGGTATCTCCCCCCGCGTCAGCCGCAGCGTCACCGTGTCCACGCTCCACGGCTGTCCCCCCGATGAGATCGAGCGTATCGCCAGCTACCTCATCTCCGAGAAGCACCTGCACACCTTCGTGAAGTGCAACCCCACCATCCTGGGCTACGAGACGGCGCGGCGCACGCTGGACAGCATGGGCTACGACTACATCGTGTTCGACGAGCACCACTTCAACGAGGATCTGCAGTGGGCCGACGCAGTGCCCATGTTTGAGCGGCTGCAGGCGCTGGCGGACAGCAAGGGGCTGGAGTTCGGCCTGAAGCTCTCCAACACCTTCCCCGTGGACACCACCCGGGGCGAGCTGCCCAACGACGAGATGTACATGTCCGGCCGCAGCCTGTTCCCGCTGACCATCGAGATGTGCCACCGCATCTCCCGCCAGTTCAAGGGCAAAATGCGGATCTCCTTCGCCGGCGGCGCGGAGTATTTCAACTGCGACAAGCTGTTTGCGGCTGGCATCTGGCCCATCACCGTGGCCACCACCATCCTCAAGCCCGGCGGCTACAACCGTTTGTATCAGATGGTGGAGAAGGTGGAGCCTATGGCGTATAAGCCTTTTGCCGGAACGGATACGCAGGCGATCTGCGAGATGAGCAGCGCCAGCCACACCGATGTCCACCACGTCAAGCCTATCAAGCCCCTGCCCAGCCGCAAGAGCGAGAAGAACGTGCCCTGGATCGACTGCTTCACCGCACCCTGCAAGGGCGGCTGCCCCATCGCGCAGGATATTCCCGAGTATATGGAGCTGTGCAATAAGGGACTGTACGGCCCGGCGCTGAAGCTCATCACCGAGAAGAATCCCCTGCCGTTCATCACCGGCACCATCTGCGCCCACCGCTGCCAGACCAAGTGCAGCCGCAATTTCTATGACGAGTCCGTCCGCATCCGCGACACCAAGCTGCTGGCGGCCCAGAAGGGCTACAACGCTCTGATGGCCTCCATCAAGCGGCCCGCCAAGGTGGCGGGCAAGCGGGTCGCCATCATCGGCGGCGGCCCCACCGGCATCGCTGCCGCCTACTTCTGCGGCAGAGCCGGTATCGAGACGACGATCTTCGAACGGGAGAGCTGTCTGGGCGGCGTACCCCGCCATGTGATCCCCGCCTTCCGCATTGCCAACGAGGTCATCGAGAAGGATATCGCCCTCATGGAGCGCTACGGCGTGGAGGTGAAGTGCGGCGCGCCCGCCCCCTCCGTGGACGAGCTGAAGAAGATGGGCTACACCCACATCCTGCTGGCTGTGGGCGCGTGGAAGCCCGGCAAGCTGGACATCGCCGGCGACGTGGCCGGCGCCATCCAGTGGATGAAGGGCGTGAAGGCCGGCAACATCGGCGTGGCCGGGAATATCGCCGTCATCGGCGGCGGAAACACCGCCATGGACGCGGCGCGCCTTGCCAGGCGCAGCGGCGCGGAGCACGTGACGCTGGTGTACCGCCGGACCCGCAAGTATATGCCCGCCGACGAGCATGAGCTGGCGCTGGCGCTGGCCGACGGCGTGGAATTTGCCGAGCTGGCCGCCCCTGTCAAGCAGGCCGACGGCGTGCTGACCTGCGAGAAGATGGTGCTGGGCGAGGCCGATGCCTCCGGCCGCCGCAGCCCTGTGGGCAGCGGTGAGTTCTTCCACATCCCCTGCGATCTGGTGATCTCCGCCGTGGGCGAGCAGGTGGATGACGCGCTGATGGCCGCTAACGGCATCGAACTGGACAAGAAGGGCCGTCCCGCCTTCCGGACCAATGTGGCCGGCGTGTACGCCGCCGGTGACGCCAAGCGTGGCCCCGCCACCGTGGTGGAGGGTATCGCCGACGCCGCCGCCTTTGCCGAGGCGGTCATCGGCGAGGCCCATACCTACGATATTCCGGAGCAGGCCTACGTCACCAAGGCGGATGCCGAGGCCAAGAAGGGCATTCTGGCCATGAGCGGCTGCGTCTGCTGCGAGGGCGAGCGCTGCCTGCAGTGCGCCACCGTGTGCGAGAACTGCGTGGATTCCTGCCCCAACCGCGCCAATGTGGCGATCCGCATGGCCGACGGCAGCCACCAGATCGTCCACGTGGACAAGATGTGCAACGAGTGCGGCAACTGCACCCAGTTCTGCCCCTACGCCTCCGAGCCGTGCCACGACAAGTTCACCCTGTTTCAGACCGCAGAGGACATGGTGGATTCCCACAACGCCGGTGTGCTGTTCCTGGGCAGCGGCAAGGTGCGCGTCCGCACCTTCGGCGAGCCCAGGGACTACGATCTCGACGGGAAGAACGACCTGCCCGCCGATCTGGAGAAGCTCATCGTCACCATCCGCGACAAGTACGGCTATCTCTACAACTGAGCCGAAACGCCAAAAAAAAGAGACACCCGAGAGGGTGTCTCTTTTTTTGCGGTATCGTCACGCCAGCAGGGTGCGGTCGTTGTCGTATTCGCGGCCGCTGACCTTGCGGAACATGTCCATCAGATCGGCCACGGTGAGCCTGGCCTTCTCCTCGCCGGAAATGTCCAGCACGATGCGGCCGTTGTGGAGCATCAGCAGGCGGTTGCCGTAGCGGATGGCATCCCGCATGTTGTGGGTGATCATCAGGGTGGTCAGGTGGTTCTCCTGCACCAGCCGGTCGGTGAGCTCCATGACGCGGGCGGCGGTCTGGGGATCCAGAGCGGCGGTGTGCTCGTCCAACAGCAGCAGCTTGGGCTGCTGGAGGGTAGCCATCAGCAGCGTCAGAGCCTGCCGCTGGCCGCCGGAGAGGGTGCCCACCTTGGTGGTGAGGCGGTCCTCCAGACCCAGCCCCAGCTCCTTCAGACGGCGGCGGTAATCCTCCCGCTCGCTGCGGCGGATGCCAAGGCGCAGGGTGTGGCGCTTGCCGCGGCGCACCGCCAGCGCCAGATTCTCCTCGATCTCCATACCGGCGGAGGTGCCCATCATGGGGTCCTGATATACGCGGCCCAGATAGCGGGCGCGCTTATACTCCGGCATGCCGGAGACGTTGACGCCGTCCAGCTCAATGCTGCCCTCATCTGGCTGCCATGTGCCGCAGATGGCATTCTGCATGGTGCTCTTACCGGCGCCGTTGCCGCCGATGACGGTGACGAAATCGCCGTCCTGCAGGGTCAGGTCCATGTGATCCAGCGCCACACGCTCATCCACGGTGCCGCTGTTGAAGGTCTTGGTGATGTTACGCATTCTCAGCATGACGGGAGCCTCCTTTTTTGATACGGGAATTGGTACGGATCTGATCGCGGACATGGGGCACACCCAGAAATACCGCCACCACGACGGCGGAGAACATTTTCAGAAGATCGGTGTCGAAACCGGCGAAGATGATGACCTGATAGACGATGTAGTAGATGACAGCGCCCAGCACCACGCCGCCCAGCTGGGCGGCCATGTGGCCGCCATGGCGGCCCAGTACGGCCTGCCCGATGACCACGGCGGCCAGACCGATGACCACGGCGCCGCGTCCCATGTTCACATCGGTGTAGCCCTGATACTGACACAGCAGGCCGCCGGACATGGCCACCACGGCGTTGGACAGCGCCAGACCGATGACCTTCATCAAGCCAGTGTTCACGCCCTGGGCCCGGCTCATCACGGGGTTGCAGCCGGTGGCGCGGAGGGCGCAGCCCAGCTCGGTGCTGAAGAACAGGACCAGCAGGGTCACCAGTACCGCCGCCCAGCCCAGCAGCACCGGCAGCGCGGCGGGGATGTTCATCTGGGTCAGCAGTACGTCGATGCTGCGGGCCGGCAGGGCCTGGTTCGCCTTGCCCAGGATCTTCAGGTTCACGGACCAGAGCACCATCTGGGTCAGGATGCCCGCCAGAATGGGCGGGATACCCAGCAGCACGTGGAGCAGGCCCGTCACCGTGCCGGCCAGCAGGCCGGCCAGCACGGCGCACAGCATGGCGATCCATGGGCTGTGGCCCGCGAGCAGCAGCATGGTACACACCGCCGCGCCGGTGCAGAGGGAGCCGTCCACGGTCAGGTCGGCAATATCCAGAACTTTATAGGTAATATAAACGCCGATGGCCATCACGCCCCAGATCAGGCCCTGGGCCAGCGCGCCGGGGATCGCATTCAATAGCTGTGTCATGTGGGAACACCAGACCTTCCTGTTTTTGGTTTATTCCATGGCGGTGTAGCCGTCGGGAACGGTGATGTTCAAGGCTTCGCACATGGTGGGGTTGTACATCTTGGCGGCGGGGGCGTAGGCAATGGCCATCTGGGAGATGTCAGCTTCACCGGTGAGGATCTGGGCGGCCATCTCACCGGTCTTGTAGCCCAGATCGTAGTAGCTGATGGAGAGGGTGGCCACGCCGCAGCCGGCGCAGATGCCCTGTTCACCGGCCACCACCGGCGTACCGGCATTGAGGACGATGTTGCCGATGGTCTCGGTGCAGGAGGCGGCAGTGTTGTCGGTGGGGATGTAGATGACATCGCTGTCGGCAGCGGCCTTGGTGGTAACGGCGGCCACATCGTTGGAGTCAGCGAAGGAGTAGCGCACGCAGGTAATGCCCTTACCGGTGAGGTATTCCTCCACCACCTGGACCTGATACTCGGAGTTAGGCTCGGCGGAGCAGTACAGCAGGCCCACAGTCTTGGCCTCGGGGAACAGCTCCAGGATCATGTCCGCCTGCTCGGTGAGGGGCGCCAGATCGGAGGTGCCGGAGACGTTGCCGCCCACGGTGCCGTTGAAGTCCTTGAGGCCCAGCGCCACGCCGTACTCGGTGACGGCCGTGCCCAGGATGGGGATCTCGGTGGTGGCGTTATACGCGGCCTGCAGGGACGGGGTGGCGTTGGCCATGATCAGATCGACCTTCTGGGAGACGAAGGTGTTGACGATGGTGGTGCAGACATTCTGGTCATTGGCGGCGTTCTGGACGGAGATGTCCACGTTGTCCGCGCCCAGCTTCTCCTGCACGGCGTCGATGAAGCCCTGGGTGGCGGCGTCCAGCGCATCGTGGGTCACCAGCTGGCACACGCCGATGGTGTACTTCTTGGCGGCGTTGTCACCGGCAGAGGCGTCGGTATCGGAGCTGCCGTTGTTGGCGGCGGGCTTGCTGCCGCAGGCGGCCATGCTCAGACACATGGCGGCGGCGAGGAGGGCGGTCAGCAGCCGCCGGGTGGCATTTCGTTTCATCTTGGGTTCCTCCTGATCGTGATTTTGTGAAATTGGGATGCAAAAAAGCCGCCCCGTGGACTTGTGGTCCATAGGGCGGCTTTCATGTCGTTCCGTCTCCGGCGGAGAGCGGCCTTCCTGATCAGCAGCGTTTCTGGGCATCACAAATCGCTTTTACTTCATCCATAAAGGTAAAGTAAAAGTAAAAGCTATATGCGTATGCCTGATACTGCTTCAACATGTCCGGCGTTCTCCTTTCCCGAAGTTTTCTGTAACTTACCACACGCGGTACGGCGGCGTCAATTGTCATTTTTGCCAAAAAAGTCCATTGAATCCGTCGGTAAAATGACGCTTTTGCGATTTGTGGTGCTAAAGTTTCCGGTAAACCTACCTGTTTTCGGCATTTTTTGCCCGCCTTTTTTGTCGGGGATAACCTACAAGGCGTATTGGCGGTCAGCCCGCCATGATCTCGAATTTCAGCACACCCTCGGCGGAGGAAGCCCGGGCCATCAGCTCCTCCAGCCCCTCGACCATGTCGCTGGTCTCGGCGGAAATGGTGACGCCGGCGCAGCCGTTGGTGGGGATGGTCTGGTTGATGGTGAGAATATTCGCGCCGGAATTGGCAAAAATAGACAGGTAATTGGACAGCACGCCCGGAATATCCTTGAGCAGTGCGTAAAACGTGATGATGTGGCCCGCCCGCATGTTCTGAAACGGCTGCACCGCATCCTTATACTTATAGAAGGCGCTGCGGCTGATGCCCACGAGACGTGCGGCCTCGCCCACGGTATCGGCCTCGCCCACCTGCAGCATACGCTTGGCCTCCGCCACTTTGATAAAGACCTCCGGCAGCGCCTCCGCAGAGACGAGATAGTACTTTTTTTTCTCCATGTTCCCTCCAATGTGTCCGCGTAATGCGCACATTTGTCTAATATGAGTTATGTTATCACGGTAAAGCGAAAAAGACAAGAAAAATTTTGTAAAAATTCTGTGAAAGGGAGGTACGGCGATGGAGCGGAGGCGGGAACAGGTACTGGGTCTGCTCTGGTGGGCGGCTATGGCGGGAGTGAGCTGGCTGGTATTGCGCTACGCGCTGGTATGGCTGCTGCCGTTTCTGCTGGCACTGGGCGCTGCGGCGCTGCTGGAGCCGCTGATCGTCCGTGCCCAGCGCCGCCTGCACCTGCGGCGGAGCTTTACGGCGGCGGTGCTGACGCTGGTGCTGGTGGGCGGTGTACTGGCGGTGCTGATCGCGCTGGCGGTGCAGGTGGTGGAGCAGGCGGTGGCGCTGGTGTCGTCACTGCCGGAGCTGCTGGCCGCCCTGCCGGAGACCATGGCGTCGCTGGAGCGGCGGCTGGAGGGCTTCTGCGCCGCCTGTCCCGATGGGGTGCGCCAGACGGCGGAGCACATGCTGGACAGCCTGCCCCGGCGGGCGGCGGAGCTGGCGGGGCAGGTGTCCTCCGCCGTTTTACAGGGTGCGGGCCGCGCCATGGCGGCACTGCCGCGGGTACTGCTGGCCTGCGGCACCACGGTGCTGGCGGTGTTCTTTACCCTCAGCGCCTATCCGGCGGTGAGGGGCTTTTTCCGGCGGCAGCTGGGATCGCGGCTGGAGCGGGCCAGGGGAGTGAAGTCCAGCGTGTTCGCCACACTGGGAAAGTGGCTGAAGGCGGAGTGCATCCTGCTGGCGGTGACGTTTTGCCAGCTGCTGGCGGGACTGCTGCTGATGCGGCAGGAGTACGCGCTGCTGCTGGCGGCGCTGATCGCCCTGATCGACGCGCTGCCGGTGTTCGGGACGGGGACGGTGCTGGTGCCCTGGGCGGCAGTGGAATGCCTGCTGGGCGCCGTGCCCCGGGGCATCGCGCTGCTGGCGCTGTTCGCGGTGATCTCCGTGGTGCGCAGCGTGCTGGAGCCCAAGCTGATGGCGGCCCAGGCGGGACTGCCGCCGCTGGCGTCGCTGTGCGCCATGTACGTGGGCTTCTGCGCCATGGGCGTGGCGGGGATGGTGCTGGCCCCCATGGCGCTGATGCTGGTGAAGCAGCTGCGGGACGGCGGCTATATCCGGCTGTGGAGGTAGTTGCCACCCAAAAAAGATGGTGGTATAATACCATCAGTTAACAAGGGCAAACACGCCTGTCAGCGCGGCTTTTCGGCGCTTTTTGCCCTTTTCACCTTGGCGGGCACATGCCCGCCTGCGTCTCAAAAACCAAAAATCACTCGAAAATCCATCACCGACAGGTGCGAAGCAGTTTTGCCCGTCAAAACCGTGTTTGCCCTTGTTAACTGATGGTATCCCCAAAAGACTACAAAAGAAACAGGAGGGCCCTGAGATGAGAATTTTGTTCAAGAACGGCACCGTGGTGTCCGGCAAGGGCACGCGGCGGGCGGACGTGCTGGTGGATGGCGAGAAGATACAGCGGGTGACCCGTGACATCCATGTGGACGATGCGCAGGTGGTGGACGCCGCAGGCATGCTGCTGCTGCCCGGATTCATCGACGCCCATACCCACTTCGATCTGGACGTGTGCAATACCACCACGGCGGACGATTTCGCCTCCGGCTCCAGGGCAGCGCTGCGGGGCGGCACCACCACGGTGGTGGACTTCGCCTGCCCCAACAAGGGCGAGACGCTCCACGACGGCCTGCGGCTGTGGCATGAGAAGGCGGACGGCAGGTGCGCCTGCGACTACGGCTTCCACATGACCATCGACGACTGGAACGACACCATCGAAAGCGAGATCGACGACATGTACGCCGAGGGCATCTCCTCCTTCAAGATGTATATGACGTATCCCGCCATGATGATCGGCGACAAGCTGATGTATAAGGCGCTGAAGAAGCTGAAGGAGAAGGGCGGCATCTGCGGCGTACACTGCGAGAACGCAGGCGTCATCGACGCCCTCATCGAGGAGAAGAAGGCCGCCGGTGAGCAGGGCAGCGTGGGCTGCCATCCCCGCACCCGCCCCGATTTTCTGGAGGCGGAGGCCGTGGGCCGCCTGCTGCACATCGCCGAGGCCGTGGACATTCCGGTGGTGATCGTACATACCACCAACGCCGCGTCCCTGCGGGAGATCGAGGCGGCGCGCCGCCGCGGCCAGAAGGTGTACGTGGAGACCTGCCCCCAGTACCTCATTCTGGATGACAGCGTCTACGACAACGAGGACTGGTTACAGGCTGCCAAATATGTCTGCGCGCCGCCCATCCGCAAGGCGGCGGACCGGAAGGCTCTGTGGCAGGCTATCCGCCGCGGCGAGGTGCAGACGGTGTCTACCGACCACTGCAGCTTCACCACGGCCCAGAAGCTGGCGGGAAAGGACGACTTCACCGCCATCCCCGGCGGCCTGCCCGGGGTAGAGACCCGGGGCGAGCTGATGTATACCTTCGGCGTCACCACGCGGAGGATCAGTCTGGCCGCCATGTGCCGCGTGCTGGCGGAGAACCCCGCCCGCCTGTACGGCATGTTCCCCCGCAAGGGCATCATCGCCGAGGGCGCGGACGCGGACATCGTGGTGTACGATCCCCAGGCCGACCATGTCATCCGCGCCGAGGATATGGTGGGCGCGGCGGACTATAATCCCTACGAGGGCGTGGTGACCCGCGGCTCCATCAGACAGGTGTGGCTGCGGGGCAAGCTGGCCGTCAACGAGGGCCGTGTGCTGGCAGGGCCGGACGGCAAGTACATCCGCCGCGGCAAGTGCAGCCTGTAAGAGGGGGCGGACCATGCTGGACAAGACCCTTGGCTATGTGCTGTGCTGCCAGTCGCCGGCGCTGTTTCTGGCGGCACTGGTGCTGATCGTCCACTATTTCGCGGCGCGCCGGAAGCACCGGTTCAAGGCGGTGCTGAAGCTGCTGCTGGGCATCGTGTGCGCTGTGGGCGGCGTGGTGCTGTATTATCTGGGTATGTACCACGAGTACTTTACCATCCGCGATTTCTACCAGATCCGCCTGTCGGGCTGGATCGGCTTCGGCATCGTGGCGCTTCTGACGCTGGCGTCGCTGGTGCGGGCGTTCTTCGCCGCCGCCGATGCCCGCCGGGAGGAAAAGGCCGCCATCCGCGCGGAGAACCAGCGTCTGGCGGCGGAGGCTGCCGCTGCGGAAGCAGCCGCCCGTGACGCGGCGCGTCAGCAGGACGCGGCTCCTGTTTCGGAGCCGCCTGCACCCGTGCCCGACGCAGCGGCTCCCACGCCGCAGGAGCCCATGCCGGAGCCGGCAGAGCCAACCGCCGCGCCGGAGACAACGGACGTGTCCCAGGTATAACACATGCAAAAAGAGCGCTGTTCCCGCGGGAACAGCGCTCTTTTTACATGTGTACTCAATGCTCGCCGCAGCCGAAGGTGGGCTTGGGCGAGGGGTGGGACTGCTTGCCGGTGATCTGACTGGGGACGATCTTCACGACCTGCGTGGCGGCAAAGCACCGTTCCATGTAGGCGGCAAGGCCGCCCATACCCTTGGGATCCAGCGATTCTACCAGCAGGAGCAGGGCCTTGGTGCGCTCGCCGTCGTCGGTGACCACCTGCGCCTGCCCCCGCACCACGGCGGAGTCGTAGGCTGTATCAAATTCGTTGGGGACGATGGACATGCGGGACACGGCGGTGAGGCAGACCTGGGGGTTCGTTTTCAGGACCTCCCACTTCTCACCCGCACCGGCGCAGTGGAAGTACAGGACCCTGTATGTCTCGTCGGCCACATGGTTGATGGGCACGCAGTAGGGCGCGCCGTCCGCACCGGTCATGGCCAGCGTGGCGTAGGGCGCTTTTTTCAGTACCTCCCAGGCAAAGGCTTCGTCACGTTCGAGATCTTTCAGACGCATGGCAATACCTCCTTATTTCAGATGCAGAATATGCTTGTAGTAGGGCCACAGGCCTGTCTTTTCCGGCCACAGCGGCGCCAGCTGGCACAGGTCTGTGCCGGGGAAGTTGTTGCCCTCAATGATGGCGGGGCCGTCCGGCGTCACCGCCATATCCCAGCCCACGTGGCCCACCTGGGGGAACACCTGAGCGGCCTCCTTGGCCATGGCGATGGCCTCCGGCACCATGGGCAGCTGGTAGCCCACCAGCGGGATACCGGTGTCGGGATGGGTGTCGTAGACGTGGAAATAGTCGTCGGTGGCGGGGGTGCTGATGCGCCCCGTGTCCACATCCACGCGGGCGAGGATGCCGCCCTGACCGGAGTTGTCGCAGACGCTGCCGCCGGTGCCCATCTTCACGATGATGTAGGCGATGGTGACGTTCCCGTTCACATTGTCGGTGACGATGCGCATGGTGTTGACGCTGTTGGGGTGGAGGCGGGCCATGTCGGGGTGCTGGATGAGCTGGTGCTCCAGCACCACCAGCTTGTGTTCGCGGATATAGGCCAGCATGGCGTCGGGGGACGCGAAATCCGCCACCCGCAGGCGCTCCACACCGCGGCCGCAGTCGCCGTGGTTGATCTTGGCGAAGATGTACTCCTGCCCCGCCGCGAACTCCGCCATCTGCCGGGGCGTGGCGGTCTCGCCATTCAGCGTCTCGCGGCGCAGGAAGCGGCGGAACGTCTCGTTGAACCTCAGCTTGTCGTCGAAATCGTCGTGGAAGGAGGGATCGTTCATCAGGTCGGAGATCTTCCGGTTGCGCACGCGGGTGAGATAGGTGTCCCGCTGTTTGCCGGTGAGGTCGTAGAACCCGTACATGGCGTAGTCATAGTACCCCGCACCGTAGCGGGCGGCGCACCAGAGGATGTCGAAGAACGTGCGGACCTTGCTCTGTCCGCACTTGTCCTTGACGACGCCCAGGATGTAGTTCATTTTCTTCCACCGCACGCCGGTGAGGACGCGGGCGATGTACTTGATGTTGGGCATGGAAAACGCTCCTTTCCGATGGTCAGCGGCGGCTGAGACGGCGCAGCGGCGCGGTGATGAGGCTGCGCTCGTACCGGTTCAGGCCGAACAGCCACATGCACACGGCGTAGACCGCCACGAAGATGAGCCCCGGCGGGATCAGCTGCCAATAGGTGGTGGGATGGACCTTCACGGCCAGCAGCACCGCCGTCACGGCGGGCAGCAGCATGGCCGGTATCAGATGGAAGATGTGCCGCCAGAAGGCGGGAATGTTCAGCCCGATGCGGCGGTAGTAGTACCAGTTCATCAGGATGACGTTGCCCGCCAGCGTGGCAATGGCGGTGCCGATGGCGGCGCCCAGCCCCTGCCATTTCATACACAGGGGGACGGAGATGGCGGCGTTGCCCAGCGCCACCCCCAGATATACCAGCGAGCGGAACTTGTGCATGTTCTTGGCCCGCTGGATCTCGATGCCCACAGTCTGCACGTTGGTCCACAGGCAGGAGAAGAACAGCAGCAGCGTGGTCCAGTAGTCGATGGCGAACTTTTCATCGCCGCCCCACAGCACCACAAAGGACTGCCCGATGGCCACGAAGCCCAGCAGGATGCCGCCCAGCAGGATGAACTGCAGCCGCCCTACGCGGGTGAACAGGGCGTCCAGCGTCCGCATGGGCTGCCCCTCCGCCACCAGCCGGTGGACACGGGGCGTCATGACGTTGGAGATGGCGTTGCCGAAGGCCAGGTAGAACGTATTGAGCTGCGCGGCAATGGTGTAGACAGTGACGGCGGTGGTGCCGTGTATCCACGTCAGCAGCAGCCGGTCGATGGACCAGTTGAAATTGTCCACCACGATGCCCAGAAAGACGTACAGCGTGAAGCCGAACATCTCCCGCAGCAGGCCGAAGTCGTATCGCCGGAAGGAAAATGGCATTTTAAGCCGCGTCAGGCAGTAGCCGATGTTCAGGATGCCGCTGAGCACGGTGAAGATGAGGGATACCACCGTCAGCGCCACGGAGCGGTAGCCGATGATGAGCAGGGGGATCATGATGAGGGGGTTCAGCACCTGCTTGCCCATGGCCACGATCTTCTGGAACAGATAGTGCTCGTTGATGGTGACGTGGGACTCGAACACGCTGATGGGGAACGTCAGCGCGGCGTTCACCGTCATGATGCGCAGCAGCTTCTCCGCCAGCGCGATCTCCTCCGCCGTCAGCTTCTTACCGAAGATGACATCGCAGTAGGAAAGCCCGAAGCCGATGACCAGCACCGCCGCGCCCAGCACCAGATAGGTGATGAGGAACATGCCGTTCAGCTTGGCGCAGCCCTTTTTGTCGCCGGCGGCGCGGAAGCGGGAATAGTAACGGACATAGGCGCTGCCCAGTCCGAAGCTCAGCAGATTCAGATAGGAGATGATGGGCAGGACGGCCTGATAGACGCCGAACTCACTGTCCCCCAGCCGGTCCAGCATGATGGGGGTATACACCAGCGAGATGATGGTGCTCAGCGCCATCGACACATAGGACAGCGCGGCGCCTGCCCGTATCTGGTTTACCTTCAAGGCGCCGCCTCCTTTCGCAGAATGACACTTCATTATAGCCCATCCCGTTGGCGGTGTAAAGCGGGAACCGGAAAAAGATGGTTCCCATACGGGAGGTTTTCTGGTATAATTGCGACAAAAAGGGACGGGAGGGGCAGACATGGCCAACAAAAAGCTGAAGCTGCTGTATTTGGCGCAGTACCTGTGGGAGCAGACCGATGAGCAGCATCCCGGGACCATGCAGGAGATCATCGCCTATCTGGCATCCTGCGGCATCAGCGCCGAGCGCAAGAGCCTGTACGACGATCTGGAGCTGCTGCGGCTGTACGGCATGGACGTGCAGTCCGTCAAGGGCCGCAGCTTTGGGTATTTCCTGGGTGAACGGGATTTCCAGCTGCCGGAGCTGAAGCTGCTCATCGACGTGGTGCAGGCATCGCCGTTCCTGACCCGGGGCAAGAGTCTGGAGCTCATCGGCAAGCTGGAAAAGCTCACCAGCCGTCCCAACGCCCGCCAGCTGCGGCGGCAGGTGTACGTCATGGACCGCGTCCGCACCCACAATGAAAAGCTGTACTACGCCGTGGACGGCCTGAACACCGCCATCAACGACGGGAAAAAGGTGACGTTCCGCTATTTCGACTGGACGGCGGCGGGCGGCAAGGCCTATCGCCGCGGCGGCGCGCTGTACGAGGCGGACCCCGTGGCCCTGTGCGTGGACCGCCACTACTATCTGGTGGCCTACGACCCCGCCATCTGCGACTACCGCCACTATCGGGTAGACCGCATGGAGGGCCTGACGGTGACGGACACGCCCCGGGACCCTCTGCCGGAGGGCTTCGATCTGGGCCGCTACGTCCGCCGCATCTTCGACATGTACAATGGCCGCACTGAGACGGTACACCTCCGCTTCGACGGCGGGCTCATCAATGTGGTGATGGACCGGTTCGGCACCGACGCCCACCTGCGGCCCGACGGGCAGAGCGGCGTGGCCGTCACGGCGGAGGTGGAGGTAGGACCCACGTTTTTCGGCTGGCTGTTCCAGCTGGGGACCCAGGCCGAGATCACGGGGCCGGACACGGTGCGTCAGGAGTTTCGGGACTACTGCGCCGCCGTGCTGGCCCGCTACCAATAAAAAAGTCCCGCATCGCAAGATGCGGGACCTCCTGCGTTTTTACACGGTGGCGTCCAGCGGGATGCGCTGGCGGCCCACCTGCACCCAGTGGACGCGGACGGCGCCGGAGTCCTGCTCCGTGGCGCAGAAGCCCACGCCGTCCATAGCGCCCTCCACGGGGACGCCGCCGCTGAACAGGGCGGCGAACCGGCGGATGTAACCCAGCAGGTCGCGGATAACGTTGACGGGGAGATCCGGCTCCAGATAATCGAAAAACTTGTGCATGGCGTGTACCTCCTGCGATCGGAATATATCGTTTCCTTGTTCCAGTGTGGCCATCATACAGGAGAAAGTGTCCCGAAAAACGGACAGTGGCGCGGCGGGGTTGTGCTTTTCGCCGCGTCGTGATACAATACTCCCAATAGAAACAGATCGGGAGGCGTATCGCCGTGACAGAGACTGTGAATAAGCCCCAGCTGGCGGCGCGGGATCGCTGCACAGGGTGCGGCGCGTGCAGCAACGGATGTCCCAAGGGGGCCATCCGCATGGTGCCGGACAGGGAGGGATTCCTATACCCCCAGGTGGAGGACGGCTGCGTGCTGTGCGGCCACTGCACCCACATCTGCCCTGTGCTGAAGCAGCGGGAGCCCCGCACGGAACCGGCGGTGTTCGCCGTGTGGAACCGCGATGACGCGGCGCGGCAGGCGTCCACCGCCGGCGGCGTGTTCTCCGCTCTGGCGGAGTACGTGCTGGAGGGCGGCGGCGTGGTGTTCGGCGCGGCGCTGGACGACCGGCTCCGTGTGGCCCACACGGCGGTGAAAAACGCCCACGAGCTGCCCCGCCTGCGGGGCGCCAAGCCGGTGCAGAGCGACATCGGCGAGACGTACCAGCAGGTGCGGCTCTATCTGGATCAGGGCCGCCAGGTGCTGTTTTCCGGCACGCCATGTCAGGTGGACGGCCTGTACCGCTATCTGGGGGAGCATCCGGAGCGTCTTGTGACCTGCGATGTGGCGTGCAGCGGCGTGTGCAGCCCCGGGGTGTGGGCCAGACTGGTGAGCTCCATGGCCTACGTCAAGCAGCACCGCCCCGTGGCGGTGGAGTTCTGCGGCAAGCTCAGCGGCGATCAGGAGCGGCGCTTCCGCGTCCTGTTCGAGGGCGGCGGCCGCTACGATGCACCGGCCCCCAAGTCGGAGCTGGGCCGCGGCCTGACCCGCGGCCTGTTCCTGCGGCCTGCCTGCTACCGCTGTCCCTACGCCGGTACGGATCGCACCGGCGACCTGACGCTGGCCAATTTCGCCGGCGGCGACCTGCCGGTGGAGGAGAAGCGGAAGGGCGTGTCCCTGCTGCTGATCAACACCGCCAAGGGCGCTCAGATATTCGATGTCCTGCCCCTGCACCGGCAGGCGCGGACGCTGGAGGAGGCGGCGGCCTGCGACGCGGCCCTGCGCCAGCCGCCCACGCTGACGGAGGAGCGGAGCAAGTTCTTTGACGCGCTGGAGCAGCTGCCCTTCCAGCAGGTGCGCACCCGCTATCTCTCGGCGGTGCAGCATCGGGAGGGCGTGGGACAGCGTCTGCGGGAGCTGCTGCACCGCGGCGGCAAGGAGAAGAAGTCATGAAAACACTGATGCACACCTGCTGCGCCCCCTGCTCCGTATCCTGCATCCGGCAGCTGCGGTCGGAGGGCATCGAACCGGTGTCCTACTGGTTCAACCCCAACATCCACCCCTATCAGGAGTACAAGGCCCGCCGCGACACGCTGATGACCTACGCTCCCGCCATCGGCATGGAGCTCATCGTGCAGGAGGATTACGGCCTGCGGGAGTTCTGCCGCCTGATGGCGGAGGATCTGGATCACCGCTGCGGCAAGTGCTACCGCCTGCGGCTGGAGCAGACGGCGCGGTACGCCGCGGATCACGGATTCGAGAGCTTCACCAGCACCCTGTTCGTCAGCCCCTATCAGGACCACGAGCTGCTGCGGCAGACGGCGGAGCAGCTGGCGGCGGAGTACGGCGTGGCCTTCCTCTATCGGGATTTCCGGCCGGGCTTTCGGGAGGGCCAGCGGCAGGCCCGTGAGCTGGGCTTTTACATGCAGAAATACTGCGGCTGCGTGTTCAGCGAGGAGGAGCGTTACGCCAAGGCCATCGCCCGGGACATGCAGGAGCCGGAGAAGCATCTGTGAGCATATCGGACGCGGGAGGTCTGTCCCGCGTCCGTTTTTTTCATCCCAATACGGAAGAAATGTCGAAAATGCGGTGTACTTTTCCGCCCGCGCATGGTACACTTTCAGTATAGATTCCTATGGAGGGAGATTCCGTAAAACAGGCGAACGAGCAAAGGAGGAGACACATGAAACGTGTGACAAAGAGCGTGACCGCGCTGCTGCTGGCGCTGGTCCTGTCGCTGACGCTGCTGCCGGCCCAGGCGCTGGCGGCGGACACCGCGCCGGCGACGCAGACCTATACGGGGACGGCATATGTGGGCGCGCATACCAATCCGGTATATGCCCGCGTGTGGAAGGGCGTCGCGGAAACATCGCTCCAGACTGCCCCGTCGGCACAGACCGCGGTCGCCGCACAGGCAGTGGATTATCTCACAGAAACAGAAGCGGTCGCGGCGCTTCGCAAGCAGATGGTAGCCCGAAAGGAGACAATGACACTGAATGTGAAGCTGCCCTCCGGAACGGATATTGAGGAGGCAGTTACGGGCATCTGGGACAAAGCCATGGAGCACGTCTCCGGCAGCGGCACCACCGGCGACTATCTGCACTGGCAGCACAGCGGATACGACTGCCCGCCGGTTGATTATTGGGATGATGATACGAATATTACTTTCACGGTGACATTCCAGCGTCACCCCAAAACCAGCGCCATCTGGTTCACCACCGCCGCGCAGGAGGCCGCGCTGACCAACTATATCCGGAACACCATCCTGCCCCAGCTGTCCCTCGGCGGCAAGACCACCTACCAGAAGGTGCAGGCCATCTACAACTGGATCACCGCCAACGTCAAATACGATTACAGCCACCTGAGCGACCCCACCTACCTGACGCAGTACACCGCCTACGCCGCGGCCGTCCAGAAGAAGGCTGTGTGCCAGGGCTATGCCAACCTGTTCTACCGTCTGGCCAATGACGCGGGCATCGACTGCCGCATCATCACCGGCAAAGCCTACAACCGCGACGGAGCGGCGGATCACGCCTGGAACATCGTCCGCATGGCGGACGGCAAGTACTACTGTCTGGACGCCACCTGGGACGCGGGCCTCAAGCCCGAGAGCTATGAGTACTTCCTGAAGGGCCTCACCAGCTTCAGCAGGGATCATCAGGCGGAGACGGACAAGCTGAACACCCCCTACTGGACCCAGTACGAATCCAGGACCTCCGCCACGGATTACAAGGCGAGCAGCACGCAACTGCCCGCCCCCACCGTTACCGGCGGCAACGACAGTCAGGGCCGTCCCACCCTGAAGTGGAACGCTGTCACCGGCGCGGCCAAGTACGAGGTGTATCGCGCCCGCAGCCGCAGTGGCGACTACATCAAGTATTCTACCGTCACCGGCACGTCCTACACCAACACCAGCTACATCGAAAACGGCAATACCTACTACTACAAGGTGCGCGCTCTGGATGCTAACGGCACGGCAGGCGCATGGAGCAGCGTGGTCAGCGTCACCTACAAGCAAACTCTGTCCGCCCCCACCGTCACCGGCGGCAATGACGCGCAGGGCCGTCCGACCCTGACATGGAACGCCGTCACCGGCGCAGCCAAGTACGAGGTGTACCGCGCCCGCAGCAAGGACGGCGATTACATCAAGTATTCTACCGTCACCGGCACGTCCTATACCAACACCAGCTACATCGAAAACGGCAATACCTACTATTACAAGGTTCGCGCCCTGAAATCCGATGGCGCGGCGGGCGCGTGGAGCAGCATCGTGTCCGTGACCTATAAGCAGACTCTGCCCGCGCCCACCGTCACCGGCGGCAACGACAGTCAGGGCCGTCCGACCCTGAAATGGAACGCCGTCACCGGCGCAGCCAAGTACGAGGTGTACCGCGCCCGCAGCAAGGACGGTGACTACATCAAGTATTCCACCGTCACCGGCACGTCCTACACCAACACCAGCTACATCGAAAGCGGCAATACCTACTATTACAAGGTCCGCGCCCTGAAATCCGACGGCACGGCAGGCGCGTGGAGCAGCATCGTGTCCGTCACCTATAAGCAGACACTGTCCGCCCCCGCCGTCACCGGCGGCAACGACAGTCAGGGCCGCCCGACCCTGAAATGGAACGCTGTCACCGGTGCGGCCAAGTACGAGGTGTACCGCGCCCGCAGCAAGGACGGCACCTACACCAAATACAGCACTACCACCGGCACCGCCTATACCAACAGCTCCTACCTCACCAGCGGCGCCACGTACTACTACAAGGTCCGCACGCTGGACGCCAATGGTAACGCCGGTCCGTACAGCGCGGTGGTATCCGTTACCTGCCGCCTGAAGCTGACGGCCCCCACCGTCACCGGCGGCAACGACAGTCAGGGCCGTCCGACCCTGAAATGGAACGCCGTCACCGGCGCGGCCAAATACGAGGTGTACCGCGCCCGCAGCAAGGATGGTGATTACATCAAGTATTCTACCGTCACCGGCACCAGCTACACCAACACCAGCTACATCGAAAACGGCAATACCTATTATTACAAGGTCCGCGCCCTGGGCTCCGACGGCACGGCCGGCCCGGACAGCACACCCGTCTCCGTGACATACAAGGCCCCCTTCGGCGCACCGCTGGTCACCGGCAGCAAAGACAGTCAGGGCCGCCCCGCCCTGAAGTGGGACAAGGTTACGGACGCCGCCAAATATGAGGTCTACCGCGCCCGCAGCAAGGACGGCACATACAGCCTGATGTCCACCCAGTCCGCCACCGGCTATACCAATACCTCCTACCTCGCCAACGGCACCACCTATTACTACAAGGTCCGCGCCCTGAAGGCGAACGGTACCGCCTCGGCATACAGCTCCGTGGTGACCATCACCTACGGCACCGTGCCCACCCCCGCTGCCCCTGCGATGCGCTCGGCCAAGGCTGACTCCGCCGGCATCACCGTGAGTTGGGACACGGCGGCCAACGCCGTGACCTACAACGTCTACCGCACGGCGGACGCCGGCAGCAGCTGGACGCAGGTGGCCTCCTCCGTCAAGGGCAGCAGCTACAAGGACACCACGGTGAAGAAGGGCGTGAAGTACGGCTATAAGGTGCGTGGCGTGGCCGCCGACGGCAAGACGCTGGGGCCCATGTCCCCCACCGGCGTCACCGCCAAGGTGACGGCGGCCTCCACCACGCCGGCCTACGTGAAGCTGACCAGCGCCAGGCGCGTTACCGGCGGCATCCAGCTGACGTGGGAGAGCGCGGCCGACGCCAAGACCTACAACGTCTACCGCAAGGTGGACGGCGCGTCCGGCTGGACGCTGCTGGCGTCCTCCGTCAGCGGCACCACCTATAAGGACACCAGCGGCAAGTCCGGCACCACCTACGCCTATACCGTCCGCGGCGTGGCCGCCGACGGCAAGACCCTCAGCCGTACCTACAACACCGACGGTCTCCGCGCCACTATGCCCTGATACCGCATCCCCACAAAAAGGCCCCCTGCACGGAAGTGCAGGGGACCTTTTTTGCCCGCCTTGCCGTCAAAAGGGGATAGAGGCGGCGGGTACACCGGCCTGCTCCGCGAACAGCCGTCCCGTGGGCGGCAGGATGCTGAACAGGAGATACGCCACCGCCAGCAGGATCACCGCGCCGTACCACGGCAGGGCGTCGCCGCCCAGCCGTCCCAGCGCCAGCGCGTGGACGCCCAGCGCCATGGCCGCCGCCAGCAGCGCCGCTGCGGCAGGGGCCGCCCCTGCGGCGGCAAGGGCCAGCCCCAGCCCCGCACCCAGCAGGATGGCGGCGCACAGCCCCGCGCCGCCGCTGCCCTCCAGCCGCCGCAGCACCGCCGCCGCAGGCAGCATGGCCCAGAACACCAGCTTCCCCGTCTCCCAGGGACTGGCGTTGGCGGGGCCCAGCGCCTCCGTCAGCGGGTTGGGGAACCGCAGGCGCAGGCAATACAGCAGCACCCCGCACACGGCGGCGGTGCCCAAAGCCAGAAGATGGCGCACACCGCGCATCTGTCTCACCTCCTATGGCGTAAGACTATGCGCCGCAGCGGCGGAATATTTCCCCTGCACATTGACAGCGAACGGCGAAAAAGATATACTGGACGGAGACTATCTCTTAGACAAGGAGAACGTTATGGCAAAGAAAACAGGTCGTAAAGACCAGATATCTGCGGCCTCACTGCATCAGGAGCTGCGGCGTCCGTGGCTGGTGCCGGTGCTGGCTGTTTTTTACTTTCTCATCACCTGCCTGATGAAGCATGGAGCCAACAAGGGCATCACCCTGCTGCTGCTGCTGGCTGCGGCGGTGGTGTGCGTCGTGGTGAAAACGGCGCAGCTGGGCCGCCGCATGAGCTGGCCCGCGCTGCTGTTGGGACTCTATATCTGCATGGACGGCATCTCCACGCTGTACGCCCCCTCCGGGAAGTTCGCCCTGTACGAATTTCTGAAGGTGGCGGGGGCGGCGTGTCTGGCTCTGCTGCTGACGGCGCTGGAGCCGGAGCGGCCGGGCCGCACGGGGCGCTGCGCCGCCACGGTGCTGGAAACGGCGGGGGCGCTGGTGTCCCTGGTCAGCATCGACACCGTGTCCACCCAGCTTCTCTACAAGCTGATGGTGGCCTTCACCGCCCAGTTCGGCGCGTCCATGCAGCTGAACACCCTGCTGCAGGAGCAGCGTCTCAAGACCATTTTTGAAAACCCCAACGTGTTCGCCGGCGCCGCCGGCGCGGCCATCCTGCTGTCGCTGGGTCTGGCCGCCGGTGCGGAGGACCGGAAGGAGCGCTGCCTGCACCTTTCCTGCCTGCTGCTGAACAGCACGGCGTTTCTGCTGGCGGTGAGCCGCGGCGCCATGGCGGCCATCGCGGCGGCGTTCCTGCTGTACCTGCTGATGGAACGGGGGCAGCGCCGCGCCGTGTCCTTCGTCCTGATGGCGGAGACGCTGGTGCTGGCGGCTGCGGCCTCGCTGGCCGTGCTGCCTGCCTACGCTGCGGCGGGGGAGAAGGTACAGATCCTGCCCCTGCTGGCCGTTGTGGCCGCAGCGGCGGCCCTGTGCGCACTGGACATCTTCGCGGGCCGTCCGCTGGCCCAGCGCATGGCCCGGCGGATGAAGACCGTGAACATCGTGCTGCTGGCGGCGCTGGCTCTGGTAGCCGCCGTCGTGGTACTGGCGGTGAACTGGACCGGCCCCATCGACATGGCCGCCGGCGACAGCATCACCCGCGGCGCGTACCTGAGCGAGGGCGCCTACACCCTGCACGTGGAGGCCGACGGCCCCGTGAACGTGCAGGTCCAGACCCAAACCTGGGAGGACGCCGTCATGAACCGAAAGCAGACGGCCTATTCCGGCGCGGCGGACGGCGCGTCCTTCAACGCACCGGCGGATAATCGCTCCGTCACCTTCATCGTCACTGCCGACGCCTCGGTGCATATCGATGCCATCCGCTACGACGGCGCGGCGTCCGGCCAGCTGAGGCTGAACTACACGCTGCTGCCGGAGGCCATCGCGGGCCGTATCCAGACCCTGCGTTCCGAGGGCAACGTGGTGCAGCGCACCGTGTATATCCAGGATGCCATGAAGCTGTTCTCCCGCAGCCCCGTTGTGGGGCTGGGCATGGGCGCCTTTGAAAACGGCATCTACAACGTCCAGAGCTATCACTACGAGACCAAGTACGTCCACAACCACTATGTCCAGAGCATGGTGGACACCGGCATCATTGGCCTGCTCCTGTGGGTGGGCACGCTGGCGGCCAGCGCCATCGCCGTTTTCCGCCTGTGGCGGAAGGAGCGGGAGCAGCAGGCTTTTGCCATGTCCGCCGCGCTGGGTGCCCTGCTGCTGTTCCTGATGATCCACGCCGCCGTGGAGGTGATCTTCTCCAGCGGCTACTTCCTGCCCTTCGGCTATGGCGCGCTGGCCGTTGTCAACCTGTGCTGCGGCGATCTGCTGCCCCTGACCTTCGCTAAGGAGAGCGCCCGCCGCTGGATGGCGCGGGCGGAGGGCCTGGGCCTGGCCGTGTTCGCGGTGCTGCTGTGCATGAACCTCTGGGCCGCCAGCCTCGTCCAGCAGGGCAGCTACGATGCGGCTCAGGAGGCCGCGGATCTGGACCCCTACGAATGGGCGGATCACAAGCTGTCCTACGTATACAGCGCCTCGGCGGAGAGCGATCTGCCTGCCGGTATGCAGGAGACGCTGGAGCGCTATATGGCGGATCTGGAGAAGCTGAACTCCAACTCCGTGCCCAAGTATCTGGCGGAGGCGGATTTCCGTCTGGGCCGCACGGAGCAGGGCTTCGCCATGCTGGACAAATACGTGGACTACACCCCCTCCGACCCCGACACCTGGGACGCCAGCTTCCGGCTGGTGATGCAGTATAACGACAACAGCGCCGCCTTCCTGGCGGGCACATCCCAGCTGCGGGACAAGCTGACGGAGTGGAACGCCCAGAACCTGGGCGCCATCACCCTGAAGGACGACGTGGCGGCCTACCTCAGCGAGATGCTTGGCTGAGCCGCCCCGCTCCGGTGAAAGGAGGACGCCTATGCCGTCCGTGCTGTACACAGCCTCCACATTTTCCCATATTCTTAACTTCCACCTGCCCTACCTGCGCCGCTTCCGCGAGCTGGGCTGGCAGGTGGAGGTGGCCTGCGGCGGCCCCCTTCGCGACATCCCCTTTGCCGACGGGGCGGTGTCGCTGCCGCTGGAGAAGAAGATGTCCTCGCCCGCCAATTTTCAGGCGGCGTCCCAGCTGCGGGCCATGGTGATCCGGCAGCAGTACGACCTCATCATCACCCATACGTCACTGGCGGCGTTCTTCACCCGCTGGGCCCTTCGGGGCCTGAAGCACCGCCCGAAGCTCATCAACGTGGTCCACGGCTACCTCTTCGACGACGAGACCTCGGGGCTGAAGCGGGGCCTCCTGACCAGGGCGGAGACCATGACCGCGCCCCAGACGGACCTGCTCCTGACCATGAACGCCTGGGATACCCGCTGGGCCATGGCCCACCGTGCCGCGCCCCGTGTGGAGGAGATCCCCGGCATGGGTGTAGACCTCACCCGCTTCCGCACCGCGCCGGACGCACGGCGCACCATGCGGGACAGGCTGGGCCTGTCGGAGGGCGATGTGGCCCTGCTGTACGCGGCGGAATTCTCCGGCCGCAAGAGCCAGCATACCCTGCTGGAGGCCCTGCCCGGCCTGCCGAAAAACGTGAAGCTCCTGCTGCCCGGCAGCGGCGCCCTGCTGGATGACTGCCGCGCTCAGGCGGCTTCGCTGGGCGTCGCGGACCGCACGGTATTTCCCGGGCAAGTCCACGACATGCCCCGGTGGCTGGCGGCGGCGGATATCGCCGTATCCTCCAGCCGGTCGGAGGGACTGCCCTTCAACATCATGGAGGCCATGGCCTGCGGCCTGCCCGCGGTGGCCAGCGCCGTCAAGGGCCACACCGACCTGATCGGGCCGGAAAACGGCCTGCTGTACCCCTACGGCGACGCCAAAGCCTTTGCCGCCGCCGTGGAGCGTCTGGTGTCCGACGCCACCCTGCGGGCGGAGCTGGGACAGGCCGGACGGGAGAAGATGCAGCGCTACGCGCTGGACGCGGTGCTGCCGCAGGTGATGGACCGCTATCTGTCTGTCATGGAGGGAAAAACGCAATGATGCGGGAAAATCAACGTCTGCTCAACCAGCTGCACGTCTTTACCGATGGACTGGCCGTATTTCTGGCCATGCTGGTGTCCTATTGGCTGCGCTTCAGCCTGTTCCGCGGCGTGAGGGGCATGCCCCTGAACTACTACATCTGGCTGGGCGTGGTGGCCGCGGCCCTGACGCTGGCGGTGTTCGCCGTGGCAGGGCTGTACGAGTCGTTTCGTACCGTGCGCTTCCACATGGAGGCCAGCCGCGTAGCGGCGCTGGAGCTGCTGGTGTCGCTGATCGTCATGGCTGCCATCTACGTGCTGCGCCTCGGCGAGACCTCCCGTTGGACGGTGGTGTTTTTCTACGCCGTCAGTACCCTGCTGCTCACCGGCAAACGCGCCGCCATGCGCCTGCTGCTGCGGCGCTGCCGCGCCATGGGCTACAACCAGAAGCGGGTGCTGCTGGTGGGGCACGGCGAGGGCGCGGAGGCGTACCTGACCCGCGTCGCCATGGATAAGAACCTGGGCTTTCGGGTCATCGGCTACGTGGCCGAGCGCGGCTGCTGGGATGCCCTGCCCTATTGCGGCAGCTACGAGGAGCTGGACGCCATCTTCGCCAGCGAGAAGCCGGACGAGGTGGTGGTGGCCCTGCCCACCGAGGAAGGCCGCTGGATGGGCCGCATCATCAACGCCTGCGAAAAGGACGGTACCAAGCTGTCCGTGGTGCCGTCCTACGTGCGCTACATGCCCGCAAACCCCCAGTTCGACAGCGTCAACGGCCTGCCGCTCATCAACCTGCGCCGTATTCCGCTGGACAATCTGGGCAACGCCTTCCTCAAGCGGGCGGCGGATATCATCTGCTCTCTGGTACTCATCATTCTGACCTCGCCGCTGATGCTGATCGCCGCCATCGGCGTGAAGCTGTCCTCCCCCGGCCCCATCATTTTCAGGCAGGAGCGTGTGGGCAAGGACAAAAAGAACTTTTACATGTACAAATTCCGCTCCATGCGGGTGAACAGCAGCGAAAACACCGGCTGGAGCAAAAACGTGGACGACCGCAAGACCTGGTTCGGCTCCCTGATCCGCAAGTGCTCTGTGGATGAGCTGCCCCAGTTCTTCAACGTCCTCAAGGGCGACATGAGCCTCATTGGCCCCCGGCCGGAGCTGCCCTTCTTCGTGGAGCAGTTCAAGGAGGAGATCCCCCGCTATATGGTAAAGCATCAGGTGCGGCCCGGCATCACCGGCTGGGCGCAGGTCAACGGCCTGCGGGGCGACACATCCATCAAAAAGCGCATCGAGTACGACCTGTACTATATCGAAAACTGGACGCCGGCCTTCGACCTGCGCATCCTCATCATGACGGCCTTCTGCATGTTCAACAAGGAGAAGGTCAACAAACGCGGCAAATAAAAAAGAGAGGGCGCAGCCCTCTCTTTTTATTCCTCTTTGGCCTGTTCCGCCGCCAGTACATCCTCCGTGTCCGCGCCGCACAGACGGATGAGCTTCTCCGCCAGAATTTTGGAAAAGCCCGCGATCAGGGCGCTCTCAATGACCAGCAGCTCCACGGCGTTGTCGCTGCTCTGCTCCGTGCTGCGGACGCCCTCTGCGGCGGACTGCACCTGCTGGTTGAAAAACAGCGCCAGCCGCCGGAACTTCTCCGAGTAGTCCTCATAGACAGACAGCACCTCATCCTCGCTGCTGTCCATCGGCGGGATGACCTTCTGCACGTCGCTGATGCTGAGACTCTGCTTCATGGTCAGGATCATCACCAGATAGGCGATGTGTACCCGATGATACTTCCGCTTCACCGGCGCGGGCATGATCTTCAGCCGCACGTAGTTGTTGATGGTGGCGGAGGTGACGATATGCTCCTTGGCCCCCGCCGGCGTGGGGATGAAGCTGAGATACTGCTCCAGCAGCACGATGACCTGATCCATATACAGGCCGAAATCGGGGATGGAGTTCCACTCCGGCAGATGGTAATCGGTGATGAACTTGTCCCAGCGCAGCAGCTTATGGGCCACAAGACTTTTGTCGTATTGCATAAAGACGCCTCCTTGTCAGTAGACGTAATATACTATATCACAAGATGCCGTATCTGACAAGAAAAACATGAAGCCGATACCTTGACGCAGGAAATCTAATATGCTATATTATGTAAAAAGACGTCAAGGAGGGCAGATCATGGAGCGTGCCTATATTTATGGAGATTCGCTGCTGAAGGCCACGGTGCCGGACGCCGCCATGCGCTATCATTTTCATCTTTCGGAGGTCATGGCCCAGTACCCCACGGAGCGGCTGGAGGTGGTGAACCGCGCCAAGATGGGCTCCACCATCAGCAAGGGACTCTCGCTGGTGGAGCACGACGTGTCCCGTGGTATGGACGCCCGCTGGGCGCTGGTGGCCTACGGCGGCAACGACAGTGATTTCGACTGGGCCAGCATCGCCGCCGACCCAGAGGGGGACCACAGGCCCCGCACGGAGCTGCCGGAATTTCTGTCCAAATTGAAGCAGACGGTAACAGAATTGGCCCGCGTGGGGGTGCAGCCGGTGCTGATGACACTTCCGCCTATTGACGGCGCTCGTTATTTGGACTATATTTGTAGGGGCGGCCTCAACCGAGACAGTATCATGCGCTGGCTGGGCGATGTGGGCTGCATCTATCGGCATCAGGAGCTGTATTCCGACACGGTGGCCTCCTTCGCCATGCGCGAGGGGCTGCCGCTGATCGACGTGCGCCGCCGTTTCCTGCCGCAGCGGGATCTGTCGGAGCTCATTTCGGCGGATGGCATCCACCTGACCATGCCGGGATACCGGCAGCTGTTTGACACACTGGCCCAGTGGGTCGTGCCGCAGCTGGCATAGTATGCGAAAGCAAAAAGGAGAACACTGTTATGGTACGTATTATGACCGACAACGCGGCAAACCTGCCCAAGCACCTGCTGGAGCAGTACGGCATCGGTGAGCTTTGCCTGACCTACACCATAGACGGTCAGCCGGCGGATATCAACGCGGAGTTCGATGGCCGCAGCTTTTACGAGGCCATGCGGCACGGCGCCGTGGTGCAGACCTCCATGGTTACACCGGACGCCGCCCGGCGGGAAATGGAGCCGCATCTGAAAAACGGCGACGATGTGCTGTATATCGGCCTCTCCGGCGGCGTCAGCGGTACCTGCTGGGGCGTGGGGCTGGTGGCCATGGTCTTTGCCGCCCGCCGCTACTGCACCATGAGCCTGCTGCTCTGTTTCTTTGCCATGCTCATGTTCCAGGCGGACTACACCTTCTTCCTGTATCATTTCCTGGGCGGCATGCTGGCCACCTGGCTGGTGACCAATGCCCAGACCCGGCAGGACGTTGTCTGGAGCATCATCCCCCTGACGGTGGGGCAGTCGCTCATCTGGCTGGGCATGGCCCTGCTGGCGCAGATCTCGCCCAACGAGTTCCCCATGCAGCTGGGGGCCGTGGCCATCAACAGCCTCCTGTCCCTGATCCTGCTGTTCGCCGTCAGCCCCGTGCTGGAGCTGGCCTTTGGCTACAGTACGCGTTTCCGTCTCATGGAGCTCATGAGCCTTGAGCATCCGCTGATGCAGGAACTGATGGTGACCATCCCCGGCACCTACCATCATTCTCTGGTGGTGGCCAACATGGTGGAAGCCGGGGCCAAGGCCATCGGAGCCAACAGCCTGCTGTGCAAGGTGGCGGCCCTGTATCATGACGCGGGCAAGCTGACCTATCCCGAATACTTCATCGAGAACCAGTTCGGCGGTCCCAACAAGCATGACAAGCTGGCCCCCTCCATGAGTGCGCTCATCATCACGTCCCACGTCAAGAAGGGCACGGAACTGGCCGAGCGCTACAAGCTGGGGCAGGAGATCATCGACATCATCCGCCAGCATCACGGGACCCGCGTCATCCGCTACTTCTACCAGAAGGCCATCAATATGGGCGAGCGGCCGCGCGAATCGGATTTCAGCTATCCCGGTCCCCGGCCCCAGACCAAGGAAGCCGCCATCCTCATGCTGGCAGACTCCGTGGAGGCCTCCAGCCGGACGCTGACGGATCCCACGCCTGCCCGTATCAGGACGCACATCGATACCATCATCAAGGGCATCTTCTCCGAAGGCCAGCTCGACGAGTCCGAACTGACCTTCAAGGATCTGCATTACCTGAGCGAGAACTTCCAGCGCATCCTGACGGGCATCTTCCACCAGCGCATCGCCTATCCGCCGGCCAAGAACGAAGGCAAGCAGGAAGGCAAGGCTGCGGAAGGCAAAAACGCGGATGCCCGCCCGGCCGAAAGCAAGGCCGAAGCCAAGGGGCACGAGAACGCCCCGGCTGCCAGGGAGGCGGAAGAAAAAGCCGAGAACAGCCACAGCGGGCATCATCACGGCCGTGTGCATGACGCTGCCGCCGTCGAAGCCGCGGAGAAGCTGGAAGCCGAACAGCTGGCCCGTACAGAACAGGCGGGGCGGGAATGATGGCTGTCCGGGTCATCGATCATTGTCCGGCGGGGGCCTGGCTGTTGCCTGTGCCCCCACGCCAGATAAGCAGGATACTGGATGCCCTGACATCCGCAGCGCGAGAGGCCGGTTGTCCGCTGGGCCCTGTGGAAGCCCATCTGGTGGACGATGCCTGCATCGCCCGGGCCAATCAGCGCTACATGGGCTGCACAGGCCCGACCAATGTGCTGTCGTTCCCCGGTGATGAGAGCCTGCCGGGGGTGATGCTCCTTTCCCTCGATACGCTGAACAGGGAATGCCTGCTTTACGGTCAGGACCCGGCAGAGCATCTGCTGCGCCTGCTGGCGCATTCCGTGGGGCACCTGGCCGGATATGACCACGGTGAAGAGATGGATGCCCTCTGCGACTGGTGCCGGAGCAGGGCCGAGGCGGAAGTCTGGAGCTAGGCCGACCTGCTGCCGACCAGGGCCTGACAGTGCAGTTCCCGCAATTTGCGGGCGGATTCCGCTCCTTTGTTCTGCCATTGGGGCGGCAGCCCTATGGTGCGGAGCAGGGCCGTATCCTCCAGTGCCTTGCTGCTGATGTCCTGCTTGCTGTCGGCATCCACCACACTCCAGAACTCCTTCATCAGGCCGCGCGTGGCCACGGTCCAGAGCACGTCCCGGCGTGTGCCGGGGCGCAGACGGTCATATAGCCCGGCCTTCATATGCAGCTCGCAGGCCAGCAGTCCTGCCTTTTCCCGCCGGACGGGCAGGTGCAGCCGTTTGGCCAGAAGGCGCACCAGCGCCAGCCCCCGCTGCTCATGTCCGTAGTGGTGGGGCAGTTCTTCCTCAGGAGTCAGCAGCTTTCCCAGATCGTGGCAGAAGGCCATCCAGACGGCCAAACTGTTGCCGGCCACGGCGTTCATGACCCGGACGGTATGCTGGAGCACCGAACCGCTGTGCCAGCGTACAGGCCCGGCGGGGATGCGGGCGATGGTTTCCAGTTCCGTGAACCACGGCCGCCAGAGGTGGAGCTGCTCCAGGACTTCCAGAAAGCGGCCGGGGCAGGGGAGGGCCAGAGCTTTGAGCAGCTCCCTGCCGACCCGCTCCGCCGGAATGGCCGCCAGAGCGCTTTCCGGTACCTTCGCTGCCAGACGGAGGCAATCGGGGTGCAGCTGCCAGTCCGGATGACGGCAGGCAAAGCGGGCCAGGCGGAAAAGGCGCAGGGGATCCTTGCGGAAAGCGTCGGGCGAGGCCGGGCGCAGGAGCCTGCGCTCCAGATCAGCCAGCGTCCTGGCATGGGCATGCACATGCCCGCCGGCATCCAGGGCCAGCGCATTGACGCTCAGGTCACGAGCGGCCAGATCCGCAGGCAGGCTCCCACCACGGAGCGGCATGAATTCACAGCCGTGCCACAGACAGACCTGAACGCTTTTCCCCACGCGGGCGGCATCGGGATGCGTCGCCAGAAAGGCGGCATCGTCTCCGTCCACGGCATAATCCAGCTCAACCGGTGCCTGTCCCAGCAGGATGTCACGGACGGCACCGCCAACAAGGTAGGTCTTCATGACGACATCATGCCATAACGGGGCGCGGGAGCAAAGGGCCGGGCGGCCTGAGGTCTGGCGTTTCGGTGAGGTCTCGTCCGCACTGGATGTGGGGCATACCCTGGCCCGCCGCGGCTTGCTGGCGCCCTGGCAGAGCGTGCTGGTCAGCAGCCAGCGGCAGGGCAGGGGACAGCTGCGCCGGAACTGGGTCTCGCCCGCCGGCAATATCTATGCGGCGCTGCGGCTCCCCATGCAGGAGCCGTTCGCCAGTTCCGCGGCCTCCACCGTGACCGGGGCCATGCTGGCGGCCGCTCTGGGAAAGCTGGGCTTCGAGGTGCGCCTCAAATGGCCCAACGATCTTGCCGTGCTGGACGGGGACACCCCCGCCAAGGTGGCGGGGATCCTGCTGGAAGAAAGAGCGGGCGTCCTGCTGGCCGGCATCGGCATCAATGTGGCCTGGGCCCCGCCGGCCGAGACCTTGCGTGCAGGGGCCGCCATGCCCGCGAAGGCTCTGGTTTCGGGCCTGGAAAAATCACAAAAAATATTTCTTACCGCCGAGAGCCTATGGTATCAACTTGTAAACTGCCTGTTTTGCGAGTATAGTACCGGCGGTTCTCTAAAGAAAAACTGGAAGGATCTCGCCGAGAGCTTCCTGCTCTGGCGCGGGTCCTGCGTTTGTCTCGACGACGGCGATGAGGTCGTCGAGGGCATTCTGACAGGGCTGTGCCATGATGGAGGACTGTGCCTGTCGCGCAATGGCCGGCAGGAGGTTTTTTACAGCGGAAGCCTGCGTCTTTCGCATCATTACTAAAGGGCAAAAAGGCATGGCCAACAAATCCTTTGCAGACGTCCAGGAATTTCTCAAGGGCAAGGTGATCCTTGTCGCCAACCGTGGCATTCCCGCCCGCCGCATCTGTCGCTCCATCCGCGAACGCTTTGACGCCGTCGCGGCCATGACAGCCACCGATGTGGATAAAACTGCGCCGTCAGCATCCACTGCCAAGGAACTGATTCTGCTCGGACCCGATCCCCGCGCTTACCTGGATATTGACCGCATCATCGACAAAGCCCGCCAGCGCGGCGTTGTCGGTATCCACCCCGGCTGGGGCTTTGCCTCTGAGGACACCCGTTTCCCCCAGCGCTGCAAGGAAGCCGGTATCACCTTTATCGGTGCCACTGCCGAAGCCATGAACCTGCTGGGCAACAAAGTGCAGGCCCGCGCCGTGGCCCGCAAGCTGGGCATCCCCGTGGTGCCCGGTTCTGACGGGGCCGTGGACATCGCCACCGCCCGTCAGCTGATCTCCGAGATCGGTCTGCCCATCATGCTCAAGGCCGAAGGCGGCGGCGGTGGCCGCGGTATCTTCGCTATCCACAATGAAGCCGAGCTGGAAGACGCCTTCTTCAAGGCCTCCACCATGGCCCAGGCCTCCTTCGGCAATCCGCGCCTGTTCGTGGAAAAGTTCTTGGCCGATGTGCGCCACATCGAGATCCAGGTCATCGCCGACATGTACGGCAATGTCTTTGCCTTTGACGAACGCGACTGCACCGTGCAGCGCAACCATCAGAAGCTCGTCGAGATCACGCCTTCGCCCTGGCCGGGCATGACCCGCCAGCTGCGCGAACAGCTCAAGGACTACGCCCGTCGCCTGGTGCGCGCCGTGGGCTACCACTCCCTGGCCACGGTGGAATTCCTGGTCACGCCCGACGGCACGCCCTACATGATCGAAGTCAACACCCGTCTGCAGGTGGAACACGGCATCACCGAATGCCGTTACGGCATCGACCTGGTGGAAGAGCAGATCGCCGTGGCCTTTGGTGCGGAACTGCGTTACCGCGAAGAGAACCTGCGTCCTTCCTACTGTGCCATGCAGGTGCGTATCAACTGCGAGAACCCGCAGGAGAACTTCGCTCCCAATGCCGGTCTGATCACCCGTTACGTGTCGCCTGGCGGCCCCGGTGTGCGTCTGGACTCCAACATCAGTGCCGGTTACGAGTTCCCGGCCAACTATGACTCGGCCGGCTCCCTGCTCATCGCCTATGCCCACGACTGGGAAAAGACCCTGGGCATCATGGACCGCGCCCTGAGCGAGTACATCATCGGCGGCATCAAGACCACCATCCCCTTCCACCGCCAGATCCTCAAGCATCCCCTGTTCCGCAAGGGCGAGATCAACACCAACTTCGTGGCCAACCATCCCGAGCTCATGCAGTACCGGGACGTGGCCCCCGAAAGCGAACGCCTGGCCCGCCTGGTGGCGGAGATCTCCGCCAAGGGCTACAACCCCCATGTGCAGCTCGGGGAATACCGTTCCGTCACCACGCCCCGTCTGGGCGCCTTCGATCCGGTGCTGCCGCCCATCCCCAGCCAGCTGCGCCGCCAGCCGTCTCCCTATCCTCAGGGCGACCGCCGCGCCCTGCTGGACTTCATCCGCGACAGCGGCTACGACCGCGCGAAGTACTGCTTCGACTGCGACACCTGCGGCGTGATCACGAATATCGACGAGCAGAGCGGCGAT
>ENA-UEPJ01001222-UEPJ01001222.1-human-gut-metagenome-genome-assembly--contig:-NODE-1222-length-32126-cov-6.620675_pt1 | contig 32126 bp, 25 predicted proteins | sample MGYA00242890_ERZ507896 | MGnify/ENA primary metagenome ERZ507896 (study PRJEB26167, sample SAMN06115508) | human gut metagenome | host: Homo sapiens | place: China:Qinghai | collected 2015-08-20... | reverse complement strand
ATGGGACGAAATTACCACATCTTTTAAAATCAAAAAACATGCCGGACATCCTCTAAAGCCCATAAAAGAAAGGCTCCCCAAAACGGGGAGCCTGACCGGGGAAGACTGCGGCGTTGCCTGCCGGCGCTTGAAGGCGACATGGCAGGGGCTGCTGCCGTTCCGTGGCCGTACCGGTAACGGAGCCGTGACGCGGCACGTGGCCGAGTCCGATGTTCTCCGCTAGCGGGAAATTTTCCGGGATCACCGGCAGCCCCTCAAGGGGGGGGCGGGGCTGCCGGGGGGTATCAGGAGGAGGAAGGTCGGTATGTTCCCGGCCGGCTCCGAAGGAGGGACGAGCCGGCCGGGGAGGGACTTTTTCAGGAGGAAGGAGGTTGCTGTTTTCAGTCCCGGCCGGTCCTGGGGGGGGGACAGGCCGACCGGGGGAAGGAGGTCTCAGAAGAAGCGGAGGATGTTCGTTTCAGGTTCGAAGGAGGTCCGTCAGGCTGTCCACGCTACCGCGGTCTGTCGCGGGCCGAGGCAGCAAAGAGACCATGCGGCTGCCGCGGTAGCGCGGACGGTAAGAAATTTGTGGTGTTCCATGACGGACCTCCAAAAAGGAAGAAGATGGTATGGCATGTATATCTGTTCGGCGCTGTCCCCGTAGTGGTGGCGGGCCGGAGGGCCCGTCCCGGACGATGCCGTTGTTGTACGGGATACAGCAATCGCCGTGCCAAAGTATATTTTCACAATAAAAACAATAGACTACAAAATAAGGTTTAAAAAAGGCGTTTCCCTAGCCCCGGCACCTGTACAGAAATTGAACACTTTTCCCCGCCATTCCGGCAGGTTGTAAAAAAATTGGACGCTTTGCCCCGCAGCAGGCGGCCCATGTGCTTTTTTTATACAGCCCGCGGCCGCCGTTCCGGCAAAGGGTCCTGCGCCGGGGCGCCAGCACGCTCTTTGCAAAGCGGCAGGCTCCATAGTATAGCCGAACCATATGAATCTTACCAACGAACCTTCCCTGAAAGGATCCCTCATGAACAGTCATGGTTTCGAACTCGTCACCGAGCGCCGCCTGCACGAAGTGGGCGGTACGGCCCGGCTCTGGAAACACGGCGTCACCGGCGCGCAGCTGCTCTCCGTCAGCAATGCCGACGAGAACAAGTGCTTCGGCGTGAGCTTCCGCACCCCGCCCACGGACTCCACGGGCGTGGCCCACATCCTGGAACATTCCGTGCTCTGCGGCTCGGACAAATATCCGGTCAAGGAACCCTTCGTGGAGCTGCTCAAGGGCTCGCTCCAGACCTTCCTCAACGCCTTCACCTTCCCGGACAAGACCTGCTATCCCGTGGCCAGCGCCAACCTGCAGGACTTCTACAACCTCATCGACGTCTACATCGACGCCGTCTTCCATCCCCGCATCAGCGAGGACATCTTCCGTCAGGAAGGCTGGCACGTGGAGGCCGAGGACACCAAGGGCCCCTGGACCTACAAGGGCGTGGTCTACAATGAGATGAAGGGCGCCTACTCCTCGCCCGATTCCGTGCTGGCCGAACAGAGCCAGCAGGCCATCTTCCCGGACATGCTCTACAGCCTGGACTCCGGCGGCAACCCGGAAGTCATCCCGGACCTGACCTACGAGGCCTTCCGCGATTTCCACAGCCGCTACTACCATCCCTCCAACGCGCGTTTCTTCTTCTGGGGCGATGACCCGGAAGAAAAGCGTCTGGAGATCGTGGCCGAGGCCCTGCAGGGCTATACCGCCCGCGCGGTGGACTCCGCCGTGCCCCTGCAGCCCCGCCGCGACACGCCCCGGCAGGTGGAAGTGCCCTACGCCGCCACCGACGGCCAGAAAACGGCCCTGTTCACGGTCAACTGGCTGCTGGGCGAACGCGGCGACGTGCATCAGGCCCTGCTCATGGAGATGCTGGAGCACATCCTCGAAGGCCTGCCGGGCTCTCCCCTGCGCAAGGCCCTCATCAGCTCCGGCCTGGGCGAGGACACCACCGGCTGCGGCCTGGAGACCGACCTGCGCCAGATGTACTATTCCACCGGTCTCAAGGGCGTGGACCCGCGCAAGGTGCAGGACGCCGAGATGCTCATCTTCGAGACCCTCGCCGACCTTGCCGAGGACGGCATCGACCCCGCCGCCGTGGAAGCCGCCGTCAACAGCGTGGAATTCTCCTACCGCGAGAACAATTCCGGCCGCTTCCCGCGCGGCCTCTCGGCCATGATCCAGGCCCTGTCCACCTGGCTCTACGACGGCGACCCGCTGGCCCCGCTGGCCTGGGAAGGCCCGCTGGCCGAAATCAAGGCCCGTCTGGCCGCCGGGGAGAAGGTCTTCGAGAACGCCATCCGCGACCACTTCCTCAACAACGAACACCGCGCCACCGTGGTGCTGCTGCCTGACGCCCGGCTGGCCAAGGCCCGTGAGGACCGCGAGGCCGCCCGCCTGGCCGCCGTGTACGAGGCCTGCTCCGACGCCGAGCGGCAGGAGCTGGTGGAGGCCACCAGCCGTCTGCAGGCCGCCCAGTCCGCTCCGGACAGCCCCGAGGCCCTGGCCACCATCCCCAGCCTGGGCATGGATGCCCTGCCCCTGCGCAACACGCCCGTGCCCTGCGTGCGGGAGGCCCTGAGCGGCGGCCAGACCTGGCTGGCCCACGACCTGCCCACCAGCGGCATCGCCTATACGGCCCTGCTCCTGCCCCTGAACGCCGTCCCGGCCCGCCTGGAGCCCCTGCTGCCCCTCTTTGCCCGCAGCCTCACCGAAGTGGGCACCGCCCGCCGCGATTTCAGCGAACTGGGCGCGCGCATGGCCGCCAAGACCGGCGGTGTGGGCGCCGATCCCCTGCTGGCCACCACCCGCGGGGAGCGCGGCCTGGTCAAATATCTGAGCGTGGCCGGCAAGGCCGTCTACGACAAGGTGCCCGACCTGTTCGACATCTTCCGCGAGATCCTGCTGGAGCCCCTGACCGACCGCGCCGTGCGTCTGGAGCGCCTGCGCCAGATGCTGCTGGAAGACAAGGCCCGTCTGGAGCACGGTCTGGTGGCGGCCGGTCATTCGGCCGTGGGTTCCCGCCTGCGCGCCCACTTCACGTCCTCCGGCCTGCTGGCCGAGCGCCTGTCGGGCATCAGCCAGCTCATGGCCGTACGCGAGCACCTGCAGCGTCTGGACAGCGATCCCGACAGCCTGCTGGCCGATCTGGACGAGCTGCGCCGCCTCATCGTGGCCAGCCCCGACGTGCTGGTGGACTGCACGGCCGAGACCGCCGGTCTGGATGCCGTGCAGCGGCAGGCCGCCGACCTGCTGGCCGCCCTGCCCGCCGGCCGTGACGCGGCCCTGGTCCTGCCGCCCTTCAGCGACGGTCTGCCCGCCGCCGAAGCCTTCCTGGCCCCGGCCCAGATCAACTATGTGGGCAAGGCGGCCAACCTCTACGACCTGGGCTACACCTACCACGGCTCGGCCAGCGTCATCCTGCGTTACATGCGCATGGGCTATCTGTGGGAGCGCGTGCGCGTGCGCGGCGGTGCCTACGGCGCCTTCTGCATGCTGGACCGCATGGGCGGCGCCCTGGTCTGCGCCTCGTACCGCGACCCCAACGTGGACGACACCCTGACCGCCTATGACCAGATGGCCGACTACCTGCGCTCCTTCCGCCCCGACAAGGAGCAGCTCACCAGCGCCATCGTGGGCGCCATCGGCGACCTGGACAGCTACCTGCTGCCCGACGCCCGCGGTGCGCAGGGCCTGGCCCGCCATCTGGCCGGGGACGACGAGGAAGCCCGCCAGCAGATGCGTGACGAGATCCTCGGCACCACGGCGCAGCACTTCCGCGACTTCGCCGACGTGCTGGCCGAAGCCGCCGGCCACGGCGTGACCTGCGTACTGGGCGGTGCCCAGACCCGCGCCGCCGCCGAGGCCCACGGCTGGCAGACGCAGGAACTGCTGTAGTCCCGGCCCTGAGGCCTGGATGCGTACATGACCATCCGGGGAAGGGGGACAGCTTGCGCCGCGGCGAAGGCTTTCCCCTTCCCCTTTTCCGTTCCTCCCGCCCGAGCCCACCGGCCCGGCAGCTCCACCGGGGCGGACACGGCAAGGACGCTGCCTCTCCGGCATCCCGGCCCGCAGGGACAGGGTCCGGTACGCCCTTCGCGATCCATGCCGCCGCGGACGGAGCCGGGACGGCCCCTGACGCAGGACACGGCCTGTGGCACGGGAGGCCCTCAGCTTTCCCGCCCGTAGTGGCAGCAATGCCTGGTATTGCCTTTTCCCTCTGGAATACCTACCTTTTCAGGAAACCGTCAGGCAGGGCCCCGCACGGGCTTTGCTGCCCGGATGCCGTCTTGCCTCGCTGCAGCCGGCCTGCTGCCGGTCCGGGATGCCTTCGACCTTCCGCATCCCCGGACGCCATGGCTTCAGGCAACGGCCATCCCTGCCCGTATCCGGGAGCCCTTCCCCCAAGGCGTTCCCCTTCCCTGCTCCCAAGGAGGCTCCATGAAGCAGACCCCCGGCCCCGTCATCGGCGCTCCTTCTTTTGTCATGCCCGCCAATGTGGCCGACAATGCCCGCTTTCTGGCCGGGCGCGTCGATGAAGTGGCCCTGTGCCTTTTTGAGGCCCGTTCCTGCCTTGCCTATGACGACGAAGACCTGCCCCCCGCGCTGGCGGACCTGCCCCTGAGCTGGCATGTCCACCTGCCCGTGGATCTGCCCTGGCCGCGCAAGAAGGACGCCGAAGCCGTGCGCGTGGCCGTGGAGCTGGCCCTGCGCGTCTTTGACCGGGTGGCCTGGCTCAAGCCCTGGGGCGCCGTGCTCCATGCCCCCAAGGGCAGCCCCGTGCTGCAGCGTTTCATCCTGCGTCAGGCCGCCGCCTGCTGGCAGCGCCGCAGCAAGATCCCCCTGCTGCTGGAGAACACCGACATCTGCGACATCGCCGGCCTGGGGCGCGGCTTTCCGGCCGATCACGGTCTGGGCTTCTGTCTGGACGTCGGCCACCTCATGGGCTATGCTCAAAACGCACTTTGGGCATCTCCCCTGCCCGAGACAGCGGCCCTGGTCCACTGGAGCGCCCCCGGCACCCAGGACCAGCATCTGGCGCTGCACCGGTTCACGGCAGCCCAGCAGCATCTGGCACGGCAACTGGCCGGCCGTCTGCCCGGGAACTGCCGTCATCTGCTGGAGATCTTCCGCTGGCAGGGGGTGGAGGAATCCCTGCCCCTCCTGCGCGACCTGCTGGCCAGCCAGCCGGATACCGTGTCCCCCGGCTGCCCGCACGGCCCCAACAACGCCAAAACAGCGGAGTAAAGCGGTCATGACCAATCCCTATGTAGCGCAGATGCGACAGTGGCGGCAGACACTGACCAAGGATCAGCGCTGGGCCATCCTCATCTCGGCGGACCCGGACGCCCTGGCCTCGGCGCTGGCGCTCAAGCGCATCATGGCGCATCGTGTGCGCGGTGTGGACATCTTCCGCATCAACGAAGTCACCCGGCCCGACAACCTGGCCATGATCCGCTACCTGCGCATCCCGGCCAAGCTCTGGCAGCCCGAAAAGGCCGATCTCTACACCAATTTCGCCATGGTGGACTCCCAGCCCCACCACAACCCGGCGTTCCAGGGCATTACTTTCGACCTCATCATCGACCATCATCCCCTCACGGCAGGCCAGCTGCCGCAGGCGCCCTTCTGCGACATCCGCCCCGGTTTCGGTGCCACCAGCACCATGATGACCCGCTACCTGCAGGGTCTGCGCATCAAGCCCGGGCCGCTGCTCTCCACGGCGCTGCTCTACGGCATCCGCACGGATACCGCCACTTTCGAGCGTTCCGGCGGCGAGGACGACCTGCGCGCCTACCAGTGGCTCATCAAGCATGCCGACGCCACCCTGCTGCGCCGCATCATCCGCAGCGAGTACCTGCGCGCCTGGCTGCCCCTTTTCTCCCGCGCGTTCCGCTCCCTGCGCGACTGCCGGGGCGGGGCCATGGTCTGGCTCAACGAGGTGGACAGCGCCGACCTGCTGGTGGCCGTGGCCGACTTCTTCACCCGTGTACACGGCCTCAAATGGATCGCCGTCTGCGGCGTGGTGGAAAAGACCGTGGTGGTCATCTTCCGCGGTGACGGCAGCCGCGACATCGGCCGTCTGGCCGACGCCTGCTTCTACGACGTGGGCTCCGCCGGCGGCCACCGCAACCTGGGCCGCGCGGAATTCCCCCTTACCGCCATCCCGGCGGGCACCAAGCCTGCGGATTTCATCTTCCAGCGTCTGCACAGCCGCAAGCTGCGCCCGGTCACGGCCAGCGCCGCGCCCCTGGCCGAGAATGCCGGGCAGCAGGCCGTGCACAGCGAAACGCTGGAGCCCGCTCCCGTCCAGGCCCTGGCCCACGGGGCGTAAGACGCACGACAATCAGGCAGAAAGGGCAGATGACGTTCGCGTCAGCTGCCCTTTTTTTCTGCGGCAGTGGTGCCTCCGCAGGGAGCGGCGCACCGCCGCTGCGAGCGCTGCCGGTGTTCCCCTATGCAGGAAATTAATTTTTTAATTCAATAAAAACAATAAGATACGAAATCACCTCCCGCCATTTTCCGGCTGGAGGCATTTTTTCACGAGCGACTCTTGACAAGCCCCGGGCTGCGGCGTAGCGTTCATGGAAACTGTTGGAGTTTTGAAGATGTCCCGTTTCGTTCCTGCCACCTCCTGCTACGCTGCTACCGGCTTTTGCTTTAGCTGGTTTTATTTTGCGTACTTTAGCGGAGCCTGTGGTCAGGAGCTTTGCTGACATCTTCTGTCAGAGAGTTTCGGGGCCGCAGGCATTAGCCGGCGGCCCTTTTTTTGTATCCAGCGCCGCCGGAACGGCTCCATTCCACAAGGAGAGATCCCATGTACCTTGGCAAACAGGTTCGTCTGGAACGCATCATCAATCGTGAAACCGGCCGCACTATCATCGTTCCCATGGATCACGGCGTGACCATCGGTGCCGTCGACGGCCTCATCGACATGCGCGAGACCGTCAACGACATGGCCGTGGGCGGCGCTGACGCCGTACTCATGCACAAGGGCCTGGTCCGCTGCTCGCACCGCAACGCCGGCAAGGACGTGGGCCTCATCGTCCACCTGTCCGCCTCCACCATGCTCTCTCCCCAGGGCAACACCAAGACCCTGGTGGGCACCGTGGAAGAAGGCATCAAGCACGGCGCCGACTGCGTCTCCGTGCATGTGAACCTGGGCGATCCCAACGAGCGCCTGATGCTGGCCGACCTGGGCCGCGTGGCCGCCGCCTGTGACGACTGGCACATGCCCCTGCTGGCCATGATGTACGCCCGCGGCCCGGCCATCAAGAACGGCTTCGCCCCCGACGTGGTGGCCCACTGTGCCCGCGTGGGCGTGGAACTGGGCGCGGACATCGTCAAGGTGCCCTACACCGGCGACATGGAAAGCTTCTCCGACGTGGTCTCCTCCTGCTGCGTGCCCGTGGTCATCGCCGGCGGCGAACGCATGGATTCCACCCGCGACGTGCTCCAGATGGTGCACGATGCCATCAAGGCCGGCGGCGCGGGCATCTCCATGGGCCGCAACGTGTTCCAGCATCCCAACCGCATCCAGCTCGTGCGTGCCCTGCGCGCCATCGTGCATGAGAACGCCACGGTGGAAGAAGCCCTGGCCATCGTGGGAGAATAGCATGGCCCGCATCTACTACCGTTGCGAACCGTTCAGCAAGGCTGACGTGACCCTGGCCCTGGAATCCGGTGTGGACGGGGTCATCGTGCCCCGCGCCCAGGTGGAGAAGGTGGCCGCCCTTTCCCGCTGCACCGTCTGGGCCTGCGAGGACGTGGCCAGCGTGCCGCTGAACGTCAAGGCCGACGAGGAGGCCCTGGTGGCCCGCCTCAAGGCCGGTGAGACCGCCTGCCTGGCCCGCGGCTGGGAGATCATCCCCGTGGAGAACCTGCTGGCCCAGGCCGACAACGTGCTGGCCGAGGCGGGCAGCCTGGAAGAGGCCCGTCTGGCCGCCGGTATCCTGGAACGCGGCGTGGACGGCATCGTGGTCCTGCCCGAGGCTCTGGCCGAACTCAAGGCCATCGTGGCCCAGTGCAAGATCTCGCAGGGACGCGAGGAATTGCAGAAAGCCGTCATCACCCGCGTGGAAGCCGTGGGCCTGGGGCACCGCGTCTGCGCCGATACCCTTTCGCTGCTCAAGCGCGGCCAGGGCATGCTGGTGGGCAATTCCAGCGCCTTCACCTTCCTTGTCCATGCCGAGACAGAACACAACGAATATGTGGCCGCCCGTCCCTTCAGGGTCAATGCCGGGGCCGTGCATGCCTATGCCCGCCTGCCCCATGACAAGACCTGCTACCTGGGCGAACTGGCCGCAGGGCAGGAAGTGCTCATCGTAGGCGCCGACGGCCAGACCAGCGTGGCCACGGTGGGCCGGGTCAAGATCGAAGTGCGCCCCATGCTGCTGGTGGAAGCCGAGGCCGAGACCCCCGAAGGCCCCAAGCGCGGCGCCGTGTTCCTGCAGAACGCCGAGACCATCCGCCTGACCGCCCCTGACGGCACGCCCCTGAGCGTGGTCAGCCTCAAGCCCGGCGATACGGTGCTCTGCCGTCTGGATCAGGCAGGCCGCCACTTCGGCATGCGCATCCAGGAAGAGATCCGCGAGGTGTAGCATGGCCGACGCACATTCCCCCTCCGACGCCCCCCAGCGCCTGACCGCCATCCGCGGCGAGATCGACAGCGTGGACCAGGAACTGCTGGCCCTGTTCAACCGCCGCGCCGCCCTGAGCCTGGAAGTGGGCCGCATCAAGGCCGGTGACCCCGGCATCGTGTTCAAGCCCCTGCGCGAGCGCGAAGTGCTGGACGGCCTGGCCCGCAAGAACGACGGCCCCCTGCCCGAAGAGCACCTGCGTGCCATCTGGCGCGAGATCTTCTCCTCGTCGCGCGCCCTGCAGCGCCCGCAGAACGTGGCCTATCTGGGCCCGGAAGGCACCTTCTCCTATTTTGCCGGTGTGGAGTATCTGGGCCATGCCGCCAGCTTCCACCCCTGCAACGACCTGCCGCAGGTCTTCGCCGACGTGCACTCCGGCCGCTGCGAGCTGGGCGTGGTGCCGCTGGAGAATTCCCTGCAGGGCACCGTGGGCGTCAGCTTCGACCTGTTCCTCAAGTATGACGTGCATATCCAGGCCGAGCTCTTCTCGCCCATCTCGCACTGTCTGCTGAGCCACGCCGCCAGCTTGGCCGAGATCACCACGGTCTACTCGCACCCCCAGCCCCTGGCCCAGTGCGGCGGCTGGCTGCGCAGCCATCTGCCCCAGGCCGGTCTCATCCCCGTGGAGTCCACCGCCGCCGCAGCCCGCATGGCCGCCGCCAATCCGCAGTCCGCGGCCATCGGCAACGGCAAGCTGGCCGACATGACCGGCCTTTCCATCCTGGCCCGCCGCATCGAGGACGAGCCCGGCAACTGGACGCGCTTCGTCATCATCGGCCCCAAGCCCGTGGGACAGCTGGACAAGCTGCCGCGCACCGCGCCCGTGCCCGGCCATACCGGTGCGGACAAGACCTCCATGCTCTTCACCCTGCCGGACAAGTCCGGCACGCTCTCCGGCGTGCTCTCCCTGCTGGCCGAGCACAAGATCAACATGCGCAAGCTGGAGTCCCGCCCCCTGCGCGGCCAGTGCTGGAAGTACGTCTTCTTCACGGACGTGGAATGCGACCTGACCGCCCCCCAGTATGAGGATCTGCTCCGGAAGCTGGCCGAGACCTGCACCAGCTTCCGCATCCTGGGCAGCTACGCCACCGGCCCGCAGCTGGACCGCATCGGCCTGGACGACGTGGAGGACAGCCATGCCTAGTCCCGATACCGCCTGCGTGCGGGCCCCGGCCTCCAAATCCATCTCGCACCGCTACTGCATCGGCGCGGCCCTGGCCCACGGCACGTCCGAGCTGCACCATGTGCTGGACAGCCGCGACCTGGAATGCACCCGCGCCATCCTCTGCTCCGCCGGTGCCCGTATGGAAGCCCTGCCCGGCGAGGAAGGCGGCTGGCGCGTCACCGGCATGGACGGCCGTCCCCGGGGCGGCACGGACACGCCCCTGAGCTGCGACGTGCACGAATCCGGCACCACCTGCCGCCTGCTGACCGCCGTGCTGGCCGCCGGTCACGGCCTGTTCCGCATCCACGGCGCGCCGCGCATGCACGAGCGGCCCATCGACGAGCTGACCCGCGCCCTGGAGGCCCTGGGCACGGACGTGCGCTTCGAGCAGCGTCCCGACTGTCCGCCCCTGCTGCTGCGGGCCGCGGGCCTCGATCCCGCCCGCAACGGCGGCCGCGTGCGCCTGGGCATGGATGCCTCCAGCCAGTATTTCTCCGGCCTGCTGCTGGCAGCGCCGCTGGCCCCGGCACCCCTGTGCGTGGAACTGGGCGGGCAAAAGGCCGTGTCCTGGCCCTATGTGGGCCTGACCCTGCATTGCCTGGAAGATTTCGGCATCCGCTTCAGCGTGGAGACCCGCGAGCCCGACGGCCCGTGGCAGCTCCTGCCCGACGGCGGCTGGCGCGCCCTGCGCACCGCCCGCCCCGACGGCCTGCGTATCACCGTGCAGCCCGGCACCTACCGTGCGGGCAGCTATCAGGTGGAAGGCGACTGGTCCGGGGCCTCCTACCTGCTGGCCGCCGGTGCCCTGGGCAGCCGCCCCGTGCGTGTGGACGGCCTGAGGGCCGATTCCCTGCAGGGCGACCGCGCCATGCTGGACATCCTGCGCGCCATGGGCGCCCGCGCCGAGGTGGAGGGCACGTCCATCACCGTGCATCCTTCGGCCCTGCACGGCGTGGACGTGGACATGGGCCACTGCCCGGATCTGGTGCCCACGGTGGCCGTGCTGGCCGCCTTTGCCCAGGGGCCCACCCGGGTGCGCAACGTGGCCCATCTGCGCATCAAGGAATCCGACCGCATCACCGCCCCGGCCACCGAGCTGGCCCGTCTGGGCGTGCGTGTGGACGAGCATGACGACGGCCTGACCGTCCACGGTACGGGCCCCGACGGCCCGGCCTGGGACGAGGCCGCGCGCTTCTCGGCCCACAACGACCACCGCATCGCCATGTCCCTGGCCCTGCTGGGCCTGCCCCACGGCAAGCGTATGGACGCCCTGCTGGACGATCCGCTGGTGGTGCGCAAGTCCTTCCCCACCTTCTGGAAGGTCTGGGAGCGGCTGCTGTGAGCCCGGACAGCTCGACGACGCCCAGGGCGGACGGAGACGGCACCGGCCCCGTGCCCGCGAAAGCCGCGGCCTCCCTGCGGGGACGCGCCGTGCTGGTCGTTGGCTGCCGGGGCCGCATGGGCGCCATGCTCTGCCGCCGCGGCAAGGCCGCCGGTCTGGACATGCGGGGCGTGGACGTGCCCCTGACGGATGCGGTGCTGGCCCCGGCCTGCAAGGATGCGGCCCTGGCGCTGCTCTGCGTGCCCGCGGCCGTCTTTGCCGACGTGGCCGCCACGGTCTGCGCCCATCTGCCCGCCACGGCCATCCTGGCCGACATCACGTCGGTGAAGGTGCGGCCCCTGCAGCAGATGGAAGCCATCTGGCCCGGCCCGGTGGTGGGCACGCACCCGCTCTTTGGCCCGGCCACGCCCGACGAGGACGGCCTGCCCGTGACCGTCACGCCCGGCCGCACGGCCCGCGAAGAGGACACGGCCCTGGTGGAGTCCTTTTTCCGGGCCCTGGGGTGCAGCACCTTCCGGGCCACGGCCGACGAGCACGACCGCGCCATGGCCCGCGTCCAGAACATGAACTTCATCACCAACCTGGCCTACTTTGCCCTGCTGGCAGGGCAGGAAGACCTGTTGCCCTATATCACCCCCTCCTTCCGCCGCCGCCTGCACGCGGCAGAGAAGATGCTCACCGAGGACGGCACCATGTTCACCGGCCTCTTCGAGGCCAATCCGTACAGCCACGAGGCCGTGCGCCAGTATCGCAAGATGCTCAACGTGGCCGCTGCCGGTGATATCGAACTGCTCTGCCGCCGCGCGCAGTGGTGGTGGAAAAAATGACAGCGGGGAAGGGAGCGCCCTGGACAAGCGCTTTCCTTCCCCTTTTTCCTGCTTTGTCCGGCGGTGACCTGTGACCGCCCTCCTCCGGCCACGCCCATAGCGGCGGAGCGATCCGCCCAAGCGCCGTCAGCCCCTGCTCCACCATCCCATCCCTCGCTCTCGCCCCATGGCGGCGTCATGCGGCTCCCGGCGACCCCGAAAAATCGTTGCCGGCGCAACCTTGACCGCCGCGACCCTGTTGCCGCATCATGGTCCCCTCTCTTGCAACCCATGGAGGACCCATGACGACCTTCCTGCTCCTCATCGCCTGCGGCATCGTGGGCGGCCTGCTGTTCTTCTTCCTGCATATCCCCGGCGGTGCCATGCTGGGGGCCGTAGTGGCCGTGCTGGCCGTCAAGATGCTGGGACATGTGGAGACCGATACGCCCCATCTGTTCCAGCTGGGGGCCCAGATCGCCATCGGCGTCATGGTCGGCAACATGATGACCGGCGGCACCCTGCTGGAGATCCGCGCCATGGCCCCCCTGATGTTCGGCTCCACGGCCCTGCTCGTCGTGGCCGGTGCCCTGGGGGCCTGGTTCATCTGCCGCTCGGCCGGGCTGGACGCGGGCAGCGCCATCCTGGCCACCAGCCCCGGCGGCCTGCAGGCCGTGGTGGGCATGGCCTCCGACCTGGGCACCAACGCCCCTGCCGTGCTGGCCTTCCATCTGGTGCGCCTGTACACCGTCCTGCTGCTGGCGCCGTTCCTGGGCTGGCTGCTGCACCGTCTGCTGCCGCACAGCTGATACCGGCCATAAAAAAACGGCCGGGGAAGGAGCGTCCCCTCCCGGGCCAGATAGCCACAGTCCTGCGGCAACGGCGGGCCGCATATCATCAAAACAGTGCGGACACATCCCCGCCGCTCCCTTACCGGATGCCATAAAAAAAGCTCCGGCTGCTGCCGGAGCCATGATGCCTCAGTGTGTCCTCGCCCGCATACCGTCGGGGACCGGACAGAGGATGCCTTTCCCGAAAAACTACAGCGAAAAACGCAGGCGCGGCAGCGGGCCGTCCAGATAGTCCAGGGCCTGCGCCAGCACGGCGGGCCGGGTGGCGATGTCGTCCGGCCGCAGGGGCAAGGTGTCGAAACGAAAGCCGAAGGAGCGCGCGTAGCGGGCCACGTCAGCGAGCCCCGCCCCCACATCGGCCTTGTCGTGGGCATCTGAGGCAAGACAGACGTCCACGCCGAAGTCGGCGGCCAGGCGCATGATGGCCGGGCAGGGATAGGGCTCGGCAAAGGGCTGGCGCAATCCGGCCGACGAGACTTCCATGATGACCCCGTTATCGGCCATGGCCTGCACGGCGCCGGCCACCACGTCCAGACTGCCCTCTTCGCGCAGCCACGCATGGAACAGATCATAGGAGGCCCGCTTGATGAAGTCGGGATGCGAGGCCACATTCACCAGCCCGCTGGCCGCCATGCGCGCCATCTCTTCATAATATTCCCGGTAGCGGGCATAGGCGGCCTCCCGGCCGTCGGTCCAGGTGTTGGGACGCGCCACCGGGAAGAGCCCCACATAATGCAGGGAGCCGATCACATAGCTGAACGGCCAGCAGGAAAGGAAACGGCACATATGCCTGGGGTAGTCGGGCAGCCAGTCCAGCTCCACCCCCAGCAGGGGCAGCGGCCGGTCTTCCCGCTCCAGCTCCCGTTGCCGCAAGGCCTGCACATCCTGGACGAACTGGCGGAAATTGCCGGGGAACGCCGCTACATACAGCTTGCAGGCATATTCCTCCGGCAGGGGGGAATGCTCGCTCAGGCCGAAGAGGTCCAGCCCGGCCGCGGCGGCGCCCTCGTACATCTCGGCGGCGCTGTGGTGTCCGTGGGACGTGTTGGTATGGGTATGCAGGTCTGCCAGCATCGTGATTCCTCCGGCGGACACCTTATGCCGGAGCGCGGCAGGACTCAAGCGCGATCCGCAGGAGATTCCAGGGCCGCCAGCAGGGCCTGCGGCCTTCTGATGACGATGCCCCGGCCGCGGATGTCGATGAGGCCCTCGTCCTGCAGCTGGTGCAGGGTCTCGCTGACCGTGGGCTGCGTGGAACAGACCATGGCCGCCATCTGGCCCTGGGAAAGGCTTACCGGCAGGGCCAGCGGCTGTTCCCAGGCGGCCGGGTCGCGCAGGCTCTCGTGCGCCAGCGAGAGCAGCAGACGGCCGACCCTGTGGCGGACATCGCAGGTCTGGGCGCTGAGGCTGTCGCCCAGATAGCGCAGACGGCTGCCCATGACGGTGATGACCCGCCGTGCCAGGGCGTAATTGCGGGACAGCAGATCGTCGAACGCCTGCCTGTCCAGCCGGAAGATGACGGAAGCGGCCAGGGCCTGGGCATTGACCTTGCGGGGCAGGTCCTGCAGGACCTCCGACAGGCCGAAGATCTCGCCCGCGGTGCGCAGGAAAAAAGTGGATTCCTTTCCGGCCTCGGTCACGCAAAAGATGCGCAGCAGTCCGGACGCCACATAAAAACAGGCCCCGCCCGCGTCGCCTTCAAAAAAAACGATGTCGTTCTTTTTCAGTTCGATGCGCTGGGCACTGCGCAGAAAGTGTTCCTTGCACTCTTCTATGCCGTCGAAGAAATCCCCTTTTTCCAGATGCCAGAAACTGCGCATGCCGCCTCCCGTGCACCAGGCCCGTGAAGAGGCGTTCCCTGTCTGCCGTACAGACGCCGGAACCGGTGCGCCGCAACCAGACATTGCGGCGCACCGGCAGCGCGTTCCCGGACCCGGCCTTAGCCGTGTCGTGTTCTAGTGACGTATCCGGTTGACATACTTATATGTATATTCATTTCCGTCAATATCACGGCATTTCCAGGTGATGCAGTCCTTGCCCATGATGGGACGCAGGCTGGCCTTGTAGTAGCCCAGCTGGTAAGGCATGCGCGTCTGCAGGGCACCGGTGGGACAGACCTTGATGCAGGACATGCAGTCCCAGCATTCGCCGGTGGCCCGGCAGCGGGCCTTGCCCGTCTCGGGGTCCAGCATCATGAGGTCGCCGGGGCAGACCATCTCGCAGGCGGTCTCGGGCTTGCCGCCGCAGCCGTTGCACTTGTTCAGATCTATTCTCGGGGGCATGGTTGGCTCCTTGCTTACGCGGTATAACGGTCACCGGGGATCAGCTGCTCGTACGGACGGGTGAAGGTCTCCACCTTGCCCGTGGCGGGATCGCGCCGGGATTCGATGAAACAGTCGAAATTGGCATCGTCGCGTTCCGGATAGTCGGAACGGGTCTGCCAGCCGGCCCAGCGGGTCTCCTTGCGGGCCTTGAGGTGATGGACCACAGCCTCGGCCACATCGACCCTGTCCATGGTCTCGTGGGCCTGCATGAGCTCGTGCAGGTCGCGGGCACGCAGGTAGCCGAACTGGGACTGCAGCATGGCGATGTGCTTCAGGGCGTAGTCCAGACGCTCCTCGTTGGTGCGGTAGAACTGCGACACGCCGCCGGCGTATTCGTCCATCAGGCGCTGCAGGCGTTCCTTCATCTCCACGGGGCGCACGCCGTCTTCGTCCCGGGCCAGCAGGGGCGCGTAGACGCGGGCCTTTTCCTGCTCCACGGCCGCCATGTCCAGGGGCGGCAGCTCCAGATCCTTCATGTAGGCGATGGCCCCGCGGGCCGCCAGCTTGCCTTCGGCACAGCAGCCGCCCACGAACTTGTTGGGGTTGCCGCCTGCGGTCTCGCCCGCGGCGAACAGGCCGGGGATGGTGGTCATGCGCTGCATGTCCACCCAGAAACCGCCGCCGGTATGGCCGCCCAGGATGTAGGGGTCGGAACCGTAGATCTCGATGGGCTCGCGGGTGACGTCCTGGCCGCGGCTGGCCAGGAAGAGCACGAAGGAAGGCCGCTCGTTGAGGTAGTCCTCCATCATGGCCTTGGCCGTTTCGGGGGTCAGGTGGGTGGTGTCGCAATAGCAGGGACCGCGACCGGCCAGCCATTCTTCCATGGGCGCATTGGCGCGGATGTAGCGCGGCGCGGCGTCCCCGCCCAGATGTTCGTAGCGGCTCATGACGCGCTCACCGTGCGCGTTGATGATGGGCGCGCCGTAGCCCACGGAGATGGTGTCCACCGGGCCGCAGAAGTCCTTGGTGCGCGTGGCCACCCAGCGCTGTTCCAGGCTGGTGAGCTCGGCGCCCTGACGGAAGCCGATGGCGTAGCCCGTGCCCACGCAGTAGGGGCACATCCAGATCTGCGCGCCGCTGTCGGTGCTGTCGGCGGTATAGGACTTGTACAGGGTACCGGCCCCGCCGGTGCTGACCACCGTGGCCTTGGCGCGGAAGATGTAGAACTTGCCGTCACGCACGCCGAAGCCCATGGCGCCGGTGCAGCGGCCTTCGTGCATGATGAGGGCCGTGGCCGTCACGCGGTTGTAGACGTCCGCGCCGCTCTCCAGGGCTTTCTCGGCCATGATGGGCTTGAGCTGCTCGCCGTGGATGGAGATGTCCCACTTGCCGCGGTAGCGGATGCGGCCCTGCTCGTCGCGCAGGATGGGCAGGCCCCAGCGTTCCAGATCGTCCACGGACTCGTTGAGCTCGCGGGCATTGGAAAGGGCCAGATCCTCACGCAGGGGACCGCCGCCCACCTGGGCACGGCTCCAGCGCACCAGGTCTTCGGGGGTCTTGCCTTCGGGGATGTAGGTATTGATGGCGTCCATACCGGCGGAACAGGCACCGGAGCGCATGATCTCGGCCTTTTCCATGATGGTGACGCGGACGTTGGGGTCCACCAGGGCGGCTTCCGTGGCCACGAAGCAGCCGGCATTGCCGCCGCCGATGATGAGCAGGTCGGTCTCGACGACGACGGTCTCGATATCGTCCAGGTTTTCAGGGGTGAACTGGCGCATGTGCGCCGCAGGGATGTTGGCCATGATGTTCTCCTGTAAAAAGCTGTTGGAGCCGGGGCCATACCGCCCCGGCAGGTCGGCAAAGGGCTAGAAGGGCCAGGGGGCGCTGGCGTCCCAGACGGGCATGCCCCACAGGGCGTACCAGGGAGCCATGACCAGCAGGCCATAGGCGATGGCGATACAGACGGAGACCCAGCCGGCACGGGCGTAGTCCGTGGAAGAGAAGGTATCCGTGCCGTGTGCGATGACGGCCGCGGTGATCTGGGTGGGCAGGATGTAGGCGAAGGTATCCGTGTCACAGACCAGCATGGTGAAGGCCACGGGATGCAGGCCCAGCTTGGGCGCCATGGCAAAGACCACCGGCGCCAGCATGGCCACGGCCGCCACGTTGGAAAGCATGCCCAGGCGGATGATGTGCGTGCCCACCATCATGGTCAGGATGGCCTGCCACCAGCTCATGCCCACCACCCAGGCGTGAATGTGGTCGGCCAGCCACTGGGCCAGACCGGACTGGGTCATGGCCGTGGTCATGGTCATGGCGCCGCCCAGCAGCAGGAAGGTGCCCCAGATGGTCTTTTCCTGCACGGACTTCCAGGAACAGGGCATGAGGCCGGGCGCGAAGAGCACCAGCATGCCCAGCAGGCCGATGACGCCCAGAGGCTGGTGGTGCAGCTCGGCGATGAAGCTGCCCTTGCCGGTCATGAACATGATGCCCGCCAGGGCAAAGATGCCCAGCAGCACCTTTTCGGGCATGGTCATGGGACCGAGGTCGTCGTATTTCTTCTGCAGGGCCTCCACCCCGCCGGCGATATGCACCTTGCGCGTGCCGAAATGCCAGCGGATCCAGGCCTGCGTCAGGGCGAACATGCCCAGGTAGGGGGCCTGCAGCAGCATCCAGTTGAGGTAGTTGAGGTTGCTGAAGCCCGCCTTGTCGAAGATACCCACCATGATCATGTTGGGCAGGTGGGCGGTCATGATGAACATGCCGCAGATCATGGAGCCGTAGACCAGGGACTGGATGACGATGGCCTTCTTGGCGGCGCGTTCTTCCGGCGTATCACCGAGCAGGCGGCAGATGCCCTGCACCACGGGCAGCAGGGTGGCGGCGCGGGCGTTGGCCGCGGGCACCAGAAAGCCCAGCACGATGTTCACGAAGAACATGCCCCAGATGACGCGGCCCACACTGGAGGCCTTGAGCCGGGCAAGGATGCCCAGGGCGATGCGCTTGTCCAGGCCCACCAGCTGCATGACGGCCCCCACCAGGAAGGCGAACAGGCACAGCCAGATGACGTGGTTGGTGAACCCGGCGAAGATGATGGACATGGGCGGTTTGCCGCCCTGCCAGGGGATGGCCTGGGTGATGAGCAGCAGCGTGGGGATGGAGATACCGGTGATGCCCGTGGGCATGGCCTCGCTGACCCACATGACGCTGGCCCAGAGCACGATGCCCAGCACGGCCATGCCGTTGTGGGTCAGGCCCGGGAAGGGCGGCAGCACGGTCCAGAAAAGGAAAAAGAGCGCCCAGGCGATGACGAAGCCCGTGTAGACACGCACGGGGCTGCGTCCGTTGCGGCGCAGGTTCCCGGCCAGGTACTGCAAAAACGAACCGGAACCGGCAGAGGTTTGCTCAGGCATGGCAGACTCCTTTTTTCATGACAAAACGGAACATCTGCCTGCAACCTATCTGGGAAAAAATTCTCAATCTATCAGCCCGCCGATAGTTCGTGAAAAAAAAGACCAGGGCTTACCGCCCGTTCAACAAAAAACGGCAGTCATGGAGCATGTCCATGACTGCCGTTTCGACAGCACAGCCCAGGCAGGGCTAAAAATACATGGTCAGCAGATCGCGGGCCCGGGCCACGTCGGTGCGGATCTGGGCCACCAGGGCATCGGCGGAGTCGAAACGCTTCTCGTCGCGCAGGCGGGCCACGAAGTCCAGGCGCAGCTCGCTGCCGTAGAGGTTCAGATCCGTATCCAGCAGGAAGCTCTCGATGCTCAGGCCGTAATCCCCGAAGGTGGGTTTGCGGCCGATGTTGGTCACGGCCTGCAGGGTCTTGCCCAGGTGCGGCACCACCACGCGGGTGGCGTAGACGCCCGGTGCGGGCAGCATGGTGTCCGGGATGGCGATGTTGGCCGTGGGGAAGCCCAGGCCGGTGCCGCGGCCTTCGCCGTGCACCACCAGGCCCTCGCAGCCGTAGGCATGGCCCAGCAGGCTGGCGGCCGTGGCCACATCGCCCTTGCCGATGAGCTCACGCAGGCAGGTGGAGCTGACCACATGCCCGCCCACTTCCACCGGCGGCAGCTGGTCCACGTCAAAGCCGTACTTCTCGCCCAGGGCACGCAGCACATCGGGCTGGCCGCTGCGGCCGCGCCCCAGCGTGAAGTCGTGGCCGATGACCAGATGTTTGAGCCGCAGCGGCAGCAGGTGCTGCCGGACGAACTCCTCGGGCGACAGCGCGGCCAGCTCGTGGGTGAAGGGCAGCTCCAGCACACGCAGATCGCCCAGGCCCTGCAGCAGGCGCATGCGGGCGGCCCGGCTGGTCAGGGGCTGATGCGGCCTGCCGAAAAGCACGCGCGGATGCGGCCAGAAGGTGATGACCACGCAATCCAGGCCGAACTGCTGGCTGTAGGTCAGCGCACGGCGGATGAGGACCTGATGGCCCTGGTGTACGCCGTCGAAATTGCCGATGGTGACGGCCGTGGCGCGGGGAGACGCGGAAGGGGAAGTATCCATGATGGTCCAGTTGCTCAGATAAGACGGTCGAAAATGGATTGATAGGTTTGCCGCACATGCAGCATCAGGCGCAGGGCCATGGCCTGTGCGCGGGCCTCGTCCTCGAAAAAGACAGCGGCCAGGAAACGGGACACAGGACGAAAGTCCGTATCGCCCCGCTCGGCCAGCACCTCCCAGTAGGCCGGGGCACGCTCCAGGGCCAGGGTCGAGGTCTTGTCCGTATGGCTCTGCCCGAAGCTTTCCCGGAACTGCCGGAACATGGCCTCGGCCTGCTCGGGGAAGGAGCGCTGCAGGGCCAGACGCCACAGGGCCATGCACAGGCCGCGCCACTCCGCCAGCAGCCGGGCACGACGCCGGAACTGCAGACGGCCGATACCGAGGATGTGCAGGGCCCGTCCCGCATCCAGATCGAGGAGCAGGACGGGGAGATTGTCCAAGGCCTCCCGTACCGCATCGGCACGGACGGCCATCAGACTGCTCATGCTTCTGCCTGACCTTCAGCCGTAGGCTTGCGACGACGGCGACGACGGGAGGAACGCTTGCGGCCTCGGCCCTCGCCGTCACCACGGCGGGAAGATTCGCTGCGGCCTTCGGGCAGCTGCTGCACATGGCCCAGGCTCTCCTGATAGGCGGCATCCACCAGCATGGCCAGCAGCAGACCGTTCTCGTCGTCCTCGGCCTGGCTGGCCAGTTCGCGCACCAGCGGCGCATAACGGACCACGCGCATCTTCTCCAGACCGGTCAGCTTGCGGAAACGGCTCTCCAGCAGGGTGGTCACGCGCGCACCGGCCACCACGGCCACGTCCTCGTCCGTGGGCGCGGGGATCTCGCGCAGGGCGATCTTGTAATGACGGGCGATGCGCTCCAGTTCCATGCGCTGCATGATGTCCACCAGCGAGATGACCGTACCGGCGGCCCCGGCACGGCCCGTGCGGCCGGCACGGTGGATGTAGCTTTCATGGTCTTCCGGGGGCTCGTAGAGGAAAACGTGGGACAGGGCCGGGATGTCGATACCGCGCGCGGCCACGTCCGTGGCCACCAGATACTGCAGGCTGCCCTGGCGGATCTTGTCCAGTACGGCCTCGCGACGGGCCTGGGAAAGGTCGGCCGACAGTTCGTCGGCATTGTAACCGAAGCCCTGCAGCACGCCGGTGATGTAATGGACGTTGGCCTTGGTGTTGCAAAAGATGATGGCCGATGCCGGGTTCTCGGTCTCCAGCAGGCGCACCAGCACGCGGTCCTTGTCCATGGGACGGCTCTGGCAGAACAGATGCTGCACTTCGGCCACATGCACTTCCTTCTGCGAGAGGGAGAGCATGGAAGGCTCGGTCAGGAATTCCCCGGCCAGCTTGAGCACGTGCGGCGGATAGGTGGCCGAGAACATGCTGGTGTGGATGCGGCGGCGCGGCAGGTAGCGCTGCACTTCCTTCATGTCGGGGTAGAAGCCGATGGACAGCATGCGGTCGGCTTCGTCGAAGACCAGGGCGTCCAGATCGTCCAGCGAAAGGGTACGGCGCAGCAGATGGTCCAGCACGCGGCCAGGCGTGCCCACCACCAGCTGGGCCCCGTCACGCAGGGCGTCCATCTGCTTTTTGTAGCCCACGCCGCCATAGACGGCCACGGGACGGATGCCCGTGCCTTCGAACAGGGTGCGCGCCTCGTGCTCCACCTGCACGGCCAGCTCGCGGGTGGGCACCAGGATCAGGGCCTGGGCGGCGTGCAGTTCGGGATCCAGACGCGGCACCAGGGGCAGCAGGTAGCAGCCGGTCTTGCCGCTGCCGGTACGGGACTGCACCATGATGTCGCGGCCTTCCAGCAGGTACGGCAGGGCCAGGGACTGCACGGGCATCAGGGACGACCAGCCCGCACGGCCGCAGGCGGCGGCGATGGTCTCGGGCAGGGTCTCCAGAGTGGCGCGCGGCAGGGCGTTCTCGGGCTCGGCCACGGAAAAATTCTCAAGGGAAGCGCCGGGGGTGGAAAGTTCGGCCGCAGGGGCGGCCTGTTCCTGCGCGGCCTCTCCGGCGGAGGCGGGGCAGGTAGGATCGGTGATGTCGGACATGATGGCTCTCTGACGCACGGCGGCCGGGGGGATCCCGTCTGCCGCCGATGCGGATGGGTTATTCTTTTGATGTCGGAAACGCACTAACCTGCCACAAGCGGCGCCCATGCGCAAGGCGCCGCCGGGGCCCTCCCGCGGCGGGCACGGGCGCGGCCTGCAAAGGCCTTCGCGATGGCGTCGGCCGGACAGGGGCGCCCCCTTTGCCGGGTGCAGGGGCGGGCCCCCTTGTTGAAAGCCCGCCCACCTTTCCGTCAGGCAGCGCCCGAGGCGTCCCCCGTACGCAGGGGCGGCAAAAAGGCGCGGGGCACGGCTCTTGTCACCCTGGCGTCGCCAGGCTGTCACCGGCAGCGGACAGGCTGTGAAAAAAGACCGCCGGATGCGGGCGCCGCTTGCGTCCAGGCAAGAATGCGGCTAGCCTGAAAGGCCTCACCGGCGCACCCGCCGTACGGACAGGGGCACCGGAGCATGTTTTTTTGATTCGGAGGGAGCCATGGCGCAACTACAGCCGGATTTCGGTCCCGATTTTTCCAAGGGACTGGTCCCCGCCATCGCGCAGGACGCGGCCACGGGCGAAGTGCTCATGCTGGCCTATATGAATGAAGAAGCCTGGAAACGTACCCTGGAAACCGGCGAGGCCCATTACTGGAGCCGCAGCCGCAAGGAACTCTGGCACAAGGGCGGCACGTCCGGGAACGTACAGAAAGTGCTTTCCATCCGCCTGGACTGCGACAGCGACACCGTGCTGCTCAAGATCGAGCAGATCGGCGGCGCGGCCTGCCATACGGGACGGCGTTCCTGCTTCTACCGGGAATGGGACAACGGCGTGGTGCGCGAGTGCTCCCCCGTGGTCTTCGATCCCCGGAAGGTCTACGGCACCAAGTAGCCGGGACCGCACGATGCTTTCTTCGGGCCCTCGGGCCCGTCTCTGGGAAGGAGCCATGCGGCGCATGGCCCAAACAACACAGCAGCAGGCCTTTCGCCTGCCGGAGTAGACACGATGAGCGAAGAATCGCAGGCCATCCTCAAACTGGGCGTGCCCAAGGGCTCGCTGGAAGACGCCACCATCAACCTTTTCGAGCGCGCCGGCTGGAAGATCCGCAAGCATACGCGCAACTATTTCCCGGACATCAATGACCCCGAGATCACGGCCTCGCTGTGCCGCGTGCAGGAGATCGGCGGCTACATCGCCGCGGGCATCCTGGACGTGGGCATCACCGGCCTGGACTGGCTCACGGAAGGCGGTCATGAAGACAAGGTGGTGCACGTGGCGGATCTGGTCTACTCCAAGACGTCCAACCGCCCCTGCCGCTGGGTGCTGGCCGTGGCCGGTGACTCCCCCTACCAGTGCCCGCAGGACCTGGCCGGCAAGCGCATCGCCACCGAGCTGGAAGGCCTGACCCGCAATTACTTCAAGCGCGTGGGCGTGGACGTGAACGTCTTCTATTCCTGGGGCGCTACGGAAGCCAAGGTCGTGGAAGGCCTGGCCGACGGTATCGTGGAAGTGACCGAGACCGGCACCACCATCCGGGCCCACGGCCTGCGCATCATCGACGAAGTGATGTGCTCCTACCCGGTCATCATCGCCAACAAGGAAGCCTGGGCCGACCCGCGCAAGCGCGCCAAGATCGACCAGCTGACCCTGCTCCTGCAGGGCGCCCTGCGCGCCGAAAGCCTGGTGGCCATCAAGATGAACGCCCCGGCCTCCAACCTGGACGCCATCCTCGAGATGCTGCCCTCCCTGAACTCGCCCACGGTCTCGCCCCTGCGCGACGAAGCCTGGCTCTCGGTGGAAACCGTGGTCAACATCGACGTGGTGCGCGACCTCATCCCCCGTCTGCGCGACGCCGGGGCCGAAGGCATCATCGAATACGCCCTGAACAAGGTCATCTAGCAGGGCCTGACGAAAAAAATGTCTGTGGGGGAGGGGCCCCCTTATCTCTGCTGTCGATGCCCGTAGCTTCCTTCGTCGCAACGGGCACGGCCCTTGCAGGCCGCCTTCGGTCGCTTGCTCGCGGCAAAAAGGGGCTCCCTCCCCCGCACCCCCTCCCCAAAACCCGCCATTCGGGGCTGGGGGATATGGGAAAGGACAGGCAGCGGCATCTCCTGCGGGAGAGGGTCGCTTTTTTGTTATCGGGGAAAGGCCATGATCATGTCGTCTCGTCCGGTGGTTTCCGGCCTTTTTTTCAAAAGCCGGATGCCCAGACACGGGGCGCCCCCTCAAGATGGCTGTTTTCTCTCCCCTTCTGTCCCCCGCCACGAGGTCCTGTCATGTATCGCCAGCCTCTCCGCCTGCTGACCGTCCTCTGCCTTTTGGGCATCGCTCCCGCCTTCGCCGCGCAGGTGTCCGCAGAAAGCGGCCCTCTCCCGTCCTCCGTCACCAGCGTGGCCGCCGCGACCGGCTCTGTCCGGCAGCCTTCGTCCTCCGTCCGGTCTTCCGCCCGTCCCGCCCAGCGGCAATGGCAGGGCAATCCCGCACGCAAGGGCTACGACGACTTCCGCAACAAGCACCATCTGCGTCCCGAAGGCCAGCACCGTCTTCCCCGGCCCCGCATCCAGCGGGACGGCTCCTGGCGTCCGGGCCGTCGCGACTGAAGCCCCGCCCTGCAGCCCCCTGCGCAGGTCTCCGCAGTCCCGGCGCTGCATCATGTTGGGGACACCCGTTCTCCCCAACAGGGGCCCGGGCACACGCTGCATGGCCGCTCCCTCCGCATAAAAGGGAAGGCATGGCACCCCGTGACGCCGGCCAGGGGGGGAAGCTCCCGCTCCGCTACGCAGAAGCGCCCGCGATGTCTGCACCGCAGCGGACATGCCTGCCAAGAGGCTGCGACGCGTTCCCCGGCACCGCAGCCCGTCTTCCGGAACGAAAAAGTTTGCAGCAAACCCCGGAAGAGGATACAAGCAAGCAGGACAGCGTGCGTTAGGGAAATTTTTCCCAAGCACTGTCCCGCTCCCACAACCTTCCAACAAGAGAACGCATCATGGAAAAAGACGCCAGCCGCGAATTCATGGAAAACCTGCCCGAGCTGGAACCGGGCAAGACCTTCTGCTTTGCCTGCCATCCCGAAGTTCCCTGCTTCAACCGCTGCTGTGCGGAACTGACCCTGCCCCTGACCCCCTATGACGTGCTGCGCCTGCGCCGCCATATGAACAACATGCCCAGCGAGGCCTTCCTCAACGACTTCACCCGCATGCGCACCTTCCCCGACACGGGCTTCCCCCTGCCTCTGCTGCGCATGCTGGAAGGCCCCGGCGAGCCCTGTCCCTTCGTGACGCCCGGCGGCTGTTCCGTGTACGAGAACCGCCCCGGCGCCTGCCGCTTCTACCCCCTGGGCCGCGGCACCAAGATGGGCCACGAGGGCGTGGACGAACGCTTCTTCCTGGTGCGTGAGCCCCACTGCCACGGCTTTGACGAAGGCAAGGAATGGACGGCCCAGACCTGGCTGGCCAGCCAGGAACTGGACGAGTACAATGCCGCCAATGACCGCTACATGCGCCTGATGGCCATGGTCAAGGCCACGGAAAAGCCGCTGGAACCGCGCATGGCCACCATGGTCATCCTTTGCCTCTACCAGCTGGACAAGTTCCGCGAACTCATCGAAAAAATGGGCATCTTCCGCCGCGTGGAGATCACCGAAGAGCGCCAGAAGGCCGTCATGGAATCCGACGAAGCCACGCTGGACTTTGCTCTGGACTGGCTGGAACTGGTCATCTTCGGACAGAGCGAAGGTTTGAACAAAAAGTAGCTTTTTTTTGCAACTGTAAAAAAAGCTGACATCTGACAGCCTGCTTTCCATCAGGGGAGCAGGCTGTTTTTGTTTTTCGTATCTCTTTTGGTTACGGCATGTTAGCTGGCGATTGGGATTTTTTGCACAAATGGCATGTTTTTTGCTGTTTTTGACGGCAAACATACCGGGAGGAGTTATGAGTTTTGGCAGATCACTGTATCAATTTCTGTTAAGCAGCTCGCAGGCCTACGCCAAATGGGACCTGGAAGTCTCCACGTCCATCATCAAGAACCGCAAAAAGATGCTGTTCCTGCTGGCCCTGGCCGCGCCCATCCTGCTCGTGTGCGGTGCCGAAGCCTATGAAGCCCACGAAATGCTGGGCGGCAAAAGCGCGTATGCGCCGGCCTTCTACACCACCACCATTTTCCTGGCCTCCATCGCCGTCGGTCTGGCGGCCGGCCTCATCACCGGCTGCATCGGCGCCGGTGGCGGTTTCATCATCACCCCGGCCCTGATGGCCGCGGGCGTCAAGGGCATCCTGGCCGTCGGTACGGACCTGTTCCACATCTTCGCCAAGGCCATCATGGGCACCACCGTCCACAAAAAGCTCGGTAACGTGTCCGTCAAACTGGCCATCGCGTTCCTGGTAGGCTCCGGTGCCGGTACCTTCGTGGGCGGCGCCATCAACAAGGGCCTGTACAATGCCGACCCGCTGCTGTCCGAAATGTTCATCAGCACCATCTACGCCGTGCTGCTGGGCTTCCTGGGCTTCTACGCCCTGTTCGACTTCCTGAAAGCCACCCGCGGCACCCAGGCCGACAGCGGCGACGCTCACGGCGGCAGCGCCGGCATGACCGGCCTTTCCGTCAAGCTGCAGAGCCTGAACGTGCCCCCCATGATCACCTTTGACGAAGACCTGGTGCCTGGTGGCCGTCGCATCTCCGGCTGGATCGTCGCCGCCGGTGGCGTGGTCGTGGGCATGCTGGCCGCCATCATGGGTGTGGGCGGCGGTTTCGTGACCTTCCCCATGTTCGTGTACATCTTCGGTGTGTCCTCCATGACCACCGTGGGTACCGACATCCTGCAGATCATCTTCACCGCCGGTCTGGCTTCCGTGGGCCAGTACGCCATCTACGGTTACGTGTTCTACACCCTGGCCGTGGGCATGCTGCTGGGTTCCCTGCTGGGCATCCAGGTGGGCGCTCTGACCACCAAGGTCGTCAAGGGCGTGCACATCCGCGGTTTTTACGCCGTGTCCATCATCTCCGGTTTCATCAACCGTGCCGCTACCCTGCCCAAGAAGCTGGTGGAAATGGAATACCTCGACTGGTCCATGTCCGTGGTGAACACCATCGAAAGCGTGGGCAACGTGATCTTCTGGGCTGTGGTGGCCTTCTTCGGCCTCTGGGTGTTCAGCAAGTTCTTCCTTAATCTCGGCAAGCTCAGAGGGGAGGCCTAATTATGCTTATTCATGAAAAAGGCCCCTTTGTCCGGGGTTCCATCCTGCTGGTCTCGTTCCTGGTCCTGTTCTGTGTGCTGCTCACTCCCATCATGAAGGATGAAAAGGGCAACCACCTGACCGGTCTGCAGTACGCCGACAACGTGTTCAACGAACTCTCCAAGGGTTCTTCCTACTTCATCCCCAGCGTGCGTGAACATGTGAAGACCGTGGAAAAGGTCAACGTCAAGGTCACCGTGACCATGAAGAAGGCCGAACTGGCCGAGACCGCCGTGCAGGTGCTGACCAAGGCCGGCATGACCGCCAGCGCTGACGGCGCCAAGGTCTCCTACGAAGGCAACCTGGCCGCCATGCTGAACGCCGCCACCACCGACGCCGACAGCCTGTACCACAACGACGCCGCCACCGTGAGCGCCCGTTACGACGGCACCCATGCCCTCAAGGCCGCCGCGGCCTGGTGGTATGTGCTGAGCCCCTCCATCAAGGAACTGCAGAAGCAGCGCCTGATCGCCGAGGCCCAGGTCGTTGACCAGGTCCTGCGCCGCGCCGTGGAACCCGGCAACAACTTCTACAGCGTGGAACCCGTGAAGGTGTCGGATCACATCTGGCTCATGAGCGGCATGCTGATCTTCTACGTCATCTACACGCTCTGGTATGGCTTCGCTATCTTCGAGCTGTTTGAAGGCGTTGGCCTTGCCATGACCAAGTCCAAGGTCAAGCAGGAAGGCTAGTTCCCGGTCTGGCCTTTCCAGGCGGGCAACGTCAGGCGCCGACGGGCAACCGTCGGCGCCTTTTTCATTCCCGTCCCCGGGCATGCCGAAGAGATACCTTTGTCGCTTCCCTCGTCTCTTCCCTTTCGAGCGTCATCCGTCCCTGCGGGCGCTCCTTGTTTCTGCCCTCTCCTTGCCCGCCGCCCGCCTGCCGCGGCGTCCCTGCCTGCCCGCGTCCCTCCCCAAAAAACGACGCTGGCTGTCCTCCTTCCCCACGGGCCCTGCCCGCGACGGAGCTGAAGCCGCGCGGGACGCCTGTTCCCCGTTCCCGCCATCCCTTGCGCACCACCGGTCCGCAGACTTCCCTGCCGCCCGGGGGCACGGCCTTTCCCTCCCTTGGAGCATGCCTCCCTTTTTCGTCCTTTTCCCCTGCGGGACATTGACACCCCCGCTTTGCCGAGGCTATCCTGCCGGGATAACGCCCGTAACGGGCCAACTCCACGCAAGGACAAGTTCGATGATGGATATTGATCGCCAAATGGCCGTGATCAAGCGCGGCGTGGCGGAACTGATTGACGAGAAGGAACTGCGCAAGAAACTGGAACGCGACACGCCCCTGCGCGTGAAGGTGGGCTTTGACCCCACCGCTCCCGACCTGCATCTGGGCCACACCGTGGTCATGCACAAGATGCGCCACTTTCAGGAACTGGGCCACCAGATCATCTTCCTGATCGGTGACTTCACCGGCCGCATCGGCGACCCCACCGGCCGCTCCGAGACCCGTCCCCCCCTGACCGAGGAACAGGTCATCGCCAATGCCGAGACCTACAAGAAGCAGGTCTTCAAGATCCTCGACCCCGAAAAGACCATCGTGGAATTCAACTCCCACTGGCTGGGCAAGATGGACGCCTCGGACTTCATCCGTCTGGCCTCCAGCTATACCGTGGCCCGCATGATGGAACGCGACGACTTTGAAAAGCGCTTCCGCGAGCAGCGCCCCATCTCCATCCACGAATTCATCTATCCCCTCTGCCAGGGCTATGACTCCGTGGCCCTCAAGGCCGACGTGGAAATGGGCGGCACCGACCAGAAGTTCAACCTGCTGGTGGGCCGCAACCTCCAGGCCCACTACGGCATGGAAAGCCAGTGCATCCTGACCATGCCCCTGCTGGAAGGCCTGGACGGCGTGCGCAAGATGTCCAAGTCCTACGGCAACTACATCGGCATCGACGAAGCTCCCTCCGAGATCTTCGGCAAGGTCATGGCCATCTCCGACGAGCTCATGTGGCGCTATTACGAGCTGCTGTCCTTCAAGTCTCTGGAAGAGATCGCCACCCTCAAGGAAGACGTGGCCCAGGGCCGCGTGCATCCCAAGGCCGCCAAGGAAATGCTGGCCCACGAAATGGTCAGCCGCTACCACAGCGAAAAGGACGCCGACGAGGCCCGCCAGGGCTTCAATGCCGTCTTTGCCAGCGGCGGCGTGCCGGACGACGCCCCCTGCCACACCTGCGCCCAGGGCGACGACAGCACCCCGCCCGCCTTCCTGGAAGCCGCCGGTCTGGTCAAGAGCCGCGGCGAAGCCAAGCGCCTCATCAAGGAAGGCGCCCTGTCCGTGGACGGCCAGCGCTGCGACGACGCCATGTCGCCCCTGGCTGCCGGTGAATACGTCATCAAGCTGGGCAAGAAGCGCTTCCTGCGCCTGACCGTCACGGCCTAGCCTGCCGCAGCTGTTTTTTTGCGAGGGGGCGGGGGGACTTTTGTGAACAAAAAGTCCCCCCGCCCCCTCGCGCTCCCCCACCCCTTCAAAAAACTTTGCTCTGGTCTGGACGCCGGTCCCCGTCGCCGTCTCACCGGCAAGGCCATCCTTCCCTCATCATCCAGCCGGCACACGGGATGCTTTGCACTGCCAGAGCCCTGGCCGGCCTGGAGCACATCAAGCGGGCAGCCCGTATCAGCTTGTTGTTCCTCATTCCGGCAAGTTTTTGAGTCGTTCCTCCTGCCCCTGAGTCCGGAGCGGCCCCGCCCTGCCGGTACTTCAACGCCCTCGCTGCTTTCCTGTCGCCACAGTCCGGAGCCTTTTCCCATCACCTGCCCTTGCCGGTTGTCATGACAGGACTCGTCGCACCCTCCGACAATTTGCGAAAACGCCCTGCATTCCCGGAGGGGCCCCCATCCGTTCCCTTTTCCGGCACGCCCCGATGACCCCGACCTTCAGACAACGGCGGGGCCTGTCGTCCACACCCGAATAAGTTTTTTCCGGGGGTGGGGCTTGGAGAAAGGGGCAGTTTTGCCCCAAAACGCCCCTTCCCCCACGACAAACCCGCTTCCAATCCCCTGGTCGACAATGCTATCCTGCGGCAGGAGTAAATTATGCGAAACACGTCCTTCAGCCCGCTGTGCGCGGCTTTTCTGCTGCTGATGCTGCTGAGCCCCCTTGCTGCCGGTGCGGCCCAGCCCCAAAAACCCGTATCATCGCCCCTGACCATCACGGTACAGGAGGCGGAACCCGGCCAGATGCTGCTGTTGGGCAGCAGCCCTGAAGACAGCGACCTGCGCGTGGGGGCCCTGATCTGCCGGCCTCTGGCCGAACAGGCGGTGGACAGGAAAAAAACAGGAGGCGGCCTGCGCCTGGACGTGCCGCTGGAATGGCTGGATGGCTATGTGGCGGCCCGCAGCGGCAAGGAGGATCTCCCCTTCCAGCTCTGGCAACAGGGCGAGCAGTGGACTTCCAGCCTGCCCATACGACTGCACGACGCCTGCGCCGCGGCCCCCATGTCCCGCCTGACGGAACGTTGGCAGGCAGTGCGCGAAAAGCTGTCGCGGCAAAAGCTCTCCCAGCCCTGCCGCACCTTCCGCCGGCAGGGCGACAACTGGCTGCCGCTGGTCCTCTGGTGGGACGGCTATCAGGCCTTCAAGGAAGACCGCCCCTACCGTCCCCTGGAACTGGGGAGTATGGCCGCCCAAAGCGACGCCCTGCTGGAGTGGTGCGGCAAGCATCCCGGCAAGCCGCTGAAAAAGGCCCTGGAACAGCTTGCGGCCCCCAAGGCGGCCCCTGCGGCCCGCTGACCGGCATGATGTCCGGCCCTGCCCCTCGCGTGGCCGGGCGGCTCTTGATATCCGTACAGACCAACGCCCCACAGGAGTCTCATGCACAAGCTCTATCTCGTCATGGTGGGCCTGCCCGCACGCGGCAAGTCCCGTCTGGCCCGGCGCATCTGCGGCGGCCTGGCGGCTGACGGCTTCCGTTCAGCCATCTTCAATAACGGCGACGTCCGCCGCGAACTGCTGGGGGCGGAATCCACCCTGCCGGAGTTCTACTCCCCGGACAATGCCGAAGGTCGCAGGATCCGCGAGGAGATCTGCCGGCAAAACCTGATCCGGGCCAAAGAATGGCTGAACCGGGAAGGTGACGTGGCCATCCTGGATGCCACCAACGTCAGTCGCGCACGGCGGGCCTTTATCGAAAGGACCCTCACGGATCATCCCGTGCTTTTTCTGGAATGCGTCAATGAAGACCCCGTGCTGCTCAATGCCTGCATCCGCAACAAGACCCGCTTGCCGGAGTACGCGGGCTATACCGAGGACGAGGCCCTGGCGAGCTTTGTGGGCCGCATCGGCTATTACGAAGCCATCTACGAGCCTGTGGGCAAGGAACAGTACTGGCTGTGCGTGGATACCATGTCCAGCCGCATCCTGGCGGAACAGCCCTGCGAAGGCTCCCCCTACTATCCCGCCATCCGCGAGATCGTGGTCAGCTGGTGGGTGCAGAGCCTGTACCTGGCACGGCATGGTCAGACGGAATACAACGTGCAGGGCCGCATCGGCGGCGATCCGCCCCTGACGGCCAAAGGCCGGATGCAGGCCGAGGCCCTGGCCCTGCACCTGCGCGACCAGAAACTGGACTGGGTGTTCACCTCCACGCGCATGCGCTCGCACGAGACCGCGGCGCCCCTGCTGCGCGGACGGCACGAGACCCGCGTGATGGCCTTCAAGGAATTCGACGAGATCTGGGCCGGGGATTGCGAAGGCATGTGCTACAGCGAGATCCGCGAGACCATGCCCGAGATCACGGCAGGCCGTAACGCAGACAAATACCACTACGCCTACCCGCACGGCGAAAGCTACGCCATGCTGCGCGAACGTGTGCGGCGCGGCCTGCAGCGGGCCCTGTTCCTGGCCGGTGAACTGCCCGTGATGCTGGTGGGCCACCAAGCCATCAACCGGGTCATCCTCTCCCTGTTCCTGCGCCAGCGCGAGGAGGACATCCCCTACATCAACGTGCCGCAGAACCAGTACTACCACATCTCGCTCACGCCCCGCCGCAAGCTCATCGAACGCATCAGCTACTAAAACAGGAAAGAAATGGCTTATATCAGACCACAGCCCAAGCAGCGCATAAGCAAGGAAGAACGCAAGCAACTTCTTCAGGAATATTACCTGCATTACAAAGAGCTCATCCATGATCAAGGCATTGAAGCACTTAGAGAATGTCCGGCATACACCTTGCTATACCAGTTTTCTCCAAAGGATACAGGCCAAAGCAAGGTAAAGTAGCCCCAT
>ENA-UEPJ01001219-UEPJ01001219.1-human-gut-metagenome-genome-assembly--contig:-NODE-1219-length-32168-cov-8.743604_pt1 | contig 32168 bp, 30 predicted proteins | sample MGYA00242890_ERZ507896 | MGnify/ENA primary metagenome ERZ507896 (study PRJEB26167, sample SAMN06115508) | human gut metagenome | host: Homo sapiens | place: China:Qinghai | collected 2015-08-20... | reverse complement strand
ATACAAAGAAATCTTGACCGAAAATTACCTGCGTAATACGCAGGAAGAAATGCCCTATTCCAGTACAGAAATGGAGTGAAAATAGCGAGGCGATGACGGATATGAATGTGACGATTCCCGCTCTGCGGGATGCCGTTAAGATGTTGCTTAACGAATGCTATTCCCAAGTGTCCGGGCTTGATAAGGGTCATTACTCTTTTGATGATATTTTAGACCAGGTCGTTTTTGAGCTCATCAAAGAGGAGTACAAGAGATACGCCGAAAAGCACACAATTCAATATTATCTTGATCTGTACGATAGCGAGTATTACGGAACCAGCCGGAAGTATACACGTTCAATTCAGCATACTCAGTTCTATCGGGATTGGGACAATAGTAGCATTGAGGAAATCTTCGGTTTTCGCCTACCTGAACTTGAGGCACAGGATATGTCAGGGAGCAATAAATTTACTGGATATCAATTTACCGAACAAGAATTCTTGCAGATAAAAATGCAGGCGGAGTGTAAGCTACTGAACAAATTACACGGAAAACAAATAGACAATTCTCACAATGTTTCTGAGATAGACTTCGGGTTACTGTTTGGTGAATATGCGAACCAGATTGCAGGACTGGAACCACCTATGGATATAAATCCGAATAGTATTATCAGTCGGATATTTGCGTATTATGGAATAGAGACTCATTTTTTGACAGAGTTTCTATACCGGCTTACGTTGACTGCGGAAGAACAGGGCTATCCTAAAGAGGTGCCAGTTGACCGAATTTTATCTGTTTGCGGTATTACACCATTCATTCCTGCAACAATCTGGTGCCCAGAGGTGTTTTTTGCAGACCTATGTATCCTGCCAAGGTGGGGAGAATTTGGGAAAGATATTTTTACTGCCAACGATGAAGAGTGGAATGAACAAGAAAGCCTCCTTTTGGATTGTAAACGGATGAAAAACATTGTCCTCCAAAGGAGATTGGAGAAGTGGGTGGAATGGATTCATTTCTGCTCTCCACAGGAAAAGGCGGGCTTCCTTGCTGAACACTACTGGCTCTGGGATTATAGTCCGGATTATAAATGGACTTCCGAAAGAATAAGGTATTATAGAAAACTTCATAACACGGTTATGCAGGACTTTCCTAAACCACAAATCAAATAGCCATCCTGTTTTTTGATTATGTAGTGCTTCGGAAGATATGGTAGACTCGAGCTATCGGGAGAACGTGTTGGTTCTCTTGTAAAATCTAAATCGGCTGGAGGTATCCTACATGATTGAAAACGCATTAGTAAAATGGAACGCATACCTGGAGGTGAAAGAGTGATGGCAAGACTAACAAAGGAAGTACGACAGCAGTTCCTCAACCAGAACGAAGGCTTTACCAGACGAACATACAGCGAAAACCGCAATTCCAGAGAAGAACGCATTTACAAGATTTCAGGTGGCCAGTTACTCGTTAGAGCTATAGGGAAAACATCATGGGCCGATAGCCGATATGACAAAGAATGGGTCGCAGATGATGAGGAAGTCCATCAGTTCCTGTATAAACATCGAAATGAGATGAACGCAGACGGAATATGAGCATGTGAGGCTGGTGCTGTCTGGAGAAATTAAAACTATTTGAAGGATACCGCACTGCACAGGCTGGAAAGCTGACATAGGCTGGTATGTAGCAACAGGAGGGAATCGCATCCTCCTGTTGTTTTATATATTGTTCCGATAAATTATAATATATTGTTCCGAACGGTTGATATTGTTCCGCAAAGATGCTATACTGAATCCAGAATGAGGTGAGCGCAACATGTTTATGACAGTCAAGCAAGCAGCAGAAAAATGGGGCCTGTCTGACCGGCGGGTGCGGATTCTCTGCGCGGAGGGTAAAATCCACGGTGCGTTCCAGGAGGGACGGGGCTGGAAGATTCCCATGGATGCTGTAAAGCCGACGGACGGACGGTTCAAATCCACGGAATCGCTGCTGGAACGGATTGACCGAAAGAAAGCGGAGCTGAACACCATGCGCCCGCTGACCGCCGGAGAGGTGGCCAGACTGACGGAGGAATTTACGGTGGAGTACACCTACAACTCCAATGCCATTGAGGGCAACACCCTGACCCTGCGGGAGACGGACATGGTTCTGCGGGGGCTGACCATTGACCAGAAGCCCCTGAAAGATCACATGGAAGCGGTGGGCCACAAGGAAGCCTTCGACTATGTCCGGGAGCTGGTGCAGGAAAAAGCACCCATGTCGGAACGGGTGATTCAGCAGATCCATTATCTGGTGCTGGCGGACAAAAAGGACGACCGGGGCGTTTATCGCCGTGTGCCAGTCCGCATTATGGGCGCACAGCATGAGCCGGTGCAACCCTACCTAATTCGTCCTATGATGGAACAATTACTTGCGGATTTTGCGGCCAGCCAGGAGCATATTGTCACAAAGCTGGCACGGTTTCATATTGAGTTTGAGGGGATACACCCTTTCATTGACGGTAACGGCAGAACCGGGCGGCTGCTGGTAAATCTGGAACTGATGAAGGCGGGGTATCCGCCTATTGATATTAAATTTACGGACAGAATGGCTTATTATGATGCGTTTGACGAGTACCATGTGAAGCACAACCTGTCTGCAATGGAAAAGCTGTTTGCACGGTATATTGATGAACGGCTGGATGGGTATTTATCGATGCTGAGAGAGTAAGGAGAGAGACAATGGCAGAAATCAAGAAGGATCAGGAGAGGGAGGAACTGTTCCGCCGGATATATAAAATCGCCACCGACCTGGTACACGCCGGTCATGTGGCGGAGCGGGATTTCAAATCCTATGTGTTGGGCACCATGTTCTATCGCTATATTTCGGAGAACTTTGCCGCCTATATCAATGAGGGGGAGAAGGCGGCGGCCATTGCGCGGGGAGAGATAAACCCGGAGTTTGACTACGCAAAAATGTCGGATGCCGATGCGGAGATGGCACGGGAAGGGCTGGTGCAGGAAAAGGGGTTCTTTATCCTGCCCTCGGAGCTGTTCTGTAATGTTCTGGCTCGTGCGGATAAGGATGACAATCTGAATGAAACGCTGGAGAAAGTGTTTCATCACATTGAGAGCAGTGCCGCCAGCGGCGATGCGGAAAACGATTTTGCGGGCCTGTTCGATGATTTCGATGTGAACAGCAAGGCCATTGGCGAAACCGTTGCCAAGCGTAATAAGGTGCTGGTGGAGCTTTTGAACGGCGTGGCGCAAATGCTGCTGTTCTCCACGGACGGGATGAACCCGGACCTATTCGGTGACGCTTACGAATACCTGATGGGTATGTACGCCGCCAACGCCGGAAAAAGGGCGGACAGTATTTCACCCCTGTGGATGTTTCCGAACTGCTGGCCCGACTGGGAACGATTGGAAAAACGAAGATCAACAAGGTCTATGACCCGGCCTGCGGTTCCGGCTCTTTGTTGCTGAAGGTGGAAAAGGTGCTGGGCAAGGACAATATTGAGCGGGGCTTCTATGGCCAGGAAATCGACCTGACCACCTACAACCTTTGCCGCATCAATATGTTCCTGCATAATATTGAATTTGACAAGTTCAGCATTGTGCGGGAGGATACCTTGCTCAGTCCCCAGCACTGGGACGACCAGCCCTTTGAGCTGATCGTATCAAACCAGCCTTTCTCCGTGCCCTGGGAGGGGGATAAGAACGCAACGCTGATCAACGATCCCCGCTTCTCTCCTGCTGGTGTGCTGGCTCCTGCCTCAAAAGGCGATATGGCGTTTATTATGCACAGCCTTTCGTGGCTGGCTTCCAACGGTGCGGCGGCCATCGTTTGCTTCCCCGGCATTATGTACCGGGGCGGTGCGGAACAGAAAATTCGGAAGTACCTGGTGGATAACAACTTCGTGGACGCCATCATTCAGTTGCCCTCTAACCTGTTTTTGAATGTCACGATCTCCGTGGACATTATGCTGCTGAAAAAGAACAAGACAGACAACGCCGTTCTGTTTGTGGATGCCTCCAAGGAGTTTGTGAAGGTTACGAAGAACAACCGGCTTTCTGATGACAATATCCGGCGTATCGTGTCCGCCGTGGCAGAACGCAAGGACGAGCAGCACTTTGCCTGTTTGGTGCCCAATGAGAAAGTCGGCAATAAGCAGAATAATTATAATCTCTCGGTTTCTACCTATGTAGAGCAGGAGGACACCCGTGAAAAGATTGACATTGTGAAGTTGAATGCAGAAATTGCGGAAATCGTCGCACGGGAGCAGAGGCTAAGGGAGGAAATCGACCGGATTATTGGAGAGATTGAGGGACAATAACGTGGTAATATACAGATGGATTCTTGAACATAGTGATATTATAGGATTGTTAATCGATTTTATCGCCCTGATTGTAAGCATCGTTCTTACGGTCATCATTTACAGACTTGAACGACGTCACGAAAAAGAACACGAAGCAGCCGAAGAAAAAGCTCAAAAGATGGCTGTGGCTGAAGCAGCCAAAGTATTTTTGATTGATAACGACGATGAAGTAGAATATCTTCCACTGGCTGAAATCGCAGCAAAACTAAACCTAAAAAGAAAGCACTGCCGCTCAATCACGACTCGATTCTTGCGCTGTTCCGAAGCACAGCAAAGAGAAATCCTCCATCAGGCCAATATTGCGGATGTCCAAGTATCAACGGAAGCAGTTTCCGCCGCACTGAAAAGCTTGCAATCGGATTTAGACAAATATGAATTTGGACGGAGCATCCTTTATGATGGTGCTAAATACTTGCATCGTGCTTTTGAGCGGTGGTCTGAGGTTGAGATCAACGATATTAACCCGTACATATTTGAAAATATCGAAAGCAGAGAATGGCATGACACTCAATCAGAAATTCCGTGGTATGTTACCAGTCACTCAGCAACGCTCAGCGACTATATGTGGAGTTATACGCACGCCGAGAAACAAAATCGGCAACAAATAACTCCACCGGTGGATATGGTGTTTCAGCAGTGTAACTTGGGATCCTGCGATGAACAAATGGTGACTTTTTGGACAATGCGGATTATCATTGATGCTTGTCACACATTCGGCGACATTAGTCGCTGTGATGATTTTGATGAATCACTGATACAAACGCAAGAGGATATGTATTATTACACTCTTGCAACGCTGTGTACTGCATATTCCACGGAAGGAGGCACTGTGAATGACAAGACTTGAAAAGTTAATTCAGGAACTTTGCCCCGATGGGGTGAAATACCTACCAATCCCCGAACTGTTCATAACAAGAAATGGATACACGCCCTCAAAAGCGAACAATGAGTTCTGGGAAAACGGCACTATTCCTTGGTTTCGCATGGAGGACATCCGTGAAAACGGAAGAATTTTGACAACAGCGACCCAATATGTTTCTGAAAAAGCTGTCAAAGGAAAGTTGTTTCCTGCAGATTCAATTATCATTGCCACTTCTGCCACAATAGGTGAGCACGCATTGATAAAAGTGCCGTCTTTGGCAAATCAGAGGTTCACGTATCTGACGCTTAAAGACGAGTTCAAAGATTGCGTTGATATGATGTTTGTTTTCTATTATTGCTTTAGACTCGATGAATATTGCAAGTCGCACTTGAATCAAGGAAATTTTGCCTCTGTTGATATGAAACAGTTTGCAGCGTTTAAGTTCCCCCTCCCGCCCCTGCCAGTGCAGCGTGAAATTGTCCGTATACTGGACAATTTCGCAGAGCTTACCGAAGGCCTCAACAGGGAACTTGCCGCAGAGCTTACCGCACGGAAGAAGCAGTATGCGTATTATCGGGATAAACTGCTCGACAAGCCACACAGCAGCACAAAGATTATCACGATTGGCGAACTCGGTTCTTAGTCTGGTGGAAAAACGCCATCTATGGACAATTCAGACTATTGGGAAGATGGAACTATGCCGTGGATTACCTCCAAAGATATGAAGGTATCTACATTGGAAGATACCGAAGATCATATTACGACCAAAGCCATTAAAGAGGCCTCAATGACCGTCTATCCCTCTAATGGAATCGCTGTTGTCACCCGTTCCGGCATTCTGAAACATACGCTCCCGGTTGCCTATGTTCCTTTTGAAACTACAGTGAATCAAGATATTAAAATGCTAACCGTCCGAACGGGCATTCTACCTCGGTATGCGTTTCACGCAATGCAGGGAAAAAGCAAGGACATATTAGCTACGACCAAGAAACAAGGCGGAACAGTCGATTCACTGGAGTTCAAAAAGTTTCTGGATTATAAAATCCCTCTCCCTTCTCTCGAAGTCCAGCAGCGCCTTGTTGAAGTCCTCGACAACTTTGATTCCATCTGCACCGACCTAAATATCGGTCTGCCTGCGGAAATCGAAGCCAGACAAAAGCAGTATGAATTTTATCGAGATCAGCTCTTGACATTCGCTGCACAGGGCGAGACAATTTTGACAGACAGACAGACAGACAGACAGACAGACAGACAGACAGACAGACAGACAGACAGACAGACAGACAGACAGACAGAAGAATATAATGCATTAATTCGTCTGTGTCAGTATGTTTTCGGATATGCATTTCTGCCTATGTCGTATCTGTTTGATTTCCGGAATGGTCTAAGCAAAGGAATTTTTTGGCCAAGGAACTTCATTTATCCGCTATACAGATGTTTATAATCGTCGGTTTTTGCAAGCGGAGGATATAACTGCATTGGTGGAATGTACGCCTGCGGAAATAGAGAAACTGAGAGTCAGAAAAGGAGATGTCTTATTTACAAGGACATCTGAAACCGCAGAAGATGTGGGGCGGTCTACAGTAGTACTGGATGATGTAGGCGATTGCGTTTTTAACGGTTTTTCAATAAAGGCATCACCAAAGGCAAATTATTTACTTCCTGGCTACTGTGCCTTTTGTTTCTCCACGAAGGAGTTTCGGCAATATATTACTTCACATTGTGCGTTCACTACAAGAGCATCGCTAACCGGACAGACGATTTCCGAATATATCCTTCCGGTGCCCAGTCGAGAGAGGCAACAAGAAATTGTGGATATCCTAAATAAATTCCATGCCCTCTGCGCCGATCTCACCTCCGGCCTCCCCGCCGAAATTGAAGCAAGGCAAAAGCAATATGAATATTACCGGGACAAACTTCTGTCATTTGAGGAAAAAACATGATAGAACACTTGGTAAAGGAAATCAACACCTGCCTGAAAAACGACCTCCAAATTGCGGCCCTAACGATGGCACTGACATTACCAGATACCTGTGGAAAAGCGTATTCTCCCAAAGGAAGGAATGGCGAGCGCTATGCCAATTGGTATGACGATTTTATCGCCACGCCAAAGCGGAAACGGGGTGGCATTGATGATGCCGTAATCAGTGGTAAATTGGTCTATAAGCTTCGCTGTGCCATGCTGCATGAATCCAATCCTGGGGTAGATGGGGCAGAAGATGTCACAAAATTCTCGTTGATTTGGCGCTCATTGGCCAGTGCCTCGCGCACGACAGTGGAGCGTTGCATCCAGCGCAATGCGGATGGTGTGGTGCAGGAACACATACTTTCCATCGATATAGTGGCGCTTTGCCAAGATATTTGCGAGGCGGCATTGGCCTACTATAGAGGAAACAAGGATAAGTTTTCTTTCGATTACAGAATCATATCAACATCAGATCAAGTAGCTAGGGCATTTCACTTTCCAAACGCAATGGATATTTGACGACAAAGAGAGGGAAACCTATGTCATACTTCAACATCGTTGCCCAGAGCAGCGAAAGCACTGTTGTCACCGAATACAAGCCCCAATCCAAGCGTTCCGATGGCTACCAAAGCGAGGCGGCTCTGGAACAGGAATTTATCCTGCTGCCGTGCGAGCTGGGCTATGAACGGATGACTATCCATAAGGAAGCTGACCTGATTGCCAATCTGCGGACGCAGCTGGAAAAGCTGAATAACTATCGCTTTACGGACGGCGAATGGAAGCGTTTCTGGGACGAGGTGCTGGCAAACACAAACTCCGGCATTCTCGAAAAGACCCGCCTGATTCAGGAGGACTATGTGCAGGTGCTCCGCCGGGATAACGGGGAAAGCAAAAATATTCAGCTTATTGACAAGAAGTGCATCCATAATAACAGTTTGCAGGTCATCAACCAGTATGCCATCTCCACAGAGGAGGGGGCAGCTCATGACAATCGCTATGATGTGACGGTATTGGTCAACGGCTTGCCACTCATCCATATCGAGCTAAAGCGCCGGGGCGTTCCCATTCGGGAAGCCTTCAATCAGATCGACCGCTATCAGCGGGATAGCTTCTGGGCATCCAGCGGGCTTTACGAGTTTGTGCAGATTTTCGTGATCTCCAACGGCACAAATACGAAGTATTATTCCAATACCACCCGTTTCAACCATATCAAGGATGCCAAAGCGCAGAAAGCCAAGAAGTCCAAAACCAGCAATAGCTTTGAGTTCACGTCCTTCTGGGCGGATGCGAACAACCGCATCATCCCCAATCTGGTGGATTTTACCAAGACCTTTTTCTGCAAGCATACCATTTTGAATATCCTGACCCGGTACTGTGTATTTACAGCGGAAAATATGCTGCTGGTGATGCGGCCCTATCAGATCGTCGCTACCGAGCGGATTTTGAACCGCATTGAAATTGCCAACAACTACAAGAAATACGGTACAGTGGCGGGTGGGGGATATATCTGGCACACCACCGGCAGCGGCAAGACCCTGACCTCCTTCAAAACGGCGCAGCTGGCTACCAAGCTGGATTACATTGACAAGGTGCTTTTTGTCGTTGACCGAAAAGACCTGGACTACCAGACCATGAAGGAATATGACCGCTTTGAAAAGGGAGCTGCCAACAGCAACACCTCAACAGCGGTGTTGAAGCGGCAGCTGGAAGATGACAACGCAAAAATCATCATTACCACCATTCAGAAGCTGGCAACCTTCATCAAGAAAAACGCCGGTCATTCGGTATTTGACAAGCGTGTTGTGATCATCTTCGATGAATGCCACCGCAGCCAGTTTGGGGATATGCACCAGGCCATTACCAGGTATTTCAAAAAATATCATCTGTTTGGATTCACTGGTACACCTATTTTCGCCGTCAACGCAGGAGTGAGCAAAAACCCAACCCTCCGCACGACGGAACAGGCCTTTGGCGACCAGCTTCACACCTATACCATTGTGGATGCCATCAATGATAAAAACGTATTGCCTTTCCGGGTGGACTACATCAAGACGATGGATGCCGAGCCGGATATTGACGACAAGGAAGTTTGGGATATCAATCGGGAAAAGGCGTTCCTGGCCCCGGAACGGATCCGCCTGGTTACGGAGTACATATTGACGCACTTCGACCAGAAGACCTACCGAGGGGACAAGACCTATACTTTCAATGTCCTGCAGAACATTGCCGAGGTCGCTTCTGCAAATGCCAGGCAGCAGATCGAAGAAATCAAGCAGAAGCAACGGCTTAGCGGATTCAATTCCATTTTTGCCGTTTCCTCTGTAGATGCCGCCAAGCTGTACTATACGGAGTTCCAACGCCAGATGGAGAAGAACCCCCGGCGCAAGCTCAAAGTAGCGGTTATTTACAGCTACGGGGCCAATGAGGAAGAAGCGGACGGAATCCTGGATGAAGAAAATTCGGAGGATACCTCTGCCCTGGATCAGAACTCCCGGGATTTCCTGGATGCAGCCATTGCGGACTATAATGGAATGTTCCACACCAATTATTCTACGGATGGAGACAAATTCCAGAATTACTATAAGGATGTTTCCCTGCGGATGAAGAACAAGGAGCTTGACCTGCTGATCGTGGTCAATATGTTCCTGACAGGCTTCGATGCAACCACGTTGAATACACTATGGGTGGATAAGAACTTAAAAATGCACGGCCTGATTCAGGCCTATTCCCGCACCAACCGCATCCTGAATTCCATCAAGGTGTTCGGAAATATCGTGTGCTTCCGCAATCTGCAAAAGCGTACCGATGATGCCATTTCGCTCTTTGGCGACAAGGAAGCGGGGGGAATCGTTGTGATGCGAGGATATAAAGACTATTATTTCGGCTACACAGATGACGGTGGAAAGGAACATCCCGGCTACCATGATATGATTGAGGAATTGACAGCAAAGTTCCCGTTGACCGAGGAGCGTATCACGGGAGAACAGCGGCAACGGGATTTTATCATGCTGTTCGGTGCGATACTGCGTATGCGGAATCTGTTGAGTTCCTTTGATGAATTTGCGGGCAATGAGATCCTTTCCGAAAGGGACTTCCAGGACTACCTGGGCCGGTATCAGGACCTTCGGGATGAATGGCAAAACCGCAGACCCAAAGGAGACAAAGAGGACATCACAGATGATATTGTCTTTGAAATTGAACTGATAAAGCAGATAGAGATCAATATCGACTATATCCTGATGCTGGTTAAAAAATACCATGATTCCCATTGCAATGATAAAGAAGTGCTGATCACCATTCAGAAAGCCGTGGATGCCAGCCCGGAGCTGCGCAGTAAGAAAGCATTGATTGAAACCTTCATTCAGGGCATCAATGACGTGTCGGACGTATTGCTGGAGTGGCGTACCTTTGTAGCAGAAGAAAAAGAGAAGCAACTTGCGGCAATTATTGCAGAGGAGAATCTGAAAGACCAGGAAACCCGTCGCTTTATGGAACACGCATTCCGTGACGGCTCCGTTCGGACGACCGGGACGGATATTGATAAACTGATGCCTCCAATCTCCCGCTTTGGCGGCGGAAACAGAGCAGAGAAAAAGCAGACGATTATTGTTAAATTGCAAGCTTTCTTTGAACGGTTCTTTGGAATCGGCTGATGGTTTATAAACATAGAATCTGGCTGTGAAGATATGAAAATGGATACAGAAAAACTCACTTTATCAACAAGCTGGCGCTGGTTCCAGAGAGCTTTTAAGTGTACTCTGATTGTGTTGAGGTGTCTATATAACTGATTTTCAGGACAAGGGAAAAATATCTTGACAAATGCGAATATATGTTCTATAATTCAGACAGGCTAAATCATCACAACGAAATAATCCCCATACTCAAATCGCGCAAGCGGAGACAGTGATGCAACATCATTGAGCTACCAAGCACCGTAAGAGGCTGATCTTCAGACAGGAGAAATCCTGCCTGTGTGGTTAGTGTCTTGCGGTGTTTTTTGCTTTTTGTGTTCTCGATTCGCGTATGCGGAGCCAATGATGGTTTATCATTGAGACTGCCCTAGCACCGTAAGAGGCTTACCTTCAGACAGAAGAAATTCTGCCTGTGTGGTTGGCATCTTGCGGTGCTTTTGTTTTGCCCCAAATTAAAAGAATGAATATTGGCGGTGTGAAACCGTGCAGCTTGACAAGTGCATACCTGCCAGAAAATGGGATACGACTTTGCGAGGATAAGAGCGAGGCAACGCTCCGGTGAGATTCCGGGGTAGGAACGACATTGGAACAGGGCAGCATAAAAAGGTACGTCAGGGGGGAATAGGAACAGCGTGAAAGAAATGTAATAGTTGCTAATTTTTCAATGCGACTTTTGTGGAATATCAATGAAAAATAAGTATTTTTCCCAAAGCCCCCTAACAAAACCCCGTTTTCACCGCGATAGGTGAAGGGGTATTGTCCCTCTCAATGTACCTTGACAATTTCATACTCATTCATCTGATACATTCTTCCCCACCCGAGCCGGGAGGCCCTGCGCCATGACCATTTTATGCGAGCGACAACCACGGGCCTTCAATGCCGGTTTGCTACCGACAAGGCGACGACGGTGGGGACAGGACAATGATACTTCTCGAAAGAGCTGGGCGGAAGCGCAGGGGTGAAACTCCCATGGTCCCGATTCGCTGTCGGGCATCAGATGAATCCAGGGCGCACGGGGCGAGGTCAAATAGGTGTGCAAAAATCTAAATTTTGAAAGGAAAACCAAATGAAAACAATCAACAACATTAAAATCATCGGCGTGGATGCCGGGTACGGAAACATGAAAACAGCAAATTTCTGCTTCCACACCGGTCTGACCGCCTACGACACGGAGCCTTTGTTCACCAAGAATATGCTGGTCTACGAGGGCCGCTACTACCTGGTCGGTGAGGGACACAAGACCTACACCGCCGAGAAAACCCTGGACGAGGACTACTACATTCTCACTCTGGCAGCTATTGCCATGGAACTGAACCGGGAACATCTGACGGAAGCAGACGTTTATCTTTCCGCCGGGTTGCCCCTTAGCTGGGTGTTGGAGCAAAAGGACGATTATCTTGCCTACTTGCTGAAGAATCAGGAAGTGGAATTTTCGTTTAGGGGAGTACGGTACAAAATTTGCATAGTCGGTGCGGACATTCTCCCCCAGGGGTACGCCGCCATTGCGGACAAGCTGGATGATCTGAAAGGAATGACGCTGCTCTGCGATATTGGCAACGGCACCATGAATCTCATGTATCTTCGGGATGGGGATGCCATTCCTGATAAAATGTACACGGAGAAATTCGGAACCCAGCAATGTGTGAACGCCGTCCTGGAGGCGGTTATGAACAAGTATCAGGTGGTCATGGACGAGGGCATCGTGGAGGCGTATCTGCGAACCGGCGAGGCGGATGTCGCCAAGGAATATCTCAAGATCATGAAAACAGAGGCCAGCCGGTATGCCCAGGAAATTCTGCGGCGGCTCCAGGTGCATGATTATACGCCGTCCCTCATGCGGCTGTATGTGGTAGGCGGTGGTGGTTGCCTGCTTCGGAATTTCGCCAAGCTGGACAGCAGTCGTGTCACCTTCGATGATGACATCTGTGCCACTGCCAAGGGTTACGAATTCCTGACGGAATATCATCTGAGCAATGGCTGAAAACATTCGCAATATCAAGCTCCGCTTGAATCTCGACAAGCCGGAGGCCAGGAGAGCCAACGAGATTTTGAGCAGCAGTGAGCAATCCATGAGCCAGTTTATCATTGCGGCGGTAAATGCCTACGGGAGCTACCTGGACGAGGAAGAAGCGAAGCGGCACTTTGTTCAGCAGGTCAATGATTCTCTGCGAAAGACGTTGCAGGAAGCATTGGAGAATGCCATTGTCCGAACTGTTCCAGTGGAAGCCGCACCGGAAGCCTCGTCCGGGAATCAAAAGATTGCGGAAAGAAGTGCGGAAAAGGCTGGGAATTTCCTGAAAAGCTTCTTCTGACTGCAAGAATCTCTGAAAATTGCAGGCAAATGGCAAAAATCGACTGCAAATCCTGTAGCTTTTTGACAGCAGACGAAAGGCAAATGAGAATGCCATATTTCATCCTGCTATCAGGAAAATAGTGAAATTGGGAGCAGTCGGTGTAGACGGCCCCGTCATCCTCGTAACCCAGTGGAACGCACAGCGTTCGACCTGTGTGTTCCATTTTCCCAGCGGAGGACGAGAACCGGGGGGCGCAGGAAAGGTATGTCCTTAAAGATAACGAGCATCGGATTTGTTGGCACAAATCCAGAATCCACACCGCTTCCGGGTGTGGACTACCCAAACCAAAGGAGGTATATGAAGAAAAATGACACCAGGCTTCAGCTACGGCTGAGCCAAAAAGAGAAAGATAAAATTGAACGTGATGCCAAACGTTGCGGCATGAGCGTATCCCAATATGTCCGGCAGTGCTGCCTTGGAAAAGAACCAAGGGGCAGGCCGCCAGATGTGTTCTGGGAGTTGCTGGATGCACTATACGCTATAACAGCTCTGCTTCCAATCCCGGAGCAGGAGCGGTTATCCATGCTGATTCTCCAATTACAGGAGGCGGTATAATGGCAACCACAAAGCTATGGCACATTCAAGGCCGCTTGAAAGACTTGGTAGATTATGTGGAAAACCCGGAAAAGACGGTGAAGCCGGATTTGCAGGATTTCTTCAATGTGTTCTCTTACACCCAAAATCCGGATAAAACAGCGGGCGGTCAATTCGTTACCGCCATCAACTGCCAGAAAGACATTGCCTTGCAGCAGATGATTCTCACCAAACAGCGTTACGACAAGGAGGACGGTTATATTGCGTGGCACGGCTACCAGAGCTTCAAGCCGGGAGAGGTCACGCCGGAACAGTGCCATGCGCTAGGCGTGGAGCTGGCAAGGCAGATGTGGGGAGATCGGTTTCAGGTTATTGTTACCACCCACTTGGACAAGAATCATCTGCATAACCACTTTTGCATTAACTCCGTGTCCTTCAAGGACGGCGGCAAGTACAATTTTTCCAAGAAGGAGCTAAAACGCCTGCGGGACACCTCGGACCGATTGTGCCGGGAGCATGGGCTATCTGTGGTGGAGCATCCCCGCAAAGCCCCATCCCGGCAAGTGTGGTTGGATGAACAGGCAGGGAAACCCACCCGGTACAACATCTACCGGGCGGATGTGCAGGAAGCCATCGACTGCAACGCCACCGGGAAACAGGTCGTACAGCACTTGCGGAAGATGGGGTATATCATAGATACCACAGACTCATGTTTGAAAATCCGTCTGCCCCAGTATCCGCATTTCACCCGGCTGGACACGCTGAATCCCAGATGGACCAACAAGGGGCTGGAACACCTGATTTATGACCGGGACATATCCGAGTTTGGCCGCCCGGAACGTCCACAAGCGCTTGAAGTCTCGGACTGGCTGAAAGCAGCATACCAGCCCCGGAAACGCACAACTAAAATTTATAGGCTCTATCTCTACTATTGCTACCAGCTGGGGATTTTGCCCAAAGGAACGACTTACCACCCGGCAAGTCCACAGCTGCGGGCTGATATACGGCATCTGGACGATATTGACCGACAGACCCGGTATCTTGCAAGCCATAATATCGAGACTGTGGTGGAACTGTTGGCAGACCGTTCCGCCAAGGAGGCACAGCTGGAATCCCTGGTAGACCAGCGTACCAAACTCCAGAACAAAATCCGCCGTGCTTCCCCAGAGCAGAAGATTTTACTCAGAAAAGAGAAAGCGGAGGTTACTGCCAGAATCACAGCCCTGCGCAAGGACATCCGGGACAGTAAGGAAATCGAACAGCGTACCCTGGAAATTCAGGATACGCTGGATCGTGCTTTTGAAGCGGAGCATACCGGCAGGAACAGAAAGGAGCATGCCTATTTGCATGAAAATCGATAAAGTTGGAAATCATTGGGAGAAAAGGGGGCAGTAACATGGAAATTATTCAGGATGATGCAAAGAAGCTGGTACAGGTGTGGCTGAGCCAAAAGGAGAGCAGGGACGAGGCGCTGCAAAATCAGTTGAAGCCCATGTACGCCCAATGGAAGCAGCAGAAATATACGGTGGCGGTATTTCACTCCGGGCAGGAGGATTTGAAGGAGAACACCCTGGCACTGCTGGCGTATAACAAACGGCGCTGCGCGGAACTGGCTGTGCAGCGGGAGAAAAAGCAGCGGGCGGCGGGGCTGGAACGCTGAATGTCAAACTGAAACGGAGGGGAGAAATTTCCTCCGTTTCTTTTTGGTTTGCCCTTGCAAAGTTCAAATCGTTCGTGTACAATATTATCTAATAAAAGCACAAGCAAAAAAGATATAAATGATATAAGAAAGGAACGGAGGTAACAACGTGAAGGAGCTTGAGAAAAATTCGATTCAGCTTTTTGAGAATCAGAAAATCCGCGTGGCGTGGGACGCGGAGCGGGAGGAATGGTATTTCTCCATTGTGGATGTGGTCGGCGTTTTGACGGATCAGGAAACGCTCAGAGGTGCCAGCAACTATTGGGCAAAGCTGAAAGAACGCTTGAAAGCTGAAGGCGCAGATCAGTTGCTGACAAATTGTCAGCAACTGAAAATGAAGTCTCCCAAAGATGGCAAACGATATAAAACCGATGTTGCCAACACCGAGCAGCTTCTGCGCATCATTCAGTCCATCCCCTCCAAGAAAGCCGAGCCGTTCAAAGCATGGCTGGCCATGGTGGGCCGAGAGCGGATTGAAGAAACCATCGACCCGGAGCAGGCCATTGACCGGGCGCTGGAAACCTATCTCAAAAAGGGCTATTCCGAGGAATGGGTACATCAGCGGCTGCTGGCTATCCGCATCCGCAACGAGTTGACGGACGAGTGGAAAAAGCGCGGTGTGCAGAAGGGCAAGGAATACGCCATTCTCACAGACGAGATCACCCGTGCGTGGTCCGGAATGAGCACTCGGCAGTATAAGCAGCTCAAGGGACTGAAAAAGGAAAACCTTCGGGACAATATGAGCGATTTGGAGCTGGTTTTGACCATGCTGGCAGAAGCCTCTACCACCGATATCGCAAAAACAGAACAGCCTCAGGGCCTTGACGAAAATCAGAAGGTTGCCCGCCGGGGCGGCAATGTGGCCGGGATTGCCCGGAAAGCACTGGAAGCCGAAACCGGGCGGCCTGTGGTAACTTCGCAGAACGCTGAAAGCTTCCGCCAGCTTGTCATCGACATTGTGACCGACGCAGCGCAGCTGCCGGAACAGACGGAGGAGGGCACAAATGGGAAATGAACTTGCCAACCGTGGAGAAATTTTGCTGTACAGTGATGACAGCGGAAAAGAATTTATCAATGTGGTTTTCAAAGACGAAACCTTTTGGCTGACCCAAAAGGCTATGGCAGAGCTGTTTGATGTCAACGTTCCGGCTGTCTCCAAGCATCTGCAGAACATCTATGAAGAGAACGAGCTTACCCGAGACGCAACTATTTCCAAAATGGAAACAGTTCAGCAGGAGGGAGAACGGCAGGTAAAGCGGATGGTGGATTTTTACAACCTGGATGCCATTATTGCCGTAGGCTACCGTGTGAACTCCAAAAAGGCCACCCGGTTCCGTCAGTGGGCAACAAAAACCCTGAAAGAGTACATCCAGAAGGGCTTTGTGCTCAACGATGAGATGATGAAAAACGGCCACCCCTTTGGCAGGGATTACTTTGACGAACTTCTGGAACGGATCCGGGAAATTCGTGCCAGTGAGCGGCGGGCCTATCAGAAAATTGCGGATGTGTTTGAGCAGTGCAGCTATGACTACGACAAAAACAGCGAGACAACAAAAGCATTCTATGCCTTTGTCCAGAACAAGCTGCACTATACCGTCACCGGCAAGACGGCGGCGGAGCTGATTTCCCAGCGGGCTACTCTGGACAGCCCCACTATGGGTCTGACCACCTGGAAGGGGGCGCCGGATGGAAAGATTCTGAAAAGCGATACACTGGTAGCAAAGAACTATCTGAATCAGAAAGAGCTTTCCCGGCTGAATCGTCTGGTGACCATGTTCATCGATTATGCCGAGCTGATGGCAGAGGATGAGCAGCTTATGTCCATGCAGGACTGGCTCAGGGAGACAGACCGGTTTCTTGCCAACAACCGCCGTCAGGTGCTGGATGGTAAAGGACATATTTCCCGGGAGGCGGCAGTGAAACAGGTCAGCAGTATCTACGAGGAATTCCGCAAACGGCAGGATGCAGACTATATTTCCGAATTTGACCGTCAAACCGAAAAATACCTCAAGGGAGAATAACCATGACCGAAACCTATAACATTGCCGGCTACTGCCGGATCTCCGTGGACGAGGAGCTGGATCGGGACAACGTGTCCATTGAAAACCAAAAGGCCATCATCCGGGACTTTGTGAACCGCCGTTTCCCGGGAAGCAGCCTGACCTTTTATGAGGATCGGGACCGTTCCGGCTATACCTTTGAGCAGCGGGAGGGCTACCAGGCCATGCGAAAGGGCCTGATCCACCACCAATATGAGATTCTGGTGGTGAAGGATTTTTCCCGATTTTCCCGGCGAAATTCCCGGGGGCTGGTGGAATTGGAGGATTTGCGGGATGCAGGCGCACGCATCATTTCCATTGGAGATAACATTGACTTTCCCAACGATGATGACTGGCTGAAAATTCAGTTTCAATTTCTCATCAACGAAATGCCTGTCACCGACACCAGCAAAAAGGTGAAAAATGTCATTCGGCGGCGGCAGGCAGATGGGAAATGGCTGTGCGCCGCACCCTACGGCTACATCATCAACAAGCAGAAGGAATTTGAAGTTGTCCCCACGGAAGGGGAGATCGTGCGGCAGATTTTTGACCTGTACAACAATCAGGGCTGGGGTTACAAGAAAATCGCCAACTATCTGACGGAGCAGGGGATTCCAACGCCCCGGATGTCGGAACAGCTGCGCAAGGAAGCGGCAGGGGAACCCACCAGCCGGAAAACCAAGGCTGCCTGGGCCATCGTCACGGTACAGGGGATTTTGGACAATGATTTTTATATCGGCACTTTCCGTCAGGCCAAATACACCCGGGCCAAAATCAACGGCAAGGATGTGAAACGGGACGAGGGGGAACACATCGTCATTGAAAACCACCATCAGCCCATCATCGACTATCGTACCTTTGCCACCACCCGGGCCCTGAGGGAGAAGCGTTCCACTGCCAATTACCGGGGCGTGAAGAAATACGACAATGTGTACTCCGGCTTCCTGTTCTGCGGCGACTGCGGCAGCCCTATGTTTGCCATGAGCCGCAGGGATTTGAGCGCCGCCTACACCTGCGGCACCTACCACCGCCGGGGACGAGCCGGGTGCAGCTCCCACCACATCCGGGTGGACAAGCTGGACGAGCTGCTGAAAATCTATGTGCGGCGGGTCATGGAGCATTCCCATGCCATGCTGGAAGAACTGAACGCCGAGCTGGCACGGCAGGATTCCGATGTGGTGGAAACGGAGCAGTCCGCCGACCATCTGGCCCAGGTCATGGAGGAGTTGCGGGAGGAGCTGAAGACCACCAAGCGGCAGCGCATCCGGGACATGGTAAAGCACCCGGATCAGGAGGAGCTGCTGGCGGAAACCTATGACGAGCTGGAAGCCGACCTGCAAAAGAAAATCGAGGGCCTGGATCACCAGATCGGTATGCTCTCAGACAAGCGGAATACCATCATTCAGGCAGGGCGTGCCGCCAAAACCGCCATGGAGGTATTCGGGGACATTCTCTCCAAGGAAACCCTGGAACGAAACGATTTGGAGCTGCTGATAGAGCGCATCGACGTATTCGAGGATCGGCTGGAGATCCGGCTCCACAGCGATGTGGACACCCTGCTCCACGTCAACCAGGGAGACATCGCCGTAAATTTTAATTCCGGCACGGAAAATAGCGAAAATACACTGATCCAGTCCTCTAAAAACCACGAGGACAAGGTTTTCCGTGTCAATGTTATCAGTGATGGTGACCCGTTGGAAATCTATACGGAGAAGGACGGTGGGGTGATTTTTCGGAAATACTCGCCCATGGGGGATCTGCAGGAGCTTGCATCCCAGATGTGCGAGTCGGTGTCGGCGGCTACGGGACACATTACGGCCATTGCGGACCGGGACGGGATCATTGCGCTGCATGGAGCGCCCAGGAAGGAGCTGCTGGACAAGCCCAACTCGCCGGAGCTGGAAAAGCTTATGGAGCAGCGGACGAATTATCTCTACAAAAGCGGCGACAGCCCTATCCGGGCAGCACTTGGGGATGAGAAGTATCGCCTGGGGGCAGCCTCCCCGATTTTGTCCCAGGGAGACCTGATGGGCAGCGTGCTTCTCCTGCTGGGAGAGAACGACCAGCCCCTGCTTCCGGGCGACCAGGAGCTCACCCGTGCCGTGGCGGGGTTTCTGGGAAAACAGATGGAAAGCTGACAAAAAAATCACATCAGTCAAACCCTTTTTGGGATGGCTGATGTGATTTTTCACTTGGGCGCGTTTGGCACGCGCCCTTATCAATATTTTACTTGCCTTCCATTTCCTTCAGGGCGTCCTTGCGGCTGAAGTTGGCGCGGCCCTTTTCGTCGAAGCCCATGAACTTGACCCAGGTCATGTCGCCCAGGTTCAGAACGTCCTCGACCTTCTCTACGCGGCGGTTCTCCAGCTTGGAGATATGCACCATGCCGTCGTGGCCCGGGGCAATCTCTACGAAAGCGCCGATGGGCAGGATGCGGACCACCTTGCCGTAGTACAGCTTGCCAACCTCGGGGACGAAGCAGATGTCATCCACCATCTTCTTGGCGGCGTAGGCAGCGGCGGAGTCCACAGCGGAGATGAAGACGGAGCCGTCGTCATCGATATCAACCTTGGCGCCGGTGTCGGCGCAGATCTTCTGGATGGTCTTTCCGCCGGAGCCGATGACCTCACGGATCTTCTCCACGGGGATCTTCAGGCTCAGCATCTTGGGTGCGTACTCGCTCACCTCGGCACGGGGCGCGGGGATGCAGGGCAGCATGATCTCGTTGAGGATTTCCAGACGGGCCTTGCGGCAGCGTTCCAGAGCGTCGGCGATGATCTCCATGGTGAGCCCACGGTTCTTCAGGTCCATCTGAATGGCGGTGACGCCCTCGGTGGTACCGGCAACCTTGAAGTCCATCTCGCCGTGGAAGTCTTCCACGCCCTGGATATCGGTGAAGGTTCTCCACTCGCCGGTCTCCTGGTCGGAGATCAGGCCGCAGGAAATACCGGCCACAGGCCGCTTAATGGGCACGCCGGCGTCCATCAGAGCCAGAGTAGAGCCGCAGATGGAGCCCTGAGAGGTGGAGCCGTTGGAGGACAGCACCTCGGAGACCACCCGGATGGCGTAGGGGAACTCCTCCACGCTGGGGATCACAGGCAGCAGGGCCTTCTCGGCCAGTGCGCCGTGACCAATCTCCCGGCGGGAGGTGGACCGGGCAGCCCGGGCCTCGCCGGTGGAGTAGGCGGGGAAGTTGTAGTGGTGGATATAGCGCTTGGTATCCTCGGGGTAGATGGTGTCCAGCTTCTGGGCGGCGGACAGGGTATTCAGGGTGCAGATGGACAGCACCTGGGTCTGGCCACGGGTGAACAGGCCGCTGCCATGCACTCTGGGCAGAACGCCAACCTCGGCAGCCAGAGGACGAATCTCGTCCATACCACGGCCGTCTACGCGCTTGCCCTGGAGCAGCCACTTCTTGACGACCTTCTTCTGCATCTTGTAGAGGCACACCTCAATATGGGTATCGAAGTCCTCGTACTTGTCGGCGAACTTCTCGGCGAAGTCCAGCCGGGCGGCGGTGAGCCGCTCCTCCCGGACATTCTTGTCGGGGGTATCCAGAGCGTACTCGATCTGGTCCAGGCCGTAGTTCATCAGGTCGTCCAGCAGCTCGTGGTTGACGGCGGCCTTCTCGAAGGTGAACTTGGGCTTGCCGATCTCGGCCACGATGCCATTGATGAACTTCACGATCTCCATATTGGTTTCGTGGGCAATGCGGATGGCCTCCAGCACCACGGACTCGGGAGCTTCGTTGGCTTCGGTCTCGATCATGACCACCTTCTCGAAGGTGGAGGAGATGCACACGAAGCAGTCGCAGGCGTTGCGCTGATCGGCGGAGGGGTTGATGATATATTCGCCGTTCAGATGGCACACATTGGTGGTGGCCACGGGCCCGTTCCAGGGCACATCGGAAGAGGCAATGGCAATGGAAGCGCCCAGGGAGGCCACGATCTCTACGGGGTTGTCGTAGTCGTTGGCCAGGACGGTGCAGGTGACCACGGTGTCGTTGCGCAGCTCTTCGTCGAAGAGGGGACGCATGGGCCGGTCGATGATCCGGCTGTTCAGGATGCCCCGCTCGCTGGGCTTGCCCTCCCGGCGGTTGAAGGAGCCGGGAATGCGGCCTACGGAATACATACGTTCCTCAAACTCGATGGTCAGAGGAAAGTAGTCAATACCGGCCTTGGGGATGGGGTTGGAAGTGCAGGTCGTCAGCACCACGGTGTCGCCATAGCGGCAGATGCACTCGGCATTGGCCAGCTCTGCCACCTTACCGGTCTCCACGGTAAAGGGACGGCCGCCGATTTCCATTTCGTACACCTTGTGGTTGGGGAACTGCTTGTGAGTAATCATTGGTGAACCTCCTGTTGTGATTTTTTATTTTCTCGGGAGGTTTAGCACTTGAAACTGGCAAGCTTTTTGCAGTCGGGCAAAAAGCGACTGAGTCCGAACCTCTATTGAAACCAGAGGCTGCAGCACAGAACCCCTCAGTCAGCTTCGCTGACAGCTCCCGCTGTGCATTAAGAGTCTGCAGGCCGCAAGCGCCCAACATTCTCTATACCTTTCAGGGGAGCAAAAAGCTCGACACTTTCAAACGCTAAAGGGACTCCCGAAAATTTGGAATGCGAAAAAGGGGCGACGGTTTCCGTCGCCCCGGGGAATATTACTTACGGATACCCAGCTTGGCGATCAGAGCACGGTAACGGTTGATGTCCTTCTTAGCCAGATAGTCCAGCATCTTACGGCGCTTACCAACCATCATCAGCAGACCGCGGCGGGAGTGGTTGTCATGCTTGTGGACGCGCAGGTGATCGGTCAGTTCGTTGATGCGGGCGGTCAGGATGGCAATCTGAACCTCGGGGGAGCCGGTGTCGCCTTCGTGGGTAGCGTTCTCCAGGATGACCTGGGACTTCTTTTCCTTCTGAATCATTGTGTTTTCCACCTTTTTTATTAATTTTCCGTAGGGCTAAGTATGGGGTTTGGTGAAGCACCCAGTGGGTTTTCTCCCGCAACTGAGCCCGGGGAATGGCGCCGACCCATAGTCAGCAGTCGCATTGTATCATAAGTTTTCTCAAAAGTAAAGGGGTTCTTTCCGGAAATCTGTGAATCCGGAGATTATTCTCCGCAGGTGATTGTTTATATAATGTTTAGCTTTCCGACGCATAATAACCCACTGGAAAAGAAAGAAGAAAGAGGACTGCATATGAACATCACCATTGTCTGCGATGTGCTGGGCGAGGAAAACAACGGCACTACGCTGGCGGCTATGAACCTGATCCGGGCCCTGCGGGCCAAGGGACATACCGTTACGATCCTTTGCCCCGATGCCCAGAAGCAGGGTGTCCCCGGCTATGCCGTGGTGCCCACACGGAATCTGGGTATTTTCAACGGTTACGTAAAAAGCAACGGCGTTCAGCTGGCAAAGCCGGACGATGCCGTCATCCGGCAGGCAATCCAAGGGGCGGACATCGTCCACGTCATGCTGCCCTTTGTGCTGGGCCGCCGGGCGGCACAGCTTGCCAAGGCGCAGGGCATTCCCGTCAGTGCGGGCTTTCACGCCATGGCGGAGAACTTCACCAGCCACATTTTTATGGAGAACTGCGCGCCTGTTAACCGGCTGACCTACCACGTCTTCTCCAAGACCTATAAAATGGTGGATGCCATCCACTACCCTACCCAATTTCTGCGGGATCTATATGAAAAGATGTATGGGCCTACCAATGGCTATGTGATCTCCAACGGCGTCAATGCCGTTTTCGGGCCCCAGAACGTGGAAAAGCCCGCTGAATATGCAGGTAAATTCATTATTGTGGCCACAGGGCGGTATTCCAAGGAGAAGAATCAGGCGGTGCTCATCCGGGCGGTGAACAGGTCCAAGTATCGGGACAGGATCCAGCTGGTTCTGGCAGGCTCCGGCCCCAGGGAAAAGGCACTGAAAAAGCTCTCTAAAAGCCTCCCCGTGCCGCCCCGGTTTGGCTTCTTCCCCCATGGGGACATGGTGAAGCTTCTAAACTATGCGGACCTCTATGTCCACAGCGCCGCCATGGAGGCCGAGGGCATCTCCTGCCTGGAGGCCATCTCCTGCGGCCTGGTGCCCATTATCTCCGACTCTCCCCGGTGCGCCACCCAGGCCTACGCCCTGGCGGACAGAAGCAAATTCCGCTTTGACTCCCCCGCCGATCTGGCGGCCAAGATCGACTGGTGGCTGGACAATCCCGAAGAGCGGGCGGCCTGGAGCCGGAAATACGCCGAAAACGCCGCCGGACAATTTGACCAGGAAAAGTGCATGGATGCAATGGAGCGGATGCTCCTGGAAACGGCAGGGAAGGCATGAAAAAGGTCATCACCTACCGCGATCCGGTAAACGACGACTTTGCCGGAACCAATATCAAAACCAAGCCCCTGCCCGAGTGGTTCCGCTACACCCACACAAACCCCGTCTGGCGGGGCCTTGCCTGCTTCGTCTATCGGGGCCTTGCCCGGCCGATTGCCTTTTGCTTCCGGAAAATCTGGTGCCTGCACCGGTTTGAAAACCGACAGGTCCTGGACGAGGCTGCTGGAAAGGGAATCTATGTCTATGCCAACCATACCCAGCGGGTCATGGATGCCTTTCTGCCCTGCCAGCTGCGGCGAAAGGGCAGAAGCTATATTATTGTAGGCCCGGATGCATTGTCCATCCCCCTGATCCACAACTTCCTGCAAATGCTGGGAGCCATTCCCTTGGGGTCCACCATAAAGCAGAGCCGGGACATGGCGGCCTCCGTCCATGGGCATATTTCCCGGGAGGATCTCATCACCATCTACCCCGAGGCCCATATCTGGCCCTTCTATACGGGCATCCGCCCCTTCCCTGCTGCCTCCTTCGGCTATCCTGCCCGGGATGGGGCCCCGGTATACGCCATGACCAGCTGCTACCGGAAGCGCCGGCTTGGAGCCTTTCCAAAGGTGGTCACCTATCTGGACGGCCCCTTCTACCCGGACAGCAGCCTTCCCCTGCCGGAGCGAAAGCAGCGCCTCCGGGACCAATGCCACGCAGCCATGGTAAAGCGGGCGGAAGAGAACTCCAATTACGCCTATTATGAATACAGGGAAGAGGCGTGAGGAAATTTCCCGATGGGATACAGCTGCGAAACAGGGACTGCCCCTCCGCGAGGCAGTCCCTGTTTCAATCTGTCGAAAAACCTTACGGGCTTTTCCGGCGGAAAATGATCCCATTTTATTTGTCGGCTTACGCCACAAAACTCTGCGAGGCTTTTTTGACAAGCTGAATTTCATGCATCTGCGCAGCGGGGGCATCAACGGACAGCTGCAACCAATTCTTGCAGATTTAAGACCTTTTCTTTTAAACCCAGCTTTTGTGCAATTTCCGTACAGACCGGCGGCTTTACCCGGGCATCGGCCAGAATATCGCTGCGATAAAAAATTTCCCGGCAGCTGCCATCAGCAATCACATTCTTGTGTGCCATTACAATCACACGGTCAAAATTCTCGGCCACAAACTCCATGTCGTGAGAAATTGTGATAATGGTCTTTCCCTTGTTCTGCAGATAGTCCATCACCGTCTTCAGCTGCGCGCGGCCCCAGTTATCCTGGCCCGCAGTGGGCTCATCCAAAATCACATAGTCCGGCCCAACCGCCAGAACCACCGCCACCGTCAAAAATTTTCGAATGGGAAGGGGAATGTCAAAGGGATGGGTATGGATAAAATCCCGAATTCCGGTGACGTCCAGCACTTCGTTCCGACGGCGAACAATTTCCTCCTCGGGCAGCTTCCAATACCGCAGAACATACTCAATTTCCTTGGTGACATCATCGTTGAAAATCTGGTCGTTGGGGTTCTGGAATACATAGCCGACATGCGGTGCAATTTCGGCGGTGGTCTTGTCCTTCGTGTCGATGCCATCCACCAGGATTGTGCCGCTTGTGGGCTTGTAGATATTGTCGATAATCTTGACCGTGGTGGACTTACCGGCGCCATTCTGGCCAATAATTGCGACACGCTCACCCTTGCCAATGGTGAAGGAAACATTCTCGACAGCAGTTACCGGGCTGCCGGGATAGGCAAAGCACAGATTTTTCACTTCAATTGCCATGTTTTAACCCTCCATCCGCTGCCGGAGCAAGCTGACCGCTTCCTGCAGGTCGATCGGTATGGTATTCAGAGGCTTTCCCGCCTGTGCCATCGCAAAAGCAATCTGCACGACCTGCGGAATCTGAATTCCATATCCCGGCAGAGCCGGGTCTGCCAATACCTGACAGGTTGGCCCCTGGGCGACAATTTCTCCTCCGGCCATGGCAATAATCTCATCGCAGTATTCGGCCAGCAGGTCAATCTTATGCTCCGCAATAATGACGGTCTTTCCCATTTCCTTCAGGCCCTTGACGATTTCAAATACATCCAGCGTTCCCTCCGGATCCAGCTGGCTGGTGGGCTCATCGATCACCACAATGTCGGAATCCAGAACCAGAACCGAGGCAAATGCAACTCTCTGACACTGTCCTCCGGACAGCGCCAGGGGGTTCTTTTGCAAAAGATGATCCACTTTCACCAGCTTGGCGATTTTCAGGATCCGCTGAATCATTTCCTCCCGCTCTACCCCCAGGTTCTCCAGGCCCATGCCGATTTCCTCAAAGACGGTTTCCTTGATGCCGCTGACCTGGGCAAAGGGATCCTGGAAAACATAGCCAATCCGCACGCTCAGGTCGGCTTCGTCCCAGTCCTTCAGCTCCTTGCCGTCTACAATCACAGTCCCCCGCAGGGTGCCGCCATAGAAATTGGGGCACAGCCCCCGCATCAGATTGCAGAACGTCGTTTTACCGCCGGCATTGGGGCCGATGATGCCGTAGCATTTTCCAGACTCCAGCTTGCAGCTTAAATGCCGAACTGCTGCCTTTTTCGCCAGAGGATAGGCATAAGATACATCCTTGTATTCCACACAGTTACCCATTGTCTATTCCTCCTTACAGATATATTTTCCCAAGTACGCAGGTCACCACGCAGGCAGCGAAAGTGACAGCTGTAATGACCTTCTCTGCGGCAGTTGCAGGGGCAATCTTGCGCAGGGAGGTATGCTTGCCTTTCGCTGCGAACGCCCGGGCATTCATCGCAAGGGTCTTGTCCTCGATTCCGGTCATGGAGCTGATAATCACTGGGAACAGCACAGGCAGCACGGACTTGACCCTGGTAACAAAACCGCCCTCTGTCTCGATACCTCTTGCCCGCTGGCTCTCGCGGACGGTATTCAGCTTGCCCTTGATGGAACTGATACAGGAAAAGGTAGACAGCACCATAAAGCTGGCAGTGGGAGACATTCCCATCTGCTCCAGCCCACAGCACAGATCCCGCATTTCCGTGGTCAGGAAGAAGGCCATAAAGATTCCCAGAAAGCCCTCGATCATGAATACCATGTCCAGGCAGCTGATAACAGCCGTCATAGGCACGGCTTTGCCAAACAGGTAAAATGCCACAGGCCCCGGGTCGCCGAGATGGACGTACAGTCGGACACCGACTGTCAGCACACAGCCCAGCAAAAACATGACGCCGATGGTCTTGAGATAGGACTTAAAAATGGGTGTTGTGGCGGCGATGACAGTTGCCAACAGGAAAATCGCCAGGCCGATTTGCCAGCGGAATACGATCATGGATGTAAATCCCAGGCACAGAACAAGAATCAGCTTACATACAGGATGAAAATCATACCACCAATGGCCCTTTTTCTGGTAGTGTCGAAAGCTTTCGATAAATTCGGCATCTGTCACGGCAGGTTCCTCCTAATTCTTAACGGTTATTGCACAATTTCCCGAATCAAATGTCCAATTCTGCCTCGTCTGCTTTTGCATCGGTGACATACTTGCCGTAGGGCAGCTTAACCAGGAAGCGATCCGGCAGGGCCTTGATAACCAAGAAGACTACAAGCAGGCAAACGAACTTATCAATGCAGTCAAAGCACAGGGAGCTGACGGCCATTGCCAGATACTTGGGGACACCGGCATTGAACATGGGAATGCCCATCAGAACGGAAGCCATGTTACCCCAGAAATCGCCGCCCATGGCGAAGAAAATGATGGTTCCACTGATCCAACCTCCGATGAAGCCAAAAATAGGTGTGCACAGCAGCGTCTTCCACAGCTTCTTGAAGAGTCCCTTTTTGGACATCAGGCCCGCCACGACGCCAAAGGCCATGTTCAGCGGTGCCATCACAATCATGACGGGATTCTTGATAACATTTACAAGGTTGGACAGGAGTCCAACGATCAGGCCGGGGACGGGCCCGCAGATCGCGCCCACAAGAATGGTGCCGATGGAATCTCCCAGAACCACGGTAGTGATGGGGTAGATTACGTTATAGCATACCATGTTAATAGCTACGGCCAAGGGGATCAGCAGGAGGGTCATTTTGTCGAGTTTGTGATTTTTCTTTTCTAACGTTGCCATATGAATTCTCCTTTTATTTGGACGCCAGTGCGGCGTCAAAGTACAAAATCATTTGCAATTGGCGGCGGCATCCACCAGCATATCCATAAACCGGGCATTGTCCATATTGTAGACAACCTCCACATTCTTGGGCAGGCCCACCAAAATGCCGGAATAATCGCAGATGGTCGCACCGTCTGTATAACCGCCGCCGGTTTCAATGTCCACGTGCATCCAACGGCTCTCCGTAACAATCGACGGGTCGATAACCCCTGCCACAGCGCAGGCATCGTGGATGGGAACCACGTTTTTGAGATCCAGGAAGCTCAGACCGGCATTGTGCCGCGCCATGAAGAAGCGAACCAGCGCGGCCATCATCTTGCCGGTGTCATTGCCCAGGGCCTCCAGGCGCTCCAGGGTGTCCACACCGCACATAACCCGATACGTCACATCGTAGCCGAACATTGTAACGGGAATCCCGCTTTCAAAAACGATTTTGGTTGCTTCCGGATCAACAAAGGTATTGAATTCCATGCCCGGACGGCTCAGGACAAACTGCGCGGTACCGCCCATCATACAAATTCGCTCGATTTTCGGAATCAGATCCGGGAAAGCCTTAATCAGTAGTCCCACATTGGTCAGCGGCGCAGTGGGAATGATGGTTACCTTTTCCTCGCTTTCCCGCAGAACCTTCGCCATCATCTCCACAGCGCGGATGGAGGCTGCCTTCTTCGGATTTTCGGCGGGGAATGTGAAGCCGTCCAGTCCGGTAGTTCCATGCACTGCCGCGCCGGTTGTCTTTACCGACAGCAGCGTTTTCTTTTGCTCCTCATTCATACGCTCCAGCATGGCGGCTGTCATCTTTTCCATGGTCGCCTTGTGGGAGCGGACAATGCCATCCTGAAAACCCATCGCCACAGGCACCTCGTCTGCACCGATATAATGCAGCACATTCAGGGCATTGCGCGTCGTATTCTCAATGGTATTGTTGCCTGCCACGGTGGTAACGGCGCGGATATCCAATTTCTGGCTGCCATATGCCAGAACCAGCGCTACCATGTCATCGTGACCGGGGTCACAGTCAATGATTACAGGTATCTTTTTCATTCAAAGCTCCTCCTTTGTGTGCGCTTCCTCGAAATGAATGACCTCTTCCCATGTTGGAATTGAGGTAGACGCGCCCTGTCTGCTGACAGCAATGGCAGAGGCCATGCTCGCATATTTCAGAATGTCCTCCATCGGCAGACCCTTTGTAAGGCCTGCCAGGAAGTAGCCGCAGAAGGTATCTCCGGCGGCGGTGCTATCTACCGCTTTTACCGCGTAAATCCCGTGGGAAAGACGTTTTCCATGATTGTAATACAGAACGCCCTTCTCGCCAACGGTCAGGACAATGGCCGCATTGGGGAATTGCGCTGCCAGTCCTTCCAGAATTCGATCATACTCCTCAGAGGCTACACCTGCCAGAGCCCTTCCTTCAACTTCGTTGATGATGAAGTAATCCACCAGCTCCAGAGGATACTCCATCAGCTCCCGGGTAATTGGCGATGCATTGAAGGCAATCTGCATTCCCCGCCGCCTGGCTTCTTCCATTGCAAAGGAAACGTTGGATATTTCATTTTGCAGCAGCAGAATATCTCCGCTGCCAAAGTTTCCAAGAACCTGCTTGATGTACGCACGACTTATGCACTGATTTGCCCCGCCGCAGACGATGATGCAGTTCTGACCGGCTGCGTTCTGAATAATTGCGTGTCCGCTGACTGCATCGATTTTCTGTATCCATCCTGCATTTGCACCGGATTGGGTCAGGCACTCCAGAAAAGGCGCGCCATCTGGGCCAATGGCTCCCGCGTGATATACCTCTGCACCGGCACGGGCCAGGGCCAGCGTCTGATTCAAGCCCTTGCCTCCCAGAAATTCTGCATATCCGTCGCTCAAAATTGTTTCACCGACAGCAACAAAATGCGGCACGTCATAGACCTTGTCAAAGTTCAGAGAACCAAGATTCAGAATTTTCATTATGCACTTCCTTCCCGGTTTTTACTGTAATGCTTCTGAAAATCGTTTGCTTTATACTTGCTTTTTATTGAATTCAATAGTAAAATGGTTTCGTAAACAGTTTACCTTAACTGGATTGTACAACCATGCCATGCGTTTTGTCAACAATCCATTTTTGGGTTGCATTATTTTTGTTGAAATAGTACAATATGTATGTCGTAAAACTGTGAAATCGGCCCATTCTCTTGTGCCGTATTGGAAGGAGTACACAAAATGACCATCCGGGATATTGCCAATGCAGCTGGCGTCTCTGTTGCAACTGTTTCCAAAGTTCTCAACCATAGGGATCAGAATATCAGTCAGGAGACCAAGGAACGTATCCTTCAAATCATCAAAGACAGCGGCTATGTACCCTATGCCAAAATTCGTGACCGCCTTCTCACCGGCACCAATACCATCGGCCTGGCCGTTCCTTCGCTGGATATTTCCTACTACGCATCCTTTGTTTCAAGGGTGCAGGCCCTTGCGCGGCAGCAGGGCTTTGTACTGTCATTGTCCATTACCGGCGGCAGCAGCGAGGAGGAGCTTGCTGCGCTGGAGAGTTTTCGGGATACCAAGGCTGTTGGAATTCTGTTTTTTCCGTGCAGCGAGGAGGGTTTGCAGGCGCTTCAGCAGCTCCACGCGGAAGGGTATGGCGCGGTCATCCTGGACTATATGATGGAAAACGCAGTGTGCCCCCAGGTGTTTCGGGCAAATGACCGCATGGCCAAGCAGTGTACGGAGCTCCTGCTGGATCACTGCCAGCACATCGCGCTGCTGACGCACCGGGAAACCGGCAGTATCGTGCGCAAGGCCGTGTGTTCCGGGTATGAGGCGGCTCTGCTGGAAGCCCACCGCTCCATTGACTCCGGGCTGGAAATCCATGTCGGGGCAGAATATGAGCCGGTATTGGATATTCTTCTGGAAAGCGGCATAGACGGGATCGTCTGTCAGGATGCGGAATTGGCCGGTCTTGTCTATAGCGTCGCAGGCAAAAAGCAGCTTCAGATTCCGGAAGACCTGTCGGTCATCTCCATGGAGGATGCCCTCCTCTCCACCCAGCTTACCCCTCAGCTGACTTCCGGCGGGACAAGCGCAGCGCGGATGGCAGAGGTGGCGCTTGAAGCCCTCTCCTGGCAAATTCGCCAGCAGCCGCAAAAATTCACCTCCCAGGCGATTTGCGGCAGCACCCGAATGCGCGGCAGCATCTCTGTCCGGCAAAAGCACACTCCTCGTATCGCCATCATTGGCAGCATGAATATGGACGTTGTCCTCCAGGTCCCGCACCTGCCCCACCCCGGAGAAACGCTGCTCGCCCCTCAACTGACGACATGGCCCGGCGGAAAGGGCGCCAATCAAGCCCTTGGCGTCAGCCGACTGGGGGGCAATGCCTATATGTTTGGCTGCCTTGGAAATGATCGCTACGGAAAGCAAATCGCGGAACAGCTATCGAGCGCCAATGTGGATATGTCCAGCGTCCCGCTGACTGCGGATCAGCCAACAGGTACCGCCTATATCAATGTCTGTCCCGATGGCAGCAATACCATCGTTGTACACCCAGGGGCCAACACCCTGGTTGATCAGGAATACATTCGCCGCCACCAGGCGCTGCTTCGCAGCACAGACTACTGTCTGATCCAGATGGAAATTCCCTTCGAAAGCGTTCGGGAAGCGCTGCAATTTTGCGTCAGACACGGCACGCGCTCCATTTTAAAGCCGTCCCCCGCCAGGAACTTGCCAGAGGAGCTTCTGAAAGGAATTTACATTCTGGTTCCTAACGAGGAGGAAGCCGAGATACTCTGTCCCGGATTGTCATCGCCGGAGGAGCAGACCGCATATTTTCTGGACAAAGGCGTGGAGAACGTTATTATCACCATGGGGCCCGCTGGCTGTCTCTGGGCCAATGCGGAGGGAATCCGCAGATATCCGGCGCATCCCTTCCCTTGTGTGGATTCTACCGGAGCCAGCGATGTATTTATCAGCTGTTTGGCAGTTATGCTTGCTGAGGGAAAAGGAATCGAAGATGCCATCCATGCGGCCAGCTGGGCCTCATCCTATTCCGTTGCGCAGGAAGGCGTCCAAAATTCCATTCCGGAGAGGGCACTTCTGGATGAATTTTTACAAAAAACATAGGATTGTAGTTGCACAGCTGGAGCATCTTCCCACATAGAAAGAAGGGGCTGTTAGAAAAGTATGTCGCTGCGAACCAGTGACCGACGTCACTGGTGTGGCAGCCCCCCGGTTGGATGG
>ENA-UEPJ01001217-UEPJ01001217.1-human-gut-metagenome-genome-assembly--contig:-NODE-1217-length-32200-cov-9.470224_pt1 | contig 32200 bp, 34 predicted proteins | sample MGYA00242890_ERZ507896 | MGnify/ENA primary metagenome ERZ507896 (study PRJEB26167, sample SAMN06115508) | human gut metagenome | host: Homo sapiens | place: China:Qinghai | collected 2015-08-20... | reverse complement strand
CTAGATTTATAAATCATTATGCCCTCAAAACATAATTCAGTCAATAATTCAAAAAAGCATTGATACAATACTACATAGAGTATTCTCATCAGCTTTGCACACATTCCATAGGAAAAATTGATAACAAGCGATATGATTTTCCTGTCTACTCAAATACCTACAATTATGCTATAATATAAACAATATCATTATAGGCAATACCGCAAATTGCCGCAGAAAGGACAACACCATGAAAATCGCATCGTTATTTTCCGAAAAAACGGTTTTTTCGTTTGAAATTTTCCCCCCGAAAAAGACCTCTCCCATTGAGACTGTCTACGACACGCTGGAGGCACTGCAGGATCTCCATCCGGACTTCATCAGCGTGACCTTCGGTGCCGGCGGTAGCGGCAACGGGGAGAACACCCTTGCCATTGCACGCCGCCTGAAAGAGCGTTACGGTGTGCTGCCCATGGCGCATCTGCCCTGCATCCACTATAACAAGGCACAGATCGACCAGATTCTGGAACAGTTTCAGGAGAACGGTATCGAGAACATTCTGGCGCTCCGTGGCGACCGGGTGGAGGGACTGACTCCCACCACGGATTTCGACCACGCAGCTGACCTCATCTGCTATATCCGCAGCAAGACCAGCAGCTTTGACATCGCCGGCGCATGTTATCCGGAGTGCCACCCCGAAGCGCCCAACATGGACACAGATATCCGCCACCTGAAAGAAAAGGTGGATGCCGGCGCAAGCCACCTCATCACCCAGCTGTTTTTCGACAACGACTCGTTCTATGACTTCCGCTACCGGGCAGCCCGTGCCGGCGTGAACGTGCCCATTGAGGCAGGCATCATGCCCGTCACCAACCGGAAGCAGATCGAGCGCATGGTCACCATGTGCGGTGCCAGCCTGCCCCGCAAGTTCACCAAGATAGTGCAGCGGTTCGAGGACAATCCCGACGCACTGCGGGATGCCGGCATTGCCTACGCCATTGACCAGATCGTGGATCTGGTGACCGACGGCGTGGACGGCATCCACCTGTACACCATGAACAACCCCTACGTGGCACGGAAGATCAGCGAAGCGGTGGGCGGCATCATCAAGGCGGCGACGAAATGCTGAGCATTTCCCTGAACCCCATCGACCAGCGGGAGGCGCTGCGGTACATGGGCTGTCCCGAAGCGCCGGACGACACGCTCCGTGCCGTCATGGAGCGCTGCGAGGCGCAGCTGCGCAAAACAGTGCACCCCGGCGTGGTGTTTCGGGTGCTGCCCCTGTGCCGGGAGGACGACACACTTTCCGCCGGCGGTCTGGCGCTGACGGGGGAGGACATTGCAAAACTGCTGGAGAACTGCGACCGGGTGCTGCTCATGGCTGCCACCCTCTCCGGCGCAGCTGACCAGCTGATCCATCGGGCGGGCGTGTCGGATATGACCAGCTCCCTTGCCATGGATGCCCTCGCCAGCGCTGCCATTGAGCAGGTGTGCAATCGGGCGGAGGAGCACTTTCGGGAGCGCCTGCCGGACGTGTATTTCACATGGCGCTACAGCCCCGGCTACGGCGACCTGCCCCTGTCCCTCCAGCCTCAGATGCTCCAGCTGCTGGATGCGCAGAAGCATCTGGGGCTGACCGTCACGCCGGAGCACATTCTCATTCCCAGAAAATCGGTGACCGCTCTCATCGGGCTGTCGGCGCATCCGCTGAAAAAGGGCGCACGCGGCTGCGCCACCTGCCGGATGCGGGAAACCTGTGCGTTCCGCAAGGGCGGCGCACACTGCTGAATTTCACAGGCTGTGCAAAGCCGTCAGGCAGGCTGCCTGTAAATAAAGGAGTCTTATTCATGGCATACGAAGTCGTACCCTATACAGAAGCAGATCTGGACGGCATGATCGCCATCTGGAACGAAGTGGTGGAGGAAGGTATGGCGTTCCCCCAGATGGAAACACTGGATCATAAGACCGGCGTGGAATTTTTCGGAAAGCAGGACTTTGTGGGTGTGGCAAAGGTGGACGGCGAGGTTGCCGGACTGTATATCCTCCACCCCAACAACGTGGGCAGATGCGGCCACCACGCCAACGCCAGCTATGCCGTTTCCTCCCGCATGCGTGGAAAGAAGATCGGCGAGAGTCTGGTGCAGGACTGCCTGCACAGGGCAAAGGAGCTTGGCTACCGGCTGCTGATCTTCAATGCTGTGGTCAAGGGCAACGACCGTGCCATCCGCCTGTATGAGAAGCTGGGCTTCCGGAGAGTTGGCGCCATCCCCGGCGGATTCCTGCTGAAAACCGGCGAATATCAGGATATCTTTGTGTATTATCATACGCTCTGACAAAGGAGGGCTTTCTGTGAACAGTGAAAATGAACTGGATACAACCTGCGGCGTTTCTGATGAGGAGCTGACCCGTCGGTTTCGGGAGGCAGTTCGGATTGAAAACGAAATCAAAAAAATCAAAGGACTGCCGATTGCCGGGTATGACCATGACAGAAGACAGGCATACATCGAATATCCAAATGGGAGACGTGAGTATGCGGAAAGCCTGCACGCACTTGAAAAACCAATTGCACAACCTGCGCACGCCTAGAAGCTGAATAGCCTTAAAAAACGAAAACAGCAGTATTTTTACAGGGAAAACGAATTCTGGAAAAAAGAAGAGATCTCACACTTAACCGGAATCCCATTCCCCGCATAATTTCATTTTTGGAAAGGACATCCCCTTATGCTTTCTTCCCTATTTCCCCATCGTAACTTCATTCGTCTGGACGGCGGTATGGGCTCCATGCTGCAAAAGGGCGGTATGCCCGTGGGCGCACTGCCGGAGGTGTACAACATCACCGAGCCGGAGCGCATCATCGGCGTGCAGAAACAGTTCGTCGCCGTTGGGTCGGACGTGATCTATGCCAACACCTTCGGCGCAAACCGCCACAAAATGGCGAAGTCCGGCTATTCCGTACAGGAGCTGATCGCCGCCGGCATTGCCTGCGCCCGAAAGGCGTGCGAGGGCACACAGACTAAGGTGGCGCTGGACATCGGCCCCATCGGACAGCTGCTGGAACCGCTGGGCACGCTGACGTTCGAGGAGGCATACGACATCTTTCGGGAGGAGATCCTCGCCGGACAGGATGCTGACCTCATCGTCATCGAAACCATGACCGACCTGTACGAAACCAAGGCGGCGCTGCTGGCGGCAAAGGAGAACTCCGGCAAGCCGGTGATCTGCACCATGACCTTCGAGCCGAACCTCCGGACGTTTACGGGCTGTACCGTAGCATCCGCCGCCATGACGCTGGAGGGACTGGGGGCAGATGCCGTTGGCGTGAACTGTTCCCTCGGACCGGATGAGCTGTATCCCATTGTGGAGGAGATGGCGAAGTGGACGACGCTGCCGCTGGTGGTAAAGCCCAACGCCGGACTGCCCGATCCGGTCACCGGCGAATATCTGGTGGATCCGGCGGAATTTGCCAATGCCGTGGTGAAATTTGCGCAGCTGGGCGTGACGGTCTACGGCGGATGCTGCGGCACTACGCCGGCGCACATCAGGGCAGCCTATGACCTGCTGGAACAGACGGAGATCGCAAAGCGGGAGAACATTCAGATTCCTGCGGCGGTCTGCTCCGCTTCGGAGGTGGTGCGGATCGACCAGCCCCGCATCATCGGCGAGCGCATCAACCCCACAGGCAAAAAGCGCTTCAAGGCGGCGCTTCAGGCGAACGACATGGACTACATCCTCGATCAGGCAGTGCAGCAGGTGGATGCCGGCGCAGATCTGCTGGACGTGAACGTGGGTATGCCGGGCATTGACGAGAAGGGTATGATGATCCGCACCGTCAAGGCGCTCCAGTCCATCGGCGGAACCCCGCTTCAGCTGGATTCCACCATTCCGGCAGTCATGGAGGCAGCACTGCGGGTGTACAACGGCAAGCCCATTGTCAACTCCGTCAACGGCGAGGAGGCATCTCTTCAGAACATCCTGCCGCTGGTCAAGAAATACGGTGCGGCAGTGGTGGGACTGACGCTGGACGAAAACGGCATCCCCAAAAAGGCAGCCGACCGCTTCGCCATTGCCAAGCGGATTCTGGAACGTGCCATGGCGCTGGGCATCCCACGGCAGGACGTGTACATCGACTGCCTGACGCTGACTGCCTCGGCGGAGCAGGACGGCGCAAAGGAGACGCTGGAGGCTGTTCATCGGGTCAAGACAGAGCTGGGGCTCAAGACGGTGCTGGGCGTGTCCAACATCTCCTTTGGTCTGCCGAACCGTGAGGCAGTGACACGGACGTTCCTCACCATGGCGCTGGAAAACGGGCTGGATCTGCCCATCATCAACCCCAACATTGCCTCTATGGCGGAGGCAGTGCGGGCGTTCCGGCTGCTGCGCGGCTTCGATGAGAACTGCGCTGCCTTTGTGGAGGTATACGCCAACATGCCCGCACCTGCCGCTTCCGCTGCCCCCACGCCGTCGGCAAAGGCATCGCCGGCAGAGAAAAAGCCGGAGACGCTGGATCTGCCCTATGCCATGTCCCACGGACTCAAGAGCGAGGGCGCCAAGATCACGGCGCAGCTGCTGGAGACCACAGACCCCATGGTGGTGGTGAACGAGATGCTGATTCCGGCGCTGGACAGTGCCGGCAAGCTCTTCGAGCAGGGAAAGATCTTCCTGCCCCAGCTGATTCAGACGGCAGGCGTGGCGCAGGCGGCGTTTGAGGTCATCAAGACCACGCTTATTCAGCGGGACGCTGCGCCGGTGAGCCGCGGGGAAGTGGTGCTCGCCACCGTCAAGGGCGACATCCACGACATCGGCAAGAACATCGTCCGTGTGCTGCTGGAAAACTACGGCTATACCGTGCTGGATCTGGGCAAGGATGTGCCGTGCCAGCTGGTGGCGGATACGGCAAAGGAACATAACGTGAAGCTGGTGGGACTCTCCGCCCTGATGACCACCACGCTGGGCGCAATGGAGGAGACCATCCAGCTGGTCAAGGCGGCGTGTCCCGACTGCAAGGTCGTTGTGGGCGGTGCTGTGCTGACAGCGGATTACGCCGAGAAGATCGGCGCCGACTTCTACGCCAAGGATGCCATGGAAACCGTGGCAGTGGCAAAGCAGATCGTGGGATAATCCGGGGGCGATGACAGCGGTTATCAGTCAATGGGACGAATTGGCTGCCTGCTCTTTGTAGGAATACGGCGTGCCGTGTCCGACGGAACGGGATGACAGAAATTTGCCTCCCCTGAAAGGGGTGACTCCCCACGGGGTGAACCGCTGACAGGTGGTGGAGCGGTTTTTGTGAAACCGTTTTCGCATGTTTTTTGTAGGGACACGGCGTGCCGTGTCCGATGGAATGGGATGACAGAAATTTGCCTCCCCTGAAAGGGGAGGTGGGCGGCGAAGCCGCTCGGAGGGGTCAATTCCGTTACAAAATCAAGACAAAGAAAAATTGCAGTGTTAAAACCCCAAAAGACACCGACATCCAAAAAACACTGGGAGGTAATTATGGAAACAGATTCGAAGCAGGATACCGTACCGCAGGAGGACTTACAGGAAAAGTACACCGAGGAACTGGAAGAGGAGCGGAAGATCAAAAAGTGGGATCTTGTCAACAAACAGTGGGCAGCGACGGCGATCTTCAGCGGCGTGGTGCTGCTGCTGGTGGCGTTCCTGTTCATCCGCCACGAGATCTTCACCGGATTTCTCTCCTATGTTTTGGGCGTGCTCCGTCCCATCACCATCGGGCTGGTCATCGCCTTTGTGCTGTACCGCCCCACCTGTCAAATTGAGAAACTGCTGCAAAAGGCGCAGAAAAAGTTTCCGCAGTTTCCGGCAGGTGTGATTGCCGTGTTCTGCGCTTACTTTCTCATGCTGCTGCTGCTGAGCGGTGTGATCTGGATCATTGTGCCGCAGTTTGCGGACAGCATCCGGGACTTCTCCGACAACATTCTCATTTACTATAGCAATGTGATGAAGTTCCTCAACAGCAACCGTGGGGAACAGATCTTCCGGTTCCTGCAGGAAAACGGCTTCGACCCCGCCTCGCTGCGCACCAAGCTGACCAGCCTCACCAGCTACATTCCCGATGCGCTGGGCACGCTGGGCACATTGGCAAGCGGTCTGATCGGCGGTTTCATTGACTTTTTCATCGGTCTGATCTTCTCTGTCTATGTCCTTGCCGGCAAGAATAAGCTCCGCAGGCAGGGCAAGCGCATCCTCCGGCATTTCCTGCCGAAAAAGCACTACCAGCGCCTGTCCCACTACGGCCGCCTGACATTCAACACCTTCTCCAACTTTGTCAGCGGACAGCTGTCGGATGCCTTCATTCTGGGCGTGCTGATCTTCTGCGTCATGACCATCGGCGGACTGGAATACCCCATGATGATCGCTGTTATCATCGGCATCACCAACATGATTCCCTACGTCGGCCCCTGGATGGGAACAATTCCCTGCGCCCTCATTCTGCTGATGGTGAACCCCATTCATGCGGTGGCGTTTGTCATCATCGTCATCATTGCACAGCAGGTGGACAGCAACCTGATCTACCCCCGTGTGGTGGGAACGTCTGTGGGACTGCCTGCCATCTGGGTGCTGTTCGCCATCACCGTGGGCGGCGGTCTGTTCGGCGTCGTCGGCATGATTTTCGGTGTGCCGGTAATGTCCATCATCTACACCGTCATTCGGGAAAAGACCATGGGCGACACACCGGAACCGCCCGGCAAGCCCGCCGAAAAAAAGCGCCAGCGGTTTTCCGGCTCGCTCCAGAAGCTGCGGGAGAAAATGCAGCGTGAAAAGAAATCCTAAGAACTTGTAAGGAAAGAAAAAACCCATGTCCCAATCGAAAAACTACCAGAAGACCATGTACGCCTGCTTCATCGGCTATATTGTGCAGGCGGTGGTCAATAATTTTGTACCGCTGCTGTTCGTGGTATTTCAGGACAGCTATCACATTCCGCTCTCGCAGATCACGGCGCTGATCACCATCAACTTCCTGATCCAGCTGGGCGTTGATCTGCTCTCCGCCGGCGTGGTGGATAAACTGGGCTACCGCACCTGCGTGCTCCTCGCCCACGGCTGCGCAGCTGCGGGGCTGGTGCTGCTGGCGTTTCTGCCTGACCTGCTGCCCAATCCCTTTGCGGGAATCCTCATCGCTGTGGGTATCTATGCCGTGGGCGGGGGACTCATCGAGGTGCTCATCAGTCCCATTCTGGAGGCGTGCCCCACGAAGAACAAGGAGAAAGCCATGAGTCTGCTGCACTCCTTCTACTGCTGGGGACACGTGGGCGTGGTGCTGATCTCCACTGTGTTTTTCCGGCTCGCCGGCGTTGGAAACTGGCGCATCCTGACGGTGCTCTGGGCGCTGATTCCCGTGGGAAATCTGGTGCTGTTTGCCGGTGCGCCCATCTACTCCCTTCACGAGGAGGGCGAAACGGGGCTGACGCTGCGGGAGCTGTTTACGAAGAAGATCTTCTGGATCCTGATGCTCATGATGCTGTGCGCCGGCGCCAGCGAGCAGGCGGTGAGCCAGTGGGCATCGATCTTCGCCGAAAAGGGTCTGGGTGTGAGCAAGACCGTGGGCGATCTGGCAGGACCGATGGCGTTTGCCGCACTCATGGGCACCTCCCGCCTGATCTACGGCAAATACGGCGACCGGCTGAACCTGAACCGCTTCATGACGCTGAGCTGTTTCCTGTGTATCGCCGCCTATGGCTGTATCTCCCTGATTCCCAACGCTGCTGTGGGACTGGCGGGGTGCGCAGTGTGCGGATTCTCCGTGGGAATCCTCTGGCCGGGCACGTTCAGTAAAGCATCCGCTGCTGTCAAAGGCGGCGGAACTGCTATGTTTGCCCTGCTGGCGCTCGCTGGTGATCTGGGATGCTCCGGCGGCCCGACGCTGGCGGGAGCGGTTTCCAGCCAGTGCGGCGATAACCTCCGCATGGGCATTCTGGCGGCGGCGGTCTTTCCGGTGCTGCTGCTGGCGGGAATGCTGCTGCTCTCCCGGCAGAAACCTGTAAAATCGTGAACCTAAGGAACGGTGCTGCCGTTCCTTTTTTTGCGGGCAGTGATGTCTGGTGCGGCAGGGGATACATTGTAGGGACACGGCGTGCCGTGTCCGCAAAAACCGGGATTGCTTTTGGATGTGACATGTTGAAAAGCAACGCTTATCCATGTATCGCAGTGATATTGACCGTGGAAAAGAATCGGACACGGCACGCCGTGTCCCTACAGAAATGAACTTTCCACCGAATTTGACCGCTCCGCCCTGTCAGAGCATTCCTCATTCCGGATTTCGGTTTTTGTGGAAAACCCATTGCAAAGCCGCAGATTTCATGCTATAATAATACATATATTCCGGACAAATTCCCGTGCAGCTGTGCACCCGAACCGTCCGATCACTTTTGAAAGGAAGCTTTTTCTCATGGATGTCACCACATTTCCGCTTTCATTTTCCTGCCATCTGATTTTTAGTCTGATCGCAGGCTGTTTTTTCCTGCTGCAATATCTGCGGCTGCGCCGGCCGTACCAGCTGGTGCTGACTATCGCCATTCCCGCCTCGCTGCTCATCTATCTGGGCAGACTCATGGAGCATCTGGGACAGACCGGCGCCGCCGATTTCTTTAACGGAAAGCCCTGGTTTCACACCATCGGTGCGCTGGAAGCTGTTCTGCTGCTGGGGGCGCTGGCGCTCTCCATCCTCGCCAAGGTTCGCCGGAAAAAGGACGGACAGGACGATGCGGACGGCCAGCCGAAAGAGGATGCCGCATGAAACTCGTTGTCACAGACGGCACCACCCTCTCCGGCGGCGGCGTTTCGCTGGAGCGCTTCTCCCGGTACGCACAGGTGACGGTCTACGACCTGACCTCGCCGGAACAGCTGGCGGAGCGCATCGCCGATGCGGATGCGGTGCTGTGCAATAAGACCCCCATTCCCGCTGCGGTCTTCGACCAGTGCCCGAAGCTGCGCTATATCGGCGAGTGCGCTACGGGCTACAACAACATCGACATTGCCGCAGCGAAGGCGCACGGCGTGACCGTCTGCAACGTGGCGGGCTATTCCACCGATGCTGTGGCGCAGCACACCTTTGCCCTGATCCTCCACGATTACAGCCGTGTGGCACAGTATGACGCTGCTGTCCGGCAGGGGGCGTGGAAACAGGCAAAGACCTTCTGCATCATGCCCTATCCCATGCAGGAACTCGCCGGAAAAAAGCTGGCAGTGGTGGGATACGGCAGCATCGGCAGAAAAGTCGCTGCCATTGGCGCAGCGTTCGGCATGGAGGTGCTGGTCGCCACACGCACCCAACCCCAAAACTGTCCCTATCCGCTGGTATCGCTGGACGAGGCGTTCCGGCAGGCGGATGTCCTCACCCTGCACACGCCCCTGACAGAACAGACTGCCGGCATGGTCAGCGCCGCACGGCTGCGCACCATGAAGCCGACGGCGCTGCTGGTGAATACGGCACGGGGCGGACTGATCGTGGAAGCCGACCTGGCGCAGGCGCTAAAGGACGGCACCATTGCCGGCGCAGCGCTGGACGTGCTGACGGAAGAGCCCATGGGGGACACACCGCTGGCAGATCTGCCCAATTGCACCATAACCCCGCATACCGCATGGACACCGCTGGAAACCAGACAGCGCCTGCTGGCGCTTGCCGAGGAAAACCTCCGGTGTTATCTGGCGGGAACCCCGCAGAATGTGATTACTGCCCCGTAAGGAGAATATGATACGATGATTGATGTTGCCAAGAAAAAACGAATCGTGCTGAAGCTGGGCACCTCCACGCTGACGCACAAGACCGGAAAACTGAACATCCGCCGGATGACCAATCTGGTACGGATTCTGTCCGACCTCCACAACGCCGGCAAGGAGCTGCTGCTGGTTTCCTCCGGCGCTGTGGGAATGGGCGTGGGCAAGCTGAACCTGCCGGAGCGCCCCAAGGACACGCCCTCCAAACAGGCTGCTGCTGCCGTGGGACAGTGCGAACTGATGCACATTTACGACGACATGTTTTCCAAATATAATGTTACCGTGGCACAGATTTTGCTGACCCGTGCCACCCTGACCAACGAGCGTCTGCCCCACGTACAGAACACCATTGGCAGACTGCTGGAAATGGGCGTGATCCCCATTGTCAACGAGAATGACACGGTGGCGATCGATGAGCTGGAACTGGAAATCGGCGAAAACGACTCCCTTTCCGCTACGGTTGCTGCCGCAGTGGGAGCAGATCTGCTGATTATCCTGTCCGACATCAACGGACTATACTCTGCTGATCCCCGCACCGATGCCAATGCACAGGTCATTCGGGAAGTCCGGAAAATCGATGCCCGCATTGAACAAATGGCAGGCGGTGCCGGTTCGGCACTGGGCAGCGGCGGAATGGCGACCAAGATCAATGCCGCAAAAATTGCCACCGAAGCCGGCGTGGATATGGTCATCATGAACGGCAGAGATCCGGAACAGCTGTACGCACTGTTTGACGGCGAACCGGTGGGAACGCATTTTATGGCGGAATGAGAAGCTTTTGTAGGAACACGGTAAGCCTTTATATCGCCGCAGGCAGCACAAAAGTTTTTTGCTCCAGCAATTTTTTCAAAAATGCTGGCGAGGTTCAGGGCGAGGAGCCCTGATCGCTGTCCGCAGACAGCGAAACGCCCCGTGCCACGCTTCCGGCACGCGGAGAAAAGGGTGAGAAAATCGACAGATTTTCGAGGGGAAGCGAACAAGACCGCTTCCCCTGTTTCCCCTTTGAAAAAGCAAGGGCTGAGAAATGTTCCGGTGGAACATTTCTCACGAGGTGCTTAAAATAGAACTTGGTGCAGTATCAACATGGACAGCATTTTTAGAAAAATTGCTGCACTAAAAAAAATCTTCTTATTGAAATTGATACTACTTTTATCATTAGAAAGGAGCACACCCATGAACGCCTTACTGACCTACCGCCGTCTAACAGAAGCAGACATCCCCACATTTGTGGCAATGCGAATCGCACAGCTGAAAGAAGAAGGGGCACAGTCCGATCTGGACTTGGCGCCGGCACTGACGGCATACTACCAGAAGCATCTGGCAGACGGCACGTTCGTGTCCTGGCTGGCGGTGGACGGAGAACGCATTATCGGGACAAGCGGCATGTCCTTTGTGGAAAAACCGCCGTACTACAGCAATCCCACCGGAAAAATCGGATTGCTGTCCAGTATGTACACGAATCCCACCTATCGCAGACAAGGCATTGCTCGAAAACTGCTGGATCATGTGGTGGAAGAAGCCAGAACCTATGGTTGCGGAGCCGTGTGGATCACGGCATCCGAAATGGGTGTGCTGTTGTATACGGCATATGGCTTCGAGAAAAACGGGCGGTTTTTGCAATACCCGCTGTCATGAAAGAAATCATTAGAGAACGCTTCCGTGTAAAACATCCCGCTGGGATGTTTTACAGAGTTGCCAATATAAAAAGGGCAGCCAGGGAAAGCGGTCGTGTTCGCTTTCCCTCGAAAATCTGTCGATTTTCTCACCCTTTTCTCCGTGCGCCGAAAGCACGGCGCAAAGGTTTCGCTGTCTGCGGACAACGACCAGGGCTTCTCGCCCTGGTCCTCGGCAGCATTTTTTAGAAAAATTGCTGCACCAAAAAAATCTTCTTTGAATCGTCAATCCCACTTTTTATCATTCGGAAAGGAGCACACCCATGAATTACGCTGAAACCCTTGGTGTCAAGGCAAAAGCTGTGGAATCCGCCATTGCCACTGCCGCACCGCAGGTCAAAAACAACGCCCTCGCTGCCATTGCCGATGCCCTGCTGGCAAGACAGGAGGAAATCCTCGCCGCCAACGCCAAAGACTTGGAGGCTGCCGTACAGAACCACATGACAGAATCGCTGCAGGACCGTCTGCGGCTGACTCCTGCCCGCATTTCCGGCATGGCAAACGCTGCCCGCCAGCTGATCGCCGCCGAAGATCCCATTGGTTCTGTAGACAGCGGCTCTGTCCGCCCCAACGGCTTGCAGATCCTCAAAACCCGTGTGCCGCTGGGTGTCATCGGCATTATCTTTGAATCCCGCCCCAACGTCACCGTAGACGCTGCCACCCTCTGCCTGAAAGCCGGAAACGTGGTCATTCTCCGTGGCGGCAAGGAGGCGATCCACTCCAATACCGCACTGGCGCAGATCATGCGGGACGCTGTGGAAACTGCCGGACTGCCTAAGGACATCATTCAGCTGGTGGAGGACACTTCCCGTGAAACTGCTGCCGATATGATGAACCTCACCGGCTATCTGGATGTGCTGATTCCCCGCGGCGGTGCCGGACTGATTCAGGCGGTGCTGCGCCAGTCCACCGTGCCGGTCATTGAAACCGGTGCCGGAAACTGCCACGTCTACGTAGACCGTTGCCTGCACGGCGAAGCGGATTATGAAATGGCTGTCCGCATCATCGACAACGCCAAGACCCAGCGCCCCTCGGTCTGCAATGCCATTGAGGGACTTGTGGTGCACAAGGACGTTGCAGCGGAGATTCTGCCCCGTGTGCAGGAGGCGTTCCGTGCCCATGATGTGACGATTTACGGCGATGAACAGACACGGAAGATTCTGGGCGATGCCGTTCAGCCGGTGACGGAAGAACTGTATGACACAGAATTCAACGACTACAAAATTACCGTAAAAGTGGCGGACAGTCTGGACGATGCCATGGCGCACATCGCCAAGTACAGCACCAGGCACTCCGAGTGCATCATCACCCGTGATCTGGACGCAGCGCAGAAATTCCAGCGCACCGTGGATGCCGCTGTTGTCTACGTCAACGCCTCCACACGGTTCACCGACGGCGGGGAATTCGGCTATGGCGCAGAGATCGGCATCTCCACCCAGAAGCTCCACGCAAGAGGCCCCATGGGACTGCACGAGCTGACCACGGTGAAGTATCTGGTCAGCGGTAACGGACAGATTCGGGAGTAAGGGATGCTGTCAGTCTTTTGTTGTATTGCCTGTGCGGTGCTGGTGATTTTAGATGTCACCGGAAAGCTGCATCCGGAGCGCACCCGCTCGCAGGTGCTGCTGCACCTGTTTTCTCTGGTGGGAGTGCTGGTTCCGCTGGTGGCGACGCTTCTGGTTCCATGGTTCGTTGACGATCTGGAAACGCTGCGGATGCTGCGGTATCTGTACACGCTGCCCTATGCGCTGTCGTTCGTGTCCAATCTGGCAAGCTTGCTCTGTGCTGCCACGTGGGCGTATACCATGGTGCGCATATGCAGCTGTGTCCCCATTGCCAAGACCGGCAGCGACCGGAAACAGGCGGCGAAGCAGCAGCTGACCATGCTGTGGCTCTCCCTGCCGTTTTTCCTGCTGATGCTGATCTCAGGTGTCATTCTGCTGGTCAGTACGCTCAGTGTCTGGTGGATGGCGGCGCTGATGGCGGTGCTGCTCTGCATCGTCTTTCTGCCGGCGATCGTTGCCGCCGCTGTGCTCCTGGGCGGACTCACCTTGATGATGGCGCTGCCCCTGCTGGTGCAGTTCATTGCCCTGCTGATTCCCTATGTCATGGGCGTTGTCTACGGCAACCGTTACCTCATCGCCTGTGCGCCCTGTCTGGGCTGGAAAAAGCCGTTTCGCATCGTCTTGCAGGTGCTGATGTTCCTGCCGTGGATTCGCTGGATCGTGACGCTGATCGTCATGTCGAAGATGCAGAACGTGAAATGAGGATCACCAAAAACGCCCCGGCAATTCGTTTGCCGAGGCGTTTCTTTTTGTCATATGGATTTGCTGCGGTTATCCCACAGCGCCGTCTGTGCCGATCTGGTTCAGTGCCTCCTGATACTCCTCCAGTGACATGGTGTCCTGCGCATCTGTTACATGGGGGCTTTCTTTCTGGTAGGCGTAGCTGGAGAGGGGCTTTTGCACAATGCGGAAGCAGCCCTCGCCGGCGGAGAAATCGTAGTAGCCGTAGGCGATCTGGGATTCTCCCGTCAGCTGTCCCTGATAGCACACCGTTTCTGCCAGCGTGTTGCCCTCGGTGAGGGTGTACTGGGTGATGTTCTGGGTGTCCATATAGCAGCCGCTGGTAAAGAACCCGTTCTCCGAGTCGGAGCCGTACAGCAGCGTGTGCGAGCCGCTGGCGTCGCCCTCCACCTGTACGGGATTCTTGTCTGCGTCTGTCGTCCAGACGCAGAAGGTGTACTCCGCCTCGTTGTAGCCCGTCCGGACGATCAGCTCCGGCGAACCGTCCTTGTCCATGTCGTACAGGGCGTAAGTGGGTTCCGGCAGGGAATCGTCCTGTGCGCTGTCGGACTGGTACTGTTCCAGATAGTACTGGATGACGTTCCGGTAGGGGTCGCTGTCCGCAGCGGAGAACTCCAGCGCCGGCGCATCGGTGAACTGCTGGGCAGTTGCCGGCTGTGTGGCGCTGGCAGGACCGGCGGTGTGGTCGATTTTGCCGCATCCGCTGAGAAGCAGGGCGCAGACCAGTGCGCCGGAAAAGGCATATCGTTTCATGAAAAAGACCTCCTGTTCACAAGAAGCGCACCCCAAATCATAGCGGGGCTCATTCCACCGGTTTCCGCACCACGCTTCCCGCCGGAAACGCCGTTTCACAGGCAATGGAGCATTGCATCATGGCATGGTTGGCGGTTTCGATGATTTCGCCGGCATCGTTTTGCAGTGCCTGCGCCGCCACCGTCACCGGCGGCTGTCCGGGAGCGACGATCTCCAGCGTATCTCCGGCAAAAAAACGGTTGCGCTGGGTGAGGTACAGTCTGCCGTCCTTCCAGCTGTCCACGACGGCGACCACGTCGCAGTTCCGGACATAGCTGCTGTTCTGGTAGCGCTGGGCGGCGTTCTCTCTGCCGTAGAAGAAGCCGGTGCAGTACTCCCGGTGGCTGACCTGTACCACCTCGTCCAGCGCCCACTGGGGTGCCGGCTCACCAGCCTTAGCGGCATCCAGCGCCGCACGGTACGTATTCGTGACAATTGCCACATAATAGGCGGACTTGTTCCGCCCCTCGATTTTCAGGCTGTCCACGCCTGCCGCCAGCAGTTCCTGCAAATGGCCGATCATGCACAGGTCTTTGGCGTTGAAGATGTACGTGCCCTCGTCCGTCTCCTCCACGGGGAAATACTGCCCCGGGCGGGTGGACTCCATGAGATGGTAGTTCCAGCGGCAGGGCTGGGCGCATGCGCCACGGTTGGCATCCCGTCCGGTGAGATAGGCGGACAGCAGACACCGTCCCGAAAAGGACATGCACATGGCGCCGTGGACAAAGACCTCCAGCTCCATATCCGCCGGAATTTTCGCCCGAATCCCGGCGATCTCCTCCAGCGACAGCTCCCGTGCCAGCACCGCACGGGTCACGCCCATGTCATACAGAGCCCGGCAGGTGCCGTAGTTGACAATGCCCGTCTGGGTGGACATGTGAATCTCCATGTCCGGCGCAAGCTTCCGTGCCATTGCCAGAAGTCCCAGATCCGCCAGAATCAGCGCATCTGCGCCCGCCTCCTGTGCCTCCCGCAGAAACTGCGGGAACGTGGGGATCTCCTCGTTGCGGGGGAGGGTGTTGCAGGTGAGATAGACCGGCTTTCCGTACTGGTGCGCCAGCGCCACTGCCTCGTGCAGCTGCGCCTCGCTGTGGAAATTGCTGGCGGCTGCACGCATGCTGAAGCTCTCCCGCCCCAGATACACCGCATCTGCGCCGTAATCCAGCGCCGCACGGAGCCGTTCCAGATCGCCGGCAGGTGCCAGCAGCTCCGGCTTATTCTTGTGTATCATCGCTGCCCTCCGTTTCGCCGACGTCCTCGCTGCCGTCAGAAGCACTGTCTCCGTCCTCTCCGGCGGCCTTGCGCTGTGCCTCCACTTCCTTCTGGTTTGCCTCGTGCTGTTCCAGCGTGGAGGCAAAGTACGTCTCCTTGGTGTCCACATTGGAGTAGAAGTAATAGTAGCTGGTGTCCGCCGGATAGAGCGCTGCGTAGATCGCCTCGCTGCCCGGATTGTCGATGGCGCCGGCAGGCAGTCCCGTGCACACATAGGTGTCATAGGAGTCGAACAGCGTCTGATTATAGTCCTCGCTGTGAGGCTTGATGACCTCCTCCACGTACTTGGTGGTGGGGTCGGACTGGAGCAGCTGGTATTCTGCGGAGTGGTTCAGCCGGTTCCAGAAGACCGACGAGATGTTCGCCATCTGGTCAACGGAGCCTGCCTCTGCCTGAATCATGGAGGCGAGGGTGATAACGTCGTCCAGCGAGATGTTCAGCGCTGCCATGCGATCGTAATACTCCTGCGGAATCTTGCTGTTGAAGTTTTCCAGAATCTTCTGGCACACCAGCTCCACGTCCATCTCCTGATAGAACGTGTAGGTGTCCGGGAAGAGATAGCCCTCCATCTTATAGAACTTCTCGTCCTGGAAGCTGGGCATATGGGATTCATACGCCAGCCCGAAAGAGGGATCGTTGTTGAAGTAGTTCAGGAAAGCGTCGGCATCGCAGACGTTGTTCTCCTCCAGCAGGTCTGCCGCATCGCACAGGCGAATGCCCTCCGGGAAGGTAATGGATACCGACAGGGAGCTGTCCATGGGGTCGCTGACCAGTTCACTGAGGATGGTTTCATACGCCATGTCCGGACGAAGCTCGTGGTCGCCGGGCTTGATGTCCTTGTCCTTGTTGCTCATGCCGGCAATAAAGACAAAGAAGCTGGGCTTGGAAATGATGTCCTCTTTCTGGAGCGTCTCCGCAATGTCGTTCATGGAAGCACCCTGGGGGATGGTGACGATCTTGGTGGTGCTGTCGCTGTTGATGCCCAGCAGATCTCTGCCGTAGACGATGAGCAGGGTGGAGAGCAGGACAGACACGGCGATGATGACAATAGTCATGACCAGCGCACTGATGACACGGTGGGGCTTGCGTTTCCGGCTGGTGCGGACGGCAGCGCTGCTGCTGCGGGTGCCGGGCTGGCTCTCGCCCTCCAGATCCTCGTACAGCGGGTCAGCGGGTTCCGCCGGCTCCGGCGCTGCGGTGTGCCGTGTGCCGGTGAACTCCTGCGAAGCGGCAGGGCTGCGGAAGCTCCGGCTGGGCTGTGCCGCCGTCCGGGGGGCAGCCGGCTTCGGTTTTGCCGGTGCCGGTGCAGGCTCTGCTGCCGGTGAGGCAGGGCGTGTCTGGGGTGCTGCGGCACGGGAAGCCGGCGCCGGATTGGGTGCCGGCTGTGGGGTGCGTGGTGCGGCGGGCTGCGGTTCCGGCGCTGCCGGACGCTGTGCCGTTTCCCGCAGGATCTGGTTCAACAGCGCATCACGGTTCATATCATTCTGATCCATTCCATACCTCCAGCGGATATTCAGTGGCGAGCCCGTCCAGACGCAGGTCTGTGGGTTCGGCGGGGACTTGGAGCACCACAAAGGGCGAAAGGGCGAAGCCGATCTTGCGCACAAACGGATACGCCGCCAGGAAGCGGTCGTAATAGCCTGCGCCGTAGCCCAGTCTGCCGCCCTCGTGGTCGAAGGCGAGTCCGGGCACCAAACACAGCGGGAACAGTCCCGGCCCCGGAATGACCTCCGGCATCGCCGGCGAGGGTTCCGGTACGCCGTAAGTGCCGGACTTCAGCTGTTCCTCCATGGGACGCTCCGGCGAGAGCAGATGAAACGCCATGCGGCGCTCCGGCAGGCAGCGGGGGACGGCAACGGTCTTGCCGTCTTTCAGCGCCTGCTGCAAAATGGGCAGGGTGTCCGGCTCCTGCGGCAGCGACACGAAGCAGAACAGCTGCCCGCAGCGCCGATATTCGGCACTTTCCAGAAAGCGTTTGCAGGCACGGCTTTCCAGAAGTTTCTTTTCCATGGGAAACATGGCCTGCCGCTTTTGGCGCATTTCCGCACGGAGCTGCTGCTTTGCAGCGGCGATCTCAGTCACAGAGGATCGAGGCACGGATCTGTGCCTGTGTTTCTGCGCCGGCGAGAGCGCCGACCAGTGCCAGACCAAAGTCCACGGCAACGCCTGCACCTCGTGCCGTGATGATCTTGCCGTCTGTGACAACGCCGGTGCTGCCGATCTGTGCGCCGGTGAGTTCCTTTTCAAAGCCGGTGTAGCAGACCGCTGTCTTTCCCTTGAGCAGTCCCTTGTGTCCCAGAATGGACGGTGCGGCACAGATGGCGCCGATCCAGCGGTCGTTGGCGGTGCAGTAGTCGATGGCTGCCTGTACCGCCGGAGATGCCTCCTCGTTCAGCGTGCCCGGCATGCCGCCCGGCAGAACGATCATCTCCATATCTGCGCCGATGTTCAGCTCCTCAGCGGTGATGTCTGCGGTCAACGGAATGCCGTGAGAGCCGGTGACAGTCTTGCCGGTGACGCCGACGGTGGTCACGTCCAGCTTGGCACGGCGGAGCATGTCCACCGGTGCGAGGGCTTCTACTTCCTCAAATCCGTTTGCAAGAAAAACATAGATCATGATAACCTTTCCTTTCGTGTTCAGTGCTTGTTCTGTGTCTTTTTATGGATGGGAAAAAGATGCGAAACAAGCTTTATAGGAGCCGTTCCGGTGTCCGGCATGCCGCTGTCCACTTTTCCAGCAGCAGCGCCGGATGGTAGGACAGCTTGGACTTGCGCAGCCCCGGAATGCCAAGATCCTCTTCTCGGTTCAGGTAGGCGTAATCCTGCGCAAAATGGGCGGCAAACTGCTGCGCCATGGCGGGATATGCGCCGTGATATTGGATGTCTGCCTTTTCGATGTGTACGCCAAAGACGCTGCGGCTGATGGGTTCGCCGATGGAGAACGCCGCCAGCTTTCCGGCGATGCGCAGCACACCGCCCTTCAGCCCCAGCGCCGCAAAGTTGGTGAAAAAGGTGTGGATGGCGAACTGCTCCGCCACGCTGGAGGCATCGGTGTAGCCGTCCCGCTGGTTGTAGCTGTTGGCGGCGAAGGCGATGCACTCGTCAAAATCGGCGGGCGTCATCTCCGAGAACACAGCGCCATACTTGGCGAACTGTGCGATGTGATTGCGCTTTTTGTGGTATTTCTTTCCGGACAGGGCGATAAATTCCCGTGTGTCATAGAGGTAGTCGGCGCTGTCCCGCTGGTTTTCCAGGGTGAAGCAGCCGGGGAAGCACGCCTCCAGACGGGGGAGCGTCTGCGCCGTCAGACCGCCGATGACCAGCGGCTGATGCAGCGCCGCCGCAACCTCTGCCATTGCCCGCACCGCCCTGGCGAGATCGCCGGAGCCGGCGGGGAAGGTGAAGTGCGGTGCGCCGTCCTCGGTGTCAAAGGCGCAGATCAGATAGAAATCGTCCAGCCGGGCAATGCGGGAGTCCGCCGCACGCCGCCACGCCAGATTGTTGGCGAAGCTGTATTCGCAGCCCATGAACTGGGACTGTTCCAGTGCGTGCTGCACCCACGGACGGTCGGCAAGGGTGAGTTCGTGAAAACTCAGCATCCCAGCACCTCCCGAATCGTCTGCCGCAGGCTGTCCCGAATTTGCGGGATGGGATAGAGCCGGCTGCCGTCCGAACAGGGGATGCAGTGCCAGCCCAGCTTCTCGCCGGCATACGCCGCCGCCTTGGTGCACTGCACCAGATAGGCGAGGTCTGCCTCGTGGATGTCCTTTTTCGAGGCATCCCCGTGGTAGCGCTTGGCGAGAAGCTGCTGGGAAAGCTCCAGCGGCAGCGACAGAAACAGCACCAGATCCGGTCGGGGCAGTCCCAGCTTGTCATATTCGTAGTCCTCCAGCCATGCCAGATAGCTGTCCCACTGTTCCGGCGGCAGCTTGCTCATCTGGTGGATGGCGTTGGATGTGGTATAGCGGCTGGCGAGCACCCATTCGCCGTTGCGGTAGTTCTGCTCCCAATCCAGTTTGTAATTGGCGTAGCGGTCTGTGGCGTAGAAGCTGGAGGCGGCATAGGCGTTCACGCCGCCGGGGGTGCTGGAGAAGTCGCCCTGAAGATACATCCTGACCAGCGCTGCCGAGGGCTTGTCGTACATGGGAAAGCTGATGGCTTTCACGGGCTTTCCCTCGCTCCGCAGCAGCTGCTGCAATTCCTGAAACTGGGTGGACTTTCCGCAGCCGTCCAGTCCGTCCAGCACGATGAGTTTCCCCTTATCCATGGCGTATCACCTCAAATTTTTCCCGGACTTCTCTGGCTTTTCCGCAGCTCATCTTGCCCTCGGTACATCCGCCGCAGCAGCAGGACGGACCTGCGCTGGTGAAGAGGGCGGGGGCAGTCTGGCAGCAGAGCCGGAGCATCTCCGTGGCAACAGCACGGATCTCCCACTGCGCCCGGTTGCAGCAGCGGAGCCGGAAGAAGTTCCGCAGACTGCGGACATTCATGGTCAGGATCATTTTGGTTTCACAGGCGTTGGGGAGCACATAGCGTGCATCCTCGATGGCCTTTTTCTCCGCCTTGGTGCGGGCGGTCTTTTCCGGCAGTCCCTGCGCCAGAAATTCCGGCACGTACTTTGCGGCGAGGGCATCTGCCAGCCGGTTGTAGCTGTCGATGGCCTGCTGCATGACGTTCTGGTAGTCCGCCAGAAGCGCCGGATCGGCGGCAATGGCGGGGGGCGTGATATAGACAAATGGATCCTGCCGCACATAGCGCTGGCTCTGGACGGAATAGGAGGCGATCCGGTGACGGGTCACCTGCGCCAGAAACGAGCGGGACACGCCCTCGATGCCGAAGGTAAAGGTCACGTGTTCCACCGGACTCTCATGGCCGAAGCCGTCCAGCATTTCTACAAATTGTTCGGCACGCTCCTGCGAGATGGATTCCCGCAGGGCTTCCACATCGGTGTCTGAATAGCAGAGCCTTGCGGCAGCTGCGACAGTCTGTTCCGGTGTGGGGGTATGCGCCAGCAAAACCACTTTCGGTGTCATCGCTGTTGTTCCTTCTTTCTCGGAAACCGCAGGCTGCGGCGTTCCGCTGTTTTCAATTATTATACCATTATTTCAGGATAAAGTCAACTTTTTGCCCCACAGCCGGCATACAAAAAAGCGCCCCGACTTGCATCGGAACGCTCTCGTTTTCCATATGATTGGTGCGCTTAGTCGCTGACATACGGCAGCAGTGCAATGTGTCTTGCACGCTTGATGGCAGTGGTCAGCTCACGCTGGTGGAATGCACAGGTGCCGGTAACTCTGCGGGGCAGAATCTTGGCACGCTCGGTCATGCATTTCTTCAGCTTTGCAACATCCTTATAATCGATGCGCTCTACACGATCGACACAGAACATGCAAACCTTTTTCCGCGGTCTTTTTCCGCCGCGCTGAGATCTTTCTCTCTCCATGATATGATAATCCTCCTATCTGCAATGCGGTATTTTTTTCAGCTTACTTCAATGGAGGAATTGCTTAGAACGGAACTTCGCCGTCGCTCAGGATTTCTTCAAAATCGCCGAGGTCGCCAAGCTGCAATGCGCCGGAAGACGGGGCACTCGCTGCTGCCGGCGCAGGTGCCGGAGCTGCGGGCTGTGCGGGTGCAGATGCAGGCGCCGCCTGTGCATAAGCGGGCTGCTGGTATGCGCCCTGATAGCCGCTGTTTTCCTGTGCTGCACGCTTGGACTCGCCAAACGATACGTTGTCTGCCTGAACTTCCATGCTGTAATGCTTTACGCCGTTCTGATCGGTATAGTCGCTATTTCTGAGGCTTCCCTCTACGATAACCATGCTTCCTTTATGAAAATAGCGGCTCACAAATTCCGCCTGCTGTCTCCAGCAGACCACGTTAATGAAATCCGCCTCACGTTCGCCCGTCTGCTTATTTGCAAACCGGCGATCCACTGCCACACGGATGCGGCAGACCGAAGCACCGCTGGTTGTCTGGCGGAAATCCGGATCCGCACAGAGCCGTCCCATCAAAATAACCTTGTTCAGCATGTCTGGTTCCTTTCTGAATTCCCTCTCAAGTTGAAATGTTCGTGCTTACTTTACAGTGACCAAAGAACGCAGAACGCCGTCTGTGATGTTCAGAACACGCTCGATCTCTGCCGGAACGTCCGGAGTCGAAGTGAAAGTGAATACTGTGTAGTATCCGTCCGGTTCGTCGTTGATCGGATAAGCCAGCTTGCGCTTGCCCCACTCGTTTACTTCATCCAGTGTGGCATCCGATGCAATCTTCTCACGGAACTTCTCAACCAGCTCCTTGGCAGCCTCTTCCCCGTCCTTCAGACTGAAAACCGTCATCAGCTCGTAGGATTCCTGTTTTTTTGCCATACTCAATACACCTCCTTTTGGATTTCGCCTGCACCAAAAGTACAAGCAAGGATAACATATCTATTATATCAAAACCGCCCGAAAAAGTCAAGCCCTTTTGCAAAAGTTTTTTTGCGCCGGCTTTTCTCCCCGGAATCGCACCGAAACAGCAGAATCTTGCTGTAACATCTTACAAAAAGCATTTCAGAATCAAGAAAAAACTGTTGCATTCATACAATTTGTGTGCTATAATAAAAATATTCGATTTCGAAATTTTGACAAGGCGAAAGGAGTGGCTATGCAGAAAAAGCAATTGTTTCGCCGGCACGCTGCTGTGCTCACAGCGGCAGCCCTCACCGTGGGATCCCTTCCCGTGGTGGCGGCATCGTCGGCGGAGTACAACACATGGACGGGGTACGTGCTGCGGAATGCGGCAGGGCAGTACCTCAGCGTGTCCGGCGGCACGGAGGGCGAGGGCGCACAGGTCGGGTTCTACGACGCAGACGGCGTGGCACCTTATAACACGTGGTATTTCACGGAGACAGAGCTGGGCATCACCATCAAATCCGCCCTCTCTCAGGGGGAATACTACCTGACGGAAAACGCCGGGGAGAACCGGCTGGAGCTTTCCACAGCTGCCGGGCAGTTTGAACTGGATGAGGACGGTTATCTGCGGGGATTCCGCAGCGGTGTGGAGTCGCCGGTCTATGCGCAGGTGACACCGGAGCCGGTGACCAATCTCCGCATGGGCGACTGGAACCATGACGGCGTGGCGGACGGCGCAGATCTGGCGAAGCTTCGTCAGGCGGTACAAAACGGCACGGCAGATTTTGCGCAGCAGACCGTGGGCGACACCAACGGAGACGGTGTGCTGAACGGAGCAGATGTCCAGCTGCTCCAGCAGTATCTGCTGGGGAAGGCGGTCACCATGGCAGCGGTACGGCTGCCGGAGAACACGCTGGTTCCGCCGGCTGTGACCACGACCACCACCGGGGAAACGACCACAACAACGACTGCCACGGAAACCGCTGCTGCGACCACCACCACGGAAGCGCCCCGCCAGGATCTGACCATGGCGGACTTCCCCAGCGATTACACGTATGCAGCGGACTGGATCTGGAACAACCGCATTGTTGCGGAGAAATCCACCGAGCGCCGGAACACCATCTTTGACCAGATCGTCGCCGGCGAGGGCACCATCAACTATGTGGTGCGGTGGCAGTCCTACCGCACCCTGACACCGGAACAGCGCCAGCAGTTCGAGAAGCTGGTGAGCGACTGCATCAACGGCTGGAACGACTGGCTCAAGGGCTGGGACGGCTGGAAGTACGACCACATCGATGTGAAAATTGTGGGCTGGGCAGTGCTGGACAAATCCGTCCTGCAGGATCTCCAGCCGGATGAGGTGGTCTATGACAGTCTCATCTCCGACTACGACAGCACCTACGACACCTCCAACGGCGTGGACACCATTCCGGATAAGCTGCCCAGTGCGCCGTCTGCGCTCTCCCGCTTCGACCACTTTGCCGACAGCAGCTACAGCTATCCCGGCGGACTGGACAAACGCTTTGACATGTACCTCTGGGGCACACAGGGCTTTCCCAACATCGGCGGATGCGGCGGCGACTGGGGACAGCGCTTGTCGGATACGGCGTACCTCAACATGCTGGACGGCTCCGGCATTCATGTGCTGGAACACGAGATCGGCCACGGCTTCGGCATGACAGACTTTTACGGCGGCGAGGGCGAATCCAACGGCTTCCCGCCCGGAGGCTTCCCCGGCGGCGAGAACTCTCTGATGATGGCGGGGTCTGCAATGAAGATCACGGATTTTGATGGCTGGATGCTGCGCTATATGTGGAGTAAGATCAAGGACGACGCAGGACGGTTTTAAGCGACGGGGTATGGTATCGCATGCGCAGGAAACAGAACGCATCCGAACCGTTTGACCGCATCAGGCTGCTCCAGCTGAGCGCAGCTGGCGGGGTGTTCTTAGAGGGCACGTGCCCTCTAAGTCGCTGTCCGCAGACAGCGAAACTCCCTGCGCCCTTGCTTTTGGGCGCACGGAGAAGGTGGGTGAGAAAAGCGACAGCTTTTCGAGGGCGGAGCGAACAAGACCGCTCCGCCCTTGTGTGCCGCTTGCTGTGCTGCGATTTTGGAAACATTCCGGTGGAATGTTTGCAACGGATATCCCTTGATACAAACTACCAGACACGATACAACCTGTCTTTATTTTATGTTATGGAAAATTGGCGGACACGGCACAACCTGTCCCTACAATGGGAGAAAAACACCTCGCCAACTGCGCTCAGTTGGATCAGCCTGACAGATTCAACGATTCCGTTTCTTTTCGTTTCCGCACGATACTTTTCGCAATTTGCCCTTATTTCCCCTTGCAATTTATGCATTTCACATAATTTCAATGGCGAAATCTGCTTTTCTGTTTGTACATTCCTACAAACTACTACCTAACCTATTGACAAACTAGGTATTTTGGCGTATAATGGGAATCAATCCGATAGGAACTTATCAAATTTCCCGTTTGCAGCAGGCGGGCGGGAATGTCCATACCTGTTTTTTACACGCAGAAAGGAAGGCTTCTCATGGCAAAGATTTTTCAGAAGATCACAGATCTCATTGGCGGGACACCGCTGCTCGAACTGACTCACATTGAACAGGAAGAAAAGCTGGAGGCGACCATTCTTGGAAAGTTGGAATTTTCCAATCCGGCCGGCAGCGTCAAGGATCGTATTGCAAAGGCAATGCTGGACGAAGCTGAGGCAAAGGGACTCATCACCCCGGGAAAAAGCGTGCTGATCGAACCGACCTCGGGCAACACCGGCATTGGTCTGGCTGCGGTTGCAGCTGCGAGAGGCTACCGCCTCATCATTGCCATGCCGGAAACCATGTCCATCGAACGCCGGAATCTCATGAAGGCATTTGGTGCGGAGCTGGTGCTGACCGAAGGCGCAAAGGGCATGAAAGGAGCCATCGAAAAGGCTGACGAGCTGGCAAAGGAGATTCCGGACAGCTTTATTCCGTCTCAGTTCACCAATCCGTCCAATCCCAAGGCACACTACCAGACTACCGGTCCGGAGATCTGGAACGACACCGACGGCAACGTGGATATCTTTGTGGCTGGCGTTGGCACCGGCGGAACGGTTTCCGGCACAGGCGCATACCTGAAAGAAAAGAACCCCAACGTGAAAGTGGTAGCAGTGGAGCCGAAAAGCTCTCCGGTCCTGTCAGAGGGTCATGCTGGTGCACATAAGATTCAGGGCATCGGTGCAGGCTTCGTGCCGGAAACACTGGATACCAAGGTCTATGATGAAGTCATCGCCGTGGAGAACGAGGACGCATTCCTGACCGGACGCAGAATCGCTCGCAGCGAGGGCGCTCTGGTGGGCATCTCCTCCGGCGCAGCTGTCTGGGCAGCCATCCAGCTGGCAAAGCGTCCGGAAAACAAGGGCAAGACCATTGTGGCGCTGCTGCCGGATACCGGTGAGCGCTACCTGTCCACCCCGATGTTCGCTGACTAATCATTCGAATCCTTGTTTCACGTGAAACATTATTTCAGAGCTTGTGTTCATAGGAAATATATGCGGATTTTCGAGCAAATTTTTTTGCAGACAAGGCAAAAATTTGCAGGCATACTTTCGTATGGCAAGAATTTTTAACGCAGTATGCAACAAAATTTGCCGAAAAGACGTAGATAGACGCCTATGAACACGAGCTCTTAAACCGAGAGAAGGGAAAATACATGCAGTCGATTCTTTGCTTTGGCGATTCCAATACGTGGGGTCTGAACCCACGGGACAACAGCCGTTTTGACGACCAGACACGCTGGACGGGGCTTCTGGACGATCTGCTCCGCCCGTTTGGAAAGCGGGTCATCGAAGAGGGACTCTGCGGGAGAACCACCCAGTTCCACGACTGGTACCGGAAAAACCGCTGCGGTCTGGACGCTTTTCCGCTGCTGCTGGAGAGCCACAGTCCGCTGGCGGGCGTGGTCATCATGCTGGGCACAAACGACTGCAAGACGTGCTTCCACGCCTCTGCGGAGCAGATCGCCGAGGGCGTGCGCCAGCTGGTACGGCAGGCAAAGCATGCCGGCGTGCCGGAAATTCTGGTGGTGTCCCCTATCGTGCTGGGACATGGCGTGGCGCAGTTTGATGGCGAGTTCAACGAAGACTCCGTCGCACTCTCCCACCGTCTGAAAGCGGCCTATGCCAGCGTGGCTGCGGAGGAGGACTGCCGGTTTCTGGCGGCATCGGACGTGGCGTTTCCCTCGCTGGAGGATCGGGAGCACATGAACGAGGACGGCCACCGTGCCCTGTCGGAAGCCGTATTCCGGCAGCTTCTCGCCTGTACGCAGCGGGTGGCGGTGTAACGGCTGACTGAGGGGTTCGAACCCCCAAACATGTTTCACGTGAAACATTCTATCTGAAAAAACACACGGGCGGATGCCCTCCCAGAACTTCTGGAGAGGCACCCACCCGTTTTGTTTTATTTGACGTTCTGGTAAAAGGGAATGGCGTCATCCGCCTCCGTGGTGGATTCCGCATTGGCAGCGTCCGGCTCGGCGTAGTAGTAGCTGTAGCTGCCCTTGTCCGCCGGCTTCTTGGCGCTGTCGCTGCTGTGCTTCTGCATGAGAAGCAGCAGCACTCCCAGCATTGCAATTGCAATGCAGATCAAAATGCCTGCCAGTTTCTTTTTGGTCATGGTAAAGTTCTCCTTTCTCTTATAAAATCCCCGCTGCGGAAGCCACTTGCAGCAGCTTCTCGATCATGACATTGTTGTAGACGCTGTCCTTCGGAGCGCTGCACACGATCATACAGCAGCTCGCCAGTACCTGTGTCCGGTCCTCGCTGAGGATGGTCATCATCATGGTGCGGTTCTCGCGGCCGTTTTCGTCGTCCAGCTCTGCCGTTCCGGATTTGCACAGGATCCTGCCGGAGCCGGACAGCGCTGTGTATTTGCCGTTGGTGTAGGCGTCGAAGCAGTCTGCCAGACCGCCCGCCAGAATGTCATCCTCCGGCGTGATGTCCATGCGGTACGCTTCTTTCGGCTGAGGGTCGGCTGTGTAGATCTTCTCTCCGTCCGGTTGAATGACGCTGGCAATATAGAACGGAACGTAGAACTCTCCGGAGAATGCGTAGTTGTAGAGCTGGCAGAGCCGGATGCTGGACAAATACGCATCCTGTCCGAAGTACAGATAGGGCTGGCGCTCGTCTGCGGTTTCGATGCCGTCCAATGAATTGATCTCCGTGGTCAGGGACTTGTCCAGCCCGAACAGCGAACGGAGCTTGTCGTAGCAGTCCGGCAGCTGGAGGGCGTGGCGGACGAAATAGGTGTTGGAGCTGAATTGCAGTGCGTCGGACAGGCTTACCAGCCGGCTGTACTGTCCGTTCCCCAGATCGCTGCCGTAATCTCCGGCTATGTTGTAATCCCAGTTTTGAATGGTCTTGCCGCTGTTCAGGGTGATGGCGGACAGATCCTCGAAGCTGTCGTTGTACAGGGAGTAGTCCTCGGGCAGGTCGCCGTCATACTCCAGCAGTGTTCTTGCGGTGATGGCTTTGAAAACGCTGCCCTTTGCCATGGCGCTGGCGTTGTAGTTCACGAAGCTGTCCGTTTGCTCGGTGATGCCCAGGTAGACATCTGCCGGCGAGCTGAGGACGTTGTTTCCGGCATCTACCAGCACCGCACCGTCCCGCAGGACGACGCAGATGCCTGCCTGTACGTCGCCGCCGTACTCCGCAAGCGCCTCGTTTGCCGCTGCCATGGCGCTGCTGTGCAGCGTGGTGACAATGCTGTCCCCGGTCCGGGCGAGCCGGTTCGCTTTGGCAACACTGGACAGCAGGATGTTCCCCATTCCCTGCACCAACCCGCCGCCGGTGTCAGAGCCAAGCACCTGATAACCTTCCGCACCGCCATAGACGGTGTAGCCACTCTCCTCGTTGACGTACTTCTGGGCGATGTCTGTGCCGTCGTTCAGGGTGTACACACTGCCCCAGTCGTAGGCGGTATTGGGCAGGATGTCGTTCCCCAGCACGGCTTCCAGCGCCGAACCGTTCTGCTCCTCCGCCTGAATGACCGGGCGGAGGCTTTTGGTGTGGCTGGACAGCGAGATCACAGCGGCAGTAAGGATAACGGCTGTCCCGATCGCCACAATGCGGAGGTTTCTCTTGGCATATCTCATGTATCTTATCTCCTTCCAAATTTGAAATGGGTGCCGAGACTCTCCATGCAGTCCCCGTCATAGGTCAGGAAGCCCAGCAGAATGCCGGAGGCCCCCAGATACGAAAGACTGATACTGCTGGTGAAAAATGGCTGTACTCCAAGGATGGGCAGAATGCCGGTGATTGCCAGCAGGTTATAGAGCATGGTCACGCCCACGAAACAGAGCGCCATGCTGCGGAAGTAGTTGTGCAGCTCCGAGGAGGCGTTCATCAGCTCCCTGCTGCTAAAGATGACAAACAGCAGCGTCACCAGCAGCATCAAAAAGAGGAATCCCCAGCCAAGATAATGGGTGTCGGACACGAGAATCATGTCTGTCTGCCATTCCGGGATGTGGCTCGCCCGGTAGCTGCCGAACAGCCCTGCCTTTGTCAGCGACTTCAGACCGCTCTCAATTTGATAGGTCATGCCGGCACGGATGGAAAATTTGCCCGCCAGGTCTGCCAGAAAGCTGATGCCGCTCTTCTCAAAGAGCGAATTCGCCAGCCACAGAATGCCGATACCGCCTGCCGGAACTGCCGCCAGGAGCAGGGCAATCCACTTCTTATGGCGATTCCTGCGGGGGTAAAAAAGGGTGTACCACACAAAGAAAGCAGCATACAGCAGTGCTGGAATGCCGGTCTCGTGTTTGACCACCAGTGTCAGGCAGATCAGTGCGCACAGGGAGACGCTGACGATTTTCCGTGCACCGTCCTCCTGAAAGCCCATGGCCATGGTGAGAGTCGCCAGAATTGCCATAGGCAGACCGATGAGGATGCCGAAGACGGATGCGGTGTTGCCACGGGAGAGGAACATTGCCATCAGACAGGACACGATGTCTGCCGCCCAGAGCAGCAGCAGCGGAAGTTGCTTTCCTTCCTCCTGCCAGCGCTCCAGAAGGGAGATCCCCACCCATGTGATCGCTGCCAGAAGCAGCATTCCGCAGGATCTGATGCCCATCCAAAGCCCCAGATTGCTCACCTCGCTGCCGATGTTGTACGTGGAGATCAGAACGGTAGCATTGCTGCCCAGAAGCAGCACACTCATAAAGACGGCACTATGAAGTGCCATGGTGGTTCGTTTTTTCGCTGCGAATACCACAGTCAGAACGACTGCCAGTGTATTCAGCAGAAAGCCAAGCATCGCAGAGGGAACGTGAGACAGGGTCGATGTCACAAATGTGTGAAGCGACAGCAGCACCGTCACGCCAATGGCGGAGAGCCCGTAGAGAAGGGTTCTGTGCTCTGCGACGTTTTGAAATTTGCCGTGAAGCATGTTGGTTGATTCTCCTTTCGTTCTGTTGCGGCAGCCCTGTGTGCGGACTGCCGTTGCTGTTGTGCCGGACCTTTGGTCTGGCTGTGAGCCTGCCGGCTCGTTGTTCTGGTGTGACCTCCTTTCCTCTCTATTGTACTACGCTGCAATGCCACCAAAATCCGGCGGGTTCAAAAAAACGGGCAGCGCCCTCCGTACATGGATGACACCGCCCGTCTGTGGGAATCTGTGGCAGGTGGATTACTTGCCGTATTTTTCCTTGTGCTTTTGCTCCAGGGCATTGTACCAGGCTCTTCCCTCCGCACCGGAATTGCGGATGTAGAGCTTGAGTGTGTGGGTGTTGTTCCAGACGCTGATTCTCAGCTTGGCGATCATGGACTGGCACTGTCCGACGGACTTGATCAGCGCACTTTCACCGCTGCTGCTGCGCTGGAGCGCTGCCACTGCCTGCTGGCACTCCTTCTCGGCGGCGTGGAGCCGTGCGCCGGCCTCCACACTGCGGTAATAGAGGCTCTTCAAGTACCGGTAGTTACGGCTTTTGGCGTTTGCAGCGTTGCCGTTCATGTACAGGATGTAAGCCTGTGCGTAGGTGTTCTTCAGCTTGTTAAAGAACGCCTGATTGATGCGGATGACCGCCTTTGCCCGGCTGGAGGCGTGCTCCACCGCAGAACGGGTGAGCTCGATCTGCTGCACTTCCTGCGTGGGGACGGTGTATTTGGTGTCGCTCTGTTCCACCAGGTTTTCCCGCTGTCTGTAGTCGTATTCCCGGCTTGTGGGATTGTATGCGGTTACCGACTGCAGATCCGTGTCCGTTTTGGTCTTTTTCTTGCAAAACGCCAGAACCAGCAGCGTGATGACCAGCAGACCGATGACAATGAGAACGATTGTTTTCATAAAAATTTTCCTTTCTTTTTGGCGGGAGATCCGCTTGTGCGGATTTCCGGTTTAGTCCATTGCCTGGATGATTTCCGTGACCAGCTCCACAGCGGAAGCGGTCTTGTCCTGTACGAAGCGTACGTATTCGTGGGGCGTGGGAATCGCATCAGCGTGGATTCCCTCCTTTTCGTAGTAGCACCAGCCGTATCCGGCAAAGATAACAGCGGCGATGAAACAAAGCAGTCTTTTCATATGGTCTGCACCTCCTTTCGTGAGTCCCTTTGTTTCTGAATTTAGTATACCATAGTCCGAAGCCGGAAAATGCGAGGAGTTCAAAAAAACGGGCAGCGCCCTCTGTGCATAGAGGACACCGCTCGTCTGAGGGTATGGAAAATTATTCGCCGTGCATCTCTTCGCTCTCCTCTTCCATGGATCTCAGCGCCTCGTACCAGGCTCTTCCCTCCGCACCGGAATCCCGAATATAGCGTTCGAGGTTATCAGCGTTTTCCAGAATACGCATTTCCAGCTTGGCGATCATGAGCCGGCACAGTACAATGGATTCGATCAGCGTCTTTCCGCCGCTGCTGTTTCGGAGCGCATCTTCTGTTTCCTCGCAGGCCTTCATAGCAGTGCGAAGCCGATTGGCAGCCTCCGTACTCCGGAAGTACAGTTTCTTGAGATACTCGCATTCACGGTGCTTGACCTTCTTGTCGATGCCGTTCATGTACAGGATATATGCCTGCGTATAGGTATCTTTCAGCTTGTCGAAGAATGCCGGATCCAGACTGATGACGGCTTTTTCCTGGCTGGTGGCGTGTTCCATAGCATAACTGGTGAATTCGATCCGCTGGATTTTCTCGATAGGAACCGTGTAGTTTTTGTCGTCCTGATCCGACAGACTTTCCTGCTGTCTGTAGTAGTAGTAGTCACAGGCGAATTCAGTCATCTGCATTCCCGGTATGTCAATTATAAGATCGCTGTCGATTTGTTCTGCTTTCAGTTCCTCGAACAATGCCCTGCCCTCCTCCGTACCGGAATCCAGAATGTAGTGTGCGAGGTTGTCACTGCTTTTCAAAACGCTTATTTCCAGCTTGAGGAACATGCACGAGCACAGGGAAAGGGATTTAGCTAACATCTCTTCACCGCTGGTACTGTTCTGGAGCGCATTCTTTGCCTCCATGCATGCAGTCACGACAGTGTAAAGCCGTTCGGCAGCCTCCACACTTCGGGTGAGCAGGCTCTCGAGATACTCACAGTTACGGCGTTTGACTTTTTTGTCGCTGCCGTTCATGTACAGGATATACGCCTGCGTATAGATGTCTTTCAGCTTGTCGAAGAATGCCGGATCAAGGTTGATAGCAGCTTTTTCCTGACTGGAGGCGTGTTCCACAGCATGACGGGCAAATTCGATCCGCTTGATTTTCTCTATGGGAACCGCATAGTTATTGTCTGTTTCTTCCACCAGATTTTCCTGCTGGCTGTAATCATACTTCAGACTTGCGGGAGTGTACCCGGTGTCCTTTTGCAGATTTGTGATGTTTTTCATAAAAAAGTTCCTCTCTTTTGGCGGGAAAATCCGCTTGGGGCGGATTTCCGGTTAGTCCATTGTTTCTGAGATTATTATACCACGGCGAGGCGCTGGAAAATACCGAGAGGTTCAAAAAAACGGGCAGCGCCCTCTGTGCATAGAGGACACCGCTCGTCTGAGGGTATGGAAAATTATTCGCCGTGC
>ENA-UEPJ01001211-UEPJ01001211.1-human-gut-metagenome-genome-assembly--contig:-NODE-1211-length-32315-cov-15.159563_pt1 | contig 32315 bp, 33 predicted proteins | sample MGYA00242890_ERZ507896 | MGnify/ENA primary metagenome ERZ507896 (study PRJEB26167, sample SAMN06115508) | human gut metagenome | host: Homo sapiens | place: China:Qinghai | collected 2015-08-20... | reverse complement strand
TTTTTGCCATCGGTCCGCGATTGCTCGGCAGATCATAGGAATATCGGCAGTTACTGCAGCTTTTTGCAGTTTCCTTCAATCAATTTCCTCCCTGATATTCTTCTTGGCAGTTTTGGCATCAAACGAGAATAAAAGCTCATAGCCATGCTCCGTTTTGTAGAAAAAAGCAGGCTTGATACCGTCGTCGATTTCCACAACATCGTAGTGCTGGACTGCTGCGCCCAAAATCTCATCATCCGATTTTTCGTTGCAGCACTCGAAAAACTCATACGGTGCCAGATCGGTATGTCCTTCATAGCGCACCGCATAGCGGAATGCAGATGGAGAAGTATCCTCGCCCAGATACGCGCACATACTGCGGTGCATCCTCCATTCACGCTGATTCTTGAGGCCATAGATCCGCAGCTCACAGGGAGCCTTGAGCCTGGGACACCAGCTTGGCACATAGGTTTTGGGATCACTGCGTTTGAATTTCCTCGCGCGCTTTCCCGCAACACAGAAACACTCCCCCAAGTGCATGGTGACGCCTTTTTTCTTGATCGGCAAGCTTTCCATGTATTGGAGATTATGCGGGCAATCAGAGCAGGTCGGTTTTCGCAGCATCATCAGCCGCACCTCCTTTTTCTTCGATATTCTCTGCGTACAGCGGACTTTCGATGATCTCATAGCGGGTAAACCATCCAGCGGCATAGCCGTCCCGGTAAGCCTCCCAGAAATCCTCGCCGTACTCCTCACAGTATTCTTCTGTCGGAAACGGGATCGTCCGATTTTCCTTTTCCTCCGTCACAAGGCGCGCAAGCTCCTTGCGGGCCTCCTCCTTCACAGTGAAGGCTGCCATACCTTCCGGAGCAGGAAAATTGCCCTGATCCGCATCCGCCCAGGAGTGGACGATGGTATAAACTCTCTTCGCATTTCCGCAGATCATGGCATGGATCGACTGGTTTTCCGGCATGCTCAGCAAGTCATGAACAGAGGTGCGTTCCTACTTACGGAACATATCTACTAACTTTGTGAGACACGCCGCGCGAGGCAAGCACTGACCGATGGAGCGGTGAAAATGGTATAAATGCCGGTATACCGCAGCAAGGAAACCGTCAGTGCTATCCGCCTCAACGGGCCTTTGCTCCATGCACAGCCGCCCGCCGCAGATCCTGCATTTCCCGACCAGACACAACTGATAGGGCTTTATCTCCTTCAGGCTGTTGTAGGTCAGGCTCCATTGGACTTGCTCCATGTTCTCCGCCAAATGCGCGGCCATTCCAAGGGCGTCCCTGCAAGTGACCGGCGGACACGAGCAAAGTCTCTCATGCTCATGCCGGCAATATGTTCTCTCACACATGTATGCTGTCTCCTTCTTTTTCTCTTTGTTGCGTTCCTTTTCGCATAGCCGGATCAGCTTCTGGCACCGATCCATCTCAAAGCCTCCGATGTGGGCAAGCTCTTCAGAGAGCCTCAGCTTCTTTGCCATCCACTTATAGCCCTGCGTTCTGCTCATTCCCCGCTCCTTCCAGAAGCTGTCAAAGACCTGATGGGTCTCCATCCGCTTCATGCGAAGGGCTTCGTTGGCAAGATTGCCCAGCGGCCGCGCGCTGCCCTTATGACAGCCCACACGGGCATTGCAGTTCTGACATTGATAAAATTTCTCGCGTTCCAAGCCCAGTCTTTTTGCCGCCGCGGGGCCATACACCTTTGCTGCGGGAACAAGATGGACTGCGCCGCCGCAATAGCGGCAAATCGTCGGAATCTCTACCAAAGGCATCCCTCCTTACGCTGCTTTCGCAGCAGCCGGCTGCGCGGCTTTTTGAGTTTTCTTCTGTGCTTCCGGCCGCATGCCGTTTTGCAGATAGTAGGCGTCCTGCGTGGCAAGCGTCAGCATTCCGCCCTGCGCGATCCCCAGCGTGACCGTGCCGCTCAAGGCTTTCAGGCAGGTGACAAGCTGCTTTGCGTTGAACCAGTAATCTCCCGCAGGGGTGCCGGTCAATGCAATTACCTCAATGGGCACCGATGCGCTGACGCAATCGCCTGTGCATTGGAATACAAGGCGCTGATCCTGAAAACACAGCTTTACCCGGTTTCCGGTACCAATGCTTAGGACGGACGAGAGCGCTGCTCTCATGTCGTGAATATCCGTCAGCACGGTAAACGCATTCCGGATACTGCCTACCAACTGATCCGTATCGATGTAGCCGCCCTCCATGAGCCGTGCGCTGAAGAGGAAGTTCTCGCGGAAAAAGACGACGCTCTTTCCTGTGGTGCCGACGCGGAATTCATCCTTGTCCTGGCACATATTCGAGAGCTTTCCAAGCGAGGCGGCGGGGATGAGCAGGCTCACATCACCCGTGCTCTGATTGTCACCTCTGGCCGTCACGATACAGTTTCCGTTGCTGCCGGCCGCGCGCAGTCCCGTGCTGGTAAACATGAGATTGACGCACTTGAGAAGCGGCTTGCTGTTATCCTGTGCGGTTGCAAATACGGTGTGCTGCGCCATAGCGGGAATCCCGCTGAGTTTGACGGTATCCTCCGGAAAAGGAATATCCGGCTTTGGAAAAGCGCCTCGCTCCCACACATCCACTTCATAGCAGGCATCTCCGCTTCTGAGCGTCATGCGTCCCTGATTTTCTGCCCGGCAGAGCTGCACGGTATCCTGCGGCAGCCGTGAGAGCATTTCTGCAAGCATCTTCGCACCAAATACCAGCGCCCCATTCTCCTGAACGGTACAGGGGAGCTTTTCCTCCAGCGCCGCCTCCAAGTTGGTCGAGGTGACGGTGAGCTTTCCGGCGGCGGCATCCGCCTCCAGCAAAACGCCCCGGAGCACGTCCAACGGCGAATCCGCCGGTGCGACGGCCGATGCACGCTTGATGGCGCTCAGCATTTCCGCCCGATTGATCGTTACATTCAAATAATCTCCTCCTTTACGCAGCAAAGCCGAAGATCGACAGCTGGTTTTCATCCACCTCTGCCTTCTTCGACTTCCGTTTCTTCTGTTCTTCCGCAGTCCTGGCAAGCAGCCCTTCATAAAGTGCCTGACGCACTTGCGCCTGCGCCGTGCGCACGCCGAAGGAATCCTTGGCTGCGGGTGCTTTTTGTTCTTCTGCCGCAGTCTCTTTCAGCTGCGCAGCTGCGATGTTCTTTTTCCGCTCCGGGTTAATGACCGCCATTTTCCGAAAGGCCGCCGCAATATCCTCCACATTATCCCGGATTCCCAGCGCCAGCTCCTTTGCCATCTGTGAGGTCAGGTCCTTTACATCACTCATGGCCGCAAGGCCCTCTTCAGAAAATGTCCCCTCGATGATGCCCGCTACCGCCAACTTGGATGCCATCAGCTTCATAGCCTTTGCCTGCATGGTATCGGCGTAGTAGAGCATATGTACCTCCACTCTGGGGGCGGTCTGATTGATCCGCCACGACCGGCGGGATGCCTGCCGCAGCGTAAAGAGGTTATAGCCCATGGAGTAGAAGATAATGGTGGTAAAGGCATTGAGGTCAAGGCCGGTTTCCACGCAGCGCGGGTTGGTAACGAGCACCTGCAAACCGTTCTTGACACGCTTGTTGACCCAGTCCTCCCGCTTATCCGTAGCGATCTGCGGCGTTAGGATCTCTGTCCGATAGCCTTCCGAGCAAAGAAGCTTCTGGAGCTTTTTCTGTGAATCCGTGCGCGTCCAACTGGTATAGATGAGCACGCGCTCTCCGTTTGCCGCTTTCTGCCGCACCAGTTCCAATACCCGTTCTTCCTTGGGAAACAATCGGGAAAAATCGCCGCAGTTCTTCGGCGTTACAATGGGCATTCCGTTTATGGGATGCACTACCTCCGGCTGATCGTAGGGCTGGTCCGGATAGACCGTCAGCAAATTGAGATAGGTGGACAGGATTTTCTGCGCCGCCTTTCGGTCTGTGCGCAGGACTTTCTGCAATTCGTGTTCCGCCTCTTTATAGGCCGTGCGTACATCCTCCGGCATCTCCAGCGGTACGGGGATCTCTTCGTAGTCCGGCAGGTTTTTACCCATGTCGGAGAGGGAGAGAAACGCCGTGTATTCCAGCAGGAAGCGGGAAAATACCAGCGGCGATACGCCGGGCAGCTGCTTTGACTTTGTTCTGCGCTTACTGGTACGCCGGTTGGAATTGTACTCCGCATCCTGTATCTCATAGGTATTTTCTATCACGCCGTACTCCGCATCGAAATCGCCGGGGCTTTTGTAGCGTTTGCCATCCTTGAGCATCAGCCCGGGAACAATGCGGTAGAGCAGGTGAAAAATGCCGGAGGAATAGCCGTTGATAAGCGTTGCCGTCATTCCGACAAAACACCTGGACGCGCCGTACAGCTCCGCCATGGCGTCGCCCTGCCCGCTATTGTTGTTGTACTCGTGCAGCTCATCGCAGAGGAAGCCGTCGATGCGCCCGTGCAGCTTTTTCTTGATGTAGGTACTCAGGGGAAACCGCCGGTGCGCTCCGCGGATCGGGTAGAATGCATCCGGATTTTGGGCGATCTCAGTGAGCTGATCGAGAACACGCTCGTTTTTGGTACGACGCAGATGTGCCTGCGCGCCGTAGCGGTATAGAGATAAGCATGATACACGTCGTCTACGATGATGTAGTCACGGCTTTTTGTATCCACCGTGGTGGGAGAGAGAATGTCGAGAATGGTGGTGGAGCCGGCTTCAAGCTCACTGAGATCCGGCTTTTCTTCGCCAAAGAGCATCCGCTTCAAAAAAGGCTGTTTTTTGATTTGATCTTCCGAAGGCTGTTTTTTCTTTCTGGACTTCTCTGGAACTGCTTTTGCAGTTTTTTTCGGTTTTTTCTTTACTTGCATCGTCTTACTCCTCATAAATGCCGTGAACGGCCGTTGTCATATCGAAAACGCCCTCCGGCAGACGCACACGCTGGCTGGTTTTCTTGTTCAAAATCTCATAGAGCAGCTTGAGCACAAAATTATCGGAATACTGAGGCTCCAATACCTCCAGTTCACATAGATCCAGATACCGCCTTGCGGTGTCGGCCTCTTCGTTGAGCCGCTGGATGATGGCCTGCACCGTGTTGCGCTTGGCCCGCATGGAGGGTTCATACTGAAACACAAGGAAAAAGCGATGCCGCATGGCGCCGCCGGCGATGCCATGACCGATCTCCCGAATGTTATCCTCGATCATCTCCCGGCACGCTTCGTTTTCCTCCTGTTCTGCATAGCGCTGCATCTGCTCTACATACGCCTGTGTGTCCGCGGGCAGCGTGCGGGCGATCATCTGCAGTTCATCCGGCGCGATCTGCAAATACGATGCAAAGGACGAGATAATATTCTGCCGGTCAATGGCAGACTTCAGATAGATGTTGACAGGCAGCACTTCCATGATCTTCACAAAGCGGTTATCTTTGGTGATGACTACGCCGCCGATGATATTTTTGATTGGAAGCCACGCCTGCACGCTGTCACGGTATACGCCGCCGCTGCCGCCGGTATGGACGCCTTCGCCAAAAATCAGTTCCTTGAGATTCATTTTCTGACCTCCCCTCGAAATAAGATAATCCGGCGGGATCTCCGCCATTTCCACCAGCTTCCCAGCCACCGTGTCATACTGTCATCACTGATGCCGATCAGCCCAAAGCCGCCCAGCGGCACAATGATCGTCAGCGTCACTATGATTTTCGGAGTCAGATCCAGCGGAAGAAAAGCAATGCAAAGATACAGTGCCGGGAGCGTCAGGAGGACAGCCTCCACCAGATTCCGCAGCTCAAAGAGTCCCATAACGCGGCCTGCATCTGTAAAATTGGTAGGAATGTGATAGACCTCATAGTTCATTCGGATCCACCTCCACGGCATCTAACAGATGTCCTTTGTGCTCATAGCAAATCTGTGCCAGCTTCATCAGCTCCTCTGCACGGGAGAGAATGATATCCAGCATGGCACGGTCCAGCGTTTCCGCATTTCTGGGCGTACAGTTTGCCCTGCCCAGTTCCAGCAGGCTCAAATACTGGTTGCTGAAGCTGCTGTGCTCTTCCAATTCCATCAGCGTAATGCCGCATTTCTGCCGTATATAGCGTAAATAGGTTGTCTCTGTCAATTACTCCACCTCCAGATAGTCGATATAGGGCAGCTTACACCACCCCTGCCAGCCGCGTCCGCTGACTTCGGTTTTTACAACACCTTTTCGCGTTCCCATGGCTTCTATTGCGTAACCACCGCCAATATAAACGCCGGCGTGTCCGCTTTTCCATAACATCAGTCCGGGGATTTCCGGCATGGAGGATACCGTGCCGTAGTCTGTTCCTTGAATGCCGGCATTCTTTGCCGCCTGATACATCTGATCCGCACCGTAATCCGGCATTCCGTTTGCGGCATAACCGATGCGCATGGTGGAAGCATCCAGCCACGCATAGCCTTTGATCAGGCCGATGCAGTCTGCCGTGCGCCGTCCCAGCCAGTTTGCTTCAATAAAATCAGCGTAATTGCCGACTCCGTCCGGGTACTGTTGCTTTTTATAGGCAAAGAGGGACTCTGTGAGAATATTGCCGTAGGTTCCCCACACATAGCCCCAGTTGTTCTCCCACGCCTGCACCGCATAGGCGGCAAGGTCGAGATTATTTTTCGTAGACGGGCTGATAAAACGGGAAATGTCAATGTCATTATCATAGCTTGTACCATGTTGAATATCGCCGGAATAGGAGCCATCCCCGCTGTAATCCGGTTGGTAGGCGCTGAAGTACCCGCCGTACTTCTCAAGCGCGCCGCTCTCCTTCAGCGTTTCAAAGAGGGTGCCTGCCCACTGTCTGGCATCCTCATTGAAGCCCATCTGCTTCATCAACTCTTCCGGATCGATCCGCTTGATCTCTACCTCCAGCGTTGCGGAGGTGCTGCCGCCCAGAAGAGAAAGCGATGGCTGATAGGACAGGGTGGATCGGCAGAAATTCTGAATCAGCTCCGCGCTCATGGCGTCCAGATCCTGCTCATAGGCGGCGGAATTGATTGCAATGATCCAGAGCAGGTCATCCTCTTTCATCGTGTTTTTGACTTCAATATGGTCAATTGCCGTTCCATCCGCCTCATATTCCGCCGCAATACCGGTTACGATGGAGTCGATCTGCGTTCGCTCGAAATCATCCAGACTCATATACGCCCCGCCTATACGCATGGCTTGTTCCGTCATATGGATCACCGAAGCGGTATTAGAGGAATCGTAGCCGAAAAAAATATTGGGCAGCGCTGTAAATACTACCATCGGGATCACGATCATGATGAGCAGAACGGCAAGGAGAAACTTTACCAGGGCCGGAACGGTTTCTTTTACCGCAGCGGCAGCGGCACCGTGAACACCAGACACCGCAGCAGCCTGCGCAATCCGGTAGGCTGCTTTTGCGGCACGGCCAAGATCAGCCGCCGTTTGAAGGGAAGATCGGGAATTGTCTTTCTCATCCATGCTTCTTACCCCGCTGTTTTCTTGGCGGTTTTACATCGCCGTCTGCCTTTACGCTGCCTTTGAGTGCCGCAGTTGTAGATACCGCTTTTTTTCCGGGCTGCGCGCTGCTTTTCGCAGAAGGTGCGGACGGTCTGACTGTCTGCCGCGACTGTGATGCCGATGGGACGCCTGCCGCCGTTCCTGCCGGGTCGGGGTGTCGGTTAGGCGCTGTCCCTTTGAGTGTCGGCGCGGCAGCTGCGGAAGCACTGCGCGATTCCTGCCGGATCGGACTATGCTGCCGTGCATCCGGAGAAACTGCCGTGCGGCTTGGAATACCATTCCTGCCGGGTCGCGGTTCTCCAGACGGCCGCTGCGCAGAAACGGCGCTTTGCATTCCTGCGGTGCCGGGGTGCGGGCTTTCCGCCCGAGGCGGCGATGCCTGACCGGTTGGCTGCTTGGGTGGCCGCTGCGTATAGCGCGCATTGGGTGTATGTTGCTGCACGGTCTGTATTCCGCCGCGAACAGAGGCGGTGGTAAGCATCGCGCCACCAATCCCCGCCGCAGGTCTTGGAGAGTTGTCCTGCAAAGTGTTCACGGTGGTTTGTCCCACCGTGACCCCTGTGTGCTCTGCGGCCTGCGTCACCTGACCAGTTGCTCCACCCTGTACTTTTTGTGCGTTTATCTGACTCATACGGGAAGCGGATGGTGCTGCCGACGTTCCTGCACGGCCAGGCTGCGTTGTCTCTGGCGAATGTACTCTCATGCGCTGCGAGGCTGGGGAGCGCACGCCGCTTTGAAGAGTCTCTGCCGCTCCCGCCACACTGGGGCGTGCCGAAGCGCCAGCTTTTCCTGCCGTACCGGGTCTGCCGGATGCATTCTGCGCACCGACAGGCGGTATCTTTGTTGCAGCCTTGATATGTGTCGGAGAGCGGCGTGTGCCGAGAGGAACAGAACTTTTCCGTTCCTGCGAGGGCCTTGGCGCTGTCGAATTTTTAGGCATACTGTCCTGCGCAGCAGATGGGGCGGACTTTTCCTGCGAGGGTGATTGCGGCGCGCCTGTATGTGCTGAGGCGCTTTGCGCATCAGACGATTTCTGTGATGTGCTTTGATTTGTGCTGCTTTGCTGCGCTGCGCTTTGCCGGACATACTCCGCCGTGTTGCCATGACCTCCGCTGGGCCCGCCCATGCGGGGGCCGCCGGACGGCGCGTTGGGCGCAGCGCCTTTGCCGCCGTTTCCTGCGGACTTGCCCACTGCCTTTGTAATTTGAGAAGCCGCACTGCGAACCACCATATAAGTCAGCGTGCCGGGGAGTCCTCTTCCCAGAGAGTCGCCGGTGATAGCGGGATTTAAGCCGATGCGTGTTACAATGGCGTCTGCTTTCCGTGCGACCTTGACAATCGTAAGGATCAGCACGATCCACGGGAGAACATCTAAACCGCTGGGAACTGTGGCAAGAACAGACAGCAGCATTTTGAAGAAAATCACATTTGTCACCATCAAAAGGCACATACTGCCGAACATCCGGCACCAGCCTGTGAAAATCTCCGAGGTGCTTTTGCTGCCGCCCATAGCAAAGGCCAGCGGCGCTGTGATCGTAAGCATGGCGAGGATGACATACCGCTCCGCAATCTCCAAAAGGAGCTTAAACACCTTGAACATCACGATAATGCCGAAAATAATGACCAGCAGCCATGCTGCACCTATGGCTCCGAATACGCTCTCATCTACAAATGTGACATTAACTGCGTCAGGAATCTGGAGCAGCTCAATGATCTTTGACGTCATACTCAGCCCGATCTCGCAGATCTGCGGACTTGCCAGCAGTAAAAACGCAAAAACGAAGGTGCGGGCAAAGAGCAGCTTTGGATCTTCTCCTTCAAAGCCAAGCCCCACCGCCATACTTTTGAGCGCCTGAAAAACCAGATTGCCGATCAGGAGCGCCCAACCGACTGCCAGAAGGATCTGCATGATCTCGTCCACAACGGGAGCGTGGCTTTTCAGATATGCAAAATCCATACTCATAATGTCCAGCAGCGCCGTAGAGAAATATTGCCAGCATTCCAGAGCGAGCCCATAGGCCCATTCGAGAAAGCCCTGAAAAATAAGCTCAAGCAACGGGGACACCTCCTTTGCGCCGGAGCTTTGCCCTCATTACGGCGTCAGAGTAGCAAGGCCGCTGAAGAGCGGTGCAACATAGGCGATAAAAGCGCCGATGCCGTTGATAATGGCCCATGCGACCCAAATGCGCTTGAGCCAATCCCACGCCTGATCGGTCTTATGCTGATTATTTGAAATCTTTGCGCCGATCACGGCAACGGCGGACATTAAACCTGCCAGCACCGTACTGATGCCGACAATTTTTGTGTAAACATCTACGATAATGCGGTTGGCAACTGTCCACATATCGTCTACGGCAAAGGCTGATGCGGTCATCGCGGCCATAACCCACATCAGGGTCATAATAAGTGTGTAGAATTTGTAGCATTTTCTGATCATAGAAAGCGGCTCCTTTTTACGAGAGAATACTGGAATCGGGAATTTCGATCTTTTTGTCATATGAAAATAAAGCTAAGCTGCATAGTAAAATAGATTTTTTGATATTTGCCGTTACTCATTGTGCGAGCCAAGAAAAGTGTCCTTGCAATCAAGGTATTGTTTCGTTATAATTAAACCGTTATGGGGTGATAGCTTTGATATTTACGAGCGAGGAAATTGCAATGATTGAAGGAGTTCTCGGCTCCTTTTTTTCTGATAATCATACATCAGAAGACCTGAGAAAAGCCTATTCCCGTGTATGGCAGCATCTTGCAGCGGATACATTAGATTCCGAGGATCTTCGGCGCATTTCCTCTGCGGTCGATTTTGCAATGAAAAATCAGTTCTGTGAATCATGCAGCAGAGAAAGCCAGCGTGTTCTGACAACGGTACTCATCAAGTCGATTTCCGCACAATGATTGAAGCATAATTTGTATATAGCAGGCGGCAACCAGCGTAAAGCTGGTTGCCGCCTTTCAGTAGTTAATATCCCGTCTTAGGCAGTTTCGGGGTAGTGCCGATCTTGCGGACAATGGTGATCCAGTTGGCTGTTGCGGTCTGCCAGGTACCCTGATACTTGCCGCCGGCATCGGCGCGGTTGACCATCTGGTAGCCATTGACCGCCATGCCCTTGACCATCACGCTCAGAGTGGGATTCGCCACAGACTGGAAGCCCACCGGCACGGTTCCGAAGTCAAAATAGATGTCGGTTACCACCTCACCTGCCTGCATGGGGATGGCGTTTAGGGCAAAGCTGTAGTTGTTGCTGCTCAGCAGATTGGACGCCAACACCTGATAGCTTGCGCTGTAGTTGGTCTTATAGAGGATGCGGTAGGTAAGCCGCGCACTGTAGGTGCCGGTACTCAGCACCGTTGCGTTGGCAATATCCGTTGGAATGCGGTCATGCCAGAAGAATGACTCCAGCGGCACATTGCTGGTGTTGGCAACGGTGAAGTCATAGCGCATCTGACTGCCAGCCATCACAGCACTATTGCCGCGCTTGGTGATCGTAACGCCCAGAGAGGAAGGTTTATCGTAGGCAGACAGCTTGATGATCTGACTGGGATATTCCAGCGTGACATCAAACATTTCCGAGGACACCTGCCAATACGCAGGCGCTGTGACCTCCCGGAGCTGATAGCGGGTCAGCGGCAGCGGCTTGCTGGCCGCAACGCCCCGGGCATCCGTTGTGATGTAGTCCACCACCTTGCCGCTGCGGGCATTGACGATCTCATAAACAGCGCCCTTGAGCGGGGTGCCTGCGGCGGTGCCGGTGACCTCGTTATACTCAGCGGCGTACTTATAAATCTGGATCTGGCCCGTGACAGCGGTATTTTCCCACTCGATCTCCACGGTCTTGCCCGGAGAGACATAGACGGTCTTATACTGCTTATCCAGCGTGTAGCCGGGTGCGGCTTCCAGTTCTCTCAGATAAAAGCGGCCGCTCAGCCCGCCAGGAATCTCGTCAATGTAGATGTAGCCCTCATCGTCCGAGGTGTACTCGCCGATGGGCTTCTTGTTCGCGTCATAGAGGACAAACTTTACGCCATAGATCCCCTCTCCCGTGGCGCTGTCAATTTTGTGGATGACGATGCCGCTGAGCTTTTTGTTGGTCACCTGAAGCGTCACACGCTTGCCGTCCTTGATCTCAAAATAGTGGGGCGTATCATCCAGCCGGAACGATTTGTTCGATGTGACCTCTTTTGCATAGTAGCTGCCATCCTCCAGAGCCACGAACACACGGCCATTTTTGTCCGTCGTAACGGTATCCACCAAGGCATCGTCCACCTTGCGGATCTCAAAGGTCGTATTGGGGATGCGCTCACTATGGTTATCCTCGTTGACCTTGATAATCTCCACGCCGCCCACAGGATCATTGTAAAAGTGGAGCGTTTGGGTGTCATTAGGATTGATCACCACGGTCTGGGTGCGGGTGTTTTCATCGATAGTGTAGCCAGGGATCGTCTGTACCTCCGTGACCACCACGGTGCCGGAAATACCGGAAATGGTGATTTTTCCTTCTTTATCCGTCCAGTACAGGCCGGTGGAGGACAGCGTGCCGCCCTCGGCATCTACATAGGAACCGTCGGCATAGGCGATTTTGAACTGAACGCCTTCCAGAGGCTCCTTTGTAACGGAGTCCTGCTTTACGATGATGAGATTGCCCTTGGGGGCGTTGCGGAACTCCACCGTGACAACTTCATTGGACTTGACCTTGACTGTCTGAGGCGTATCATCCAACAAATAGCCGTCCTTTGCGCGAGTCTCCTTAATAATGAGTGTTGTACCAGGTGCAACATCCGTAATCGTGAACGCACCTGCACTGTCCGTCACGAACTTGCCATTGGCGTTGCCGATGAGATTGCCGTCGGAATCCGTGACAAGGAACTCCACGTCAGAGATGGGAGCGTTCGTCACAGCGTCCACCTTTTTCACAAGCACGCCGCCCTTGGGCTGGTTACGGAACTCCAGCGTCATGACGGCATTGCGCTTGATTTTGATGCTCTGCGGGGTATCGTCCAGAATGTAGCCGTCTTTTGCCCGCACCTCACGGGCGATGACTGTCATGCCGGGAGTCAGGCCGTCAATGCGGATGGTTCCCGCACTATCGGTCACATACTTTCCGTTGGCGTTGCCGATCACGCTGCCATCCGAATCGGTGATGAAGAACTCCACATCGGAAATGGGAGCGCCGGTCACGGCGTCCTTTTTGACAATGAGGAGGGAACCCATCTTATCATTGCCGAAGGTCACGGTGATCACGTCCTGATCCTTGCCGGAGAGATAGACCGTTTCCGTGGCGTCGGTGATCACATACCCGTCCGGCGCGGAGATCTCCTCGCAGACATAAGTGCCTGCGGCAAGGCCCGTTAAAATGGCGGTTCCGTTTTGCGAGGTTTTGATCTCTCCAACCACGGTACCACCCGTACCGGAGGTGCCGCCAAGGTAGCGGATGCGGAACCATGCGCCCTCCAACGGCTGACCGCTCTCGCTGTCCACCTTGCGGATGATGATGGCGGAAAGAGGCGTATTTTCAAAGGTCAGCACCTTGCTCTCGCCACCGGAGATGAAGCATTCCTGCGTGGCAGGCTCCTTGATGGCGTACCCGGACGCCGGTTCCAATTCCGTTACTTTGTACCAGCCATCCTTGATCTCAGGAAGAATGATTTTTCCGCTTGCGTCAGAAAAGTAAGTGCCGAGGTCATTGAGCTCACCGGTGTCGGTATGGTTGCTGCCATACCAGATCTGGAACTTAGCGCCCTTGACGGGATCACCGGTGACGCTATCTACCTTGCGGATCTCCAGACTGGGCTTGAGGGCGTTGAAGAAGGTGACGGTAGAGGTTTCACCGGGTTTCAGCGCCACTTCCTGCGGGATGGGGCAGAGAATGACATGGTTGGGAACATTGATCTCCGTTACTTTGAATGTGCCAACAGGAACAGAGTCGAGGAAAATCCGCCCATGGTTATCGGTCGTGGCGCTGGTAGAAAAGCTGCCGTCGATCTGCTCGATACGGTAGGTCACGCCCTCGATAGGCTCTCCGGTGGCAATATTTTTCTTCAAAATTTCAAGTCCCGGCTTTTCATAGTCAACGAAGATGACTTCGGAGGTCTTGCCGGGGCGCAGCGCCACGGTCTGCTCCGTATTGCTCACGATGTACGGCTCTGGTACGGATTCCTCACGCACAACATAGACACCGGCAGGAATGGCCGAGAGCAGTGCGGAACCGTCCATCCCGGTCGTGACGGAGGTGGAATAGCTGCCGGTAACAGACTTCACTGAAAATACTGTGCCGGCAATGGGTTTGCCGCTCATGGCGTCGCGCTTGGTGATCTTCATATCGGGCAGTGCGTAATTTTCGGCAGTGACCGTGTACTGCTTGTCGCCGTCGGTGGTATCGACATAGACGCTGATGGGCGTAGAGTCGGCGCAGTAGCCCTCCGGGGCCTCGGTTTCCACGAAGGACCACAGGCCCTTGGTGACATCCTTGACCTCAATGATTCCGCCATTTTGGGTCACATCGCTGCCGACGATCTGACCGTCGCGGTAAATATTAAATTTTGCGCCATCCAGACCTTGGGTAGTACCGGCGGCGACCTTCTTCAGCGTGATATCGCCTGTACCGGCAGGGGGGATATCCGGTTCTCCCGGCTGGGTGGGCGTGGTGACCAGTTTTCTCGGCGCATAATAGTTAAAAAAACTCTGGCGGCCCTTTACGCTGGACTTTGCCCATACTGCCCATTTTGCGGTGTCATCTTCAACAACCGTAGCAATGACGCCCTGTGCGGCGTACTCCTCGATCTGTTTCTGGAAGGCTGCGTCCTCCTTTGCTTTTTCGGCCAACATCCAGTCAATATAGCTAAGATAGGTTTCGTAGGTATCCGCGTTGGCGTAGCCGCCGCCGTCAATATCTCCATCGCCCTCACCCTTGAAGGTCTGGTGATCCCACACATAGGTCTGTGCTGCCATGAAGAGGCTGCCGGGAATATCTCCCTTGTAATCGACGATATAGGTCATCATCCACTTGAAGTTTTCGAGCTGCTGAGCATCCAGTTCTCCCAAGCCACTCTGCGCCAAGGCCGTTTTCAGAACGGTATCCGCATCGGCTCCGGTGGCAGAGGTATAGGTGTAGCTGTTCAGGAAACTGGCGGTTCCCCAGCGATAACCATAACCACGATCCATGCAGTAGAGCATTTTCCCCGCTGCCATGGGCGGCTTATAGCTGTACGGCGTTCCGTCATGGAGCAGGCGAGTTGTCCAGTAATTTGTGTTGCTGGTCGGTTTGATGCCGGTGCCGGTGCTGGACGCTGCCAGTGCCGAGGTAGGCAGCAGACTCAGAACGGTCACCAGTACGAGCAGCATTGATAAAAGTTTTGTTCGCATCTTTTTCAAGGTCTTTTCCTCCTTTTTTGCAAAAGAAAAGCAGGCCGAGCTTCCTCGGTCTGCTTGGTAGTGTTATGAAGTTGTTCATCGTGATCTGACTTCCATTAGGGTATTTCAATGATTCCGCTGATAATATCTACGGCTTCTGCCAGAATATCTGCGGATGCTTTTTCTTCAAACGACGCCCTACGGCTGGTCAAATCCAGCATGCGCGCCTGATCACACATGATGACACCATCCGTTTTTGTTCGTCCATCCAGCCGGATATGGAAAGGGCTGCCACGGTCTGTGTGCGTAATGGGGCATACCATCGTCAGACTGTTGACGCGGTTGAACAGATTGTTGCTGACCACCAGCGCCGGACGACGTCCCCGCTGCTCATGGCCTGCCTGCGGGTCAAAGTCCAAGTATACGATGTCGCCCTGCTCAAATACCATTACCATACTTCACTACCCTCTGCCGTACCCCAATCGACTTCCTCATTTTCCATACGACCGATTTGCTCAATCGGTTTTCCATAGAAAGCCATCAGGCGTTCTTCCAGAGTTTTGTGTCGCGCCGGGGCAGCTTTTTTTATGGTAATACTATCCTCACTTTGAATCAGTTCTACGCGATCGTTTTCCTTCATGCCAATGGCTTCCAGCATGGTCTTTGGCAGACGCAGTCCATTGCTGTTGCCCCACTTTTGAATCGTTGCGTACATTTGAATCACCTCATAGATAGTATATACAAAGTATAAACAAATGTCAACTGATTATGCGAAGTCATCCTTTTGCTGCGGGCGCATCCACCCATGTGATATCGTACCCATTCAGCAGAAAAGCCTGTACACAGTACCAGCATTCAAGGCCGTTTTCATCTATCCCCCTTGCCAATCCAATTCCAATTTCCCCATATCGAGCATTTGTCATGTTTTTCCTATGTCCGCTTGAATTGGACCATAATAAAACGACTCGCTCAGGCAATGTTGTTTTCTGCTGCGTAAGATAGATGAGGGGCATCTGACAGATGTTTTCACCGATGTATGGACAGTCCGTGACTGTCGTATACTTTCTCCCGTCCGGCCTTGTGTGAGAGTAGGCACCGCTGGCCGCCATCTCCTCTGCCCGCACCTGCGCTGCCCGCATGAGCTTGCCGTTGACGGTCAGGGCTGATACACCATTTTCGCGGCGCAGAGCGTTGGTGCGGTCAATGATGTCCTGCTTGGCCGCAGCAGCATCGAAGTGCTCCGCTGTTTCCTGCGCGGCGGCTGCGCCCGTTGTTCCATCGGCAGAGAGATTTGACTGTGCCGTTTCGGACAATTTCACATCGTAACCGAGCCTTGCCATCGTGTGGCAGATCAGTACTGCCATATTCCCGCGGGTGATCTCGGCGTCCGCGACAATCTCTTCCGCCGCAAGTCCCATTTGAACAGCAGTCCGGCAGGCAGACTGATAATCCCACTCAGCGGCAAAATCATTCAAACACCGCAGCATCACCGTGCAGGCTGCCGCAGAAGTAACAGGGTCATTGGAGCCGTAGCGTCCATTGCCATACCCTGCAACCAGATTATTTGCGGCGCAGTAGCCCACATAGCTTTTTGCCCATTCCGGAACATCCGTAAAGCTGCAAAGGCTGCGGTAAAAGGCACTGTCCGTTTCAAATTGTTCAGGATCTGCGACAACTCGGGTGAGCAGCGCCGCCATCTGCGCCCGTGTCAGCCCCTGCTCCAGCATCATGTCGCCGGACTCGTTGCCCAGCATAATGCCGGCTTCACGCAGGTAAGCGGCAGCAGATTGCTGCTGCGGACTACTGTCGGCGGCAAAAGAAGTTACTGTTAAGGATAGTGCAGCAATTACAGCGAGGGAAATAACTCGGATCCGCTTCAAATGATCACGCCCCTTTCCGGTAAAAGACGGTGGTTACACTTGCGGTCATGCGTCGGGTAGCTTCGTCAAAGGTGCATTGATCAAACTCGCAAATGCCCATCCGTTCTGCCTGTTCCGCGACTTCCGCGGGAAGGTCAACAGTGATGTCCATTTTGACCCGTATTTCGTCATCTTTCCTATTTGGTCTGAAATTCTGTACCAAACTGATACTTCCTTTTGATTAAGATTCTCCGGAGTGATTTGAGGATAATACAGAAGATTCAGGCTGTCAAAGGTTTATTTTAAATCCTTACGCCGATAAAACGGAGACACAACATTTTTTGCACAATTCCATCCGTTTTCCATCATTTTATTGAGTTATTTGCACTGCTTGAACGCAAATTCTTTTTTCAGGCTGATTGGCGAGGCAGGTGGTAAGCGTGATACGGTTGTCTGCTGTCGCCTGCAGATAGCTCCAGTCGGAATTGGAGATGGTCTTTACCAAAACGACCTCATATGTGCGGGTGCCGTAGATCGTGGTATAGGTGATGGTGTCACCGATTTCCAGATCCTTGATGCTGCCGATGGTGTACTTGGCGCCCCGGTTATGGCCGCACACGCCGATATTGCCGTCCCACGCTGAGGTGGAGCTGTAATGCCCCAGTCCCTTTTTCATGCTTTCTTTTGTTTCTCCTTCCCAGACCTTCATGTTGATGTCCAGGGATGGAATTTTCAGGGTGCCGATGCTGCCGTCCTTTCGCTCCATATCTTTGGCACTTGTATAAGCAGGCTCCTGATAGGACGAAATGACGGGTGTGACCGCTGGGATACCTACGCCACTATCCACACCGTAGATACCGGAAGCCGAACCGCCTACAGTCTTCTGTAGGCCGGGGAGTCGGAGCTTTTCCATGACGCCGGTTTGTGTGGTGCTGAGAACGCCGTAGGGAAGTTCGGGAATCTGATAATCCACAAGATTTTTGCTGCCGTAATGATACGCGGTACCGTAGGTGTCCTCATAAGAGGTCGAAGGGTAATAGTCGGTGTCCGCGGCTGTGTCAAAGGTATAGTCTGCGGCAAAAGCGCAAATAGAAAGGGATGCTGTTGCTGTCGCCGTCAATGCCATGCAGACCAGTTTCTGAAAGAGTTTCATGTTTTTACGCCTCCTGATCTTCTTCGTTTTCCTCTGTTTCATCCGCTTCACATTCTGCTTTCACTACGGCCTTTCGGCGGCATACAAGCAGCGTGCCGCCAACAGCGGCACAAATCAGAACGATTCCACCTAAAATCCAAGGAAAGTGATCCGCAAAAAACGCTCCGACCTGAGCGGCAGGCGCGCCCTTGTGGTTCGCTTCTGTCCCGATATAGGTCAGAACATAAGTAACACTTTCAACACCCTCGTGGGTCACATCGCCAACATACTCCGCTGTTGTAACATAGCCTGTAGCCGCCTGATAGGACGCTTTTGCAGAGTAGGTAGCAACAGCCTGATATTGAGAGGGCATCAGCGCCTCACCCACAAGATCGGTGCCGGTGACCTGCCACTCCACATTGGCAAGGCTCAGGGTTCTGCCGTTCTTGATGGTTGTCGCGGGGACATAGGACATATCGTTGCGGTCAAGCTGCCCGATGGTTTTGGTTTCCGTCACTGTGTAGTTTTTCGTAGCATAGCCGGCGGCTACGGTATTGAGACTGGTGTGATCCAATGCGAGGGTAGTCTCCGAAGGATCTCTGTGATCTCACAAGAATTCTGGCAAGTGTCGCACAAGTCATCAAACAATAAGCCGGAATAGGCGCAGCTCAAGGCGTTCAATGTGGCTTCGTCCACACTTCCATCTATCCTCAGAAGGCCCATACGGTGCAAACGGGCCTTCGCCCCATCGTCAAACGGATTTTGCGGTCGTGTTTTGTGGAACTGTATATTCATTTCTTTCATCTTTGTACCTCACAATGGGATAGAAAAAGGCCCGGCACCTTGCGGTGTCGAGCCTTCTGGCATAAGTCTTATTATTCTTTGTCATCTGCTTCGGCTTGCGCCGGCAGCGCGGCGGCTTCTTCGATCATGCCCACAACCAAGGTGTTCATCTGCGCGGCGTTCTGCGCAGTAATAACCGGAGCGCCGGTGCGCTCCTCAAGAGCCTTTCGTGCTACACCGGCAACCTCACCGCCCTGTCGGGCAACCTCCATACTGCCGGAAAATCCTTCCGGCTTGGAGGCTTTGGAAATATCACGGGTGGACGCCTCGGCCAGCATAGTCAAGACCAATTCGGTGTCGCTCATGTTGTCCCGCAGGTTTTCCTTTTTCAGCCCCTTGAGATTCTTGTACTGCCGCGTGGTCATGCCGGACCACGTGCGGGTGATCTCATCGGTCAGAATCGCAAATTCACGCCCCTTTTCCACACCGCGTTTCTGCCACTCATCGGTAAGCTCATTTCGAATGCGGATAGAGAGCAGCCTTTGATGTACCCAATCAGGGTCATAGCCCTTTTTCAGATAGGTTTCCAATGCGCGGTCGATGGCCTGCTCCGGATCAATGGTTTCCTCAATGCGTTCCCTGCCGACCTCTGCCAGCCAACGTTTCACCGGTTCCGCACGGGGGGAAGGGATAGACTGAATAATGCGGAGAAGCTGCTCGGTTGTGGCAGCGTCGGTCTTATAGTTCTTTCCATCCGACGATTTCATTTTCAGTTGTACGATATTTTCGTACAACTGAGTTGCTCCCTCAGACTTCAACTTGCGCTTTAAGTCACTCCAATATCTGCGAGGGTTCTCGCTTCCAGTCAGTACATGGATTACATCGACAACAGAGAAGTACCACTCCTCTTGTTCTTCATTCCAAGCCGTGCGAATGGGTTGATTTTCAAAAAGCTGAATTTTATTCTGTTCGCTCATAGCGTTGCTATCCTTTCTCTTTTTTTCGATTATACATCAGCCAATTCGCTGCCGCAAGAACTCCAGAAACAGCTCTTCTAAATCTTCATCGCCGTTCAGTTTGTCCAGATAAGGCGCAAATTTTCTGCGGTCAAAGGTGATTTTCTTAGGTGGTGCAGCGCGGCGCAGCTCCTCATCTGCCCGTGCCTGCCGCCAAGCCGCGTAAATGTCTTGATGCTCAGCGGATGGAGGTGGGCAGGTATGGGCGATCTTCTGTATGGTTGACTTATTGAGTACATATCCCTCAATGGTGCACATTTCTACAAATGCCCTTTGAGAGTCTGCATCATAATCGGCAATGCGTTCCGCACAGGCAATCGGCAGCTTGCGTGGACTGTTCTCCAAAATATCAGCAAGCTGTGGAATCAGTGCTGCCAGCTTGATGGCTTTGCGGATCTCATACTCCGTCACGCCGAAGAAATCCGCAACAATTTCGCGGGTGAGGAACTTCTGGCGATTCTCGCCAGAAGTTCCAATGTCCGTTCGTGTGCCTTGACATTTCTGCGCATCCAGCATTGCCTTATACGCTTTGCCCCGTTCAATGATGGTGAGGTCCTGCCGCCGCAGGAGATTGGTGGCAACGGCAATGGAAATCGCTCTTGCGTCATCGGCCTCCACGACCTCCGCAGGAATTGTTGAGTGTCCGGTCAGTCGCCACGCTTCAGTACGATTGTGTCCGGCAAGGATCTCATACTGCTCACTATTTGGAATTGGACGAACAATAATGCGCTCATAGATGCCCTGCTCGGCAAGCTGCTGAGAGAATGCGCGGAGTTTTTCGGGCGGGTAGGGATGAAATCCAATATCTGCCGTGCGAAAAGGGCAAAGGCTTTTGATCGGCAGTTCGCAAAAGCGGGGAGCTGCCGCATCCGCCTTTGCTTGAAACATGGTTTCATAAGCCTCATTGCCTACTTCCAACTCTGATGCTTGCTGCGCTGCGCTCATGCGCCGCTTTAACAGGTCATCCATGCTTTTCTTAGCCAAGCCGCAGCACCTCCTGGGCAAGGGAGCGATAGGAGTCAGCAGCAGGATTCTTAGGTGCATAATCCAGAATGCTCATGCCTGCTGCAGGGCACTCCGCAACCTTGATTGTCTGCTCAATGGGGCGGTTGAAAACATGAATGCTGTCACCGTAGATCTCGCCCACGCTGGAGCGAACGCTTTGGCAGAGCTGCGGGCGGGACTGATACATAGTCAGGAGAATGCCCGCAATCTTCAAATCGGGGTTGAATCGATTCTGTACATTGCGCACCATTTCTAAAACATCGGGAATCCCTTCACTGGCGAGGAAGTGTGCCTGCACCGGAATGATGCAGTAATCTGCCGCAGCCAGAGCGTTAACGGTCAGCAGTTCGTGCTTCAGCCCACAGTCGATGATAATGTAATCGTACAATACACGCAGGGATGCTAACAGCTTGTCCAGCACCTTCTCGCAAGGGTCATCCGAGATGCCAGATGCGTTATACTGCGAAAGCTGCATAACCTGCAAGCGGGCAGCAGCGTCCGCTAACCGCTTGTTGGCAGGGATCAGGTCAAGGCCGCTGCTGGTATGTAGTACAGCACGATCGAGGTGGAGTTCCAGATCCTCCGGAGAGTCAATTTGGACAAGCAGTAGCTTTGCCAGCGTATTCTTCTGTTCCCCCGGCGTATAGCCGAGGGCTGCGGTGAGATTGCCCTGGGGGTCATTGTCGATCAGCAGGACCTTTTTATCTTCGGCTGCGAGGGCGGATGCGAGATTCAAGGCGGTAGTTGTCTTGCCAACGCCGCCCTTTTGGTTAGTGATTGCGATAGTATGCATACTCATTTTTGAACTCTCCTCAGCAGTTCTATGTGTTTTCTTCCTTTGCACGGCAAATTGTAGTAATCTTCTGAAGAAACAAAATCCATCAGTGGAATTTTAGGAAAATATGTTTTATTAAAACATTTCAGAGCAATCAATTTCCCAGAATGTTTCCAGTCTAATATCTGCTTTGGGCGATATCCCAAAATCGCGCATACCTGCTTTTCTGTCAGCAGATCCGGCAGAGAGGACATTTCCTGCTCCACAGCCAACCGAATAGCGCCGCCTAATTCGCTTGAATATGGCTGCGGTGGAGTATATGGGATACAGTTGTGGCGCTTGCCCTTGAGATAGTACAATGGATTCTGTTGACGATCAGCCAAATACCTTTCAACTTCTTCCTTTGCAATTTTGTATCCAAATCCTTTTCGTTTCGGCTTCTCTGCGGATACCCTGCCGGTTTCTATCAACCACAATGCAGTTTCCTTGCATATATGTGCAATTTGGTAAAATTCTTCTTTGCTGATATAGTCTTTTTGAATATCCGAAAGACTAAGCTGCCTGTTTTTCATACCCGCACCTTCAGCCTTCTCTCCGCGTAGTCCTCGCTTAATACATAGTCAATAATGGACTCTTTGAAGATCCAGTAGTGCGGTTTAATAAAGATGGCTTTTACAAGCCCATCGCGAATTAACTTCCGAGCAAAGCTATCGCCTATTCCACCTAACATTTCACGAAATGTTAGTACAGACACTACATCGGGGTATTTCTTGAATTGTTGTACATATCTCTTCCTTGGGTTTTCCATGATCGAACCTCCGTCTAAATTACCATTGACAGATAGGTTCGATACCTATAGTATGATTCAGTTCTCTCCTAAAACTTCAAAATTCGTTTGAGTTCTCTCCTATGTCCACCATTCCTCACGAGAAAACAGGTTATACCGGAGTTCTCTCCCAGTTCTCTCCAAACCGCTTTTTTGAGCTGTCAGGAGAGAACACCAAGGCATTCCGTATTTGCTTAATAAAAACGCGAAAAAATCAAAAAAACCAGTAATATCAACGCTTCCAGGGAACGGTGGAGTGCAGATTGCTGCGGAAAACAGAATCGATATAACCACTCAAAATCCGCCGCTGGCGACAGCGTACCGGTTCGAGTCCGGTCACCGGCACCAAAATGTGTTGATGAAAGATGCAACGCCGAAAACGCCGCACGAAAGTGCGGCGTTTTCACATATAATGCTCCACTTTTAGAATGAAAAAGTTGCAAAAACTCGGTTTTTCAAAATTTCAGTTTTGCCCAGCGAGAGGCGACATTTTGAAGATGCGCCCTGCCAGATTTGTGGTCTGGTGTGGTTCGAACACCGAGGCTTAAAAAAGAATAAAGAATAAGAAGGCAGGCCGCCGTTCGGCTCCCTATGTGGGAGCGGACGGCGGCCTTTTTCGTCTCATTGGTGCTTATGTTGCTTTCGCTTCGTTTGTCTGCCATTCCTTGGTGGTGTTGGTAATAGCTTTCTCGTAACCTTTTGGGTATGCTTGCGTTACAAAAAAACGAAGGAGGTATCCGAGAATGGCAACTACCAAAAACTTGTGCGCTCAAATCCCAATCGCCCTCCACGAGCGAGTCAGCGAAGAACGGGAACGGCTGGGCAAGACCACCAGCGAGTACATCGCCAACCTCATCCAAGAATACTACGACATGATTGAAAATCAGAAAGGCGGCATTCAAATGACTGAAAAAGGCAGAACCATGGCATTCCAGATTCCCGAAGAACTCTTCCAGCGCATCAAGCGCCACCTGGAGCGCGAAACACTCCGCAGCGGCAAAAAGCTCACCCAGCGAGACTTCGTGCTGAACCTGATCTCGCAGGCGCTGGACGAAGCGGACGCTGAGAACGCCGCAGAGCAGAACACCCTCACTGAAGCCCCTGTCGCGCCCTGTGTGGCCGACGTGACCGCTCCAGCGAACACGGACACCCCCGACGAAGATAACGCCGTGTAAGCCCGCACAAAAGCCAAAACAAAAGAACACGATTTAGGGAAAGCCACCCAGGGCATCCGAATATATCGGATGCCCTGGGTGGCTTTTTGCGTTTCATCAGAAAGGAGGCACACATTATGGCAAGCGAGATCAGAAATCGCTTCACAGACACAGAAATGCAGATCGCCAGAGAAACGGACCTGCCGGAGCTGCTCTCCCACCTCGGCTATCAGGTCAAGCGCGTGGGACGCTTCCATACTACCGTGGAGATGGACAGCCTGCGGATCAAGGACCGGCGTACCTGGTTCCGGTATTCCCAGAATATCGGCGGGGATGCCATTACCTTCCTCCAGCAGTTTTGCGGAAAATCCTTTCCGGAAGCGGTGGAGTACCTGCTGACCTTCCACGGGAAAGCCAGAGACGCACCCGCTCCGGAGCCAAAACCCATCAGCCAGAAACAGCAGTTTTCCCTGCCGCCCCGCAATGCGGATGACCGCAGGATCTTCGCCTATCTCCGTAAGCGAGGTATCGCAGCACAGGTGATCCGGCAGTTTCTGAATGCCGGTCTACTGTATGAGGATGCGGTACATCATAACTGCGTGTTCGTCGGAAAGAACAGCGCGGGGCAGGCAAAGTATGCGGGACTGCGCGGCACCTATGATCTGGACGGTCCCGGATTTAAGGGAGACGCACCCGGCAGTGACAAAAACACGGGATTCTCCCTCCCGCACGATCCGCGGTCAGATCTGGTGCTTGTCTTTGAGGCACCCATCGATCTGATGAGCTACCTCACGCTCCACAGAGACATGGTCAACGCCGTTGCGCTGTGCGGGCTCTATGACGGCGCACTGCAGACCTATTTGCAGGCGCATCCGGAGATCCGCCGTATTGCGCTGTGTCTGGACGCGGACGAGCCTGGGCAGAAAGCCGCTCGGCAATTACAGGAAAAGTATCAATTACAGGGGTATGCCGTTGTCGTGGAGAAACCGCGCTGCGGCAAGGATTGGAACGAGTATCTGCAAAGAAAGATTTGCAGCCGGGAAAGGGGGCGATAGCCAAAAGAACATTGTTTTCAACGCGGATAAAAAACAAAAATATAAGGAGGATCTATGAATCTGAATAAGAACCATTATTCCCGCAGAGCGCTGGCACTGCTGCTGACGCTGGTCATGTGTGTGGGCATGATCCCCACCGCCTTTGCCGCCCAGCAGAACAGTTACCACGACCCCGCCGAGCACTGGATGCAGGCATCCGGCCGTACCAATGAACTGGACGCCAACAGTGTTGTGACCCGCGAGACCTTCAAGTGCGGTGAGTGCGGCAAAGCCACATCTTTTGAGGTGTTCCGCGTTCCCGAATATACCCGCAATGGCCAGCCGGCACTCAGCCGCAATGTGAAATATTCGGACGGCACGATGGTAGATGGCGTCGGCAAAGGTGATACCATGGACGGCATCCCCGGCAAGGACGCCACCTATACCGGATATCACTACACCAAAGCCGTCTGTGAAACCTGCGGCGGCATCAACACAAATATGAGCAAAAGCGAGTACGGCTATCTGAAAAATGTCTACTGGCTGTATGACTGTGCCGCCGCATTTACGCAGGAACTGGACGAAACCGTTTCCTACGAGTACACGGACGATACCTATCACACTGTCACCACCAAGGGCGGCACCTACTGCGCATTCTGCTACGGTACCAATCATACGGTCAGCCGCAAGCTGGAGCGCCACAGCATGGTGACGGAAGTTCTGCCCCAGCCGGCAAACGGACGCTTTGCTACGGTGGAGAAATGCAGCCTGTGCGACTACGCCCGCTATGACTACACGGCGGCAAAGGCGGTCATTGCGGACTATTACGGCGTGGTGGACGGCAAGCCCCACACCATCACGGTCAGCGACCTCTCCGAAGCCGGTGTCCGCACCGCTATCCGCTACGGCAACAGTGCGGATAGCTGTACCATGACCTCCGCGCCCAACTACACAGAGGAAGGTCAGTACATGGTCTACTACGAGATCACCTACACCTACAAGGGCAAAGAAATGACCGAGAACGGCGTGGCGAAGGTATGGCTGCGAGATGAAAGCACTAAGGATGACGGCTCTTGTGCCTGCGGCTGCGGCGATCCCAACTGCGGCTGCCAGAACAAGAATTGCAATGGAAATTGCTGCACCGACAAGGGCTGCGGTGAAAACCACAAGTATATTCTGCTGGACAGCACCAAGGCCGGCTGCACCACCCTTGGCTATGACCGCTACATCTGTACGGAGTGCGACAAAATCGAAAAGCGCGATTATGTGGACTCTCTGGGCCACGCATGGCAGAGCATCGTCATCCGTGACGCCACCTGCGAAGCAGACGGCAAGCAGCTGGAGTTGTGCTCCCGCTGCGGACAGATGAAGCAGACCGCCACGCCCAAGGGCGAACACAGCTATGAGGTCTATACCGTGGCTGCCACCTGTACCAGCCCCGGTTATACCGTCCGAGAGTGCTCCGTCTGCGGCGACCGCCATATCGAGGACATCACTTCCGTTCTGCCCCATAACTACGAATCCCATGTCATCGCCGCGACCTGTGAGGGCGGCGGCAAGACCATCCACCGCTGCGATGGCTGCGGAAGCAGCTTCGTCACGGACTACACTGACGCACTCGGTCATAGCTGGGACAAGGGTACCCTCGTCACCAACGCCACCTGCACCGGCGAGGGTGTGATGGAATACCGCTGCACCCGCTGTGGCTACCACCGTCTGGATGCCGACCCTGCGGATGGCCACATCCCCGGCGCTCCTGCTACCTGCACGGAACCCCAACTCTGCACCCGCTGCGGCGCGGTGCTGAAAAACGCGCTGGGACACGATTACAAGTCTGAAGTGACCGCCCCCACCTGCACCGAGATGGGCTACACCACCAACACCTGCACCCGCTGCGGCGATACCCACAAGACCGATTACACCGAGCCTGCCGGTCATAAGCCCGGCGACTGGATCATCGACAAGGAGCCGACCACCGACGCTACGGGCAGTAAGCACAAGGAGTGCGAGAACTGCGGCGAGAAGCTGGAAACGGCAGAAATCGAGAAAGTTTACAACAGCGCCACCACGGACAGTAAGGGTGAAGCCGTTGTAGGCGGCTACCTTGTGACCGTCACCGATACCGACACCAAGAATCCCGTCGCAAACGCCGCTGTGGCGCTCCATAAGGACAACAGCATCTCCATCCGCCTGCCGAACAGCCGCCTGCTGGACTACGCCGACCAGACGACCGTGACCGTGCAGCTCCTCAAGGACAAGTCCGCTGTGCCGGACATGAGCATCGCTGTCACGGATAAGAATGACAACTACGCCTCCGGCAAGACCGACAAGGCAGGTCAGATCACCGTTCCCACCGGCAGCGGTAAGACCAACGAGGACGGCAAGGTCACTACTGGCTATGAGGATGCGGACGGCGACCGCTGGACGCTGACCGTCAAGGTCATCCGCACGGACACGAAGCGCCCCATCTCCGGCAGTGCAGTGTCCATCGGCAAGACCGGCAATATCACGGTGAAGCTGCCGGACGGCACAGATCTGGACGCCAAGCATCAGGTGACGGTCATCGTGACCGACCACAAGAAGGCTCCCCAGCAGGGCAAAAATGTTACGGTCAAGGGTGATCTCGGCCAGTCTGCCGCAGGCAAGACCGACAAAAACGGTGAGCTGACCGTCCCCGAAGTGGAGCAGACCGAGCGCCACGGCGTTTACATCGTCGGCTACACGGACGGGACCTTCGGCCCCAGCCGCAGCATGACTCGCAGTGAAGCCGCCGCGATCTTCGCCCGTCTGCTGGCGGAGAAGAACGGCGATACCATTTCCACCGCGGCAAATACCAAATTTGCGGATATTCCCGCCCATGCCTGGTATAGCGGCTATGTGAAGTATCTGAGCAACAACGGCATTACCTACGGCAAGAGCAAGACAGTCTTTGCGCCGAATGACGCTATCACCCGCGCGGAATTTACCACGATGGCCGTCCGTTTCTTTGATGTGTACGGCGACGGCGATGCGGAGATCATGGAGCAGTTCAGCGGCTTCCACGATGTTTCCTCCGGCTATTGGGCGGCAGAATACATCAAATACGCCGCGCTCCACGGCTGGATCAGCGGCTATGGGGACGGCTCGTTCCACGCAGAGCGCGAGATCAACCGCGCCGAGGTCGTCACCATCGTCAACCGCCTGCTGGGCCGCGAAGCGGATGAGGACTACATCGCGGACAATCTCCGCAAGCTCAACACCTTCCCGGATGTGAGCCGCAAGCATTGGGCGTATTACGCCGTCATGGAAGCTGCCAACGCCCATACCGCCATTCTTGGTGACAGCGAAAGCTGGAGCAAGTAAACACCCTGCCGCCCTCCCGATGCCGGAAGGGTGGCTTTTCTAACATCAAACATCATAATTAAAAAGGAGAACTGAACCATGCTGAAGATCACTGCCATTGGCAACCTGACCAACAATGTGGAACTGAAAATGAACGAGGCCACCGGCAAGCCCTACGCTATCCTGCGCATCGCTTCGGACCGCCGCTATAAGGATAAGGACGGCAACAAGCTCACCGATTTTATCTCCATCAAGGTGCGCGGCCCTCTGGCGGAGCGCTGTGCGGCGTTTGCGTGGAAGGGCTGCAAGCTGGCAGCCACCGGCGATTTCGAGACCATCACCTTCGCGGACGATCCCCAGCGCCAGCCCGGTTTCCTCATCAAAGCCAGCGATGTGGAATTCCTGTCTCCTCGCAAGGCGGAGGACGCGGCACAGGCGGTGGAGGATATGTCCGCCAGTGAGGACGCCGCCTGATGAAAAACACCGGGATCACATACACCAGCGCAGAGCGCAGTCCTGTGATCCTGCCGGAGATGGCCGAACTGCTCCCGCCTTTGAGCGCGGAGCAGTCTGCCGCTCTGGAAGAGGATCTGCTGCGAAACGGCTGTTACTCCCCCGTTATCGTCAATGAGGACATGGTGATCGTGGACGGGCATAACCGTCAGTCGCTGTGTGAAAAGCATGGCCTGCCCTATACGATGGCGGTATTTTCCTTTGAGGATCTGCTGGAAGCCAAGCAGTGGGCGCTGGACACGCAGAAAAATCGCAGAAATCTGGAAAAGTGGGAGCTGGGCAAAATCGCGCTGAAGCTGAAGCCGGAGATCGAGGCGAAAGCCAGGGCAAACCAAGGAACACGCACAGACCTTTCGGCAACATTGCCGGAAAGTTCCGATACTGTGGACACCCGCAAGGAGCTGGCAGAAGCAGTCGGCCTGGGTGAGCGCACCATGGGCAAGGTCATGCAGATCGATGAGAATGCCCCGGAGGTAATCAAGGAGGCTCTGGATAAGAAGGAACTGTCCATCAACAAGGGTTATGACCTGACCCGGCAGCTTCAGGACCTTCCGGAAGAGCAGCGGGAGCAGGCGGCCGCCGAAGCGCTGGAATACGAAAAAGCGAAAAAAGAACTGAAAAAGCAGGATGCCGAGATCGACCGAAAAGGAAAGATCGCGGCACTTTTCTGCAAAGCGTATGAAAAAGCCGTCCTGCTGACGCCGTCCGAGGAAAATGTCCGCTGCTGGACGGACGGGACGCGGATGACCCCGGAGGAAATGCGGGATACCGTGAAGGAATCCCGCGAGCTGGCGGAGGTGTTCCGGACGATTGCGGATATCATCGAGCAGAAGATCCTGCCCGCGGATTGGAGGTGTGCCGATGCAGAAAGCGAAGAAAACGATGCCCAGCCGGACGGGAATCCCGCCTGACGCGCAGGCGGAGATTTTGCAAAAGCTGTCTGCCGAAACGAAGATCACTTCCTGTGAGATCGCGGAGATCTTGAAAAAGCATGATGTCTGCGGAGATATGGACGCGCTCCAGGACGCCTATCGAAAGCGTCTGGGACAGCGGCTTCTGTCCGGCATCCGGGACGAGAACGGCAAGCGGGAAATCCTCTCCACCAGCGGCGGCGAGTATGTCATCGTAGACTGCTGCAATGACCCGCAGAAACTGAAAGCCATCCAGCGCCGTATTCAGGCGCAGATGAATGGGCTGGATGTGTCTGCCGGGAAGGTGCGCGGACGGGTCCATTTCTTGGAACGTTTTGCGGGCTGGGTAAGAAAGGAGCGGTCAGATGGAGCGGCATGAAGAGAACCTTTCCCCGGAGGAACAGTACGGGCAGCTTGCGCCGACGCTGGACACAGACGGCTTCTCGCTGTATGCCGCCGCGGAAGAAGTCACCGGGCTCAAGGTCTATGAAGAATTTCCCTATGAGGATAACCGGGGAATGTTTGAGCTGGCAGACGGACACACGCTGCTGCGGTATCTGGAAGCGGCATACTTTGGGACCGTTACCTGGGAGATCGTCCCCGGCACACCCTATGAGCGTGCTATTCTCGGTGAAGTGGACAAAACCACACCGGAGTATCGCGCGTTTTATCAGAAGATCTGTGCGGGTGCAGCAGCGCACATCAAAAAACGTATTGGGAAGGAGACACAGAATGTGAAGGAACCAATCTCAGAGATCAACAAAGAATCCTTCTGGGACCTGATCCATGATGCAAAAATCGCCTGCGGGCAGGATATGGACGTCATGCTGGCCTATCTGAAAGACCGGCTGGTTTCTATGGGCCCCACGCAGGCACAGAATTTCCACGACATCATCCACGCCTATGAAGATCTCGCGGACAAGTTCGGCTTGTGGGACGCGGCAGGGATCATGAAAGAATACGGCTGCAGCGATGACGGTTTTATCGATTTTCGCGCCTGGCTCATCGCACAGGGGCGCGAAGTCTATTTTGCCGCGTTGGCAGACCCGGACAGCCTTGCGGATGTCGTTCCCTACGGCGATTGCTGCTTTGAGCAGTTGAGCTATGTCGGGGACTATGCCTACGAGCAGCTCACCGGGAAAAGCGCCTATGATCAGACAGATTGGAGCGCATATGAAGCGCTTTTGATGAAGCTGGAACAGGATATCGTCTATAAGGACGGCATCGAGTTTCCCAGAGAGGGCGCGGATCTGAAGAAATATCTGCCCCGGCTCTGTGCGAAGCATCCGGAGTGGGACGGTCAAACACGCTGGAATCTGCAGCTGAAGGAGATTCGGGATCTTATCCATGCCGGAAAGGACTATGACCGGCACCAGACATCAAATAAGAAGAAACGCAGCCGTGGAGGTGAGGCAAGATGAGCGAGTCCATGATTATTGGTGTTGACCACGGCTATGCCGCTATGAAAACGGCCCATTTCTCGTTCCCCTCCGGTCTGGTGGCATATGAGCATGAGCCATATACGCTGAAGGACGTGCTGGAATACGGCGGAAAATTCTATGTGGTGGGCAGCGGGCGTCAGGCGCTTCAGAAGAACAAAACGCAGACAGAGGACTACTACCTCCTCACGCTGGCAGCCATCGCAAAGGAGCTCTCCTTCCGTCATGCGGAGCCTGCAGCAGAGATCCATCTGGCGGCCGGACTGCCCCTCACCAGCTTTGGACGGGAGAAAAATGCATTCCGGGACTATCTGCTCCGGGATGGGAGAACGGTGAATTTCCGCTATGAAGGGCAGGACTATTCCATCGCTATCCGCAAGGTGTCCCTGTTCCCGCAGGGCTATGCCGCAGTCTTGACCCAGAGCATCCTGCTGGATGAGCCTTCTGTGATCGTGGCGGATATCGGTGGATGGACAGTGGATCTGATGCGCCTGGACAACCGCATTCCCAATGCATCGACCTGCCGCAGTCTGGAACTTGGCATGATCCGCTGTCTGGATGAGATCGGTGAGCAGATCCGCCGCACGCTGGGCCTGTCTATGACGGCGGCACAGATGGAAAGCGTGCTGCGCGGCGATGCTGTCCATATCAACGAGGATGCCAGAAAAATTATTGACCGGCAGGCAGACGCCTATGTCCATCGCCTGCTCTCCGCCATTACGGAGAGCGGACTGGATACCCGTGCCATGCCTGCTGTTTTTCTGGGCGGCGGCGCGGCGCTGCTGAAGCGGAATGTATCCGCTGCGGACGGCCTTTGCCGTCCAGTCATCCTTGACGATGTGTCCCTCAACGCCAAAGGCTATGAGCGGCTGGCAGAGCGGCTCACAAAGAACGATGAGCAGTAACAAAAAGCGGATCAATCTGTCCTTTTCCATGTCCTCACCCATCCAGCGCAGGGCGTGGAAGAAGCTGACGGAGATCCCCGCAGGACAGCGCACCGCCGCGGTCTGCCGCATGGTCTGTGAGTATAAAGGGCAGCAGGAACTGCTGGACGCCGTTCGCCAGACCATTCGGCAGGAACTGCGGGGAGTGCAGCTCACCAAAGAAGAAGCGCAGGATAGCGGCAGAGCCGGGGATGTAGATGAAAGCGTCCTCGGCTTTTTGCTTGCCCTGCAGGAAGGAGATGAGATGACCTGATCCGATATTTTGATATGTTCGCCGGCATTGGCGGTTTCCGCTCCGGGCTGACCCGCGCGGGCGGTTTCCGGTGTGTAGGACACTGCGAGATCGACAAATACGCCAATGCCAGCTACCAAGCAATCTACGAACCGGGAAAGGAGGAACGATACTATCCGGACGCAACCCAAATTGACCCCGCAGACCTGCCGGACTTCGACCTGCTCTGCGGAGGATTCCCCTGCCAGGCATTTTCTAACGCTGGCCGCAGGAGGGGCTTTGCCGACGCCAGAGGAACTCTCTTCTTTGAGATTGCCCGATTGGCTCAAGCCAAACGACCTGCGTATCTGCTGCTTGAAAATGTTCCCGGACTTTTATCGCATGACAAAGGGAAAACCTTTTCGGTCATCCTCTCCGCACTGGATGACCTGGGGTATCATGTCGAGTGGTCTGTGCTTAACAGCAAACATTTTGGAGTCCCTCAATCAAGGCGAAGGCTTTTCATTATCGGATATCTTGATCCCCGATGCGCCGGGAAAATATTACCTGTCTTCGGCACAGGTGGAAAAGCTCTTGTACAA
>ENA-UEPJ01001190-UEPJ01001190.1-human-gut-metagenome-genome-assembly--contig:-NODE-1190-length-32553-cov-11.269060_pt1 | contig 32553 bp, 20 predicted proteins | sample MGYA00242890_ERZ507896 | MGnify/ENA primary metagenome ERZ507896 (study PRJEB26167, sample SAMN06115508) | human gut metagenome | host: Homo sapiens | place: China:Qinghai | collected 2015-08-20... | reverse complement strand
CCGTGTTGGCCTTGCGGATACCCTCCCAGTAGACCTCCTCGGTGCACACCTTCTGCATGAAAGCCGCCGCCGCGTCCAGCTCCGCCTGAGTCAGGGGCTGGACGGTCAGGGTGATATCCCTGCTGGCCAGCACCGTCATGGACGCATAGTCCTTGCCCTCGCCGCCGGGGCGGGACAGGATCTTCATCGTCACCGTCACGGTCCTGGCCGCCTGCCCGGGCAGCGGGCGGTAGGTCACCATCCGCGCCACATTGGCGGTGGCGGGATCGGCGGAGACTACCACGCTGTCATCGCCAGTGGTCAGCAGGACCGGCGTGTACTTGCCGTCGAATTCCTTCTCATAATCGCGGTAGGCGATGGTATTGAGCTGCCGTGTGGTAGGGAACTGGATGTCGCTGACCACATTGGCATTGTCGATGGCAGAGCTGTCCCGCGGATCTTTGAGCCCGTACTCGGTAAGCGCGGTCTCCAGCAGCTCCTGATAGTCCAGCTCACGGACGGCAGCGCTGCCCTTGACGTTGACGGTGTAGACCTTGCTGACCTTCAGGTCCTCGCGGCCGTTGTAGGTCAGGGTCAGCGTCAATGTCACGGCGGTGTCCTTCTGGGGCAGCGTCACCGCAGCCGTGTAGGGCGCGTAATAGGGATACGACACCTGTGTGATGGCGATCACGCCGGTGTTGCTGGAAGTCCACGCCGCCGTGGTCCACAGCTCCACGCTGGCGTCGTCGTTGTAGTCCACGCTGCCCGCGTCCACGCCGGCCTTCAGGGGATAGCGGGGCAGGCTGGTGAGCGCATCGGCGCTGCTGATCTCGGCGGGCAGGGTGATGCGGTCCGCCACCGTCTGCAGGGCGGCACGGGCCTTGGCCTCGTCCAGGCCGATGATGAAATAGCAGCCGTCGCTCTCCTTGGTATGCGTCTTGCCGTCGGCGCCCTGATAGCTCAGGACCACGGTGGGCCGCAGGAAGGCGTCGGCGGCGGGGGTACTGCCATTGGTGTTCCACTTGTACCGGATGGTGCCGTCGGCGTCAATGCCCGCGTAGCTGCCGGAGGCCGCCGCCTTCATGGTCACAGTAACATTCTTGATGCCTGCGGCGTTCAGCTTGGCACCGATCATGGTCAGAGCGTTGGTATCCGTGCCGTAAACGGCCTTGTAGTTGCCGGTGACGGCGGTGTCTGCGGCGTTCAGCTTCTCATCGGCCGCAGTCTGCTCGGGGGACTTGCGCTCGGTCCACACGGCGTACAGCGTGTAGAGCTCGTTGTCCTCGCTGCCGTCGCCCCAGTCGTCCTCCTCCCATGCGCGGTTGATGACCGCCTCGTCCGGATGGGCAATGGTGGAGCCGTAGCTGCTGGTGGCCCAGCCCGCAAAGTCGTAGCCCTCGCGGACATACGCGCACTTCGCCAGCTTTACGTCCTGTCCGAAGGGGGCGGGCTGATCGGCCATGGTGCCGGTAACGCCGCTCTTATCGCCGGACTTGACGTGGTACTTGATGATGTACTGATAGTCGCGCCACTTGGCGATGAGCGTCACCTCGTCGCCGGAGAACACGGTGTCCTTGGCGACAGCCTCGCCGAAGGAGCCGTCCGCGTTCTTGATGTACCAGCCCTCCAGCGTCTTGTTGGCGGGGTAGGAGTTCTCTCTGAGCAGATAGGTCAGGCTGCTGTATACCTTGTCCGGCGTCACGGTCTTGTCCGCCAGCGTGCCCTTGTAGCCGTTGCCGTCGAAGTGGACGATGATGCCCTTGACCCAGTGGGCGTACATGTCGAAGCCGTCCTCAGCATCGGCAGCCGTGAACTTATAGGTCGTACCGATCGCGCTGCCGCCCTCCGCCGCGTCGTACCAGCCGTCAAAGATATAGCCGTCACGCTTGGGATCCGTGATGGAATTGAATCTGGTCGTACCGGCATCGGTGAGGATATAGTTGTAGTTGCTGCCCACAGCGCCGGTACGGGTGATGTCCTCCGCACCCGCATAGTTCAGGTGCAGTCTCACAGTCACCGGCAGGGGCTGCCACGCGGCGTAGAGTGTGACGGTGGTGCCTTGGGTGCTGGTCAGGTTCTTCACCGCATCGCCCTCGGCGTAGCTGCCCTTGGACGCGGAGGAGGATTGGCTCCAGCCGTTGAAGCTGTACCCCGGGCGGGTAAAGGCGTTCCGGGGCAGCGTCACCTCCCGGTCATAGGCGGCGGGGATGCTCTCGACGGAGCCGGTGCTCTCCGAACCGCCGCTGAATGCGATGGTGTAGGTGATGGCCGTCCACTTGGCGGTGTAGGTACTATCGCCGGAGATGACCGTTTCCGCCGTCAGCTTCGTCTCGCCGTTGAACCAGCCGTCGAAGGTGTAGCCCTTCCTGCTGGGATCGGCGGGGATGCGGCTGCCGATGGCGCCGTTCCGGGGCGTCATCACCGTGGCCGTAGCGCCGTCGTTGTCAAAGGTAACGGTATAGGCGTCCGCCCACACGGCGTACAGGTCCAGGCTCGTCTCGGTGGTGATGCGCTCGCCGTCCTGATACAGCACCTCGCCGTCCGCCGCGGCGGCCCAGCCCGCAAAGATCTTATTCTCGCAGGTAAAGGTATTGGCCTTCAGCGCGGCCTTGCCGCCGTAGACCTTCTGCTGGGCGGTATCCTCCGTGCCGTTGTTGGCGTGGAACGTCACCACCAGCGCCTCACCGGCGGAGAAATTCCGCAGGTACACGCAGTCGTCAAACCTGTCGCTGCCGCTGTCCTTCGTGTAGACTACCGTCAGCACCTGACCGCTCTTGGCGTCCAGTTCCAGAGGCTTCCAGTTCTGGTCGCCGCTCTCGCCGTTGACCAGTTTGTCGCTGCCCAGCGTGATGGTACACTTGTCGTAGTTTTTCTCGGAGGAGACCTTGTACTCAAAGGTCAGATGGGTGTCGCCGGTGAAGGTCAGCTGCAGCGTGCTGGTGCTGGAGCTCTTGCCCTTGTTGCCGGACATGAGAACCGTGTCGCCGCCCAGCGTCGTGACCTTCCACTTCTTGGTGCTGCTGGGACTGCCCGGCTCCGTCTCCGCGATGACCGGCAGACCCTCGAAATAGCTGTCCAGCGTGGTGGCCGCCGCCAGTGCCGCAGGCCCATCGTCCTCGACAGCCGCCAGTGCGGCAGCGTCCACCGCGTCCTCACCGGGAACATTTTCGGAGTCCGAAACCTCCTCTAAGTCCCGGTCGCCTTCGCTGCCCTGGACGTCTTCGACGCCCTCGGTGTCCCGGATGCCCTCGGCATGCGCCGCATCGTGGGCCCACGCGGTGGTGGGGAGCAAACTGATCGTCATCACCGCTGCCATCAGCAGGGCGAGCAATCGTTTCTTCATCATGTGATCTTCCTTTCTCTGATGTATTCATATATTAAAGGTCCGCAGACCTGAACGCACACATGCACACTCGCACAAAACGCCGCCGCATCAGCCCCCGCACCGTTCCGCACGCCATCCCGCTTCGCCCAAAAATAAAACGCGCACAGCCAAAGCCAGCCGTGCGCGTTACAAAAGAAGCGCACGGCCCAAGCAGGTCGTGCGCGTAAAAAACACTTCTTGCTTCGGCTTCGGGAAATGGCAAAGCCCAGGAGCAGCGTATCTCGTATCTGACTTATCCCGCCGCCTTATCGGCGCGGGCATCACAGTGACCTTCTCGCGGGGCATCTCACCCCATTCCGCCGCCAGTCCGTGAAAGACCGGCACGCTGTCCTGTTATGTACTTGTCAGGTGTCAGTATATCACATGATTCCCGAAATGACAACCCCTACTCCGGTATATTCTCCCTGCATCGCCGCTCTCCTCCGGCATTTCCGCCGCTCCGCCCGGACAAAAGCGCCCCGCGGCTATGCCGCGGGGCGCTTTTTCCTTACGTATTCAGAAACGGATCATCCAGCTTGCCCAACCGGCGCAGCATGGTCTTTTTCACCGCCTTGAAAATGTTCTCATAGCCGGTGCAGCGGCACAGATGGCCGCTCAGCAGCTTGCGCAGTTCGTCATCGCTGTACAGCACGCCGCGATCCAGGATCTCCACCGCCGTCATCAGAAAGCCCGGGATGCAGAAGCCGCACTGGATGGCAGTCTCCTCCATGAAAGCCTGCTGGATGTCGGACAGCTCGCCGTTGGGGCCCATCAGGCCCTCCAGCGTGGTGATGTGCTTGCCCTCGGCCCACACCGCCAGATAGAGACAGGAGTTGAAGCACTCGCCGTCGATGAGCACATTGCACGCGCCGCACTCGCCCACCTCGCAGCCCTTCTTCACGCTGGTCAGGTGGAAATCGTTGCGGAGCATATCGGTCAGCGATGCACGCACGTCCACCATCTGCTCCACTTCCCTGCCGTTGATGGTGCAGGTCACCAGCTGATACTGCCTTTTCGCCATTACAGCACACCTCCCGCCAGCTTTACAGATTCGATGAGGCACCGCTTGGCGCTCTCCACGGCGATGTGGCTGCGGAACGCCTTGCTGGCGCGCCAGGAGTCGCGGGGATTGATGTCCTCCAGCACCTTGCGGCCGAAGGTCTCAATGTTCTCCAGCGTTACGGCCCTGCCGTTGATGAACGCCTCCGCGTTCACCGCCCGCATGGGCACGGGACCCGCCACGCCGAAGGCGATGCGCACCCGCTCAAACGTCTTTCCGTCGGGGCTGAGCCGCGCATTGACGGAGGTACCCAGCGTGGCGATATCCATGGCGTTGCGCATGGCGTATTTGATGTAGTGTCCCCACGTCCGGTCGTAGGACGCCTTGGGGATGAGGATGGCCGTCTGGATCTCGCCGTCCTCCACCCGCAGATCCACGGTACCCGCCTTGATGTAGAACTCCTTGATGGGTACGCGGCGCACGCCGTTTTTGCCGGTGATCTCCACGATGGCCTCCCACGCGTGAAGCGTGGAGGCGGAGTCGGCGGAGGTCACGCCGTTGCAGGTGTTGCCGCCAATGGTGCCGGCGTTGCGGATCTGGGGGCCGCCCACCATGTCCACTGCCTCGCCCAGTACGTTGATGTACTTCTGGATGATGGGATCGTTGGTGATGTGGGTAAAGCTGGTAAGGCTGCCGATACGGATGTTCTCCTCGTCATCGATGGAGATGCCCCGCATCTCGCCGCACTTCTGGATGGAGATCAGCGCCTTACCGGCCCGCTTGCCCTCCCGCATCTGCACCAGCACATCCGTGCCGCCGGCGATGATCTGCGCCTCTGGGTGCTCCAGCCGCAGGCGCACCGCATCCTGTACGTTCTTGGCCTCGTACAGTGCCAACATATCATACATAGCTTCTCCCTCCTCAGTCCTGAATGAGTCCCTCTTCGCTGAAGCGCTTGAAGAGGATGTGGGCATTCATGGGGTTCTGGTCGATGGCCACGCCGGTGGCGTTGAGAATGGCGTTGCGGATGGCCGGTGCGCCGGAGCAGGCCGGCGGCTCGCCCAGCGCCTTGGTGCCGAAGGCCGAGGTAGGCTCGGCATTTTCGATGAACTGCGCCTCCAGATGGGGGTGATCCATAATGGTGCTGAGCTTGTAGTCCAGCAGGTTGTTGTTCAGGGGCTTGCCGTTCTTCTCATCGAACAGCAGCTGCTCGCCCATGCCGTAGCCGATGGCCATGGACATGCCGCCATGTACCTGTGCCTCGGCCAGCGCCGGATTGATGAGCTTGCCGCAGTCGTGGACATTGACGATGTCCCGCAGCGTCACCTTGCACATTGGGATATCCACCTCGATGTCCACGAAGGTGCAGCCGAAGGAGTAGGCGTTGTTGCGGATGGTAAACGTGGACTCGGCGGTAATGTGCTCGCTCTTGGCTGCGTTATACTGTGCGGTCATGGCCAGCTCCTTCAGGCTCATCAGCGCCTTGCCGTCGGTGCTGCGGATGATGTTGCCGTCCACGATATCCATGTTGTATACCGCCTGACGGGTCAGATCGGTGGCATATTGCAGGATCTTCTCCTTCAGCAGCAGACCGGTCTGGCGGATGGAGAAGCCCGCCGTATAGGTCTGGCGGCTGGCGTAGGCGCCCAGGCCAGTGGGCGTGATGTCGGTGTCCTGACAGGATACCACATGCACGTCCTTATAGCTCTTCAGACCCACCACATCGGCGGTCATCTGGGCGTAGGCCGTGTCGGCGCCCTGTCCGATCTCCGTCTCGCCGCACTGCATGGTGACGGTGCCGTCCAGATTCAGCTGCATCCGGTTGCTGGAGGTCTCCAGCGAGATGGGGTACACGGCGGTGTTGTACCAGAACGTGGCCATGCCCACCGCATGGCGGATGGGGCCGGTCTCCTTGGCGTACTCCGCCATCTTCCTGTCGTAGTCTATGTATTTCCGGCCCGCCTCCATGCACTCGCGGAAGGAGTCGTTGTAGTTGACGTTGTGGCTGAATCCGTCCTCGAAGCCCTGGGGCATGATGTTCTGCATCCGGAAGGCCAGCGGGTCCATGCCCACCGCTCTGGCGCAGTCGTCCACATTGGACTCATCGGCAAAGCTGGCTTGAGGCATGCCGTAGCCCCGCATAGCGCCGGCCGCCGGCCGGTTGGTGAACACGGTCCAGGCATCGCACTCCATGTTGTCGCAGGGGTAGTGCTGGGGGAAGGAGCCCATGGCCTTGGCCACGATGGAGTGGCCGTGGGAGGCATAAGCGCCCTGATTGGAGAAGCACTCCACCTTGCGGGCGGCAAACGTGCCGTCCTTCCGGAGCCACGACACGATGTGGAATCGGATGGCGTGGCGCACGCGGTTGGACACGAACGTCTCCTCGCGGGAGCAGTCGATGCGTACCGGCCGCCCGCCCACCTGGGTGGTGCAGTAGGCGCACAGCGGCTCGTACAGGGCGTCCTGCTTGTTGCCGAAGCCGCCGCCGATATAGGGCTTGATGACGTGGATGTCCGCCCAGGGGCGGCCCAGCGCCTGCCCCACGATGCGGCGGATGATGTGGGGGATCTGGGTGGAGGAGACCACCACGATGCGGCCGTTCTCCTCGTAGGAGAAGCAGCCGTGGTTCTCGATATGGCTGTGCTGTACGGTGGGCGTGTCGTACCAGCCCTCCACCTTGATGAGCCCGGGCTCCCGGATGGCGGCCTGATAATCGCCCTTGCGCATATCCGTGTGCTTCAGGATGTTGCGGGGAAAGCTCTCGTGAAGCTGGGGCGCCCCCTCCTCCATAGCCTTCTGGGCGTCCAGCACGAAGGGCAGCACGTCGTACTCCACCTTCAGCGCCCGCACGCCCTGCATGGCGGACACCTCGTCCTCCGCGATGACCACCGCCACATCGTCGCCCCAGTACCGCACGTGACGGTTCAGCAGATGGCGGTCGGCCACGTCCTGATGGCCTGGGTCCATGGACCAGGGATGGCCCGCCGTGGGGAAGGTGATGTCCGGCACGTCGAAGCAGGTGATGACCTTCACCACGCCGTCGATGGCCTCGGCAGCGCTGGTATCCACGGACTTCACGAAGCCGTGGGCGATCTCCGCGTGCTTGATCCGCACGTACAGCGCGTTTCGGGGCATCAGATCCTCATAATACTTGGTCCGTCCCGTGGCCTTGTCGAAAGCGTCCACGCGGACCTGGCTCTTTCCTACCTCACCCATTCCGGTACTCCTCCTTGTAAACGAGATTTGACTCGGTAACAGCTACGCAAATGGCTGCCATCAGCCATACTGATATCTCTATTATCCTATCACAAACCCGTGGATTTGAAAAGGCATTTTCGTTATCCTACTTGCGATATAACGCCGTATTTCTTGACAGCGTTTCCGTTTTGCGGGTATACTACCGTCAAAACCACACCACGGAGGTGCATCCCATGGAAAAACCGCGCATCGGCTGCGTCGTCATGGCCGCCGGCAATGCGTCCCGCTTTGGGGCCAATAAGCTGGCCGCTCAGGTGGACGGAAAGACCCTCCTGCGCCGCGCACTGGAGGCAGTCCCTCCCGCCTGCTTTGCGCAGGTAGTGGTAGTCACCCAGTATCCGGAGGCTGCGGAGGCTGCAAGGCGCTTTTCCTTTACGCCCGTTGAAAACCAACACCCCGACTGGGGCATCAGTCATACCATCTCTCTGGGCCTGGACGCCCTTCAGGACTGCGATGCCGCACTGTTTCTGGTGTCGGACCAGCCCCTGCTGCGGCAGGCCAGCGTGGCGGAGCTGGTGGATCTCTACCGCCGGCACCCGTCCCACATCGTGGCTCTGGGCCACAACGGTGTCCGCGGCAACCCCTGCCTGTTCCCCGCCCGCTTCTTTCCGGAGCTGCGGGCGCTGCGGGAGGACCACGGCGGCAGCACGGTCATCCGCCGTCACGAGGACGCCCTGCTGCTGTACGACGTGCCCGCCCGCCAGCTGGCGGACGTGGACACCCGCGCCGCGCTGGACGCTCTGACCGTGCAGGAGCGGTAGACACGTCAGTGTCACGCGCCCCGTTTGAACCGCGCCCCCCGGGCCGCACCGGCACACCCGCGCATTTCCCAGCGCCGGCAGCGCCGTGCGCACCGCTGGCGCGCCCAGCGTCTCTATCCATCTTCCCGCACGTCATCTTCCCACAGGTCATCCCCCCACAGGTCATCTTCCCACAGGTCATCTTCCCACAGGTCATCTCCCCCGCAGGTCATCCCCACGCAGGTCATCCCCACGCAGGTCATCTTCCCACAGGCCGCAGCACCGCCGCGGCCTGTTTTTTTACTTCTTTCTGGTGTAGGGCGTGTGCGCCAGCGGCAGCTCGAACCGCCGCTCCCCGTCCCACCGGTAGTAAGCGTCGGCGATGGCCGGCGCCGTGGGGATAGACGTGATCTCGCCGATGCCGATGGCGCCTCCGGCCACATCCAGCCCCGGCTTCTCCACCACAATGGCCTCGATCTCCTGCTCCGGCAGCTGGTTGGCGCGGAACAGCCCCAGCGTACCGTACTTGGCGGTGGGTCTGCAATTCTCGTCGATGGGATACTGCTCCGTCAGGGCATAGCCCATGGACATCACCACGCCGCCCTCGATCTGTCCCTCCACGCTGAGGGGGTTCACGGCCTTGCCCACGTCGTGGGCGGCCACCATCCTCCTGATCTTCCCCGTCTCGCGGTCCAGGATGCACATCTGGGTGGCGTAGCCGTAGGCCACGTGGCTCACGGGGTTGGGCACATCCGCGCCCAGCGGATCGGTCTTGGCCAGATACTCTCCGTAAAACTCCTGTCCCGCCAACTGCTGTAAAGTCTTTCCACTGTCCAGCTCCGCCTTCAGCTTTTCACAGGCGCGGCGGGTAGCCTCGCCCGTCACCAGCGTCTGGCGGCTGCCGGAGGTGTCGCCGGAGTCCGGCGCGATCCACGTATTGCTGCGCTCGTACACCACGTCCTCGCGCTTCACCCCGGTACACGTCACCACCGTCTGTACCAGCACGGTGCCCAGCCCCTGCCCGATGCAGCTGGCGCCGGTGTAGATGTGTATCTTCCCTTCGTCCTCCACGATGAGCTTGCAGCGTCCCCAGTCAGGGATACCCACACCCACACCGGCATTCTTCATGGCGCAGGCGATGCCCACCGGGTCGCCTGCCGCCACCGCCGCGTCGTAGGCGGGCTTGATGGCCTCCAGCGTCTCCACGAGGCCGGTGGATTCGTCCACGATCTGGCCGTTGGGCAGCACGCCTCCCGGCCGGATGGCGTTGCGATAGCGGATCTCCCACGGGCTGATGCCCACCAGATCCGCCATCTGGTTCAGCAGCGTCTCCGTGCAGAAGCAGGTCTGGGTCACGCCGAAGCCCCGGAACGCACCGGCAGGCGGATTGTTGGTGTAGTACGCCCAGCCCTCGATCTCAAAATTCTCATAGGCGTAGGGTCCCGCCGCGTGGGTACAGGCCCGCTCCAGCACCGGCCCGCCCAGCGACGCGAACGCGCCGGTATCGGACACCACGCTGGCCTTCACGCCCTGGATAATACCGTTTTCGTCGCAGCCCATGGTAAACTCCATGTCCATGCTGTGGCGCTTGGGGTGGACGAGGATGGACTCCTGTCGGCTGAGCTTCACCTTCACCGGCACCCGCGCCACGTAGGCCATCAGTGCCGCGTGGTGCTGCACGGACATGTCCTCCTTACCGCCGAAGCCGCCGCCCACCAGCATATTCTGCACCTGACAGTGCTCATAGTCCACGCCCAGCATGGACGCGCATTCGTGCATGGTGGTGTGGGCGCTCTGGTCGGTGGTCAGCAGCCTCACGCCGCCGTTGTCCAGCGGCAGCGCCACGCAGCACTCCGGCTCCAGGAATGCATGCTCCGTCCAGGGCGTATGGAACTTCTCCGTCAGTACGTATTTCGACTTGGCGATGGCCCCCGCCGCATCCCCGCGGGACACGTGCTTGTAGGCCTGCACGTTGCTCTCTTCCTCTTCAAATACCAGCGGCGCGCCGGGCGCCGCCGCCTCAGCGGGATTATGCACCGCCGGCAGCACCTCGTACTCCACCTCCACCAGCTTCTTGGCGGCCTCCAGTGTCTCCTGATCCCGGGCGCACACCAGCGCCACCGCGTCGCCCAGATAGTGGGTCAGCTCCCCGATGCCGATGAGCGTGGGCTGGTCCTTCTTCAGATGGCCCACATTGACCTTCCCCGGGATGTCCTTTTGGGTCAGCACGCACACCACGCCCTCCATGGCCTCCGCCTTAGACGTATCGATGCGCAGTACCCGCGCCCGTGCGTACTGGCTGCGCACCGCGCCGCCGTAGCACATACCGTCCACGTACACGTCGTCGGGGTACTGCCCGCAGCCCAGCACCTTCTCCTCCACGTCCAGCCGGTGGACGCGGCTGCCCACCTGCCAGTCGTCGGCGCCGGCCGCGGGGATCTTCCCCTCACGGAAGATTTTCGCCGCCAGCAGGATGCCGTCGATGATTTTCACATAGCCGGTGCAGCGGCAGATATTATTGCGGATGGCGAAGGCCGCCTCCTCGCGGGTCGGCTCCGGATTCACGTCCAGCAGCCCCTTGGCGGAGATGACCATGCCCGGGATGCAGAAGCCGCACTGCACGGCGCCTGCTTCACCGAAGGCGAAGGTGTAGACTTTCTTTTCCCAGTCGCTGAGTCCCTCCACCGTCACGATGGTCTTGCCCTCCAGCTTGTCCGTCTGGGGGATGCACGCCTTGGTGGGCTTGCCATCAATGAGCACGTGGCACGTGCCGCAGGCGCCCTCGCTGCACCCGTCCTTCACGGAGGTGAGGTGCAGCGTGTCCCGCAGATAGCGGATGAGCTTCTGATTTTTCTCGACGACAACGGTCTGTCCGTTCACGGTGAAAGTGGCCATATCGTTCTCCCTCCTGCGGCAGGCAGCCCCGCCGATGTGAAAGTAGCTAAAAATTTTTTAGTTATTATACAATATTTTCAGCTTTTCTGCAACCCTTACTGTGGGCATATCGTTATTCTACTTATCCGATAACGCTTTCTTTTCCCGTGTATTATCTGCCTCCCGCTCCGTTTCCATACCCGTGCCGCGCAACCCGGCCCCCTCCCCTGCCGCAAAAAAAGAGACACGGCTCCCGCCGCGTCTCTTTTTTGCTCTTTCGCTTTGTCACGCCATCTTGGGCCGCTCGTTTCCGTAGAAGAACACCGCCACGGTACCCGGCCCCGCGTGGGAGCCGATGATGGTGCCGATGTCGCACAGCCGGATGCGTCCCTTCAGCCTGGGGAACCGCTGCTCGATGGCGTCGATAAGCAGCTGCGCGTCCTGCGGACACTGGGAGTGGCACACGAAGCACTTGCCGTCGTAGTCCACGCCGCCCTCGGCGCACTGTGCCATGGTCTCCACCGTCACCTCCACAGCCTTCTTCTTGCCCCGCACCTTGCTGTACGCCTTGATGGAGCCGGTGTCGTCCAGCCGCATGATGGGGCAGATGTTCAGCACCGTGGCTACGGTGGCCGCCGCGCCGGACACGCGGCCCGTCCGCCGGAACTGGGTCATATCGCTGCTGAAGAACTGGTGATGCACCCGATTCCGGTGCGCCAGCACCCACTGCTCCACCTCCTCCAGGGACTTGCCCTGGTCCCGCAGGTCGGCGGTGCTGTCCACCAGCAGGCCGTAGCCCGAGGAGGAGCACAGCGAGTCGATGACCACCAGCTTCCGCTCCGGATATTTGGCCCGCAGCTCCTCCGCCGCCAGAAAGGCGTTATGTACCGAGCCGGACTGGCCGGACGTAAACGCGATGTGCAGCAGGTCGCCCTTCTGCAGCAGTCTCTCGAAGAATTCCGTGTAGGCGGCCACGTTGATCTGGCTGGTCTGGGGCAGCTTCCCCTCCCGAATGAACCGGTAGAAGCGGGGCAGTGCCTCGGGGTCGCGGCCCATGTCGTCGTCATATTCCACGCCGTCCACCACGTAGGTGTAGAACAGCACGGGGATGTCCCTGCTCTCCATATAGCTGTACGGCAGATCCACGGTAGAGCAGCAGCTCAGCGTAAATTGTCTTTCCATTTTCCCCTCCAAAGCTGTGGCGTCCCGCTGCGGGCCCGCCAGACTCCTTGATACGATGATACTATAAGATAGTATAATCGCTTTCCGGATTTTCTGTCAATAAGCGGAACTGCCGGATTGCAAAAAGCGGCAGAAAACGGTATAATAGCCCGAGATATTTTTTCAGGAGGCACACATGGTCATCGTTATCAAAACAGGAACGCCGGAGGCGGCCATCCGCCAGCTTCTGGCCCAGCTGGCCGCCCAGAACGTCAAGGGCGGCTGCGTCGCCGGTCCCGACGGCATCCTTCTTCCGCTGGTGGGCGACACGTGGCGTCTCGACCCCAATATGCTCCAAGGGCTCCCCTACGTGCAGGAGGTGCGCCGTCTCACCCCCGCCTATCGTCTGGCGGGCCGCGCCGCCCACCCCGCCAATACCGTGGTTGCCGTGGGCGATGCAAAAATCGGTGAAAAATTCTGCATGATCGCAGGGCCCTGCGCCGTGGAGTCCGCGCCCCAGATGGCCGCGGTGGCCCAGTCGGTAAAGGAGTCCGGCGCCCAACTGCTGCGGGGCGGCGCCTTCAAGCCCCGCACCTCGCCCTACACCTTCCAGGGTCTGGAAAAGACCGGCGTGGATCTGCTGGTGCAGGCGGGCCGGGATGCGGGCCTGCCGGTGGTAACGGAGATCACCGATATCTCCCAGCTGGATCTGCTGGCCGATGTGGACGTGCTGCAGGTCGGTGCCCGCAATATGCAGAACTATACGCTGCTGAAAGCGCTGGGCCAGCTGCGCCGCCCCGTGCTGCTGAAGCGCGGCCTCTCCGCCACGGTGGAGGAATTCCTGCTGGCAGCGGAGTACCTGCTCTCCGGCGGCAACGAGCAGGTCATCCTGTGTGAGCGCGGTGTACGCAGCGGCGTGTCCGCCGCCCGTGCCGCTCTGGACGTGTCCGCCATCCCCGTGCTGAAGCGGGCCACCCACCTGCCGGTGCTGGTAGACCCCAGCCACGCGGCGGGCCGCAGCGAATTGGTGCTGCCGCTGGCGCTGGCCGCCGCAGCGGCCGGAGCCGACGGCCTGATGGTGGAGGTCCACGACCGCCCCGCCTGCGCGCTGTCCGACGGCGGGCAGTCCCTGACCTGCCGTCAGTTCCGGGAGCTGTCTGCCGCCGTCACCGCCCTCCTCCCCTACGCCTGGCGGCCTGACACGTTCTAAGCACAGTCCACCCCATCAGGCGATGTCCCCGTCGCAGAAAGCCGGCACACCAAGGCGGCGTACACAACGAGCGCCGACCAAGCGCGCCAACCGGCACGCCGCCATACCCCTCGCCGCCCAGCGGCACTTCCTCGGAGCCGGACTGACACCCGCCAAGCCGAACCACGGGAAAGCGTTGGAAGGCCCCCTGCCGACCAGCGTGCCCTGCGAATATCCAATGCCCCGTCAACACACCCGTTCCGGCTGAACCGCAGACACGCGGTCCACCACACGCCACCGGCACGCCGCTCATTTCGCGCACATCACCGGCAAGCCCCATTTCTTTTCAGGCGGACACCGCCCTGCACGTGAAACCATCTCCCGGCAAAAGCGCATTCCGACCGCTTTTTGCGCCGTCTGCGCCGCAGCCGCCGCGCTCCGGTCGGCGGCTGCCCTTTCCCCGGGCCGTTGACCGACGCAGTGACGCCGCCGTCTGCCAAAGCGGCGCGTTCACAAAGACCACCACGGTGCGCCTACGAGGGAAAAGGCCAACTATCTGTTCCGACCCGGCACCTTCACCGACGAGTTCCGCATCCGGTACGCGGCGCAGACCGGTGCGGAAGCACTGCAAGCCTGCATCGCGTGGAAAAGGGCGGCCTGCCGTGCAGCCTCAGTTGATTTTACGGCGGTGATTTTCTCATCGCGCAGGACCGCAGTCTCACCCCCTGCCTGCTGATGGGCGACGACATGGCCACCTTCGCCCTGATGACCGCCGATAAGTCGGTTATCGCCACGCCTCCGAGTTATGTCAACTTCACGCGGTTCACCTCTCCTACGGCAGCGATGGCCAGATGGCTCTGACGGACATTGCGAGTCTCTCCTCTCTCGCGACCCGCTATTTTTTTCAGAGGGCCTTTCGGCCCTCTCGTAACCCACACGGCCTCAAGACCACCGCACCTTCGTGACCCGCGGCTGTCGCAAAGGACCTCTCTGCTCTCTTGCGCTCTGCCGCTGCCTCATCGCAGCCCTCCATATCCGCCGCGGTTCCCCAGGTGCGCCCGACTGTTCCAGCCTCGGTGCGCACGCCTGATTCACCGGCGGCTCGGCGTTCGTTTTCCGTCTGGAAATGCTGCGCGGTCTTTCGCTTACCTGTACCGAAATTGTTAAATATTCGCCTATTTCGCATAAATATTCAGCTTTTCCGTTGAAACTTCCTCATGAAGCACATCCGGAAATAAAACCGGAAATTTCCGGAAGAAAAGCGGAAATTAGTTGCACGCAACCATGCCCTGCCGGATGGTGCCGGCAGGGCATGGTTATATTTATGCGGTTTTATACACATTCTCTTATGCGGCTCAATCTGCCATTTTATGCAGTCTATCGCGCTATTTTTATGCTGCTTCACGCACTGTTTTGCGCCGTCCATCGCATCACTATACTTCGATCGTATTATGCTTTTTGCGTGGTTTGTCGCATTATTTCTGTGGGGCGGGTACAGCGCTTCACATGCGGTGCTTTCGCTTTTTCTTTCTGTTAGCCACTAAAATTTATCCTGATTTTCGCCTTCTCCATTCTTCGCATCGTCCGCACTCGCCGGCATTTCGTCCACATTTCGCGGACGATCTTCCGCGCCGCAGAGATGCAGGAGGCGGGAACCAAAGGGCAGGAACAGCAGATACCCCACCAGTCCACCAGCCGTGTTGGCGATGACATCCGTGATGTCGGATGTGCGATTTGTCGTCAGAAGCGGCTGCAGCAGCTCGATGCACAGGCTCAGCAGAAGCGCGGCCAGCACCGCCCGACACAGGCCGCGCTTCTGCCGCACCAGCGGCCACAGAAAGCCGAAAGGCACTGTCATCACAACGTTCAGTGACAGCTGTCGCGCTGCGTTTCCGTAGCCGTTCCGCAGATCGCGGAAGGGCTCCAGTTCCATGAGTGTATAGTGATTCCCCGCCAATTTCGGCAAATTGGCCAGCACCGGCAGCAGCGTCACCCCCAGCACACAGACCAGATAGATGAAAAACACCGTCCGGACTGCCAGTACGCAGTGTCCCAGTCCCCTCCAGCGGGGCAGCAGTACCAGCAGATACACTGCCGCCAGCACCGCCAGATCCGGCAGCATCTGTAAAATTTTTCCAATGTCAAACTGTGGTATCGCCCATCCCCCGCTTTGCCGTAAATTCCATTCTTTTCCAATCTCGATACTGTACTGCTCTCAAAAGCGGCCCAGCCCAAAACCGAAAATTCGTCCGATACAGTCCGATATAGTATAAGCCGTTTTTGAAAAAAATGTCAACCGCTTCGGCAAAAACTTCAGGAAATCATAAAAAAGGGACCGCAAAAGCGGTCCCTTTTGGTGTACTTGGGTACTCTTATGTACTTTTTGTACCGGATGAAGCGTTCGGCTTAGAAGCAGCCCTGCTCCATCATCGCCTCGGCGACCTTCTTGAAGCCGGCAATGTTGGCGCCAGCCACCAGATCGTAACCCAGACCGTACTCCTCGGCGGCCTCGGCGGACACCTTGTGGATGTTCTCCATCATCTTGTGCAGCTGATGGTCGACTTCCTCAGCGGTCCAGACCAGACGCTCGGAGTTCTGCGCCATCTCCAGAGCGGAGACGCCCACGCCGCCGGCGTTAACAGCCTTGGAGGGAGCAACGATCATGTGCTTCTGCGCACGCAGGAAGTTCAGAGCATCGTTGGTGGTGGGCATATTGGCGACCTCGATGTAGTACTTCACGCCGGAAGCAGCGATCTTCTCAGCGGACTCCATCTTGACGTCGTTCTGCATGGCGGCGGGCATGTACACGTCAACATCCTTGACGCCCCAGCACTTCTCGCCGGCAACAAACTCGCAGCCAAACTTGTCAGCATAGGGCTTGCAGTGCATGGGATCCTTGGCGCGCATCTCCAGGATGAAGTTCAGCTTCTCGTCGGTGATAACGCCGTCGGGATCGTGAACGTAGCCGTCGGGGCCGGCGAAATAGGTGACCTTGGCGCCCAGCTGGGATGCCTTCTTCATGATGCCCCAGCCCACGTTGCCGTAGCCGGAGATAGCGATCTTCTTGCCCTCGATGGTGTCATTCTCGTGCTTCAGCACTTCCTGCAGATAGTACATGGCGCCGTAGCCGGTGGCCTCGGGACGGATCAGGGAACCGCCGTAGCTCAGGCCCTTGCCGGTGAGCACGCCGTTCTCCCACACGCCCTTCAGGCGGCGGTACTGGCCGTACAGATAGCCGATCTCGCGGCCGCCCACGCCCATATCACCGGCGGGGACGTCGATGTCGGGCCCGATGTAGCGGTACAGAGCGGTCATAAAGCTCTGGCAGAAACGCATGACCTCGGCGTCGGACTTGCCGGCGGGATCGAAGTCGGAACCGCCCTTGGCACCGCCGATGGGCAGGCCGGTCAGGCTGTTCTTGAAGGTCTGCTCAAAGCCCAGGAACTTGATGATGCCCTCATACACGTTCTTCTGGAAACGCAGGCCGCCCTTGTAGGGGCCGATAGCGCCGTTGAACTGGCAGCGCCAGCCGCGGTTGGTGTGCCACTGGCCGGCATCATCGCACCACACCACGCGGAATGTGAACATACGCTCGGGCTCCACCATGCGGCCCAGCAGGTCCACCTTCTCATACTCAGGGTGCTTCTCGATCACAGGCTCCAGAGAGGACAGAACCTCCTCAACAGTCTGTACGAACTCAGGCTCGTTGCCATGCTTGGTTCTGACGCTCTCCAGAACGTCTGCCAAATACTTATTCACAGCTAAATTCCTCCTCAAATAAGTGTTCCGTTCGGAATCATGTCGGCGCAGTGCCCCGCACCTTCATCTGCCCCGATGATAACACCGATTTTCCTTTTTCTCAAGGGGTGTTCAGCCAAATTCTCCCTTTCGGGCCGTAAAAAAAAACCTGCTTTTTTTGTGCATATTGTTGAATGCCTCACAGCAAAAATCCGTCACTCTGCGGCGGCTAATTTGATATATTTTTCACAAAACAGCCGGTGCTTTCGTACTTCAAAGCGTGACCACTTTTCCGTGTAAAATTGCGGCGGAATCTTGACTTTTTTTCGGGCTGCTCATATAATGTACACTGTCGATCGACAAAGGCAAGCATGGCCTTGACGGGCAGTGATACGCCCGTACAGCGGCAAGGCTCTCGAGGATGCAGCAGGTCCTCTCCTGAGGTCTTTCCCCGTCCGGGCACATTTCTGCTCCGGCAAAGCTGCTTTGCACCTGTCAGTGATGGATTTTCGGGTGTTTTTTGGCTTTTGAGGTGCAGGCTTGCAGACGCAGGCCAAGGCGAAAAGGGCAAAAAGCGGCGAAAAGACGCGCTGACAGTCTTGTTTGCCCTTGTTGATCGATGGTTTGCTGCTGTTTCGTGCAGTGCGATCATACTACGACGGCAGACGGCCATATGGCGGCCGCGCCTGAAAAGGAGTCTTGAATCATGCCTGTTTATCCCATCACCGTGGCCGGTCTGCAGCGCGATCTGCCCATCTGTAAGGTCACGGACGACCTGTATATCGGCGCTTTTATCTGTTTCGGCGACGCAGAGCTGACGGTGGCCTGTGCCCGGGAAATGCTGAAGCTGGTGGACCAGGACAGCTACGACTACATGCTGACCGCCGAGGCCAAGTCCATCCCCCTCATCCACGAGATGGCCCGCCAGAGCGGCGCCGCCAAGTACTTTATTGCCCGCAAGGGTCCCAAGGCATACATGCCTGATCCCATCCACGTGGAGGATAAGTCCATCACCACCGCCGGCGTACAGAAGCTCTATCTGGGCCGCGACGACGCCGACATGATCCGCGGCAAGCGCATCCTGCTGATGGACGATGTCATCTCCACCGGCGGCTCTATCCACGCCATGGAGGAGTTGGTGAAGCTGGCGGGCGGCATTGTGGCCGGCCGCGTGTCCGTGCTGGCCGAGGGCGATGCCGCGGCGCGCAAGGACATCAAGTTTCTGGCCCCCCTTCCGGTGTTCAATGCCGACGGCAGCGTGAAGTAAAGCATTAAGAACGCATACATAAGTAAAACGTGTGGCAGCCCGCAGGCTGCCACACGTTTTTTATAGCAGAAGGGCTGGACAATCTTTATAAGCTGTGGTAATATTTAGAATTAACAAAACTAATGGCTTTGGAGGGCCGCACCGGGAAAGGAGTCTATTGCATATGTCTGTCAAGGAAAGCTACGCCGGGAAAATCAACCGCAAGCTCAACAAGAAGCTGCGGGTCATCGCCGTGGCCGCCGGTCGGGAGCCGGCGGATCTGGTGCTGAAGAACGCCACCTATGTCAACGTGTTTTCCAATGAGCTGTGTCACGGAGATATCGCCGTGGCGGAGGGCCTCATCGTGGGCATGGGCGAATACAGCGGTGCGGTGGAGGTGGATGTCTCCGGCAAGATCGTGCTGCCGGGGTTCGTGGATGCCCACATCCATCTGGAGAGCTCGCTGGTGAGCCCCACGGAGTTCGCCAAGGCTGTGCTGCCTCACGGCACCACCACGGTCATCACAGACCCCCACGAGATCGCCAACGTCATGGGTACCGACGGCATTGAGTACATGCTCCAGGCCACGGAGGATCTGCCGGTGGATGTGCGGTTCATGCTGCCCTCCTGCGTGCCGGCCACGCCGCTGGATGAGTCCGGCGCCAACCTGGACTACCGTGCCATTGACTCCTTCTACGACCATCCCCGGGTGCAGGGCCTGGCGGAAATGATGAACTTCGTGGGCACCATCAACGGCGACCCCCAGGTGGTAGAGAAGATCGTGGCCAGTCAGGCCCACCACAAGAAGATCGACGGTCACGCCCCCGATCTGAAGGGCAACGACCTTAACGCCTATATCGCAGCGGGCGTGTACTCCGACCACGAGTGCCACGATCTGGCCGACGCCATCGCCAAGCTGGAGCGGGGACAGTTCATCATGATCCGCGAGGGCACCGCCGCCCGCAATCTGGAGGCGCTGGTCCCCCTGCTGTGCGACAAGTACGTGGAGCGGTGCATGTTCTGCACCGATGACAAGCACCCCAACGACCTGCTGGAGAAGGGCCATATCGACTACATCGTCAAGAAGGCCATCAAACTGGGCGCGGATCCCATCACCGCCATCAAGGCCGCCTGCCACAACGCGGCGCGGTACTTCCTGCTGAACAACCGCGGCGCTATCGCTCCCGGCTATCTGGGGGATTTCGTTATTATCGACAGCTTCGAGCACTTCAACATTGAGAAGGTGTTCAAGAAGGGCGAGCTGATGTACAGCGACGGCGTGCTGAAGGACTTCCCCACGCCGGAGATCGACCCGTATCTGGTGAAGCACGCCCATGACACGTTCCATGTGGCCCCGCTGACTGCGGCGGACTTCACCGACAGCCGCCCCCACGCCGTCATTGGCATGGTCAGCGGCGAGATCACCACCACCGACGGCGGCTACACCGACCGCATCGACGTGGATTACGACATTCTGAAGATCGCCGTGATCGAGCGGCATAAGAACACCCACCACATCGGTCTGGGCTACATCAAGGGCTACGGTCTGAAGAAGGGTGCGGTGGCCACCAGCATCAGCCACGACAGCCATAACATCATCGTGGTGGGCACCAACGAGGAGGACATGGCCTTCGCCGCCAACCACATCGTACAGAACCACGGCGGCATCACCGTGGTGGAGGACGGTCAGGTGAAGAGCGATGTGCTGCTGGCTATCGCGGGCATCATGTCCGACGACAGTCTGGTCAACGTGAACCGCGATCTGGAGGCCGCCAAGGCCGCCGCCTACGCGCTGGGCGTGTCCGAGGGCATCGACCCGTTCATGACCCTGAGCTTCATGGCGCTGCCGGTGATCCCCACGCTGCGCATCACCACCCGCGGTGTGTTCGACGTGGGCTCCCAGCGGTATGTGTAAAAAAAGAAAGCATACGCAAAAGGAGAACGGCTTCCGCCGTTCTCCTTTTGCGTATGCGGGGCTTGGGTCAGCGGGCGGTAACCCACCACTCGCCGCCGCCAAAGCTGCTGTAATGGCCGTTGTCATCATAGCAGCCAACGCCGTAGTAATAGCCGGTGCCGCTGACAGCGGTGGTGTCCGTCCAGGTGATGGTGTCGGCGCCGGTGGGAAGCACCGTGCCCATGGGAGAGTAGGAGAAGCCGTTATCCTCCGAGCGGAACACCTGATAGCGGGCGGCACCCTCCACGGTGCGCCAGGTCAGCACCGGCTTGCCGCTGTCATCCAGCTCCAGAGACGTGATCTCCGGCGTGTCCATGGTGGGAGGCGCCTCGCAGTACCGGCGGGCCGCCTGACTGAAGTCGCTGTACGTGCTGCCGCTGACGGCGCGTACCTTATAGTAATACCAGGTGTCGGCCTCGGCGGTGGTATCCTTGTGGAACGTGACGTCCGCCGACACGATGAGGGTATAGGCGGAAGCGGCAGGGGCGCTGCCGTCGGAGGCGGCCTGTGCGCGCCAGATCTCGTAGCGCTCCGCGCCGGTGACGGCGGGCCACCAGACGGTGGGCTTGCCGTCGCTGCAATCCTCGCCCAGCGTCACGGCGGGCACATCCAGCCGGCTTGCGGACTGGCCGGTGCAGTGGAGCGCCGCGTTCAGCAGCGGGTCGTTGCGGTCAGCCACGGAGATGGCCGCCCACTCCGCCGCCGTGCCGCCGTAGTACACGTCGGTCAGGCTGCGGCAGGCGCTGAACGCCCCACTCTCAATAGTGGTGAGACTGCGGGGCAGGTACGCTCCGGTCATGGCGACGCAGCCGGAGAACGCAATAACCCCAATGGTCTCCACGCCCTCAGGGAGTCGGATCTCCTCCAGCGCGCCGCACATGGTGAAGGCCTCCCGCTCAATACGGGTCACGCCGGAGGGAATGGTCACATGGGTCAGCTTGGTGCAGTTTTCGAACATGCTGTCTCCGATGACTGTCAGGTCAGCGGGCAGAGTCACGTCTGTCAGCTCATAGCACTGATAGAACAGCATAGCTCCCAGCTGCGCACCGTCGGGCAGTTGGATGGATGTCAGGTGCGAGTTACTAAATGCGCCGTTTCCAATGGAGGTGACGCCGCCGGGGATGGTCAGGGTCTTTAGAGGAGATTTCTCAAAAGCAGCGCCGCCGATGGTACGCAGGCTCTCCGGCAGGGTCAGTGAGTCCATATAGGAGCCGCTGAAGGCGCTGCTGCCGATGGTGGTCAGCCCCTCCGGCAGCGTCACCGCGCCCAGACCGCCGTAGGCCATAAGGCCGCAATTCTCAAACGCGCTGCTCCCAATGGAGGTGACGCCCTCGGGGATGGTCACGGAGGTAACGCGCTCCAGACTGGCAAAGGCATAGCTGCCGATGGCGGTCACGCCCTTCTGCACCACCACCTTTTTGATGTCGTTGGCATAGGTGCGCCACGGTGCGCAGTTGTCCGAAGCGTGCTGGCCGTAGTCCGCCATGGGGCCGGCGCCGGTGATGGTCAGAACGCCGTCGGCGTCCAGCTTCCACTCGGCGCTGTCGCCGCACTTGCCGCTGGCCACCGTGGCGGCGGCAGGCTTGCGGTAGGTCACGGACACGATGCTGCTCCACGCGCCCGCCGTGCCGTCGGATTTCAGGGCGCGCACCTTGTAATAATAGGTATTGCCGTCCTCGATGTAAGATGTGTTGGTATAGGACGTGCCGGTGACGGTAGAATACTTGATGTACTCACCACTGCGGCTGCGGGCGCGGTACACCTCGTACTTAGCCGCGCCGGCGACGGCATTCCATTTCAGGGTCGGACGGCCCTGCGCATCGTTGCCGCCGGTAACGGTGGGTGCGGCCAGAGATGCGGCGGGGTTATAGGTGAAGGTCACCTCTTTGCTGAAGGAGCCCACAGCGCCGCTTGACGTAACGGCGCGGACCTTGTAGGTGTAGGTCCGGCCCTTCTCCAGGTAGTCCGTGGGTACGGTGTAGCTGGTGGAGTGGCTGCTGAATGTGACGTTCCGGCTGCACGACACGTTTCTGTGGTCGTTCTACCCGCTGGCGGTGTGTACCGTGCTGGGCGCCATGCTGCTGGTCATCGCGGGGTGCAAGCCCCTGCGCCGCAGCCTGCACCGGAAGTTTTTCCTGTAAAATGCGGAAAGAAAAAGAGGACTGTCCGATGGACAGTCCTCTTTTTTTGCGGTGCGTTAGCGGTAGGAACCGGCCGAAAACACCAGAGCCTCTCTTCCGGAGGCGTCTGGCATGAGGTGCAGATAGGTGTATTTCTCTGTACGCATAAATGTCACCATATAGACCTGCGGCGTCTCATCATCCGGAAACATAATGGAGATCACCGAGTCATTGGCGTAATACACGCCGCGGGAAGTGCCGTTACCGCTGACCAGATAGACGGTACCGTCACTGTTGAACAGCAGCCGCAGCATGCCGCCGAAGTCATCGAGCCCTGCATTAATCGTTTGGCCGTGGTAGTAGTAAAGCCCGATATAATCCCAGTTCATACGCGTCAGGTTGCTGGGAATATTGACCGATGGCTTGAGCAGCAGGCTGTCAGATGCCACATTATTGGAGTTGATGGTGGCAAAGGCGGTGACACCGGTCTTGTTGTAGGTTTTGCTGAGAGTCTGGCCATCTGCCGCAACACCGCGGACGGTATACGTATAGCGGACACCGGGCTCCACGTTCCAGTCCGTATAGATGGTGCCGCTGACGGAGGACGCCACTACGTTCCAGTCGGAACTGTTATTCACCCTGCGGTACACGCGGTACGAAGCGGCGTTGGCTGCCTTATCCCAGGTGACGGTGATATAGCTGCCCTGTGCCGTGGCCTTGCCCATCGTGACCTCCGCGGGGACAGCCGAGGAGGTCGCCCTGTAGGTCACGGATGCCACGGCGCTGTACGGGCCGTAGCTGCCGTCGGAGCCCAGGGCGCGCACCTTGTAGTAGTAGGTGGTGCCGCTGGTGAGGTAGGAGCTGTTGGTGTAGCTGGTGGAGGTCTGGGTGCTGTACTTGGTATACGTACCGCTTCGGCTGGCGGAGCGGTACACCTCGTATTTGGCCGCGCCGGTGACGGCGTTCCATTTCAGCGTGGGACGTCCCTGACTGTCGTTGCCGCCGGTGACGGAGGGAGCCGTCAGCTTCAGGCGGCAGGTGACGGACACCACAGCGCTGTACGGGCCTGCTGTGCCATCGGATTTCAGGGCGCGGACCTTGTAATAATAGGTGGTGCCGCTGGTCAGATAGGAACTATTGGTATAGCCGGTGGAGGTCTGGGTGCTGTACTTGCTGTAGCTGCCGTCACGGCTGTAAGAGCGGTACACCTCGTACTTGGCCGCGCCGGTGACGGCGTTCCATTTCAGGGTGGGACGGCCCTGACTGTCGGTGCCGCCGGTGACGGTGGGTGCGGACAGGGTGCCTGTCGAGACGGCGCGGTAGGTCACGGACACGATGCTGCTCCACGCGCCCGCCGTGCCGTTGGCATCCAGAGCGCGCACCTTGTAGTAGTAGGTATTGCCGTTTTCGATGTAGCTGATGTTGGTGTAGCTGGTGCCGGTGACGGTAGAATACTTGATGTACTCACCACTGCGGCTGCGGGCGCGGTACACCTCGTACTTGGCCGCGCCGGTGACGGCCTTCCATTTCAGGGTCGGACGGCCCTGCGCATCGTTGCCGCCGGTAACGGTGGGAGCAGGCAGAGTTTGCTTGTAGGTCACGGACACGATGCTGCTCCATGCGCCCGCTGTGCCGTCGGATTTCAGGGCGCGGACCTTGTAGTAATAGGTATTGCCGTTTTCGATGTAGCTGGTGTTGGTGTAGCTGGTGCCGGTGACGGTAGAATACTTGATGTAGTCGCCGCTGCGGCTGCGGGCGCGGTACACCTCGTACTTGGCCGCGCCGGAGACGGCCTTCCATGTCAGCGTGGGACGGCCCTGCGCATCGTTGCCGCCGGTGACGGTGGGGGCGGACAGAGTTTGCTTGTAGGTGACGCTGACCACGCTGCTCCACGCACCCGCCGTGCCGTTGGCATCCAGAGCGCGCACCTTGTAGTAATAGGTATTGCCGTTTTCGATGTAGCTGATGTTGGTGTAGCTGGTGCCGGTAACGGTGGAATACTTGATGTAATCGCCGTTCAGGCTGCGGGCACGGTACACCTCGTACTTGGCCGCGCCGGTGACGGCCTTCCATGTCAGCGTGGGACGGCCCTGCGCATCGTTGCCGCCGGTGACGGCGGGCGCGGGCAGAGTCTGCTTATAGGTCACGGACACGATGCTGCTCCACGCACCCGCCGTGCCGTTGGCATCCAGAGCGCGCACCTTGTAATAGTAGGTATTGCCGTTTTCAATGTAGCTGGTGTTGGTATAGGCGGTGCCGGTGGTAGTGCTGTACTTGATGTACTCGCCACTGCGGCTGCGGGCGCGGTACACCTCGTACTTGGCCGCGCCGGACACGGCCTTCCATTTCAGGGTCGGACGGCCCTGACTGTCGGTGCCCGCGGTGACGGTGGGTGCGGCGGGACCGCTGCCGGCAAAGGTGATATTAGCACTCAGCAGCGGGTCATTGTATTCTTTCACGTCAATGGCGTTCCACTGTGCCCGCGTGCCGGTGAATGTCACCTTGGACAGCCCATAGCAGCCGTCAAAAGCCCATCTCCCGATGCTCGTCACCGTGCGGGGGATGGTGATCTCCATCAGGTTGGAGCAATCTTCAAACGTTGAATACTCGATGGCCGTGACCCCCTCAGGAATGACGATACTGCTGAGGCTGCTGCATTCTTTGAAGGCCTGACCTCCGATACCCTTGAGGCTGCTGCCCAGTGTGACACGGGTCAGGCCGTTGCAGCCGGAGAAGGCACAATCGCCAATAGATCGGACACTGTTGGGAATGCTGATATTGTGCAGCGCTGTCGAGGAGAAAAAGCAGCTCTCCCCCACCGCCAGCAGAGTCTCCGGCAGGGAGACACTGACCATTGAATCACAGGCGCTGAGCGCGTATGCTCCCAATGTCGTAACGCCGGAGGAAATCTCCACGTTTTTCACTCGCGTGCTGATCCCCGAGTTTCTCAATGCACTGTCGCACCAGGGGTTCTTATGGAGAGAATAGCCGTACATAGGGCCGGTTCCGCTGATGGTCAGGGTGCCGCTGCTGTCCAGCGTCCAGGTCAGGTCGTCGCCGCACTGGCCGCCGGCGACATAGTAGCTCTGCGCCGCGACCCCTGAGGTCTCGGCGGCGTAGGCGGTGTCCACCATGCCCAGCGGAAGGGCGCTGAGCAGCATGAGAGCCGCCAACAGGATGGATAGGATTCGTTTTTTCACAGAAACTCCCCTTTTCTTTATGATCTCCGCCGGTACGTGCCGGCAGGTCATTACAACGGTAGAATACACCTGTTTTTGTGCGATTTCAATAAGCTGGCTGCATAGTATCGAGGGTTTTTTTGCAAAAACGGAAAAATCGCATAAATAAAGAGAACGGCGGAAACCGTTCTCTTTTTTGCGTATGCGGGCGGTCACAGGATGGGGCCGCGGCGGTCGGGGTCCTGGGGTGCGAAGTCCGACAGGCCCTTGCGGCACACCACGCAGCCCGCCACGCCCACCGCCGCCATGGCGGCCAGCGCGGCTCCGACGCCGCCGGTGCCGCTGAACAGTCCCAGCGGATCGTTCATGGCGTTGAAGGCGGCGTGGGCGGCGAAGCCGGGCAGGATGCTGCCGGTGCGGCGGCGGAGGAAGCCGAAGGCCAGACCCATCAGGAAGGCGTAGACCATCTGGATGGGCGTCCCATGGACCAGGCCGAAGATGGCGGCCTGTAATACCAGAGCCAGCCAGGGCGGCATGGCACGCTCCAGACGGGTCTGGATGATGCCGCGAAACGTCAGTTCCTCCGCCAGCGGGCCCAGCACCGCCATGGTCAGGAACGTGTTCAGGCCGGTGGAGGTCAGAACGGACATATCCGCGTTGTACGCGGCCATCCACGCCTCCGGCAGGAGGGACAGCGCCAGATCCGTCAGGACGTACAGCACGATGCCGGCAAAGACACAGAAGCCGACAGTCCAACCGGAGCAGCGGCGCAGGCACACGGCCTCCGACAGCGGCGTCTGGCGTATTTTGAACCACAGCAGCAGTCCCGCCGCGATGAAGAAATCGGCCAGCAACGTGGCGGTGTCCGCGCCGTCCAGGATGCTCTGGGGATCGAAGCCGCCGGGACGCAGCGCGGAGCCGGCGATGGCGATGGCGGCGTAGATCGCGCCGGTCAACAGCTGCACTCCCAGAAAGAACAGCACGTACAACGCGGATTTCCCCAGCGCGGTCAGCACGCCTCTGGCGGTATAGGGGTGTCGGTGTTCCATACAGTCTCCTTTCTCACAGATCAGGTCCGGGTACGGTCAGGGTCAGTATAGCAGGGCGCGGCGGTTGGTGTCCAGCAACTCTGCGTTGCGTTGGTGGTTTTTTGGCCAAAGCGGCGCAACTTCAGGTTGTCAGGGATAGAAAACAGGGGAGCGGCCCGTGTGCCGCTCCCCTGTTTTTACAGCTTGATGTCGCAGGACATACTCATGACAGCGCGTCCGCCCACGCGGACGGTGACGGTATCGCCGTCCGCATACAGACGGCTGCGGATCTCCGAGGGGCGGTGCATATGCTCGCCCTGCAGGAACACATTCTCCTGTAAGGGCTGCACCAGCCCATGGCGGTAGAGATAGTAGGTCAGGGCGCCGTTGCTGGTGCCGGTGGCGCACTCCTCGGGAATGTCATACAGCGGCGCGTAGTTGCTGCAATAGGCGGTGCAGCCGTCGCCCAGGCAGAACATGTGGACGCCGGTGACGTCATAGCGTCTGGAGAGCGCCGTCACCGCCGGTTCATTCTGGACGGCGCGCAGCAGCGTATCGCGGTCGCGGACGGGCATCATGATATCGGCCAAGCCGGTGGACACGATGGCGGGCAGCAGGCTGTCGGGGCGATCCGCCGGAGTCAGGCCGTAGGCTTCGTACAGCTCCGGCAGCTCCGGCTCCGTCAGTTCCCGTATCCAGTGGGGCGGCGCCATATCCATCCACACCGTATCGCCCCGAACGCCGATGGTCAGATCCGCGGCCTTGGTGTGGGCGGTGATGTCGCCGTCACCGATGCGCCCCAGCGCCCGCAGCAGCGCGAAGGAGGCGATGGTGGCGTGGCCGCAGAGCTCCACCTCCCCCGCCGGTGTAAAGTAGCGCAGGATCACGCTGCCATCGGGGCTTCGGGTGACGAAAGCGGTCTCGGAGTGCTTGAATTCGGCGGCGATCTGCTGCATCTCCGCGTCGGCCAGCGGGCGGTCCGGCAGCACCACGCCCGCTTGATTGCCGCCGAACAGGCTGGCGGAAAAAGCGTCCATGACATAGGCTTCCATAGGGCGTACCTCCCAGTTTTTTTAATGAAGATAATTATAAACTGTCTCGCCATTCGTGACAAGAGTATTTGACAGAACAGCTCTTTTTCGTTAGAATAGAATTATATATCCGAAATGGAAATCAAAAAAGAAAGGAATCTCATCCAAAATGCTCAATGAGCGCAGTCTGTTATCGCAATTCCTGCATTTCGCAGCCGCTACGGTGGCCTCCCTCATGGTTTTCAGCCTGTATTCCATCGTAGACGGACTGATGGTCGCCAAGGGCGTAGGCGAATACGCCATGGCGGCGGTGAATCTGGCGGTGCCGTTCACCAACGTGCTGTTCTCCATCGGCGTCATCTTCGCCGTTGGCACCAGCACCATCATCGCCATCTATCTGGGACAGAACCAGGGCGAGAAGGCCAATGGCCTGTTCTCCCAGAACATCGTGCTGCTGACCTGTATCGGCCTGACCATCACTGTCCTCGTCTTTGTATTTCTGGAGCCGTTCGCCGTGCTGCTGGGCGCAAAGGGCGTAACGTATCAATATACCATCGACTATCTCAAGGGCCTTGCGCCCTTCGCCGTGTGCTTCATTATCTCCTATAACATGGAGGTGCTGATCAAGACCGATGGCTTTCCCCGTCTGGCCATTCTGACGGTCATCACCGGCTGTCTGGCCAACTGTGTGCTGGACTACGTGGCCATCTTCGTTTTGGACTGGGGCGTTTGGGGCGCGGCCTTCGCCACGGGCCTTTCCCAGCTTCTGACGTGCATCATCTATCTGCGGCACTTCCTGGGCGGACACAACACCTTCCACTTCGTAAAGTTCAGGATGGACTGGAGCATCTACAAGCGTCTGATCCCGCTGGGCTTTGCCGACGGCGTGACGGAGCTGTGCAACGGCGTGATGATCTTCCTGTTCAACCGGGTCATCCTCCGGTGCCTCGGCGACGACGGACTGGTGTGCTACACCATCATCGCCTATGTGAACACCCTCATCATCAACACTATGCTGGGTATCTCGCAGGGCAGCCAGCCGCTGGTCAGCTACCACTACGGCAAGGAGGACGCGGTGGGCTGCAGGAAGCTGCTGCGGTACGGTTTTACGGCGGTGGGCATCATGACGGCGGTGATCTTCGCCGGTGTGATGATCTTTGCCCCCCAGATCGCCGGGATCTTCCTCGGCGCGGAAAAGCCGGAGCTGCTGGGCAGCGCGGCCAGTGCGCTGCGGCGGTACGGTCTGTGCTACATACTGCTGGGAAGCAACATCCTCATGGGCGGCTTCCTGACGGCGGTGGAGCGGCCGAAAGCTGCCATCTCCATCTCCGTGGGCCGCGGACTTGCGTTTCAGGCCGGTGCGCTGCTGCTGTTGGCGGCAGCCGTGGGCGGCACGGGCATCTGGTTCGCGCCGGTGATCTCCGAGGCGCTGTGTGCGGTGATGGCGGTATGGTTCCTCCGCCGGTTCCTGCGGAAAACCGCGGCATAACGAGCATACAAAAAGTATCCCACGGCACAGCCGTGGGATACTTTTGCGCTCTGTGGGATGTGTGCCTTACGCCTGCGCGGCCTTTTCCGCCATCATGCCCCGTATCACCTCGTCGATGCGGCGGGCAATGCGGCAGAAATCCTCCGCCGTGTAGCCCCTGGTGGTCATGGCGGCGGTGCCGATGCGGACGCCGCTGGTCTGGAACGGGGAGCGCCGGTCTCCGGGGACGCAGTTCTTGTTAAGCGTGATGCCGCAGCGGTCCAGCTCCTCCTGCACCTCCTTGCCGGTGAGACCGGTGTCCGTCAGGTCCAGCAGGAACAGGTGGTTATCGGTGCCGCCGGTGACCACGCGATAGCCCATGGCCATAAACTCCGCCGCCATGGCCCTGCAGTTGGCCACCACGCTGCGGGCGTAGGCGCGGAAGGCCGGCGTCAGGGCCTCCTCCGCCGCTACGGCCTTGCCGGCGATGACGTGCTGCAGCGGGCCGCCCTGGGTGCCCGGGAATACGGCGCTGTCCACCTTCTTGGCCAGCTCCGGACGGCAGAAGATCAGGCCGCCGCGCGGCCCGCGCAGGGTCTTGTGGGTGGTGGTGGTGATGACATCCGCCAGACCGAAGGGGCTGGGGTGTTCCCCTGCCGCCACAAGCCCCGCAATGTGGGCCATGTCCACCATAAAGCAGGCGCCCACCTCCTGCGCCGCAGCGGCGAAGCGGGCAAAGTCGATGGTACGGCTGTACGCCGAGGCACCGGCGATGATGAGCTTGGGCCGCAGCGCAAGCGCCATGCGCTCCATACCGTCGTAGTCGATGAAGCCGTCATCGTCCACATCGTAGAAGTGCAGGTCGTAGAGTTTGCCGGAGAAGTTCACCGGCGAGCCGTGGGTCAGATGACCGCCGTTGGAGAGGCTCATGGACAGCACGGTGTCGCCGGGCTGCAGCAGAGCCATGTAGGCCGCCAGATTGGCCGACGAGCCGCTGTGGGGCTGGACGTTGACGTGGTAGTCGGTGGAAAAGACCTCCTTCCACTTGGAGACGCAGTACTCCTCCAGCTCATCCACGATATGGCAGCCGCCGTAGTACCTGCCCTGATTGCCCATGGCCCGGTGGGCCGGATACCCCTCTGAATATTTATTCGTCAGGCAGCTGCCCACCGCGCGGAGCACATCGCTGCTGACGAAATTTTCGCTGGCGATGAGCTCCACCGTGGTAGCCTGGCGCAGTTCCTCCTGACCGATCAGGTCAAATACGCGGGACGCCATAGACCTCTCCCCTTCCCTATTGTGGTAATGTGATTCCTATTATACACTATCTTGTGGTTTTGGCAAGAAAAATCTTCTCTCCATGGCAGATGGCACGAAAACGCCTATATCCTTTGTAGGTTTTTTAGAAAAAATGCAGAAAGAGAAAAAAAGGGTTGACATTTGCCGCCAAAAGCGGTATGCTACGCCCAGCTTCGGCAAAATACAGTGAGGAGGAAAGCAACATGAAGCGTCGCGGCACCGCTATGATGATGTGCGAGATGTGCATGGGTATGATGTCCATGTGCATGTTTCTGCGCGCCCAAAATGATCGGTTGCTTTCCAAAAACTGTTTGTCGGCTTGAAAAAGCCGGTGTGTGAACAAGCAGCGGAAGGTCGATCGACCTGCCGCTGTTTTTTTGTTTGTTCCGGTGGGCAGCTGGGCACGTGCACAGTCCTGCGGCTCGCCGTCAGCAAGATCATACAATTCCTTCAAAACACATTTGAAAAGGAGACATGAACCCATGAAACACAACACTTTCACCCGTTTGGCCGCTCTGGCCCTGTCCCTGGTGCTGGCCCTGAGCCTGGCGGCCTGCGGCAGCAAGGACAACAACACCAATGACACTACTGGCGACAAGGATGCCACCGCTGCCACCACCGTGAAGATTGGTGTACCCAACGACACCACCAACGAGGCCCGCGCTCTGCTGCTGCTGCAGGAGAACGGCATCATCAAGCTGGCTGACGGCGTGGGCATCACCGCCACTAAGAACGACATCGTGGAGAATCCGTACAATGTGGAGATCGTGGAGGCTGAGGCTGCCCAGCTGCCCAACCTGCTGCCCGACGTGGACTACGCCGTCATCAACAGCAACTACGCCATCAATGCCGGTCTGAACCCCGTCAATGACTCCCTGCTCATCGAGGGCAGCGCTTCCGCCTACGCCAATATTCTGGCGGTGAAGGAGGGCAACGAGAACGAGCCCAAGATCCTGGCCCTGAAGGCCGCTCTGGAGAGCAAGCAGGTGGCCGACTACATCAGCGAGACCTACAACGGCTCCGTGGTGTCTGTGGTGGAGAACCCCACCGACGGCTATGACGCCTCCGTGGATTACGACGCTCTGAAGGGTCAGACCATCTCCATCGCCGCCTCCCCCACGCCTCACGCCGAGATCCTGGAGGTCGCCAAGGAGATCCTGGCTGCCAAGGAGATCACCCTGGATATCCAGTCCTTCAACGATTATGTGGTGCCCAACACCGTTGTGGATGACGGTACCGTGGACGCCAACTACTTCCAGCACCTGCCCTATCTGGAGGACTTCAATGCCCAGAACGGCACCCACATCGCTTCCATCGCTGCCATCCACGTGGAGCCCATGGGCCTGTACGGCGGTAAGCAGACTACGCTGGACGCTCTGACCACCAAGTAACGAAGAAAGGAGGGAGACGTCCATGATCGAACTCAAGCATGTCAGCAAGACATTTGATGCCGGTACAGCCGGTGGGGTAGACGCTCTCAAGGACGTCTCCCTCACCATCGAGGACGGCGACATTTACGGCATCATCGGTATGTCCGGCGCCGGAAAAAGTACGCTGGTGCGGTGCATCAACCTGCTGGAGAAGCCTACCAGCGGCGAGATCATCGTCAACGGCCAGCGGCTGGACACCATGACCCCCGCCCAGCTGCGGGCGGCGCGGCGGGAGATCACCATGATCTTTCAGCGGTTCAACCTGCTGATGCAGCGCACCTGCCTGCGGAACGTGTGCTTTCCCATGGAGCTGGCGGGCGTGAAGAAGGCTGAGGCCGAGCAGCGCGCCCGTGAGCTGCTGGAGCTGGTGGGTCTGCCCGACAAGGCGGACTCCTACCCTGCCCAGCTGTCCGGCGGACAGCAGCAGCGCGTGGCCATCGCCCGTGCGCTGGCCACCCATCCCAAGGTGCTGCTGTGCGACGAGGCCACCAGCGC
>ENA-UEPJ01001175-UEPJ01001175.1-human-gut-metagenome-genome-assembly--contig:-NODE-1175-length-32746-cov-10.821666_pt1 | contig 32746 bp, 30 predicted proteins | sample MGYA00242890_ERZ507896 | MGnify/ENA primary metagenome ERZ507896 (study PRJEB26167, sample SAMN06115508) | human gut metagenome | host: Homo sapiens | place: China:Qinghai | collected 2015-08-20... | reverse complement strand
TTGATTTTATTTCAAACTTCAATAGCAATTCCTGCTGAACCGCGCTTATTTCATTGCGTATAATTTCGAGCGACATCACCCTTCATTCATGATGCCGCTCCGCGCTTCGACCATACCATTCTGCCACAAATGAGCTGACCATCGTTGTAATAGGGGATGTGAAAAAACTCGATTGAGTTTTTTCGCATCTCCCTTTTGGTACCTGTTGTGTATAAATGACTGAAATCATGCGCAAAGAAAGCGCACTTCCACTTTTTTCAGGATTTGGTGTAAAAATAACTGCACGCTGCCCTCAAGTCGCCATATGTAAATATTATGACGAGTACTATTCATATTATTATTCAGATTTAAGGTGACGGATGAAGTATTAAAAAGAAACGCAGTTCTTCCACAAAACAGAATAGGTGAGACCCGTACAGAGCATGAAGTAAATTTTGTATGCAGGTGTGAAGAATTTATTGGATTAATTTATTATGGAACAAGCTTATTGTTTATTGTTATAGGAAATTACCTGCCAAAGATTAAGCAGAACAATACGATAGGAATCAGAATCGTATGGACATTGCAGGATGAAAAAAACTGGAATGCAACTCATAGCTTTAGTGGAAGGATATGGAGGGCATCAGGTATTTTATGTATGCTATGCACATTATATTTGATAAAATCTGTGAGTAAGGAAGCTTGCATAAAAGCTAAGTAAGTTATTAATAAAATTGTGTAATTTATTTCTCATGGAAATTCATCTCCTTTCTGTTTACGATGTCATTATAGAATACGAAAAGAATTATTACTTGCCAAAATAACAGAATATATAGTCAAAAGTTGCTTAATACAGTGACAGGTTAAAATATCCTGCAATACTGTCATTGGCCAATTTATTTATACAATTTAATATTGGAATATTTTACAACTATGACACAAGTATGCAACATAATAAACGAATGCTTTTGATAGAGTAATGATACACAATATCAGTTACAAAGAAGCAGGAGGGTAGAAAGTGGACATGACACAAGATAAATGTTGCAGACATGGGGCAAATTTACGTCGAAGGAGACGCAGGCACAGAAAGATACTGCGTTCTATCATATTTTCCTGTAGTATCATAGCTGTGGCTGTATTTGTGGCTGTGGGAAGCCGTATGATAACATCCGGCGATGGCGGGACAAATAGATATGATGTTGAAGCCGGAAACAATACATATGATAATGCTGTTATAGAAAATAGCAAAATCTCTGAAAATAATAAGATACAAAATGAACAGTCAATGCTTGATGATATAATGAACAGTACCCAATATCCAAAACAGCTACAGGAGCTTGCTTTAAAGAATGAAGAGGCACTTGAGTTTGTGTATGATTATCCGACGGAACATGTGAAGGAACACACAATTGATTTGACAGAAGAAGCGTCTATGGATAGTGTTCCGTTATTTGTGCAGTGGGATAAACGCTGGGGCTACGAAAAATATAGCGGCAATTTCTTTGCAGCAAGCGGATGCGGTCCCACTACACTTTCGATGGTAGTGGTTTATCTGACACACAACAGGGAGGCATCACCGCTTGCAGTAGCAAAGTACTCAAAGGAAGCCGGTTACAGTGTGGATGGATCGGGAAGTTCATGGACGCTTATAAGTGAAGGCTGCAGGCACTACGGCGTAAAAGCAAAGACAGTGGCGCTGGATGAGAGCAGAATGAAGGCAGAGCTTGATGAAGGACATCCTATTGTGGTAAATGTAGGACCGGGAGATTTTACAGATACAGGACATTTTATGGTTATAACAGGCTATGATGATGAAGGATTTTCAATAAATGATCCAAACAGCATTGAAAAAAGTGGCAAAAGGTGGTTATTCAAAAATATATCATCTCAGATTAGAGCTGTCTGGAGTATGTATGTGTGAGTGAGAATATATTTGTATAAGTGCCGGTAAAACATCCTATTATTGAGTTAAATAACAGGGTGTTTTTTACAACTATGACACATCTTTATGCTATAATAATTTTATCATAATCATAGAAGAGGAGCAGCTTATGACCAGTATTCTTATAGTGGAAGATGACAACGACATAAATAATTTAATATGCAACACCCTGAAGGCAGAGGGATATCAATGCGAAAGAGCGTTTGATGGCAAGGAAGGGGCGGACAAAATTGAGCAGAACAGATATGATCTGCTGCTGCTTGATATTATGCTTCCTGAGATAAATGGTTATGAATTGCTTGACTATGTCAGGGGAATTGGGGATACTCCGGTCATAATAATATCTGCCATGGGACAGGTGGATGAAAGGATACGCGGGCTTCGTATGGGCGCGGATGATTACATATGCAAACCATTTCAGATAGGGGAGCTGCTTGCGAGAGTGGAAACCGTATTAAGGCGCACTCAGCGCATGGCAGAGCGTCTGGAAATAGAGGATGTAGCTATAGATCCTAAATCACGTACAGTGACAAAGGCAGGTGAGCAGGTAGAGCTCACAGTAAAGGAATTTGATCTGTTGTATGAGCTTATGAAGAATAAGAATGTTGCACTCAGCAGGCGCAGGCTTTATGAGCTTGTATGGCAGGAGGAGTATACCGGGGAGACGAGGACACTGGACTCACATGTACAAAGACTAAGGAAAAAGCTTGACTGGAATGAAAAGATTGTCACGGTTTTCAGAATTGGCTATCGTCTGGAGGTTCGCGGATGAAATTTTTCTATAAAATGTTTCTTGGAATGACAGTGATACTTGCTGTTGCCCTTGGAATGATAGAATATGTGACTCTATCATATTCACTGGAGCATGCAGTGAAAAGGGAGCAGGACAGTGCACTTTCACAGCATCAGATGATAAAATACTCGATTGAAACGGTAATCCTTAATATGAAGAGTGAAGATGTGGATAAGGAGCTTACAGATATGATGTCGCAGTCGGCAAAATCCATTGTTGGAGATGAAGGAGGAATGTATCTTGCTGATGATGATGGAAAAAGGATATATGCCAATTCATGTAATTATGAGCAAAAGGATATAAAGGTAAAGGATGGTACGCTTACATACAGCATAGTGTCAAAAGAGAATACTAAAGATACCGGTGAAAAGCAAAGCAGCAGATATATCCATGTCAAAAGCAGCTTTAAACTGAATGATAACAGGTATATTCTGATAACGGAAAGTGATATTACACCGGTTTTCGATGAGTCAAAGGAGCTTAGGTATAGATGCAGCATGTACTACATTGTTATACTTGCTGTTGGTATGATGGTCATATTGATACTTTCCTGGATGATTACAAAGCCTCTTGCCGGATTAACAGCCACAACCAAAAAATTTGCAGATGGTGATTACACAGCAAGAAGTGATGTAAAGACAAAGGATGAAATAGGTGAGCTTGCGAGGGCTTTCAACGAGCTTGCGAAAAACCTTGAAAGCAAAGTTTATGAACTTCAGATGGCGGCAAAGAAGCAGGAGGATTTTACTGCAAACTTCGCACATGAGCTCAAAACCCCAATGACATCAATTATCGGATATGCCGATACCCTGTATCAGAAAAAACTGTCTGAGGATGAGGTGCACAGTGCTGCCGGAGTCATACTGAATGAGGGCATGAGGCTTGAAGCATTATCGTTTAAGCTGCTGGAGCTTATCACTCTTGATAAAAATGATTTCAGGCTTGAAGAGACAAGAGTATCTGAGATTATAGCAGATTGTGTGGAAACCGCACATGAAGTGGCAAGAAAGCATAATATAGAGATTGTGTACAGTGCGGATGAGGCATGGGTGTGGCTGGAATATGATCTGTTTAAGACCATGCTTCTTAATCTGATAGACAATGCAGTGAAATCAGGAGGCAGCAAGGTAGATGTATCAGGCAGACTTATTTCGCACAGTATTTATCGTATTGCAGTTTCGGACAATGGAAGAGGAATACCGCCTGAAGATATAGAGCGCATTACAGAGGCTTTTTATATGGTTGACAAGTCGAGGTCAAGAAGTGAGCATGGAGCAGGGCTTGGGCTTGCACTTGTATCAAGGATTGCTAAGCTGCATGATACAAAAATCCATTATGAGAGTGAGTCAGGTAAAGGAACCAGGGTGTATTTTGACATGAAAGCGGGGGCATTGGATGAGAAGTAAGCATTTATCAGTGCGCAAATGTATTGATAAAAAACAGGATAAAATCAAGGGAATAGTGTGTATATGCATTATTCTGGCAGTTGTATGTGCCGGAAATATGATACCAAATTTTCTGATTTCACTTAAAGCAGCAAAAATTGCCAAAACGAGTACTACAATAAGCAACGCAGATATAAGCCCCTACAGCCACTCTATTTCAGCTGAAGAGAGGCTTACTAAGATGATGTCTCTGATGCAGGATAATGTAAATGAGCTGTGGAATGGGAAATATAGTGAGAAAAGGGAACCGTTGGATACTGAGATTCCGGTGGGACAGGCTTATACGGCTATTCAGACTTTTCTGAAGGGTGCCTGTGAGCTGCAGAGGCAGTCAGGTATTATGCAGATGCTCGGTGAAGACGATATAGTTATGCTCCAAAGCCTTGAAAGTAACTATTCAAAGGATACAGACAGCGAAATAGAACAGACATATGAAGCAGCTCCTTGGCAATATGGTGCAGGAGTTGCTTTGGATGATAGCTTTGACAACTCAATATCAGATTGTTTTGTAACATCGGATATAAGCAAGGAATTGTCGGCGTGGGTATTTATAATATCATTTGAAGATACGAGAATGCTGGCCGCTGTTGATGCGGTGCTTGGAGTACCGTTTTATATTACATATTATTGTGCAGATGTGGATAGTCCTAAGGCACAGGCTGCAGTGATGAGAGATTTATATGCAAAGACATATGGCAGCGATTATTCTATGGGCGATCCAAAAGAGTCTGAGTCAAAAATAGATTCTTCCTTTGAGACAAATATAATAGAGAATTTTTATTATGGGAATAATTATACGCAAGGGGATGATGAATATACCGGTTTTGAACCTTATGTATACTCTTGTTCATCGGACAAGCTGCAGATGGAATATCAGGTTATTACAGGAATCCAAAGATTTGAAAAAAAGGGAAAGCAAGTGTCATCATATAATTCGCGTATTAATATATGTCTGTACTAACCGGACTAAAAAGCTCTCTGTGCAATGCACGGGAGCTTTTTAAATTGCATGCAAGCATCAATGATGCCTTTTGACCCTCATTTCATAATAATTATAACAGTATCATTTAGTGCATGATTTGTATAATTTATTACATTGCTTTTTGCAAGGTCAAGTTGGTAGATGTTATGAATGAAAAAATGTATTATAATAATACATAAATATAGAGGAAGTAGAGGCAAGATATGACATTTGCTGATGCCATTGTTTGCAAAAATGTATCAGGGATTTGAATTCTCAAATTTTCATCAGTGTTTTACTGAGTCGTGGAGATATATTTTTAAATTCCCATTACTGGGGATTTTGTTGATAGCGTTGTTATGTTTGTTTACAGGAATAGTATTATTTTTAATGAAGAGATATAAGGGCACATCGTAAGATGGAAGTACCAGAGACACAGGGGAACGGCAGGAAGTACAAAGGCAAAGCTCGTTGCAGAAGCTGATACAAATGTAAGTTCGTGAGGGAGCATTGGAACATTTTACAACTATGACACAAGTATGCAACATAATAAATAAACGAATGCTTCTGAATATAGTAATGATACATAATATCAGTTACAAAGAAGCAGGAGGATGTATGTGTGAAAATATATATGATTAATATTTCTTTAATTTTGTCAGTATACTATTTACATAGTACAAATAGTAATGTACCTTAAAAAAGTACAGGACGGTACAAATAATCAGAAAGAGATATGATAACAATGAAGAAGAAATTAATCACAATAATAATTGGAATGATGCTTTGTGCAGGACTTTTTGGAGGCTGTGGAAATAAGAATATAAGCAAGGATAATATTGAAACGGATACTGCCGAAGAATCGAAACCGCAGGATTCTGATAAAAAACAGGAGCTGCCAACTGCAACATATATGGGTGGAAGCAATACCATTAATGAGGTGTGCAGAGAGCTTGATTCAGCCGGAGTATCGCATGTAGATACCTTTAAAGAATGGGTAACTGATTTTGCGGATTCAGCCGGGAAGAATGCAAAGCTGAAGGATACCTGGGCAGATGCGGATAAAATGAAAGCAGATACCGGTAAATGTATGGATGGCTGGGAGGCAAAGCATGACTATTCAGATGCCGATTGCAGAATGACAGCTTTTCTTTTGCTGGATGGGTTGCTTCACGCACAGTCAGTGGAAGATAGCTATAGCGGCACGTATTTAATGTTTGATACACAAGCAATAGATAATGTAGACAGATATGAAATCATAAGGCAGAATAAGGACATGTTTACTACATTATACGGAGAAAAGAGCATTACGGATGACAAACATCCTGAAAAGACATTTTCTGATAACTGGAAGAAGTATGGATTCCAGATAGACAGTGATCGGATTTCACTTCTTAGCATAGCAATATATGATCCGGATTCAGATGCTGTTTTCGTGGGGCATACAGGCCTATTGATAAAGTACAGCGACTATTATCTGTTTGTAGAAAAAATAGCGTTTGAGCAGCCATATCAGGCAACAAAGGTAAGCAGCATGGATGAATTGCTAAGTATCCTTTCTCTGAGACCTGAGTATTTCGGAGAAGAAAAAGAAGCAGGACCATTTGTATATAATAATGGAGACTATGTTGGAACACTAAAGAAGTAGTATAAAAAGCTCTCTGTGCAATGCACAGGAGCTTTTTTAAATATGTTGATATTTTATTTATTTGTGCTGTCTGCATCAATTACAGATTGGATCTGCTTCATAAGGGCATCATAGTTGTCCTTGTTATCAATTCCGCCGAGCATTGGTTCGCCTACAATATTGCCATTTCTGTCAACGAGTATAGTTGTTGGAAATGCCATGATTTCTGAGGCATATTTACCGGCTGCACTAGAGGAGTCAATTGACAGATTACGATATTTGACACCCTGGCTTTCAAGAACAGAGGCAGCCTCTTTGATAGCTGTCTTATTTCCATCAAAGGTCTCAGTATTGATGCCAACCACTTCTCCGCCCATTGATTTGATAGCATCATTTAACTCGTTAAGCTTGGATAACTCAGCGACACATGGCTTACATCCGGTAAACCAGAAATTGACGACTGTTACTGCATTACCGGAAAACAGGCTGTCATCCACCTTATTGCCATCAAAATCCTCACCGGAAAAATCACTGAATACAGATGAGGCTTTAGAGCTGTTCTTCTGGTTGTCGTCTGATGATGTTTTTTTGTTTTCAAGCTCTGCTATCTGTTCCTCGATTTTTCGTATGGTTTCAATATCCTCATTAAGTGTTTTAAGCTCATCGTCTGTAAATGAATCCTTGTTTGATTCCACGGTACCGGCAAGATAATCAGCATAATTTCCGTTTGGATCGGCGTCACTTTTATTCATCATGCCAAAAGCCTTGTTCCATACATCAGCGTGATCTGCAAAAAGCTGATTTTCCTGCTGATATAAATCATCAACTTTGGAATCTGATTTGCCGGATGCTTCTGAGCCGGCTTCAGTCTGAGTGTTCTTAGAGGCTGTGTTGGAAGCTTGCTTTCCACCGCATGCTGTAAGTGATAATGCTATGCAGAGTGTAAAAATAGAAATAAATGATAATTTGTTTTTCATGAGTAATTTCTCCTTTAAAAATAATAGTAAAATGTTAAATAGTTATCAGCCATCATTTTTTTGACATGATTTTCCCATAAACCGGTAGCAGATGGCGTCCTTCGGACAGGCCTTTATGCAGGCACCGCAGCGTATGCACTCGGGGTGATCCGGTGTCTTACACACATCCACATCCATCTTACATGCCTTTGAGCATTGACCGCATCCGACACATTTGCTGCTATCAACGGTGATTTTGAGAAGACTGACCTTATTAAATAATGAGTAGATTGCTCCAAGAGGACAAATCCATTTACAGAAGGGTCTGTAAAATAAAATACTTAGCACAATCACTGTAATTAAAATGATGCATTTGAAGGAAAAAAGCTTTCCCAGCGCCGAACGGATAGCGGCATTTCCAATAGATAGCGGTATAGCACCTTCCAAAACACCCTGAGGACAGATGTATTTGCAGAAGAATGGGTCTCCCATTCCTATGGAGTTCGTCATAATCATCGGAAGAAGTATAACGAAAACAATAAGAATTACATATTTTAGGTATCTAAGAGGCTTTAGTTTAGCTGTGGAAAGTTTCTTTCCGGGGATTTTATGAAGTAAATCCTGAAACCATCCGAATGGGCACAAAAAACCACATATAAATCTGCCGAGGGTCACACCGAGTAAAATAAAAAATCCGGTTATGTAGTATGAAAACTTAAATCTTGATGATCCGACGACTGCCTGAAATGCCCCTATTGGACAGGCTCCTGTCGCGGCAGGGCAGGAGTAGCAGTTTAATCCGGGTACGCATACTGTTTTTGCATTGCCCTGATATATTTTACCCTTAAATAAATTCGGGATATGAATATTGGTCAGCAGCGTTGCTGCGGCCTGTATCCAGCCACGTATTTTTGCCAGCTTTTTTGATAGTAATTTCTTTTTCTTATCCAATTCCGACACACTCCAGACATAGTTTTATTGCTTTACCAAGCACGGTAGCTGCCTCACCTCTGACTGCACCATAGCTTATCATGGATACACCAAGGATAAGCAGAATGATTTGACATGTTTTTTGGTATTTCAACATAATATTGCTCCTTTTTATTGTATTGTTGACCAGCTGACTTTGGTATTATACAATATAGGTTGTAAAATTATTGTTAAGAAGCAGGAGAACATTTTGAGATTATTAATTGTTGAGGATGAGAAACAAATATGTGATATGGTTGCAAAGAGTCTGTATGATACCGGTTATGAGGTGGATACCTGTTATGATGGGAAAGAGGCTCTTGAATGTATACTGTCGGAGAATTATGATCTGATAGTTTTGGATTTGAATCTGCCGGGGATGGATGGCATGGAGCTTCTTAAGGAGCTTAGAAAATACAATGATGAAACTAAGGTTTTGATATTATCTGCAAGAGGCCAGATTGCTGATAAGGTGGAGGGACTGGATGCAGGAGCAAATGATTACATGGAAAAACCATTCCATCTGCAGGAGCTTGAGGCACGTATCAGAAGCCTGACAAGAAGGAAATTTGTACAGAATGATATATGTCTTAAATGCGGAGAAATAAAGTTTGATACGATTAAACGCGAGGCATATGCAAAGGGAGAGCCGGTTCCACTGACAAGAAAAGAGAATGGTATTTTGGAATATTTACTTATTAATATAGGAAGACCGGTGAGCCAGGAGGAGCTGATAGAGCATGTGTGGGATGCCACGGCAGACAGCTTTAGCGGAGCCATCAGGGTACATATGTCTTCACTTAGAAAAAAGCTTAAGGCGAAGCTGGGATATGATCCCATTTTGAACAAGGTAGGTGAAGGCTATAAAATACGGGAGGAGTCTGACAGATGAAAAGAATGTCGCTACAGTGGAGACTTACGTGTATAACTACATTGTGTATTGCTATTATATGTGGCTGCCTGACTATGTTTGTCTATAAAAATGGTGTGCATTACATCGATTCTCTGCAGGATGCGGTAGAGTCACAGGGGGATGAAAAAGGAAACAAATCAGATGAAATATATATCAGCATACCGGACGATAAGTGGGATGAGTTTGCGGATGAATTTTCGGTTCAGGTGTACAATAATAAGGCCGACTATAAAAGAAACAGTCTGATAATCACGATTTTGCTGGCGCTTTCGGGAGGTGTCGTCACTTATTTTATAAGCGGGCATGCACTCAGACCAATCAGGGAGTTTTCAGATAAAATTGAAGAGGTACAGGCTCAGAATCTGTCTGATTCAAGAATAGAGGAAAACAATGTTAAGGAACTGAACCAGCTGGGTATTTCTTATAATAAGATGCTTGAGCGTCTGTCGGATGCATTTGAGATACAGAGACAGTTTACTGCAAATGCAGCACATGAGCTGCGAACTCCATTAGCGTTAATGCAGGTACAGCTTGATTTATATAATTCTGCCTCTCACCCGGGTAATGATGCAGACACTTTGCAGACCATAAAAATGGTTACGGAACAAAATGATAAATTAAACAGGATGGTAAAGACTCTTCTTGACATGAGTGAGCTTCAGACGGTGGGAAGGGATGATAAAATTATATTGGATGCTATTGTTGAAGAGGTTTTGGCAGACCTTGAGCCTCTTGCCGTGGAAAAGAATATAAAGCTGATTGGAAAATGTGAGGATGCCACTATGATAGGCAGTGATATCCTTATTTACAGGCTTGTATACAATCTGGTTGAGAATGCCATCAAATATAATCATCCGTGCGGACAGGTTACAGTAACCGCATATCAGAGAAACAAGCATGTTTATCTGTCTGTAGAAGATACGGGAAGCGGAATACCAAAGGAGCTTAGGGAGAGAGTGTTCGAGCCATTCTTCCGTGTGGATAAATCCAGAAGCCGGGAGCTGGGCGGCGTAGGACTCGGACTTGCTCTTGTCCGTGAAATCGTTAGAGTACATGATGGCAGTATTTGTATTAAATCAGGCAAGACCGGGGGAACGATTTTCGAGGTGACTTTTGCACAGAGTTCAATGTAGCGTTTCATTTTACACTTTTGTCAACGCTATTAAAACAGATTTCTTAATAGATTTTTTAACGGCAAAAATATAATAATTTAGATTAAAATATACTGCTGTTTTTGCCAATGATGTGGTATACTATATAATAGATTAACAAGGCTATTTAATATAATTTATGGCGGAGGATAATAGATGCGATATCTTTCAGTTGCTGAAATAGCAAAAAAATGGAATATGTCAGAGCGCAGTGTTAGAAATTACTGTGCTAAGGGGCGTGTGAACGGTGCATTTCTTACTGGTAAGACATGGAACCTTCCTGAAAACGCAGAGAAACCGGAGCGCATTAACAAAAGAAAAGAAGAACCGATTACGCTGTTGGATATTCTGAAAGAGCAAAAGGCAAGTAAATATTCCGGTGGAATATACCATAAGACACAGATTGATTTGACATACAACTCCAACCATATGGAAGGAAGCCGTCTGACACATGATCAAACCAGATATATTTTTGAAACCAATACTATTGGCGTAGAAAAAGAAGTGCTGAATGTGGATGATGTGATTGAAACGGCAAATCACTTTCGTTGTATCGACATGATTATTGATCATGCAAAAGCAGCTTTGACGGAGAAATTCATCAAAGAACTTCACTTGGTTTTGAAGAATGGCACCAGCGATTCCAGAAAAGATTGGTTTGCTGTTGGTGATTATAAGAAACTTCCGAATGAAGTCGGTGGCAGGGATACAGCCCTTCCGGAAGAAGTTGCCGATAAAATGAAGGCATTGCTGGCGGAATACAATGCCAAAGAAGAAAAAAATTTTGAGGATATTCTGGACTTTCATGTGAAGTTTGAACGGATTCACCCGTTCCAGGACGGAAATGGTCGTGTGGGCAGATTGACTATGTTTAAAGAGTGTCTAAAATACAATATTGTTCCGTTTATCATTGAGGATAATTTGAAAATGTTCTATTATCGTGGATTGAAGGAATGGGACAACGAAAAAGGATATCTGACAGATACCTGCCTGACCGCGCAGGACAAGTATAAAGCGTATTTGGATTATTTTAGGATTAAGTATTAATAAATGCTTTTAAAGAATGCTTATATGGATTTTGAAAAACTTGAATATTCACAAAAAATCTTGCTGAAGGATACAGGATGAGGAACATTTTGCAACTATGGCACAAGTTTTATTTTCATTGAAATCCTATATTTGATGAACAATTCACGGAAAAACAGTTTGCAGATATATTATTTTCTTTAATATTGGTATCAATGATTCGTCAGGATTATAATCCGTCTTCGATTTTGATGTTGATTTACAAAACATTATATTAAAATTCTCCCACATTAGAGTGTGGGAAAATTTTTGAAGCAAAATGAACAATGTTCACTTATGCGTTTAAAGATTTATCTAAGTAGTAGAAAAGATTTTATTATGCAGGCAATTGTAGAAACTTTATTTGATACTGTATATTTGTTTTCGGTAATCACAATCGGAATTTTAATGATTCGAAAAAGCAAAGGAAACCGTCAATTTACCATGTTTGGAATTATGGCAGTTATTTTGGGAAGTGGAGATGCATTCCATCTGGTACCTCGTGCGATAGCGCTTTGTACAACAGGTCTTGAGAACTTTACCGTACAGCTTGGGTTAGGCAAGTGGATAACCTCTGTCACAATGACTATTTTTTATGTCGTACTCTATCATATATGGCGTGAGCGTTATCAGATTAAAGTCTATAAAGCAGCTACAGCAGCTATTTATGTTCTTGCAGGATTAAGAATTGTTCTGTGTATGATGCCTCAGAATGCCTGGATCAGTGCAGATGCTCCGCTTTCATGGGGAATCTACCGAAATATTCCGTTTGCACTGATGGGATTAATTATCATAGTTTTATTCTATAAAAGTGCAAAAGAAAATAACGATAGATCTTTTCGTTGGATGTGGCTGACAATTGTCCTGAGTTTTGCATTCTATATTCCGGTTGTACTGCTGGCTGATGTAATTCCGATGATCGGCATGCTGATGATTCCAAAAACCTGTGCATATGTTTGGACAGTATTAATTGGCTACAAGGCAATGAAAAAAGACTTAGCCATTTTTTAGTAGTTTTATTGTGACACAGAACAAAGATTCGCATTGCGAGGGCAGACTTTGGCACTCGCAACATGCTAAGCTAGAGCCATCATAAGAGAGAAGCAAAAGAAAATGCCTTTCTTATGATGGCTCATTTTATGAGATAGAAGCTGACAGGGAGAAGAGGAGAGCTGATGAGTGCAGGAAGACTGTATGACAAAATCACAGACAAGGTAAATGATAAAGTCTGAGAAAACATATGGCATTGCGATTGTTAAAGAGATGTAAATGGTGGTATAATTATGACATGGATTCAAAAAGAAATGGAGAGCTTTCTATTATAAAGAACGTTAAACTCGATAGAAGATTAAAAGTGACAAATCACATTGAAGTAGGAAGTGAAAATATGCAGTTAGGATGGATAGATTTTTCAAAAGAAGACAGGCAGAAGGCATTAGATGTTATTAACCTTCTGAGTGAACAGGGAGCAGTCGATGAACTTGGAATCGGCATTATTCGTGATGCTTTTGCCAATTATTTCTTTCCGGGGACTTCTACCATCCAGACCAGAGCAAAGTATTTTCTAATTGTTCCATATGTGCTTCGAGAAGCTGTCGATGGTAGATATGGGAAAGATGTTAACAGAGTTCTTAGGGCGATTGATTCTGCTGAAAAAGATTGTGGAATCAGGCTGTTAGAAGCAGATCCAAAGGCAGAAGGAGTCATTGGAACCCGTGTTCTGCCAAATGGCTGGGTAGCAAGAAGACCATCAGATATCTATTGGAACGGAATTCGTACCTTTGGAATATTCTGTGATTATGGTTTGTCTATACAGGAGTATGTTTCATTGGCGGTAAAGCTAAAAGAACAGAAGTCCGTCAGCCGGTTGGGAAACAGGAATGATGATGCAGAGGAAAATGATAAGGATGATTCGGATGCAGGAGATATTGGCAATATTAGATTCTGGAATCTTCCGATTTATCATGATGATTGGAGGGACAACCTTACAATAGAGCTGACGCAGGAGGAAGCTTTCTATCTGGATAAGCAGATTCAGAAGTCAACGAAAGGGTCTCTTTTTGAATATGTGTTGAAAAATCATATTGATTTGAATGAATATGATGATTTTGCTTCTTTAACGGCTGAACTATCAGAAAAAGTAAGTGAAAAGCTGGCATATATGATGAAGCTTGCCTGCGATTTTAATAATCTGGTGTATATGGCAAGAGTAAGATACAATGTCATGCTTTCGGAAGGCGAGAATACATACGTAAATGATGAATGGAGCAGGTTGCTTCCGGATATTAAGCATAATGCAATAGTCAATCTGGATGCTGTGTTTGAAGAATTGCAGTTGATTAATCCAAGAGCAAAGAGTTTTTTATGTGGGATACAGGCTGCATTTATGGCATCTGATATTGATATGGCGGATGAACTGATTCGTAAGAGGGAACGGAGCCTGAAAGGAGCAGCCAGAGCGAAGTTAAGCAGAACAAAGGAATTTGATCATTCAAAATGGGTAGGCGGTGGAATGCTCGATTACAGATTCTCAAATACCAGAAGAATTGTGAATGACATCTATGCTGGGGAGGTGAGTGCTGATGTTTAGACCAGATTCAAACCGAGATAGAACGGATTACAGCGGTATTTTGATGCCTCCGGACGGATATAGATTGGACAGAGCAGTAGGCACTACATATTCACTTGACCTGGAAGCACTCACAGCTGTGGCGATATGCCTTGGATTATCTGAAGAAACAGATAGTAAGCTTATGCAAAATCCAATTGGTATGCTGAATGCATTGCAGAAGGTATCAGATAAAATCGTGCTGTTTTGTGAAGCAGGACAGATTAAAGTGCCAACAAAACCGACTGCACTATCTATTTTATTAGAGAAAATGGTAGTAGAGGTCGCACTTCCAAAAGATAGACAGCTTGGTCGATATCCGTCATTTCATCCGAAAACATGGGTATTAGCATATGTAAACGCTGATGGAGATAAAAAATATCGTTTTGTGGTAATGAGCAGAAATCTGACTTTTGACAGGAGCTGGGATATCAGCTTTGCAATGGATAGCAGTAAAAATGTCAGACAGAAGAAAAAGACAAAAGCAATCTGCGACTTTCTGGATTATCTTGTAACGAATGTGCATAATACCAGCAATAATGCCGGAAAGAAAAGAAATCTGATTCGTGGATTATGTGCAGACATTAAGGATGTATCCTTTTCACTTGATAGTAAAATATTTGGAGAGAATTTTGAAGTGCTTCCACTTGGTATTGGAAAAAATGCTTACCGGATGCAGGAGGATATTCTATTCTGCAAGGAAAGAGGAAATGCTAATTCGACATTTAATGAGCTTGTAGTGATGTCTCCATTTTTATCAGAAAGTGTGATTGCTGATTTTAACCTTATAGACAGGGCATTGTCGGACTGTAAGAGAACACTTGTTACGAGACGTTCTGAGCTTGGAAAACTTAAAGCGTCAGATGTAGATAATTTTATCATCTATGCATTAAAGGATGAGATTATAGATGGTGAGGATGAAATCTCAGATGAGCTTGCAGATAAAAAGAAACAGGATATTCATGCAAAAATCTATCTGAGAAGGAAATATTCAGATGTTGACCTGTATCTTGGTTCCATGAATGCTTCCTATTCTGCAATTAATAAAAATGTTGAAATGATGTTGTGGCTTGGTACAAAGAATATGTATCTGAATGGGGATAAATTCTTAGAGGATATATTCTGTGGACCGGTAGGAGATGCAAAGAATCCATTTGAGCAGGTTACAGTAGCGGATGCTGTTTTGGAAACAGAAAGTGACAATAGAAATCTGCTGGAGCAGAAAATTAAGGACTTGTGCCGAGTGAAAAGGCAGGCTGTAATTTCAGAAGATAATGAGAATGCCGGAAAGTACAAGATAGAGGTTGAGTTCAATGGTATTGAATCTGATAGCAGGGTTACAGTATCACCATTTAATTCAAAGCAGGAGCAGACGTTGTCAGAACATATAGAGTTTTCAGAGCTTGAGATATTGCAGTTATCTGAGTTCTATGAGATTACGGCAAAATCAGGTGATGATACAATCCGCAGAATTATTATGATTCCTACAAGCGGGTTTTCGGATGACAGAGAAAGTGCTGCAGTAAACAGCGTAGTAAAAGACAGGGCATCATTTGTTGAGTATATAGCATTTGTACTCGGCGATGATTATGTAGCATCTATGCTAGAAGGAAAGCAGATGGGAGAATCCGGCTTTTTTGCCAATTCGAGTGATGCAATGCCGGCACTCTATGAAAAGATGTTAAAGACATCTGTGGAAGAGCCGGAAAGAATAAAAGACATTGGATATGTGCTTAAGATGGTTACAGATAAGGATATTATACCGGATGAATTCCGTGAACTGTATGAGACTTTTTGTAATACTTTGAAAATCAGAAGATAACGAGGTGATGTCATGTCACAATTTAATATAGATGAAATTGAAAAGCGTACCCTCTCCGGTCTGAAGGATTTTCAAAGAGCAACTGTGGAGAGAGTGGATTATCTGTTCCGGCATAATCAGAATCGTGTGCTTGTAGCAGATGAAGTGGGTATGGGAAAAACTCTTATTGCCAGAGGAGCAATTGTAAAGACAGCAAGACTTAGAATCGAAGAGAAGGATGATCTGTTTAAGGTAATTTATATCTGCTCTAATCAAAACATAGCAAATCAGAATATCAGAAAACTTGATGTAACAGGAAAGAATGCCATCGGCTCAGTATCAGATACCAGACTGTCTATGCAGCATTTAAAGATTACTGAGCAGGAGAATGATCCGCAGATAAAGGAAGGTTTTATACAGCTTATCCCACTTACACCGGAAACATCTTTCCGCATGGCCACCGGAGGTGGAAGTGTGCAAGAAAGAGCACTTATGTATGCCATTTTAAGGAGAATGCCAGACTTTAAAGGTCATGCAGCATCTCTTGAAAAATTTATGATAATGGATGCTGTAAAAGCATGGGATGGATGGGCAAAATGGAACTTTGAAAATCGTGTGGCAGAATGCGAAAAGATGACGAAGGGTGTCTATCCACAAAATGTGATAGAAAAAATCCTTAATTATCAGGAGTATGAAAGTATAAGGGACATGCTGCTTAATCATTTGCATGAAAGAAGATACAATAAACAGCTTACATATTCCAATTACTATGTGATGAATAAGCTTCGTGTGATGTTTGCGAGAATCAGTGTATCTATGCTTGAGCCGGATCTAGTAATCATGGATGAGTTTCAGAGATTTAAGTTTCTTTTGTCATCCGATGACAGTGAGCTTGGTATTCTTGCACACAGTTTCCTTAGTGGACATGATACAAGGGTACTTCTGTTGTCGGCTACACCATATAAATTGTATTCTACCCTTGAAGAGATAGATGAAAATCAGCTTGATGAGCATTATGCAGAGTTTTTTCAGGTTATGAACTTTCTTTTTGATGATGAAGTCAAAGACATTAAATTCAAGGAAGTGTGGAAGAATTATTCACATGCTCTAAGTGAGTTGAAGGCAGGGGACAGTGCAATTATCCGTATGAAGGAGCTGGCAGAAAATGCCATGTATCAGGGAGTCAGCAGGACAGAGCGTATATCTGTCATGGATTCCGGTGATTATACGGATGACAGCAGCGTGAAGCATTATTTGCAGATAGATGAAAATGACATAAACTCCTATATACAGATGTCACGATTGCTGTCAAAAACGGATTCAAATCATTCTTTACCGGTAGATTATGCAAAGAGCTGTCCGTATCTTATGTCCTTTATGAAGAAATATAAGATTAAAGAGCAGATTGAAAAATATTATACAAAATATCCAGATGAATTTGGAAGTGAAAGAGAACAAAGTCTCTTGTGGCTGAATCGCAATAAAATCAATAAATATGATGAACTGCCGAAAACCAATGCAAGGCTTGAGGCACTGAAAGAAAAAGCATTTACCGGCGGTGCAGAAAAATATCTGTGGATTCCTCCAGCATTGCCATATTATGAGATGCAGGGAGCATATAAAAACAGCAAAGGCTTTTCAAAAATACTTGTATTTTCTGCATGGGAGATGGTTCCACGAATGATAGGTGCGCTTGTTTCCTATGAGGCGGAAAGACTTACCGTTGGAAAACTGGTACATCAGATAAAGAATCAGGATAAGAAGAATACGGGGTATTTTGCGGAAGGTTCGAGACGATACCCGGTGGCAAGGCTCAGGTTTAATGTTTCAAATGGAGAAGTAAGAGGCATGAGCCTGTTTGCACTGCTTTATCCTTCAAAGAAACTTTCTGATATGTATTTACCGATTGAGTCATTGAATAATCATGAATCACTAGAAGTAATAGAGAAATCTGTACGGCTGAAACTGAAAGAGAAGCTTGCGATAATCGAAGAAAAGTATGGTGATTCGGGTAACAATAAGGAAGATGCCAGGTGGTATTATCTTGCACCGATGCTCATGGATGGAGTCATCTATGCAAAGCATTGGATAGAGGATATTGTGTGGGAAATGAATACAGACGAAGAGGATACAACATCTGAGGTCAGAAGCAGTTCAAAGGATAAGAGAAATAAGGGCTTTATTGCTCATATTGATAAGCTAAGAAGTTATTTGGATGCCCCGGAGGAGATTCATCTTGGAAGAAAGCCGGAGGATCTTCTGGAAACATTGGTAAATATGGTACTGGGTTCGCCAGCAATATGCATTTATCGTTCTAATGGAAGAAGCACAGCCAGAGCAACATCGCTTGCAAAGGTATTTGTCAATAATTTCAATTTGCCGGAGTCAACAGCTATCATTGATCTTGCTTATGGCAGATGCAGGGATGATAATTCCCACTGGCAGAATGTACTTAAATACTGTAAAGATGGCTGTTTTCAGGCAATGATTGATGAATATATCCATATGCTGAAAGAAACAGCAGGTTTTCAGTCGGATGGAAATCAGTATCAGATCGTGCATGACATGATGATGGATTCATTGAAAATACATACAGCCACCTATATCGCTGATACTTATCCTGATTTCAAAAAGCGTATTAATGGAGCTGACAGGAAGAGTGATGGATGTCGAATAAGGTCGAGTTATGCAGTTGGATTTACAAAGGATGCAGGAGATAATTCCAAGGTAGTCATGCGTAAAGAAAATATCAGAAATGCCTTTAACTCACCAATGCGTCCATTTGTGCTTGCCACAACATCAATCGGACAGGAAGGACTGGATTTTCATAATTACTGCCGAGTGATTATGCACTGGAATCTTCCAAGTAATCCCATCGACTTGGAACAAAGGGAAGGCAGAATCAATAGATTTAAGTGTCTGGCAATAAGACAGAATGTTGCTGATAAATATGGTAAGGCAGATGGTATCACATTTAAGCGAGACATATGGACAGAAATGTTTGAGGCTGCTAAAGCGGAAAAGCAGAATGACCAGTCAGAGCTTGTACCATTCTGGTGTTTCGGAAAAAATCAGAGTGTTAAAATAGAAAGGCTTGTGCCAATGTATCCTATGAGTAAGGATGAGGTTAATTATGAAAGGCTGATAAAGATTCTGTCTCTTTACCGGCTTACATTAGGGCAGGCAAGGCAGGAAGAACTTCTGGAGTATTTATTCAAGGAGTTCAAGGACACAAGCGGATTGAAGAAACTGTTTATCGACTTGAGTCCATTTTCAAAGGGAAAAGAAGGTTGATATGATGAGAATACTTTTTTGTAACATAGCGTGGATGAAGGAGTATCGAGGAAATGAAGATGGAAAGGATACTCCGTTAAATGGTGGAAGCTATGTTGATGAGACAGGAGATGCCCATGAAAAATATAATTTTACACCAGTGAATATGGAGGGTAGGGAAGGCTTATATTGTCTGGAATTTTTTGAGACAAAATCACATAATGGTAAAGATGTCAATCAAATGCGGATTGAGAATATTGCAGGTTGTGAACTATTAAAAAAAGAAGAATCAGTAGATGATGTGCTTGTTGTTTATTGTGCAAAGCATCCGGCACATAAGTTTACGACGGTCGTGGGATGGTATAAACATGCTACAGTTTTCAGACATTATCAAGAGGCAGTGTTTGCTCCAGAAGATATACAATATTACAATGCAATTGCAAACTCATCTGATTGTGTCTTACTTCCTGCAGGGCTCAGATCAAGAAAGGTACAATGGGAAGTCCCAAGAAAATCAAATGGTTGGGCTTATGGATTTGGACGGGCAAATGTGTGGTATGCAAGTGAAGAAGATAGTAGGTTACAAGATTATCTTACGAGATTAGTAAAACAGATTGATGAATATGATGGCGAAAATTGGATTGACAAGTACGCTAAGTAATGAGGTACACATATTATGGGAAACGAATCAGGTGAATGGATTATGCATGGCATGAAGTGGGATAATCAGGATTGCATCCATTCTGTAGATGAAGCAATCAAGTATATAAATGAATTTGGCTTTTTACCATTATTTGAGAATGATATAGACGGGTTTTCACTTGAAGAAAGAACTGTTCTAGAGTACTGGTGGAGTGATAATCCGGAGATTGATCCATGGATGTGGCGGGCTATTATAGCAAGGCAGCATGATATCGTCTATGGAAAGTTCTTTGATAAGAAGGCAGGATTTATATCAAAAAAGTGGCTTCCTGTATTTGCTAATTATCGCCGGGATGGATATGATTTTGATGCATTATATGATGATGGGAAAGCTCCTAATAAGCATAAAAAGATAATGGTCAATTTTATAGAAGATAATGCTGATTCAGAGATTTATTCGAATGAATTGAAAAAACAAGCTGGATTTGGCAAGGATGGAGAAAAAGGATTTGATGGTGCAATAACGAATCTTATGATGCAGACATATCTGTGCAACTGCGATTTTAAGAAGAGAGTGAATAAGAAAGGCATGGAATATGGATGGGATGTTGCAGTGTATTCATCTATCGAGCATATCTATGGATACGATTATGTGACTTCCTGCTATAAGGATAATCCGCTGGATTCATGGAAACAGCTTGTAGACTATATGCATGAGATATATCCGGAGGCAACGGATAAGCAGATAAGGAAGATATTAAAGTAATACAAGTACAAACTTAGCGATGAAGGAATATTTCCGCTTATATTTAATGCTATTCTATTTTTAGCGATTTCTTCGAACTATTCAACCTATCTTGAAATATGTGGAAATATCACAAAAATCGAATGAGAATTTTGTGGTGGGTTACACGCTTAACCTTTGTGAAAACTATATTTCTATTGTAATATTGAATCAGAATATTAAAAATCAGTAATCAATGCGATGTAGAGCAAAGGAGAGAGCACATGGATAAAGAAATGACCGTAAATGGGAAAAGCTATACAATAATTAAATTGCTGGGAAAGGGTAAAGGTGGATATTCCTATTTGGCAGAGTCGGGAAATAACAGGTATGTTTTGAAGCAGATACATCATGAACCTTGTGATTATTATCAGTTCGGAAACAAGCTTGAGGCAGAAATCAGGGATTACAAGAAACTGAAAGAAATCGGAATAAAGATGCCTGCCATGCTTGAAACAGATGTGAAAAATGAACGTATTTTGAAGGAATTTATTGATGGTGACACTATTTATCAGTTGATTTTAGAAGAAAAGATGAAAACTGACTATATCGAGCAATTGCATAAAATGTGTGCGCTGTTATATGCTGCCAATACAAACATTGATTATTTTCCAACGAATTTTGTTGTACATAACGAAGAAATATATTATGTGGATTTCGAGTGCAACGATTACATGGAAGAATGGAATTTTGAAAACTGGGGTGTAAAATACTGGTCAAAGACACCGGAATTTTTGCAGTATGTGAAAGAACATTCATGATACAAGTATGGTTTGGGTTGGTATAATTTATAGCACAGTTTTCAGTTTGAATATTGTGATATGAATAGTTTGGTGAGGATTATGAATAAGGATATCATAAAAAAGGCAATATTTTGGCAGATATTATATATAGTTATATATGGTTTTTGTGCAGTGATAATTAATATTTATTTTACAGATGTAATTCTGTTTGTATTTGGCATAGCTGGTGTTGTATATATTTTGTTCAGCTTGTTCTTCATAAAATATAAAAGAGAGCGCTTGTTTATAAATGGAATTATCGGCATATGGTCTGTTTTGTTTCTTGGAAGCTGGTTTGGAAAGCAATTGGAACTGAAAAGTACAATTTCAATTGCGGCAGTAGTTACTGTAATGGATATTGTCAGCTTTACCCGATAGGTAAGCGGACAGTAAATGCAAAGGCTATAGCAAATAAAAGTGTAGCAGCAAGGCTATTTGTATATGGAATAGAAAAGAATGACGTGCTGATTCCAACCTGTGGTTTTGGGGATTATCTCTATTATGCTATGTGGATTTCGGGAATCCATTCATTAAGTGAATCTATTCAAGCATACATATTTGGCGCATTTATGATTTTTGTGGGAATTATCATACAGTGTGTTGTTATAAAGAAGCTTTCAATAAGAGACAACTTTAAAGGATTCCCAGGAACAGTATTTCCATTTTTAGGAACAGTATTAGCATACTTAGCAGTGCAAATGGTGGTATAATGATGGCGGAAATAAGTAAATTTGAAAGGTTTTATTTTGGTTATGTTTCAAGCAAATAAAAATAGTATAAGTTGTAAATTTGCCGATATCGAAGATTTTGATGAAATTCAAAAATTGTATTGGAATCTTATTGAGCAAAGCAAGGATGAACCATCTTTTCCGGGATGGAAGAAGGGTGTGCATCCATCGCCAGATATGCTCATGGAGAGTATTAAACAAAAGCAAATGTATATTTTAAAAGCAAATGATGTGATAAAGGCATGTGCCATATGCAATCATTTTTCAAATGATGAATATGAAAATGTTTCGTGGCAGATTAAAGAAACCGGACAAAATGTGTGTATTATTCACGCATTGGCAGTCGGTTATGATTATCGTGGTCAGGGGCTTGGAAAGATACTTGTGAATCATATTATATCTGACGCAAAGGAAAGCGGAAGTGAAGCGATTCATCTTGATGTGATAGATAATAATGTTGCTGCAGAAGCCTTTTATAAGGGTCTTGGCTTTCAGTATATAAGTACAGAGAACATTTTTTATGAGGTTGTAGGACACAGAAACTTCAAAATGTATGAGTATATTCTACGTGAATGATAAAAACAGGAGAATTGGCATTTACAGGGCAAATCAAATTCGGTATAAAGCGGTTTGATTTGCCCTCGTTTTTTACTTCGATATTGCAGGGCGTCACCCTACAGACACGCAGTATGAACAAGTCTATAATTCCTTGATTTTTTCATTCATTTTTCTGGCATCATTGCGATAGTGAAGCATGAAGCCTCCCCAAATTATAAATGCCAAAGCAATTTGAAATATGGCTGCAATAATTCCGTGAAGGATAGAACTTGTTCCTCCTATCCATCCGACAGTATATGCGACGATTGTATAAATAACACAGCCTGTTCCCATGTGGATAATTACCTTAAATGGCATTGGAAGATTGTCTTTGTGATAAATCATGGTCGGAAGTCCAAAACCCAGACCTACAATTATGCATCCGATAACCATTTTGGAAAATTGGTAATTATCTAAACTGAAATTACCGTCATAGGCGATGTCAAATACCATTCCTGTAATGCAGAAAACGGTTAATGCTATACCAATGCCGGTTATAGTGCTTTTAATCAAATCTTTCATAGTTTCTCTCATTTTTGTCCTCCTATAATCCCAGATATTTTTTAAACTCAGGCAGATATTTTCTTGATACGTAATCCTTACATCCGTTTTTTAGTTTCAAAAGAAGAGTGCCGCTAAAACCAGCCTCGACATTGCTCATATAAGACAGATTGATCAAAGTTGATTTTGAAATTTGCATAAATCCGGCACCAAGCTGCTGTTGCATTTCGCACAGTCTTTTTCGGGAACGGTAGCGGTGTTCTTTGCCATAAATAATAGTATCCTTGTTTTCTACCCTTACCATGTATATTTCTTTTGGCTGTAAAATGACAATATCATTTTCGTTTTGAAAAGCTGTAATGGGGCTTTCATTTGAACCGAATATATCAAGGGTACGCTGGATGCTGTCAGTGATTTTATCTGCATATATGATGGCATATGGTTCGCTGTATTCAGGGGAAAGTTCTATACTTACCTTCATGTAAAATACTCCTTTCTTTTTGGTGAGTTAATCATACAATATTTCATATATAAGGTCTCGCATTTGGATGCAAGTGGCGAAAAAACATGTGTAAGATGCGTTAAAGAGTATACAAAAGTATGCGGATTAAAATATCAGGATGGAAATTATGATCTGGTAAAGCTTCATGACAAGGAATATCAGGATAAATTGCAGGTTCAGATTGATTATTGTATAGACCTTAATGGCAATGAAGATGGCAAGGCAAAATAAACAGTTATGTAAGAAGCAAAATCAATGAGTAAAAGCAGATACCATAATTACCGCTGATGCAGTATACTTATCCTTACCGGTCCGTTATTGTGCTTTATCAGGTGTCTGTATATCACAATAACTGCGATTATGAAGCAGCCAATCTGGATTGAGGCTGTTTTTATAGTCAAAAGGACATTGAATGCAAAAAAACCAAATGTCAGAATAGATCTGAGCGAATGTGGATTTATTATTACTACAACTGAAAAGAATATAAAGAAAAATGCTAGATAGACAGCTGGATGCAATTCCGGAAACAGGCCCAAAAGGACTCCGAAGGAGGCGGTAATAGCTTTACCGCCTTTTTGTTTTTGTAAAAAAGGAAATGCATGTCCAAAGACAGGTGCAACTAAAACAGGTACAAACAGAAGAGAGTTTATATCTAAGCATTTCTGACCAAGATACACTGGGATAAATCCCTTTGCAAGCTCACATATGAGTGATAGTATTCCGCATAAAAAGCCACCATACATAAATGCGTTGCTCACACCCGGATTGTGGTCATCGGGAAGTGTGCAGATATCAATGTTTTTTAATAGTTTTGGTATCCAGTAAGCAAAGAGAGTGCTTCCGAGTACGAAGCCTAAGAGTGTAAATAAAAAATATGGCATGATAATTTCCTTATAGTTTTATAGTTACATGGTTTTATAGTTAGTCAGTTGTATCAGTGTGAGCCAGTTCTTCAAGCAGACCAACAATCTGTATGGCAGCATAGGGCTTTCGCTCACGGCGCTGTGCACGTATCATTTCTGCATTTAGCTCTTTATTTTCTATCATTATTTTCCCAAGCTCAATCTGCTTTGACAGACGCTTTGATGAGACAGAAAGATGACGTTTTTTGAAAAATGCAACATTTGCTGCCTCGCATCCGGGGATTGGAGCAGTGTGTACAATCGGTATATTTTTTACCAGTGCCTCAGTTGATGTGAGGCCGCCTGGCTTTGTATAAATTACATCACAGGCATCCATAAAAAGTGAAACCTGATTGGTGTAGCCTATTACGTGTACACGTTTGTTGAACTTAAACTCATTTTGCAGTATGCGTTTTATTTTAGTATTGTTGCCGCAAATGATTACAATATGCTCATTATTATGGCATCTTATTGCAAGCTCTGCGGCAAAGACAGCAAGCTTGCCAAAACCCATGCTGCCACTCATCACAAGAAAGATAGGCACATCGGATGGCAGATGTAATATTGTTCTTGCAGCAGCTTTAGCAGTCCTTGTACAGAAGGCCTGTCGTACCGGAATGCCTAATGGCAGCAGCTTGTTTTCAGGAATACCACGTTTTGCAAATTCATCGGTCAGATCATCGTGTGGAATAACATAATAATCCATATTTGTCTCTTCCCAGAATGGGATACAGGTGTAGTCTGTTCCTACAGCGACGGCAGGGATATGAAGCAGATTTTTTCGCTTCATGCAGCTCAGGGTCTCAGCAGGGTACAGATGAGGTGTGACGACAGCATCAAAGCCGTTTGATTCAATGTATGCTGATAGCTTTTTACAAAGCAGGGCATTGGCAAAATAGACAGGGGATTTACGTTTATCACTTGATATCAGCATGCCAACCTTATAAAGTAGTCCGAAGAAAAACGGAATATGCTTTACAATGCCTATATATGCTCCTGATACTGCGTGCGATGTTCCTTTACCCGATAAGAGAAACATATCTATCATTGTCACAGAATGTCCTTTATGCTCTGCCGCTTCTTTTATAGCTTTACCGGCACTGTTGTGTCCCTCGCCGGTGTCACAGGATAAAATAAGAATTTTCAAACCGTTTAATTCCTTCCTAAATAAAATATGCGATAAGTGTACCATAATTTTTTAAAATAATCTACAGTGCAATAAAAGGTTGACATATCTCAGTTCAAAGCTTATTGTGGTAGCTGGAATGTACAAAATAGTATAATTATAAACTACAGATTACTGATATGACGGAGGCTTAACTTAAGATGGAAAATTTAATGTTTTGTCTAAATGCCACAGGACCTATTTTTCTGATGATGGTGTTTGGACTTTTTCTTCGCAAAGTGGGAATTTTGGACGAAGACTTTGCAAACAGGATGAATAAGTTTGTGTTTAAGATTCCTTTACCATTTTTGCTGTTTAGTGATCTTGCAGCAGTTGATTTTTCAAAGGTTTGGAACATTAAGTTTATAGTATTCTGTTTTGTGGTTACGCTGATAAGCATTACAATATCAACACTTGTTTCCTGTTTGTGGAGGGATAAATCCATACGGGGCGAGTTTATACAGGCCTCATACAGAAGCAGTGCGGCACTGCTTGGAATTGCTTTTATCCAGAATATCTATGGAAACGCAGGCATGGCACCTGTCATGATTATAGGAAGTGTGCCGCTTTACAATGTGATGGCGGTTATTGTGCTTTCATTTTTTAAGCCGGGGCAAAACGGCATAGACATGGCAGTGCTCAAAAAGACATTTAAGGGAATAGTGACCAATCCTATTATTTTAGGAATTGTTGCAGGACTTCTGTGGTCAGCTATAGGTCTGCCGTTTGCGGGAATACCGGCAAAGGCTGTGACGAGCATTGGCAATATGGCAACGCCTATGGGACTTATGGCCATGGGTGCCACCTTTGATTTGAAAAAAGCATCCGCAAAGGCGAAGCCTGCATTTGCAGCCACATTTATCAAGCTTGTAGGCTTTGTGGCTGTATTTCTTCCTATTGCGGTAGCCTTCGGGTTCAGGGACAGTGAGCTTATTGCAATTCTTGTGATGCTTGGTTCAGCAACTACAGTCAGCTGCTTTGTAATGGCAAGGAACATGGGGCATGAGGGCGTTATTTCATCGACCACGATAATGCTCACGACACTGCTCAGTGCGTTTACGCTGACACTCTGGCTTTATATAATTAAAAGTCTGGGGCTTGTATAAAATGGAAGAACATAACTGTTGATTTGGTGGATAATTCCTCTTTACTTTAGCGTGATAATTTGCTAATATGTTAAAAGGTTGTAGTTATTGGATGATTTTGAATAATTACAATGATTATTTAACATATGGAGGAAATGAGCATGAGAAGAGGATTAGCACTTCTTTTGACAGCAACTTTAGCACTTTCAATGACTGCCTGTGGTGGCAGCAAGGGTGCAGGAACACAAAAAAGCGAAAAGGGCGACGGCATGACCTACGCAGTTGAGGCAGGCTCAGCAGGAGAGGCTGTGGCAAAGGAAAAGGGCTTTAATTACAATTCGGTTTCATCACAGGCTGATGCGCTTATGGAGGTTAAATCAGGTACATCTGATGCGGCAATCATAGACCTTTTAATGGCAGGAGCCATGATTGGAGAGGGCACAAGCTACCCGGATTTAGTACATACAACAGAGCTTACATCAGAGAAGTATGGTGTCGGATGCCGTAAGGGCTCTGATCTTGCTTCATATATCAACAGTGTATTCGCAGATTCATATGCTGATGGCAGCGCGCAGGAGATTGCAAAGAAATACGGAGTACAGGATTCACTTCTTGAGCAGGAGCCTTGCGAGTTCAAGCAGTCTGAAAGCGACAGTGACGTGGATTATATCAAGTCACAGGGCAAGATGATTGTCGGTATCACAGAGTTTGAGCCTATGGATTACAAGGATAAGGATGACAAATGGATTGGCTTTGATGCAGATATGGCTAGACTTGTCGGTGAGAAGCTCGGTGTGGATGTTGAATTTGTAGTTATCGACTGGGACAACAAGGTTATGGAGCTTGATTCAAAGAAGATTGACGTTGTCTGGAATGGCATGACACTCACAGATGAGGTTACAAAGTCTATGGAATGCACAAATGCATACTGTAACAATGCACAGGTAGTTGTAGAGCGGGAGAAATAAAATGTTCTGGACTGTTACACAAGCACTTATGAGTGGTCTGTGGACCACCTTTGAAATATTTATACTGACACTTATATTTTCGCTGCCACTGGGGCTGGTATTTGCATTTGGGCTTTTGAGCAGGTTTAAGCCTGTCAAGGCTGTCATGAATGTGTTTGTATGGGTTATCCGCGGCACACCGCTTATGCTTCAGCTTATCATCATATTTTACGGACCGGGCTTATGGCTTCATCAGGCCATATGGAGTGGTGACGAGACAGGACGTATTACAGCAACTGTTGTAGCGTTTGTCATCAACTATGCATGTTATTTCTCTGTTATATTCAGAGGTGGCATAGAGGGTGTTCCGGCCGGTCAGAGAGAGGCAGGACAGGTGTTAGGCATGACAAAGCAGCAGATTTTCTTTAAAATCACTCTGCTTCAGATGATCAAGCGTGTTGTTCCGCCTATGTCAAATGAGATAATCACTCTTGTAAAGGATACTTCTCTTGCCAGAATTATTGCGGCATACGAGCTTACCTTTGCGGGAGCGGCGTTTATGAAGTCTGACGGACTTACATGGCCGCTGTTTTATACAGGTGTATTTTATCTCGTATTTGTCGGAATCCTTACACTTTTATTTAATTATATCGAGAAAAAGCTGGATTATTTCAGGTAGGAGGAAGACATGGCAATTTTAGAGGTTAGAAATATAGAAAAACACTTTGGAAGGACTAATGTGCTTAAGGATGTAAGCTTTTCCATGGAGGAGGGCAATGCTCTTGCGATAATCGGTTCATCAGGCTCAGGAAAGACTACGCTGTTACGGTGCCTTAACTTCCTTGAGAGACCTGACAGTGGCCAGATTATTGTAAATGGTGAGACTCTTTTTGATGCTTCTAAAGAGGGCAAGGATAAAGACGCGGAGCTTCGCAAAAAGAGGCTGCATTTTGGTATGGTGTTTCAGCAGTTTAATCTTTTTCCACAGTACACAGCACTTGAGAATGTCACTCTGGCAGAGCGTCTTCTGGCACAGGAGACACCTGAGTTTAAAAAGGATAAAAAAGCAATCCTTACACGTATTGATGAGCATGGAAAGGAGCTTCTGGACAGAATGGGGCTTGCTGAGAGGATGAACCATTATCCGCATCAGCTCTCAGGTGGACAGCAGCAGCGTGTTGCTATAGCAAGGGCACTGGCACTTAAGCCTGATATACTCTGCTTTGATGAGCCTACTTCAGCTCTTGACCCGGAGCTTACCGGAGAGGTGCTTAAGGTCATACGTTCCCTTGCGCAGCAGAATACCACAATGATTATTGTCACGCATGAGATGGCCTTTGCGCGTGATGTTGCGGATCAGGTGATCTTCATGGACGGTGGTGTGATTGTTGAGCATGGCGACCCACATGAGGTGATTGACCATCCGAAGGAGGAGCGTACCAGGCAGTTCCTCACCAGATATGCGAAAGGCTGATGTGTGGGAAATATATTATACATGTCGAAAAAGTGTGAAATAAGTGTAAATTGAAAAGTAGATATTGATTTTTTTTTAACAAACATATATACTAACAAAAGAAATGGATGTAAATCCATAATTTATAGAAAAGAGGTTTATTCAAAATGGCAAATGTTGATTTAACAAAGTATGGCATTACCGGAACAACAGAGATCGTTCACAATCCTTCTTACGAGACATTATTCGAGGAAGAGACAAAAGCCGGCCTTGAGGGTTACGAGGTTGGTAAGGAGACAGAGCTTGGTGCAGTTAACGTTATGACAGGTATCTACACTGGACGTTCTCCTAAAGATAAATATATCGTTATGGACGAGAATTCTAAGGACACAGTATGGTGGAATACACCTGAGTATCCAAACGACAACCATCCAATGAAAGAGGATGTTTGGGCAACAGTTAAGGATCTTGCTAAGAAAGAGCTCTGCAACAAGAAGCTTTTCGTAGTAGATGCATTCTGTGGAGCAAACAAGGATACACGTATGGCAGTTCGTTTCATCGTTGAGGTTGCTTGGCAGGCTCATTTCGTAACAAACATGTTCATCCAGCCATCAGCAGAGGAGCTTGAGAACTTCGAGCCTGATTTCGTAGTATACAATGCTTCAAAGGCTAAGGTTGAGAACTACAAGGAGTTAGGTCTTAACTCAGAGACATGTGTTGCATTCAACATCACATCAAAAGAGCAGGTTATCATCAATACATGGTACGGCGGAGAGATGAAGAAGGGTATGTTCTCTATGATGAACTACTACCTCCCACTTAAGGGCATCGCTTCAATGCACTGTTCAGCAAACGCTGACATGAACGGAGAGAACACAGCAATCTTCTTCGGTCTTTCAGGAACAGGTAAGACAACACTTTCTACAGATCCTAAGCGTCTTCTTATCGGAGATGACGAGCACGGCTGGGATGACAACGGCGTATTCAACTTCGAGGGTGGATGCTACGCTAAGGTTATCGGTCTTGACAAAGAGTCTGAGCCTGATATCTACAACGCAATCAGAAGAGATGCTCTTCTTGAGAACGTTACAGTTGCTGATGATGGAAAGATTGATTTCGAGGACAAGAGTGTAACAGAGAATACACGTGTATCTTACCCAATCAACCACATCACAAATATTGTTAAGCCAGTATCTTCAGCACCAGCTGCAAAGAACGTAATCTTCCTTTCAGCAGATGCATTCGGAGTACTTCCACCAGTATCTATTCTTACACCTGAGCAGACACAGTACTACTTCCTTTCAGGATTTACAGCTAAGCTTGCTGGTACAGAGCGTGGAATCACAGAGCCAACACCTACATTCTCAGCTTGCTTCGGACAGGCATTCCTTGAGCTTCATCCTACAAAATACGCTGCAGAGCTCGTTAAGAAGATGGAGAAGTCAGGCGCTAAGGCATACCTTGTAAATACAGGATGGAACGGAACAGGAAAGAGAATCACAATCAAGGATACAAGAGGAATCATCGACGCTATCCTTTCTGGTGATATCCTTAATGCTCCAACAAAGAAGATCCCTATGTTCGATTTCGAGGTTCCTACAGAGCTTCCTGGAGTTGATTCAGGAATCCTTGATCCTCGTGACACATATGCTGATGCTTCTGAGTGGGAGGCAAAGGCTAAAGATCTTGCAGAGAGATTCAACAAGAACTTTGTTAAGTACACAACAAATGAGGCTGGTAAAGCACTTGTTGCAGCAGGACCACAGTTATAATATATTACATCAGAATTATATTAGATAATTCTAAAGCCGGGCGGTGTATGTCGCCCGGCTTTTTTTTGAAGATACTGTAAACCGGAGAGTCAGGCTTTGGCATATACATTGCAAAATACTATAAAACAGGCATTTATCGAAGTTATGGATGTATAAATATTGTTATTGATAATATGAATTAAAGTTATATTAACGATATTGCTTGACAAATACAGATTATAGTAATATTATCATCATGTGAACAGAAATAATAGAAATTGTGAGGAAGGTTTTTCGATGAGAAGACAGGCATTATCTCTTTTAGTTGAGAACAATCCCGGAGTGACCAGTCGTATTTCAGGACTGTTCAGTCGCAGGGGATTTAATATTGATAGTTTCTCCTCAGGGGTTACAGCAGATCCGCGCTACACACGTATCACAATTGTTGCAAGCGGTGATGAGCAGGTGCTTGAGCAGATAGAGAAGCAGTTGGCGAAGCTTGAGGATGTACTTGATATCAAGAAGCTTGAGCCGGGACTCTCAGTGTGCAGGGAGCTTATTATGATAAAGATAAGAGCACTCGATACACAAAGACAGGCAGTTATGAATGTGACTGAGATCTTCCACGGCAAGATAGTTGATGTCACTCATGACTCTATGATTATTGAGCTCATAGGTACACAGGACAAGCTTGATAATTTCATAGACTTACTTAGCGGCTATGAGATATTAGAGCTCGCAAGAACGGGAATCACAGGACTTACCAGAGGTTCCGATGATGTAGTTATGTTGGATTAGTCACAGGACAATCCTTACATATAAATAGTTTACTTAAATAAACAGGAGGAAAACAAAATGGCAGAACCAAGATTATTTTATCAGGATGATTGTAACCTTTCATTATTAGAGGGCAAGACAATTGCCATTATCGGTTACGGCAGCCAGGGACATGCACATGCACTTAACTTAAAGGATTCAGGATGTAACGTCATCATCGGTCTTTATGAGGGCAGCAAGTCATGGAAGAAAGCAGAAGAGCAGGGATTCAAGGTATATGTTGCTGCAGAGGCTGCAAAGCAGGCTGATATCATCATGATTCTTATAAATGATGAGTTACAGGCAGATATGTACAAGAAGGACATCGAGCCAAACCTTGAGCCGGGAAACATGCTTATGTTCGCTCACGGCTTCAACATCCACTTTGGATGCATTAAGCCACCAAAGGATGTAGATGTAGCTATGATCGCACCTAAGGCTCCGGGACATACAGTACGTTCAGAGTACCAGGCAGGAAAAGGAACACCTTGTCTTATCGCTGTAGAGCAGGATGCTACAGGAAAGGCTTGGGATCTTGCACTTGCATATGGTCTTGGAATCGGCGGAGCAAGAGCCGGACTTCTTGAGACAACATTCCGTACAGA
>ENA-UEPJ01001173-UEPJ01001173.1-human-gut-metagenome-genome-assembly--contig:-NODE-1173-length-32771-cov-14.677861_pt1 | contig 32771 bp, 31 predicted proteins | sample MGYA00242890_ERZ507896 | MGnify/ENA primary metagenome ERZ507896 (study PRJEB26167, sample SAMN06115508) | human gut metagenome | host: Homo sapiens | place: China:Qinghai | collected 2015-08-20... | reverse complement strand
CTGGCCGCCCTGTCGGCCTCGGAGAATACGGCGATGGTCCGTATCTCCATCTCCTTGCACGACCGCATCACTCGGACGGCGATCTCGCCGCGATTGGCTACCAATATCTTCTTTATCATTGTTTTTTGTTAATTATGTTTATGTCTGAGTAAGGATTAAAATCTACGTTTTTTTAATTGACCGGAATTTCTAATTTCCCTGTTATATAGTATTGTCGTGTAATTCAACCTTAACTCAGGCTTTTTAATAATTGGGATAATTATTAAATTAATTAGTTATATCAATAAATCTTTAAAATTTTAAGAAGAAGTCGTTTTAAATCAATTCATTTCTTCTTTCCGAAACACTTTCTGTATCCGTTTATCCCTCCGGAAGAGTCATATTTCGGGGACAAATATAGATAATAAATATGTTTTATAGTATATTTTCTGATAAAATTAGTTTTCCTGGTTATAAAAAATACAGAGGAGTATTATTAATAATACTCCTCTGATAGAATAATGTTACGTGGTAAAAAGTTTATCCAAAACTAAAGAATCCTAAAGGTTGTTTATTACTGATGTACCACTCACCGTTGTCTTCACTACAATAAATTTTTTTTTCTCGTGCCAGCCATCCGATTGCTGCAAAAAAAGCAGCATCATCAAGCCCCAATGTCCGTTTCATACGATCGACTGTAATGGTGTAAGTTCCTTCGAGCAAGCACCATATCCGTCCGGCATTTTGTGCGATAATGAGCGCTTTCATAACATGTTGGGTTTTAGTGAAAACTGTATTTAAAGATATGTAAAATCTAAACCAATAACAAGTATCGGTTCGGAAATGTTTTAAATTTTCACTTTTTTTTGCTTTAAAACGTCGTTTTATTACGCAGTGTGAGTATGGTATTTAAGGCACAGCTTGTTCTATTGCTTCCGGCGTGTATATCCCGTCACTCTCTTCTTCTATTTTTGTGCCGGCAAACAGCCAGTAAAGCATAAGAATGATAGCGATAAACACACCGATAATTTTCCATACGTTTTTTTTATTCATAATATAATTGTTATTTAACGGGTAAAAATATATTTATCAAGAGTTGATAGTTGTTTATTGAATTTATAACCATCTTGATTGAATTGTTGTATGTCTTCGGGACGGTTAATCCGACTTTTTACTATATACCGGGCAATGTTTCCCCGGTATTGTTTTGAATATATTTGTATGCTTTTATAAGAGTCGTTTCTGTGTTCCTTGAATTTGATATGAATGATTTTTAAGTGATTTGGAACTTTTGAAATATCTATCGATTTAAATATTTCTTCTGATGCCAGATTTATCAGAATACCGTCATCTGCTACTATATCGTCGATTAATGCCTTTGTTATTATAGGTTGCCAAAATTGGTATAGATCCTTTGTCCCTAAATCGGGAACTTTTAATGAGAACATTAATCTGTATGCTTTGATTGCGTCGAGAGGGAGGAGGATTCCGTATAAAGTCGATATAATGCGTAGATGTTGTTGTGCATATAAAAAATCTTTTTCTTTAAATGTCGATGCGTCGAGTTTTTGATAAATAGTACCGCTATATGCCAATACAGCTTGTTTTTGTATTGTTGTAGGTAAATCGAATTGTTGGAAATAATGAAAATCGTTTTCTGCTATTTTTTGACTTAAGTTCATTTGTCCTTCCAATTCTTTTGCAGAAAGTTTTTTTACACCGGATATGATACGTTCGGCCTCTGACAAGAATTGTGGAGTTGTTGCTGGAGGATATGTTCCGGAAACCGGAGACATATTCATCGTTCGTGTAGGAGATAATAACGTTATCATTCGTTCGGTCGATTCTTAATAGGTTTTGTTGATATAACAATCGACCGGACGAATAGTTGCAGAATATTTAATTTTTGTTTATCGATGCCAAATGTCCCATGATGCAAAAGCTTGCAGCAGTAACATTTCGAGTCCATTTTTAGTAACAGCACCTTGTTTAGATGCTTTTTCCATAAACAAAGTTTGATCGGGATTGTAAATCAAATCATAGACAAGATGTTTATTTGTTAATTGTTCATAAGGAATAGGAGGACAGGTCGCTGTATGTGGATACATTCCCAGAGGGGTAGTATTGATGATGACCGTATATTCAGACATAATTTCGGGAGTGAGATCTTCGTATGTAAGAACATCTTTTTTTGCTGTACGGGAAACTAACTGGGGGGTAATCCCTAAAGATAATAATCCGTACCATACTGCTTTAGAAGCTCCTCCAGTCCCTAATATCAAACCTTTTTTATGTTCAGAGTTTAATAAAGGCCGTATAGAATCGGTAAAACCTATAATATCTGAGTTGAACCCTTTGAGTTTAAGTTTTCCTTTTTCACGTATAAATTTGATGACATTTACAGCTCCGATCATACGGGCGGTTTCATCCATTTCGTTCATATATGGAATGACGGCTTCTTTATAGGGAAGAGTTACGTTCAGTCCCATTAATTCCGGATTTTCGACAATTACTTTTTTGATAAGTTCTATTTTGTCTATTTCAAAATTAATGTATTCGGCAGGTATGTTTTCTGCAATGAATTTTTCATTGAAAAATGTTTTTGAGAAAGAGTGTATTAACGGATATCCTAATAATCCGTAGAGCTGTTTTTGAGAGTTGGTTGTATTCATATTGTTTTTATTATCCTTTATATTTCGATATTTTCAGTATTTGTTCTCCATTGAATGGGTGTTCCAATAATTCATGAAGAGAAAGGTTGCTCCTTTTCATATATTCAGATATAATGCGCCAGCCTATCCAACGGCCTATTTTTCCCGGAGAGTCGGGCGAAATCGGTGATGTAAATGGAGCAGGTCCGAGATATTTATTCTTTAATAATAAGTCTGTCGAGAAAAGATGCCTTTGACGTATTATTTTATCCCATACTGCATGTTCGTTTTTTTTGCACCACGAAATATTGTTGTCTGAATAACCAAGTATTTCTCCTATATCTTTTTGTGGAAATAGATGTTGTAGCGTATATAATATGAAACCTTCATAGACCATCTCGTCAAGAAGAGTTTTATTTTCATTTTCTTGCGGGTACTGAGTATATAATAGCACTTGCATGACCTCGACGGGAATGCGGCTTCGTTCTTTTGTCGGAAGTTGATAAGGGTTATATATGTTTTGGTAACCCGGATATGATGCTCCAAGATAGTGATCTAAAGAGATGGATATTATAGAATCGGTAGTGATGATTGATTGATTCAATCCGGACACGTGTGTTAACACTCTGGGAAGATAGGCCTGGGGAAATAGGAGAGAATATCGGGAAAAAGCATCCGATAATCCGGATTCTATATCATCGGTCGTTTTAAATTCAGACTCGGTATCTTTATACAACTTTTTTATTGTAGGGTTAGAAAAGAATTTGTTTAGACCGGTTTTGCTATATAAGGAATCTTGTGGATTGTTCTGTATCAAATTCAATATTCCATAACAATAAATGGGAAAAAAATCAGAATATTCTTTTATAAAACGGGCAGTGTCGGTCATGTTTCCCGATATGAATTTTTGCAGGTCTTGGTCGAATCGTTCCAGTGTGATGGATTTTGTTTCTGAAACAGAATCGTTTTCCCTGTTTTTACATCCCCATATACATCCGATAATACAAATAATAAGAAATTCTGATACTCTTTTTTTTATCATTTTGTTTCTCTCTTTTTCGAAAAGCAAAAATAGAATTTTTATTCAGATATAGAGGTTTTTTATATTGTAAATTGATGCTTGAGATAAAAAATCATAAACCTTTAACCTCTTTTATATCCTTTTATTTTTATCTTTGTAACTGCAAGTTAAGTGATATATACAGATAGCTCGAATTTTTTTGACGGTTGTCTGTTTTATTCAGCAGATTACGATGATGAAATCTATATGTCGGTTTTGTTTATATATTTTTATTGTTCTTTTTCTATTCCCTTTTTCTGCATATACTCAGGCTTCGGGAAAGAAATTCGTTGTTGTGATTGATGCCGGACACGGAGGGAAAGATCCGGGAGCAATAGGACGAATAATCCGGGAAAAAAATATAAATTTGGGTATTGCTTTGAAATTAGGTGCACTTATTCGGGAAAATCATCCAGATGTAAAAGTTGTATATACTCGTGATCGTGATATTTTTGTAGAATTACAGCAACGAGCGAATATTGCAAATCGTGTTAAGGCCGATCTTTTTATTTCTATACACACCAATTCTGCCACAAATCGTTCCGCTTACGGGACAGAAACCTATACTTTAGGTTTGGCGAGAACAGAAGAAAACTTGAGGGTAGCTAAACGGGAAAATTCGGTAATTCTTCTGGAAGATGATTTCTCTAAACGTTATGAAGGCTTTGATCCGAACTCTACCGAATCTTATATTATGTTTGAGTTTTTGCAGGATAAACATCTTGAACAAAGCATTAATCTTGCTTCTTCTATACAAAGGCAGTTTAAGAATTCGGCGAAAAGAGTTGATCGGGGGGTGCGTCAAGCAGGATTTCTTGTATTGCGTAATACGGGTATGCCGAGTGTCCTTATAGAGGTAGGGTATATATCCAATAGGAATGAAGAGGCTTATCTTGCATCGGAAAAGGGACAGTTGCAGATGGCAAAATCTATTTATAATGCCTTTTGTGACTATAAATCGGATTGTGATCGAAAACAAGGTGCTGTCGTAAGTAGAAATGGTGCAAAAGAAAAGACGGATTCGTCGCTTCAGAGTGAGAATCGAACAATTGTCGTGACAAAAACAGATTCGGAAAGGAGTTCGGTATCTTCATCTTCCGGTAGCGGAATTGTATATAAAATACAGATCATGGTTTCACCTAAAAAGTACGGAGAAAAGAATTCCTGCTTTAAAGGTCTTTCTCCTGTGTCATATTATCGGGAAAACGGATTATATAAATATACTTATGGGGAAACAACCGATCGAAAAAAATTGTTACAAGAATTACCAAGAGTTCGGAAATTATTTAAAGACGCTTTTATTGTTTCTTTTAAGGATGGTGTAAAAGTGAAATGAAAGACGAACGGAGATATTAAAATAAACTGCAGATCGAGGAGCAGAAACAATGAACTTGTTTGATGGGTTATGTCGAGATGCAGTGTTTAGAGATTAAAATATGAAAAAGCTTTTTACAAAAGAGGTCAAAATTGCACTTGCCGTGTTGATAAGTGCTGCTATTTTGGTGGTAGGTATAGAGTATTTGAAGGGCATTAATTTGATGAAGCCTACCAATTATTATTACATAGAGTATAAAAATGTAACGGGATTAACCGTTTCCACCCCTGTTGTGATCGATGGTTTTAAAGTCGGTTTGGTGCGAGAGATTAATTATAATTATGATAAGCCGGGAACTGTAACCGTTGAAGTGAGTTTGGATAATCAGTTGAAAGTTCCTTCGGGAAGCAAAGCTGTGTTAATGGTTGATTTCTTGGGTACGGCAACAATCGATTTGCGGTTGAATAAATACGTAAGTACTTATCATTCGGCAGGTGATGTGTTGATGGGAGAGAATGCTCCCGATATGTTGGGCAGTATTCAAAATAATGTACTCCCGCAATTAACGGCCATGCTTCCTAAAATAGATACAATTCTTACAGGAATACAGACAATTGTGACCAATCCGGCTTTATCCGAATCAATAGATCACTTGAATCGTATTACTGCTGATCTGGAGGTTTCTTCTAAAAAACTTTCTCATATTATGGATAAGGATATGCCTCCTATTTTAGCAAATGTTACCGGTATAACAGAAAATGTAAATGAATTTTCATCCCAGTTGAACGAATTGGATTTGAAGAAAACACTAGTTTCAGTCGATTCTACATTATTAGGTTTGCAGAGCATTACGAATAAGTTGAATAATAACGATAATACATTAGGGTTGCTTCTTAATGACAAACAGTTATATGACGGTTTGTTGAACACGGTAGGAAGTGCAGATTCTTTATTGATAGACTTAAGATTGAATCCTAAAAGGTATGTTCACTTTTCATTATTCGGAAGGAAAAAATAAATTTTATTATTTAGAATTGATATAAATAATCGGTTTTTGTAATAATTTTGAAATAAGAACTTGAAAGCTTTTGGCAACAAAGGAATTCTATAAAGATACTATTTCTTTTTATCATTTGTCTTAAGCCTGTATTTGTTTTTAATATGTTGATTTACAGTTTGATAATATATTGAAATGGCAGTGTTTGATAGGTGAAAAATAAGGTGCCGATAACTGGCTGCAAAACAGTATATTATATTCTTTTCAAAAAAAGCAAAGAAAAAGTCATTTGTTTTTCTCAAAAAGAATTTCAAATTTTGTGATCCTGTTTTTGATTTTGATAGAAAAATTTGATTGATAAAAATGAGTTCAAATCATGTCACTTTGTGGGACCGCTGTTTGGACATTATTAAGGACAATCTTTCGGAGAGCGCTTATGTTATGTGGTTTACTCCGGTCAGGGCTTTAAGCTTTGACAATAATGTCTTGACACTTGGTGTTCCTTCTTATTTCTTTTACGAATATCTGGAAGAGCATTATATAGATCTTCTGCAACGGGTACTGTATCGCGTTTTTGGAAACGGGGTGCAATTGAAGTATCAGGTTGGTGTCGTAGAGAATCCCAAAACGGATGTCGTTGTTGCCGGAGCTAATAAATCTGTTAATGCAGTGCCGCAGGTAAGCGCTCCTGCAACTCATGTTCCTGATCCGTTTAAACAGCAGGTGTATGAAGAATTGGACTCGCAATTGAATCCGGTTTATAATTTTGAAAATTATTATTCGGGAGTAAGTAATAAGCTTGCTCGTACAGCAGGTGAGTCTATTGCTGAAAAACCCGGTAAGACAGCCTTTAACCCTTTGTTTTTGTACGGAGAATCGGGCGTTGGAAAAACACATTTGGTGCAGGCTATCGGTATACGTATAAAGGAAAAAGATCCTTCGGCACGTGTTTTGTATTTGTCTTCTCATCTTTTTCAGGTACAATATACAAATGCTGTCAGAAGCAATACAGTCAATGATTTTATCAATTTCTATCAAAGTATAGATGTCTTGTTGATTGATGATATTCAGGATTTGGCAGGAAAAACCGGAACACAGAATACCTTTTTCCATATTTTCAATCATTTACATCAGAATAATAAGCAACTGGTACTTACTTCAGATCGTCCGCCCGTTTCTTTGGAGGGCATGGTTCCCCGTTTGTTGACTCGTTTTAAGTGGGGGCTTACAGCAGAAGTAGAAAGGCCTGATTATGAGTTGCGTAGAAATATTCTTTTAAATAAGATACATCAAGACGGTTTACCTATTTCGGAAGAAGTAGTTGATTATATTGCTCGTAATGTGGCCGATAATGTTCGCGATCTGGAAGGGATTATTGTTTCGTTGATGGCTCGTTCTACGATATTTAATCGTGAAATAACGATCGATTTGGCAGAACGTGTCCTTTCGACCAGCGTTCATGTCGAGAAGAAACAGGTTACAATAGAACTCATTCAAGAAAAAGTTTGCGGATTTTATGATATGGATCCTAAACTTCTTCAGGCAAAGACTCGTAAAAGAGAAATTGTTCAGGCACGTCAAATATCTATGTATCTGTCAAAAAAATATACCGATTACTCATTGTCCCGTATCGGAGATATATTGGGAAAAAAGGATCATGCCACTGTTTTGCACGCATGTAAAACGATCAGTGAACAATTAGAAATTGATAAAGCTTTAAGAGCTAATGTTCTTGAAATAGAAGAATCTTTAAAAAAATAGACCTCGGTTACTCCTGTCCCGGAACAATGTTAAAACTGTCTGGTTTTAGTTCATGTTGTAATGAAATATACGTTTGATGATATAGATATTTATATAATGACTCATAATAGAGTGGATATTATCTGATGCTCTCTATAGAGAGTCTGTTAAATCAATCGGCAGGAGTTAGCAAAATTACTGTGCTTGATAATGAAAGTACAGATAATACGTTATCGGCAGTAGAACGCTTTTCTTCTCGTGGAGTAAGATACATCAGGACAAAAGGATTTCTTGGAAATTTCAAAAAGGCACAAGAAATTGCATCCGGAAAATATGTGATGTTATTTCATGATGACGATATTTTGCATCCTTTATATTTAGAACTGGCTTTGCAAGTCTTGAATGAAAAAGATGATATATCTCTTATTACAACACGTTATACAGAATTTTTTGATGATGATTTTCCCGGAATGCCGGAATCGATAGTTTCTGATTATTATTATTTTGAAAAACAAAAAGACTTTGCTTCGCATATGTATTTTTTAGAACGTATTGCGTATGCGACAGCATTATATCGGACTGTCGATTTTAAGGAAACTGCTATCGAGTATGAGAAATTCAACAAATTCAATGATTGGCCTTTCTTAGTAAAAATGTCTGGTTACGGGAATACGGTACTTTTTGATGACCCTTCATTATTTTATATTCCAGACATAAGGGACAAGACACTTGGACTTCTACTAACACGCCATCAGTGCAACAGATTATAAATTGGGATAAATTCTTTTATAATAAAGTTGGGGCATGGAATGTATTCTCTAAAGTCCATTATATATTTGTATGTTGGTTCACCCATTTTCTATTTGGAAAGTATGATTCTTTTTTATCTCCTCAAGATCGGGAGCGATACAGTAAAGAAGAGCTTTTGAAATTGGCAAGGAAAAGAGGAATAAATACATGGGGTTCTTATATATATTGCAAAATCGTTGTAAGAATAAGACGCAGTGTAAGCGACAAGATTTTATTCGTCAGTTAATTTTAAAAGGAAAGACGAAATTAGAAGCTTAAAGGTTCTTTATCATCTTTTGATTTGTTTTTATAAAGAAAAAAGTTTAGTTTTTCTTTTAATATGGAGATTCTTTATAGAGATAGCGAGTTATACTTTCGTTACTCCAATGATTTTTATCAGACATAATGTACATGTATGTTGAAGTAACATTTGGGGGGTGCTCTAAAAGCTTATCTAAATTTTATTCGGGTAGAATTTGAGAGACACAAAAAAAATCAGTTCCCCTTTTTAGAGAGGAACTGTATCGGTACCGCCAACAACGTTATAGTACGGAAAAAAAATAACCTGGTAATATTTTTTATTGGAAAATCCGAACAGGCTTTTTATACTTGCAAATATATATTTAAAATCTGAAACCTTGTTCTTTGATTATCTTCAAGAACACCTCTGAAAAATATTCATTATCTTCCTTTTTATAACGTACGTCAGTAAATACCTGAGCTAAAGTTTTTTTGTTATTTTCTTTGATGAATTTCAAGTTTGTGGCAAGATTTTCTTTATCTCGGTATAAACGATCTATATCTTCACGAGTATAATCTTTATATTTTTCTTGATGTATAATTGCTTCTAAAGGAAGGCGTTCTACCTGTTCTGGGATTTCGGATGGATAACCGACAGTAATTGTTGTTACCGGAATTACATACTTGGGCAACTGTAACGTTTCTATAATTTGCGGTGCATTGTATGTTGTCGTTCCGAGGTAACATATTCCTAATCCGGCGAGTTCTGCGACTGTACAAAATTGTTGGGCAAAGATGAGGGCATCGATTGCCGCTGTAAAAAATGATTGGAAGTTGTCGTAACCTTGTTGAGCATCTCGCCAATCACACCATTTGATGAAACGGTTAAAATCAGCACAAAACGTAAGAACTACGGGGGCAGATGTGACAGTCGGCTGATTGAAGTGAGCCGGGGCTAATTTTTCTTTCATTTCTTTGTCTCGAGTAATAATTACGCTATATAATTGCATATTACCTGTGGTTGAGACCCGACATGCCGTCTCTATAAGCTCGTTCAATAACTTTTCGGGAATATCTTCTCCGGTATATTTACGGATAGTACGTCTTTGTTTTAATTCTTCAAATAACATAGGCAGTCTTTTTTTACAAAAATACAAAATAAAATCAGGAGAATATTCTTTTCTTGTTAGTAGCTTGACATTTTGCGCAAATATTTTTATTACTTATTCCTTTTTTTGTAAGAATTTGTCAGGAGTTGGTAGAAATACTCGTATTAATAAAATAAAAATAGGATAATTTGTCGGATAAGCCTGTATTTGTATCGTGTTTTTTATCTTTTGAGATTCAATTTCTATTTTTGGAAAACTTTTGTTGATTCTTGAATTTTTAATAATCTGATTATTAGTTTATTATTTTATTAAAATGGAAAACTTTGATATTGTTGATAAATAATTAGTTTTTTATTTGTGTAAACAAAATGTTTTCTATAAACTTGTAATCTCAAATTTTTCTACAAAAATCAATACTGGAAATTTATTCTAAAAACACAAAACCTACTTAAACTAAAGAAACAGTGGAACCTAAAAACTACACTTATGATGAAGCATTCGAAGCTTCATTAAAGTATTTTAAGGGTGATGAGCTTGCAGCCCGAGTATGGGTGAACAAATATGCCCTTAAAGATTCTTATGGAAATATTTATGAGAAGAATCCGGATGAAATGCATTTTCGTTTGGCAAGTGAAATTGCGAGAATCGAAAAAAAATATCCTAATCCTCTTACAGAAGAGCAGTTGATGGGCCTTTTTAGAGATTTTCGTTATATTGTTCCTCAAGGAAGTCCGATGAGTGGTATCGGAAATAACTTTCAAATAGGATCTTTGTCTAATTGTTTTGTTATCGGTATGGACGGTTCGGCCGATTCATACGGCGGTATTATAAAAATAGATGAGGAGCAAGTACAGTTGATGAAGAGGCGGGGTGGAGTAGGACACGATCTGTCTCATATTCGCCCTAAAGGTTCGCCTGTAAAAAATTCAGCTTTGACCTCTACCGGTTTAGTTCCGTTTATGGAGCGTTATTCCAACTCTACCCGTGAAGTTGCTCAAGACGGACGTCGTGGAGCTTTAATGTTGAGTGTTTCTATTAAACACCCTGATTCGGAGGCTTTTATCGATGCAAAGATGACAGAAGGTAAGGTAACAGGGGCAAATGTCTCTGTAAAAATCAGCGATGATTTTATGAAAGCTGCTATTGCCGGAGAGCCTTTTGTTCAGCAATATCCGATTGAAGGAGAAAATCCCAAAGTTACAAAAGAAGTCGATGCTCAGGCTATTTGGAAAAAGATAGTACATAATGCGTGGAAGTCGGCAGAACCGGGAGTCCTCTTTTGGGATACTATTACTCGGGAATCTGTACCCGATTGCTATGCTGATCTGGGATTCAAAACAGTTTCTACCAATCCTTGCGGAGAGATACCTTTGTGCCCTTATGACAGTTGTCGTTTATTAGCTGTCAATCTATATTCATACGTTGTAAATCCGTTTACAGATAAAGCATATTTCGATTTTGACCTGTTCAAACAACATATTATGCTGGCTCAGCGTATTATGGATGATATTATCGATCTTGAAATGGAAAAAATCGATAAAATATTGGATAAGGTTAAGTCTGATCCCGAGTCGGATGAAGTGAAGCAGACAGAATTACATCTTTGGGAAAAGATACGGTCAAAGACTTTGAAAGGACGTCGTACCGGAGTCGGAACGACAGCCGAAGGAGATATGCTGGCTGCTCTCGGATTACAGTATGGGACAGAAAAAGCGACGGAATTTTCGGAACAAGTCCATAAGACATTGGCTTTGGCGGCATATCGCTCTTCTGTGCAGATGGCGAAAGAAAGAGGAGCTTTTGAAATATTCGATGCGAAGAGAGAAGAGAAGAACCCGTTTATTCTGCGTTTAAAGGATGCCGATCCTGAGCTTTACTCTGATATGGTGAAGTACGGACGTAGAAATATTGCTTGTTTGACGATTGCTCCGACAGGGACGACGAGCCTTATGACGCAGACTACCTCCGGTATTGAGCCGGTGTTTATGCCTGTGTATCGTCGCCGTCGGAAAGTAAATCCGAATGACCCTGAAGTTCGTATCGATTTTGTCGATGAATCAGGAGATGCGTATGAAGAGTATGTCGTATTCCATCATAAGTTTATAACATGGATGCAGACCAATGGTTATGAAGTGCGATCGAATTATACACAGGAAGAAATAGACGAATTAGTATCCAAATCACCTTATTATAAGGCTACATCGAATGATGTCGATTGGTTGCAGAAAGTGAGAATGCAAGGTCGTGTTCAAAAATGGGTAGATCATTCGATCAGTGTAACGATCAATCTACCGTCAGATGTAACAGAGGAATTGGTGGGACAGTTGTATGTTGAAGCCTGGAAGAGCGGCTGTAAAGGTTGTACCGTTTATAGAGATGGTTCTCGGGCAGGAGTGCTTCTCGCAACAAAAAAGGAGGAGAAAAAAGCACCGGTACATCTTGATCCTAAACGTCCTATAGAGTTGGATGCCGATGTAGTCCGTTTCCAGAATAATAAAGATAAATGGATTGCTTTTATCGGTTTGAAAGACGGGAATCCTTATGAAATTTTTACAGGTCTGGCGGATGATGAGGAGGGAATCTTGCTTCCGAAAAATATTACGAAAGGAAAGATAATTAAAGCTATCGATGAAGAAGGCAATAAACGTTATGATTTCCAATATCGAAATAAGAGAGGATATAAAACGACAATTGAAGGTTTATCCGATAAGTTTAATCCTGAATATTGGAATTATGCCAAATTGATTTCGGGAGTCTTGCGTTACGGTATGCCTATTGATCAGGTTTTGAAGCTCGTTTCTACTCTTGAATTGGACAGTCAGTCTATCAATACGTGGAAAAACGGGGTGGAAAGAGCTTTGAAAAAATATCTGCCGAACGGAACAAAAGCCAGCGGACAAACGTGTCCGAATTGTGGTCAGGAAACTCTCATTTATCAGGAGGGCTGTTTAATTTGTACTTCGTGCGGTACATCTAAATGCGGATAAATCGGTCGATTATTGTATAAAAAGATATTCTATTGATAAAAAAGACGAACATGTGTTCGTCTTTTTTTGTTTGAACTTATAAGCCTGTTTTAAATCTTTTGAAAATTATACTATTTCATTTCGGATAAAAATTTAAACAGGCATTTAACTATATTTGAAAGAAAGAATTTTATTTTTGGGCTGAGATATAATTATCGGTTTTGAATAAATTCGTAACTTCATAACGAGCTAATGATTAAAATGAATAGCTATGAAAATAGTCTTTAAAATAGAATATCATACCCGTTGGGGACAAGAACTTTATGTGACAGGCAGTCATTCTTCTCTTGGTAATTTTGAGGAGGAGAAAGCTGTACCGATGCGGTATGAAGGAGATGGGATATGGGCTTTAACACTGAATTTGCAAGACGCATCTTCCGGATTTGATTATCATTATTTAGTGAAAGAATATGGGCAGCCTTATGACAAAGAATGGGGCGAGCCTCGCTCTTTTATACCGTCGACATTAAATCATACTTATTATTTATATGATGTTTGGCAGAATATGCCTGCCAACAGTTCGTTTTATTCTTCTGCGTTTAATAAAGTAATTTTGGCACGTCATCGGACAGGTTCAGATGTTTTGCCTTCTTATTCAACTGCCGTGACGTTACAGATATATGCACCCTCTATTCGTCCGGATGAAGTTGTGGCTTTGACCGGGACAATGATGTCTGAGGCATGGAGTATTAAGGATGCTATTATTATGGATGATACACGTTTCCCTTTGTGGGAGGCTGTATTGGATGCATCATCTTTGAAACATACCGTAGAATATAAATTCTTGGTCATGAAGAAAGATTCCCGTAATGTCGTTGCATGGGAATCTGGGAATAACAGAGTTTTGGAGATTCCTCATTTGGGATCGAGTGAGAACATCGTTTTTTCCGGCTTTAAATGGAATCTTCCTTTACCGGACTGGAGAGGGGCAGGAGTCGTAATTCCGGTCTTCTCATTACGTTCAGAAGAAAGTTGGGGAATAGGAGAGTTCCTTGATTTGAAGAAGATGGTCGATTGGGCTGTACAGACAGGTCAGCGGTTTATTCAGGTTCTGCCGGTTAATGATACTACAATGACTCATACTTGGCTTGATTCGTATCCTTACAGGGCGAATTCTATTTTTGCTCTTCATCCGGCATATTTACGAGTAACGGCAATAGATCGGTTGAAAGACAATGATTCTATGGTTGCATATGAAAAACTTGCAGCAGAGTTGAATGTTTTGCCAGAGATTGATTATGAGCGAGTAACTCTTATGAAATGGGAGTATTTAAAAGCCGTATTTTTGCAGTCAGGGGAAAAAACATTGAATTCATCTGGTTTTAAAGAGTTCTTTGAGGCTAACAGAGAATGGCTTGAGCCTTATGCTGCTTATTGTTGTTTGCGTGATATTTATGAAACTCCGGACTTTAGGAAATGGAAGATGTATTCGGTTTTCAATCCGGATGATATAGCCGAATTCTGTGCATGTGGGAATATTTATTATGATAAAGTCAGTTTTTATTATTTTGTTCAGTATCATTTACATGTACAGCTTCTTGAAGTCAGGAATTATGCGCATGCAAAAGGCATAGTGCTTAAAGGCGATATTCCTATCGGGGTAAGTCGGGATAGTGTAGATGCGTGGTCTCATCCCGAATTGTTTTACATGGATTCGCAGGCTGGAGCTCCACCTGATGATTTCTCTGTAGAAGGCCAAAATTGGGGATTCCCGACATATAATTGGGATGAGATGGCTAAAGACGATTATGCTTGGTGGAAAGCCCGTTTTCGTAAAATGGCAGAATATTTCGATGCATACCGCATAGATCATATATTGGGTTTTTTCAGAATCTGGGAAATTCCCGAAAGTGCCATACAAGGAGTATTGGGGCATTTTAATCCGGCTATTCCTTTTTCGATAGAAGAATTACAGTCTTATGGATTTTATTTTGATGAACACCGACATGCACATCCGTATATTCGGGAATATATGTTACAAAGTCTGTTTGGCGAATATGCAGGAGAGGTAATACATGATTATCTGCTTGAATGCGGATATGGAATATATGCATTGAGTCTCGATTTCAATACGCAAAGGAAAATTGAAAACCATTTTTGTGGTAAAAGTGATGAGAAGAGTTTAAAAATAAAATCCGGACTTTTTGCATTAACAGATGAAATTTTGTTCGTAGAAGATCCTTACCAGAAAAGGAAGTACCATCCTTGTATCTCTGCCCGGCAAACATATAGTTATAAATCTTTGACTGATTATGAAAGATGGTGTTATGATCGGCTGTATGTTGACTTTTTTTACCATAGACAAGATGCTTTTTGGAAAAATGAAGCAATGAAGAAACTACCACCGTTGATATCTTCAACCGGGATGCTGGTGTGTGGTGAGGATCTGGGGATGATACCGCAATCTGTACCGGAAGTAATGAATGCGTTGCAGATTCTGTCACTCGAGATACAAAGAATGCCGAAAGATCCGGATAAAGAGTTTGGAGATGTAGCTAATTATCCGTACTTGTCGGTATGCACTACTTCTACGCATGATATGTCCGGAATCAGAGCATGGTGGGAGGAAGACAGGAGTAAGACCCAACGGTATTATAATTGTATTTTACAAGAACAAGGAGAAGCTCCTTATTACTGTGAACCGTGGATATGTGAAAAGATTCTTGCTATGCATATGCATTCGCCTTCTATGTTGGCTATCATTCCATTACAAGACTGGCTTTCGATTGATGGAAATATACGTCGTAATAATCCTGTAGAAGAGAGGATAAATGTTCCGGCTAATCCTCGCAATTATTGGCGTTATCGTATGCATATTACGATAGAAGATTTGTTGAAAAACTCCGATTTCAATAAACGGGTATTCGAGTTGGTGAGATCCGGTGGGAGAGAATGATTAAAAAAGCAATCGGGTGGAATCAAATCCCACCCGATTGCTTTTTTTAAGAGCAGTTTTATTTTTCCGTATATCTTACGATTGTTTGTTCACGGTCAGGACCTACCGAAACGATTTTGATCGGAACTTGCAGTTCCTTTTCTAAGAATGAGATATAAGCATTAAATTCTTCCGGGAATTCGTCTTCACTTTGCATTTTGGTCATGTCGCATTTCCATCCCGGGAGCTCTACATATACTGGTTCGATAGAATCATTGATTTCAAAAGGAAACTCTTCTGTCTCTTTACCATCAATTTTATAAGCAACACAAGCTTTTATCGTTTCGAATGTGTCGAGCACATCGCTTTTCATCATGATGAGGTGTGTAACGCCGTCTATCATAATGGCATATTTTAAGGCGACGAGATCTATCCATCCGCAACGACGTTTACGTCCGGTTACTGCTCCGAACTCGTGCCCGATACTACACATCTTTTCACCTGTTTCATCGAATAACTCTGTGGGGAAAGGACCGCTTCCTACTCGAGTGCAATATGCCTTGAAAATACCGTAAACATTCCCGATTTTGTTAGGTGCTATACCGAGTCCCGTACAAGCACCGGCACAAATGGTATTTGAAGAAGTCACAAAAGGATATGAACCGAAATCGACATCTAACAGAGTCCCTTGTGCTCCTTCTGCAAGAACCGATTTACCCTCTTTTAAAAATCCGTTTACGACGTGTTCGCTGTCGATGAGATTAAATTTTTTCAAATATTCCAGAGCCTCGAACCATTGCTTTTCGAGTTCTGCAATATCATATTGATAATTAAGTGATTTTAAAATAGATTCATGTCGGGCTTTGGCTTTGGCATACTTCTCCTCGAAGTTGTGTAACAAATCACCTACTCGCAATCCGTTGCGGCTTACTTTATCGGTATAGGTAGGGCCGATACCTTTACCTGTCGTTCCGATTTTAGAGTCGCCTTTAGCAGCTTCGTATGCTGCGTCTAATATACGATGAGTCGGGAGTATAAGATGTGCTTTCTTCGAAATGTATAATCTTTGTGTCAGGTCATGTCCGCTGGCTGCCAGAGCTTCGGCCTCCTGTTTGAAAAGAACAGGATCGAGAACAACTCCGTTACCGATTACATTTACTTTTCCGCCTTGAAAAATACCTGAAGGAATAGAGCGGAGTACATATTTTTGACCGTCGAACTCCAAAGTGTGTCCTGCATTTGGGCCTCCTTGGAAACGGGTGATAACGTCATACTTAGGGGTTAGCACGTCGACTACTTTTCCTTTACCTTCGTCGCCCCATTGTAAACCTAATAGCACATCTACTTTCATACGTATATACCTAATTTTATATAAACTTTCTTGTTCTTGAAAAAATAAGGGCTATTTACGAGATGATTTTTTTCGTTCTGCCTGATTGCAACGGTTACATAGGCCATATACATACAAGGCATAATATGAAGTTGTAAATTTCCCGAATTTTTTGTTTGCCAATACATTCAATAGTTCTTGATCTTTCACTTCCTGTACTTTCCCGCATTTTGTACAGATCAGGTGATGATGGCTGACCATATTATACGATTTTTCGTACTGGGCGGGATTGTAACCGAATTGATGTTTCCTTATCAGACCGGCATCGACAAGCAGGTCTACGGTATTGTAAATGGTTGCCCGGCTTACCCGATATTCGCTTTGAGACATAATGTCATAAAGCGAATCAACATCGAAGTGTTCGTTCGTCGAATATATCTTATCCAATATGGCATAGCGCTCAGGAGTTTTGCGATGACCTTTCGCTTCTAAATATTGAGTAAGTTTTTGTCTTACGATTTCTTTCGTTTTATCTTCCGGCATGGTGTCATTTGTAGGAAACAGGACAAAGATAATTAATTTTTATAACAAGAACAATGAAACATTAGTTCATTTATCTTGCGTCGGAAAAAGAGTGTCTTTGCAAAATTCATATTCCAGTAAGATCTCTTCTGCAAATCTTTTTTGTCTGTCATTTCCTGTTTCGGATATATGGCGAAATATGTCGGCTATATGTTTTGCTGTTTGAAGATCTCTGTGCATCAGCCGTTTTATGCAATTGAGTGCCGCTATTCGTATTGAGGAGATTTCCCGGTCGTCTTGGTTTAAAACTGAGGATATGAGTTTTTCTTCTCCTGCTTTGTCCGGATACCTGTTTTGCATCATTAGCCGGTTAAATAATTGGTATCCTGTATAGCGAAGAATATCTTTGTCCGATGTGACCCATTCGCTTGCTTTTTGTATTGCAAACGGGAGTTTGATAAATAAATTCATGCAACAGATGTCTGCAATTTCAGGATAGGGAATCTCCTCAGCCCATTGTTGAGCTTTGTCCGGATTCATTTCATTTGCCGGATATAGCCATGTAGCTAACATTTTCGATTCTCTTATTTGTTCTTTCCAAAGATATTGGGCTAATTCCGCATTGGGGGTATATGATTCTGCGATATTGCGTATCAATGGAAGGGTAAGACCGAAATTAATCCGGTAGTCCATCCCTTTTTCTCGCATACTTGTAGAAACGATTCCGTTCATTGCCATTCTGAATCGTTTTTTTATTTCCCGTAAAGTTTCCTCCATAAAAGTTAAGATATAAAATAGCTTGTTTCAAAGGTACGTAGAATTTTTATTTTTACTCAATATAAAATATAAAAAACGGATAATCTCATAATTGAAATTATCCGTTTTCCATATTATTGTTTATGAGTTTCTAATCGTTATAAGTAGGTAGGGGAGAATAGTCTTTTGAGTACCGTAACATTTGTTCAGAATACCCTTCATCGTATGAGATTTTTACATCTGTGATATTTCCGTTACTATCTTTTACGGGAGTATATACAGGATTAATGAATCCCTTATACGGAGCAATGTTCAATTTCTCGTAACGGGCTAATACTTCTTTATGAAGATCGGGATCTACTTTTACGGCATAAGTTTCCACAAGATTCTTTCCGGCTTCATAATCTCCCGTAGATTTGATGCGTTGTATTTCTGCCAGCAATTCGCCCAATAATGTCCGCATTTTGTCGTAATCGTTTATAACGACAAATGTTTTCCCATTTTTCTTTTTAAATTCTACGACTTTATCCTGAGCACCTTTTTCCAATACCCAAGCTGCGATCAATTGTCGATTACGCATGTGCGCTTCTTCGATGTTTTTGCCGGGAGCGATACGGGTCAGTTGAGTCATAAGGCCGTTCATCATGTACTTATAGTATTCCGACTTATAAGCATCTGCTGTTGGCAGGAGTCCGAGAGATACTATTTTCGGATCGGCGATATAATAGAGGGCAAATAGATCTGCTCGTGCTTCTTCGAGAGTAGAGGTATAGGCTTTTAATGCATCGGGATCTGTACCCGGGAGTAATTTTCCGGAAGCATGCCCGAGACATTCATGCAGGTCGGTATGTAAATTGTCGGCTTGAAATCCGTATTTTTCCATCCAGTTGCGTTCTGTATCGCTCCATACAAATTCTTCTGCAAAGCCATTTCCTTGTGCCGCTTTATCGTAAGCATCTGTAATATTTTCGATCGTTACAGATTTTGAACCGTGATCGTGACGTATCCAGTTGGAGTTCGGAAGATTGATTCCGATTGCAGTAGAAGGATAAGAGTCTCCTCCAAGAATAGCTGCGGTGATTACCTTTGCCGATACACCTTTCACGTTTTCTTTTTTAAACCGGTTATCTACCGGAGAGTTGCTTTCGAACCATTGAGCGTTGTTACTGATGATCTCGGTACGTCTCGAAGCTTCTTTATTTTTAAAGTTGACCAATGCTTCCCAGCTGGCTTTCATGCCAAGAGGATCTCCGTAGGTTTCGGTAAATCCGTTTACAAAATCAATGTCAGAGTTCAGATCTCCGACCCAAAGGATTGCGTATTCGTCAAATTCTTTTAAATCACCGCTTTTATTGTAAGAAATCAGTTTTTCGATTACTGCTTTTTGCTGGTCGTTTTCTGCAACGGCAGCAGCTTTTTCAAGCCAATAAACGACTTTTTCTAAAGCTTCGGAATAACGACCTCCGACTTTATAAACTTGTTCTTGTATTTTTCCGTTCCGTTTAACCAGACGGCTGTTCAATCCGTATGAAATAGGAGTGGGATCGGCAGGATTTTTCATGTTATTATAAAAAGCTTCGGCTTCGGCCTGAGTGACTCCGTCATAATAATTCCCTGCAGAAGTTGCGACAAGATCTTCTCCTTCGGTTTGATTTACCCGTTTTGTCATAATCTTGGGATTAAACATTACCGGAGTGATGTCGTTCAGTAAATCTTTAATGCTTCCTCCTTTTTTTAAAGGCAAAGACTGAGCCGGTATAGAGCTGACTGCTTGAACGAAGAAGTTTTGGCTGAATTCCGGTTTAAATTTATCCGTAGAATAGTGGTGGTGTATTCCATTGGCAAACCATACTTGTTTCAGATATTTTTCCAAAGCTTTAAAATCTTTACTGTTTCTGTCTCCTTTATATTGGGTATAAACGGCCTCAAGAGTCCGACGGATAGCCAGATTCCATTTCCCGTTTTGATCATATAAAATATCTCGTCCTTGTAATGCGGCTTGAGAAAGATAATAGACTAATTCTTTTTGTTTAGGTGTCAAGTCTTCAAATCCCGGAACTTTATAACGAAGTATTTCCAGATCTGCAAATTTTTCAACCGAATAGAAATTTTTTTCAGCTGCCGATATTTCGACAGATGTTGAAAATGTAGCTGCGGCTATCATCATACAAATAGTTTTTTTCATTGTCATTTTGTTTGATCTGTGTTTCAATGTATATGCAAATGTACAATCTTCAGGTTAAAGAAAAAAGTTTCATTAGTAAAACTCTAATGAATATAGTTTATAGAAGTAAAAGCCTGTCTTAAATTTTGCTTGGGGTTGATTTGGAATAAATTCATATGAATAATCATTTTCCCTATCGATAGGGAAAATGTACAGATACTGCCACCATCGTTATAGACTGGCGCTAAGATTTGTGTTTTTATGCAGAAGATTATTTCATTTTTATGAAATGGTTAAAGTTGCGTTGTTTCGGTAAGATTTGGGTGAAAAACCGGTGTAGCGTTTGAAAAACTTACCGAAAAAGGACGGGTTCGGGAAATTCATTTGAAAAGCTATTTCTTGAACCGTTGCATTGGAATATTTCAAAAGAAAAATAGCTTCTGACATAATGACTTCGTCTATCCACCTTGAAGGTGTTTTCCCGCTTACTTCTTTGATTATAGTTGATAAATATTTAGAAGAAATACATAATTTCGATGCATAAAAATGAACCTTCCTTTCTTTTTTGCAGTATTGTGAGACCAATTGCATAAATCGTGCGAAATAATCTTGATTTCTACTTTGGTGAATGTCTGAGATTTTGAGAAACTCAGGATTATTTACCAGACTGATTATGTCATATAAGAAGGTTTTTAAAGCTGCGTGATAAGCTTTTCTGTTCCATTCCGAACATGTAGCGGTTTTTATTCGTTCCTGTATATTATCCAACATTCGGATGAGTTCATCTTTTCTGTTTGTCGGAATGGTGATGACCGGATTATTTGCTGTTTGGATGAATAAAGGAGATATTTTATTCCATTGCAAAAAATTCTTTCTTAAATAGTCGGGAGCTAAGATTGCCCCGCTTATGATACTCTCCTTTTTGCAATCTATTTTTATAATATTATTGGGCAAATATACGAACAATGTACCTGGAGTTACGGTGTATGATCTTAAGTCTGATATTATGTTTACTTCTCCGCTGATACAAAATAGTAAGGCATAAGCTTCAACTTGGAAAGGTGATTGTACATCTTCTGGTTTTATACTCTGTCGCATTATCATGCAACCGTCAAGCACGCTTTTCTCCTTGCAGGGGTATGATTTCGTCATATGCTCGAATGTGCATTTTTTTATTTGTACCATATCTGTTGTTTTTTTGATATATCATATTGAAATAACTTTATCAGTTTCTTTGCCTTTAGATAATCTTTTATGAGTTTTTCCGATAACTTAGAACCGCCCATATATTAAGTGTCACGGCAAAACTTAATAATGCTGTCAGTTGTGGTATTAATTCAGCTATTCCGCTTCCGCGCAGATAAACAGCTCTCATTACTTGAATGAAGTATTTTAAGGGATTAAATATGACTATTGTTTGTGCCCATTCAGGCATGCTTGCGACCGGAGTGAACAGTCCGCTTAACAGAATTAGAATAATCATAAAGAAGAACATGACGAACATTGCCTGTTGCATAGTACCTGAATAGTTTGAAATAATCAAGCCGAATCCGGAGATTAAAACAATGAAAATCAGTGAAAAAAAGTATAATGTGAACAGACTTCCGACAGGCGAAATTCCATATAATACTTTGGCCAATAGGAAGCATATGTTCAGTACTATGAAACCGACAATCCAATAAGGTATCAATTTGGCAAGGATAAATGTAAACTTGCTTACCGGAGTTACATTGATTTGCTCGATAGTTCCTATTTCTTTTTCACTTACTATATTTAGTGCCGGAAGGAATCCGCAAAGCATGGTCAGTAACATTACCATGAGTGCCGGTACCATAAAGAATTTGTAATTTAAGTATGGGTTGAAACGGTTCTGCACCGAAATATTTACGTTTGCCGATAGATTACCCGCATTACTTGAATTTAGCCACTCTTGTTGTATTTCTCCGGCAAAACTGTTTATTATTTCCATCATATACGAACTACCCAGTCCTCCTTTTGTTCCGTTTACTGTGTTGGCGGAGATCAGTACGTTTGCATTCTTTTCTTTGATGAGGTCTTTTTCAAAGAAAGGCGGTATTTCGAGAATGATATCGGTAGAGCCTTTCTCTATAGACCGCATGGCTTCGTTATATGTCGGGGATATTTCTTTTAAATGGAAATATTCGGATGCATTTATCTTGTGTATGAGCCTTCGGGAATAATCCGAATGGTCGTTATCCACTATCCCCAGATTGATATTTTTTATTTCAAGGTCTGCCGCCCAAGGCATCAATATCATCATCATGCACGGAAAGATCAGTATTAATTTCGGCATGAATGAGTCCCTGATCATCTGTTTGAACTCTTTTTCTATGAGATATTTTATTTTCATATTATTCGAGTCTGTTTTTAAATTTCTTTAGACTTATAGTAATTAATGTTATGGCCATAAACATGAGAATCGATATTTCTTGCCATGCAAGAGAGACATTTACTCCTTCGATCATCAGTTTTTTTACGGTCATTATATACCATTTTGCCGGAATGATGTGCGATATCCATTGTAGTATGGAGGGCATACTTTCTATCGGGAATATCATTCCGGAAAGCAACATGGTAGGCATCATCAATATCATTCCCGAAGCCAGCATAGCTGCTACCTGCGTTTTTGTCAAGGTCGAGATCAACAACCCGAGAGATAATGATACGAAAATGAAAAGGAGAGATACGATAATCAGCCAGAATAGACTGCCGGCAATAGGAACATGCAAAACATAAACCGATAAAATGAGAATCGTAAATAAGTTTACGCAGGAAAGAACGAAATAGGGGACTGCTTTTGCCAAAATGATAAAGATAGGTCTCATTGGAGAGACCAACAACACCTCCATTGTCCCCATTTCTTTTTCCCGAACAATCGATATAGATGTCATCATTGCGCATATCAACATCAGAATGAGCCCCATAACACCCGGTACAAAATTATATGCGCTCTTCATTTGAGGATTATATAATAATTTTATGTTTGAGGTGATATGCAGGGGGATATTGTTGCCAAGAGCCAGTTCTTGCTGGCTGGCAGCAATGATACTTGCAGCGTATTGAGTGAATGTTTTTGCTGTATTGGGATCGGTTGCATCGGCAATAATTTGTATGCCGGCTTCTCCGGTGTGCAATAATTTGCTGCTAAACTGTTCGCTGAATACGATTATCATATCCGCTTTGCCCTCTTTAAACTCTTTTTCTATTTCGTTGCTGGTATGCAGATAGCGATCTACGATAAAATATTCGCTGGCGTCTATTCGCTCTATTATTTTTCTGCTGACGATATCTTCGTTTGGGTTCAGTATGCTGACCCGTATGTCCTTTATATCGGTATTGAGTGCAAACCCAAAAATAATAATTTGTATGATCGGCATTCCGAGGAGAATCATCATTGTCCGGATATCCCGGAAAATATGATAAAATTCTTTATGTACAAAAGCTATAAATTGTTTCATATCAATCTGCTTTACGAGTTGCCTTGCGGGCTAATTGCTGGAAGACATCTTCCATGCTTTCTGCTTTAAATTGCTGTTTCAAGTTCTTGGGAGTATCTAATGCGTCGATGCGTCCATCGACCATTATCGAGACCCGATTGCAATATTCCGCTTCATCCATATAATGTGTCGTGACGAATACTGTTATTCCCCGATCAGCGGCCTGATAGATCAGTTCCCAAAATTGACGTCGTGTCGAAGGGTCTACGCCTCCGGTCGGTTCATCGAGAAATACGATCTTCGGTTCGTGAAAAATAGATACCGAAAACGCGAGTTTCTGTTTCCAGCCGAGGGGAAGTTCTTTTACCAAAGTATTCCGTTCGCTTTCAAATCCGAGTTGTTTTAGAAGAATATTCGTTTTTTCGGAGATCTGACGGTCGTTCATTCCGTATATTCCGGCAAAAAGCCGTATATTTTCCCATACTTTTAGGTCTTCATAAAGTGAAAATTTCTGACTCATGTATCCGATGTTCTCTTTTACATTCTCGGCTTGTCGGTATATATCGAACCCTGCAACCTTTCCTTTTCCTGAAGTCGGTTTACTAAGGCCGCAAAGCATTCTCATCGCAGTTGTTTTTCCAGCACCGTTAGCCCCTAGAAAACCAAAAATTTCACCTTTAAAAACCTTGAAAGAGATGTGGTTTACTGCCGTAAAATTTCCGAAAGTCTTGGTCAGGTTTTCTGTTTCAATAACAATTTCGTTCATATCATCCGTTTTTAAGCAAGCTGCATGTAACAATCTTCTATAGAAGCCTTAATTTCTTGAATTAAAATTTCCTCATGACCTTTTTGTTGTAGCCATCTGCATAAATCATTTATCGTTAATTCATTGTTTTTTAAGGTGACATGGTGTGTTTCACCAAATGCAAAACAACTGTCGATAGAGGGATGAGACCGTAAATCTGTCAATAATTTGAACATTTTGTTACTTTGTACCGACCATAAGGTTTTATTGAAGTCGGCAGTAATGTTTTCGGGTGTATCTATTCCTATGAATTTGCCTTCTTTGATTAGGGCAATCCTGTCGCATAAACGGGCCTCATCCATGTAAGGTGTAGATACGAGTATTGTAATACCTTGATTTTTTAATCGTTTCAGCATTTCCCAGAATTCTTTGCGGGAAACAGGATCTACACCGGTAGTCGGTTCATCTAAAAACAGAACCGAAGGCTTGTGAATGAGAGCGCAACTTAAAGCCAGTTTCTGTTTCATCCCTCCGGATAAAGCTCCGGCTTTTCTGTCTTTAAACGGCTCTATCTGTTGGTAAATATCTTTTATTAAATAATAATTCTCTTGAATGGTAGTTTGAAAGACAGATGCGAAAAATTTCAGGTTTTCTTCTACCGATAAGTCGGGATATAGAGAAAATTTACCGGGCATATATCCGATACGATTACGGATCTCTTTATAATCTTTTATTATATCCAGTCCATCGACGGAGGCTGTTCCGCTGTCAGGCAGGATAAGAGTTGTCAATATTCTGAACAAACTCGTTTTCCCGGCACCGTCCGGACCTATGATCCCGAACAGTTCACCTTGAGATACCGAAAATGAAATGCCTTCTTTAGAGTCCGGTTGTCCGAGAGCATATTTGTTTTCGTAAGATTTTTTGATATTATTTACTTCGATAGCTTGCATAGGACTTTGTTTTTGGTAGTCAGTCATTATTCGAGGAAAATCTTACTTCTCCATACATCCCTATTTTTACATAACCATCGTTTTTTATTGCTATTTTTACCGCATAAACGAGGTTTGCCCGTTCGTCTTTAGTCAATATTGTTTTGGGAGTAAATTCCGATTGAGAAGAGATCCATGTGACGATACCGGGATATTCTTTCCGTTTCCCATCACCGTAATCCGATATTACCGTTACTTTTTGCCCTACTTTGACTTGGGACAGTTGAACAGAAGTAATATATGCTCTGAGATACATATTTTCGATGTCGGCAACTTTGAAAAGAGGTTTTCCTGTATTTGCCAATTCTCCGGCTTCGGCATATTTGGTGAGTATGGTTCCGTTGATAGGACTGCTGATAGAACATTTTTTTAGTTGGTCTTCTATTTGTGCAACTTGAATTTCAAGAGCCGAACTTTGCTCTGTAATGCTGTTGCTATTGTTTTGTAATGTAGATTCCTGAGCTTTCAGTTGTTTCTCCAGAACAGCGATCTGCCCATTGATGTCATCTAATTGTTTTTCATTGGCAGCATTCGATTTAAGCAAATTGATAATCCTCCTTTGTTCGATTTGGGCGGTCGCAATTTGCTGTCTTGTAGCCGCAATTTGTTTGTTTATATCCGGACGGTTACTTTCTACAGAACGGATATTCTTTAATAGTTGCTCTTTTTGCAGAAATAACTGTACCGTATCGATATAGCCTAATTTTTGTCGGGCAGTTACGATAGACCCTTCTTCGATATCGAGCTGTTCTATTTTCCCGTTAGCTTCGGCAGAAACGATTACTTCGGTGGCCTCAAAAGTCCCTGAAGCGTCCATGTTGTCACTATTATTTCCACAGGCACATAGAGCGAGAAAGCCTGATAATATTCCGTATTGATATATCTTTTTCATATTAATTGTTTGTTGTATTTTTCAAATTATATATAGCCATTAAATATTGTATCTCATGTAAATATTTAGATTGTCTGGCTTGATCTGCCGCATTGATTTCCCGCAAAAGTTCGGTTACCGATAATGTCCCGTTTTTCACTTTTATTTCAGCCGCCTTTTTTATGTTGTCACGCAATAAGATGATTTGATCATCTTCTTTCATAAGTTCTTTGATTTTTTTTATTTCACTGTTTTCCTGAAGCATTTGCAGGCGGGTGTTGAACAAGAATGTTTCTTGTCCGATTTGGTTATTCCGGATATTCGTATCGATGATTTTTTTCTCATTTTTTTTAGTATAAAGAGTCCCGAAGTTCCAAGATAACCGTACCCCTGCTATGTAGTAAGGTGTAAACTCATTTTTTAGCATGTCTAAGCCGGGATTTCCGTATGCACCTTGTATAAATAAACCTAATTTAGGCATATTCGAAGCTGATAGAATTTTTTTCTGGGATTCTAACAAAGTGTGTTGAGCCTCGAAAAGTTGTAGTTCGGGGCGTTTTATCTCATTCCCGGGAAGCAATGTTGCAGTCGGTTTTTCCAGTGTTTTGCTGTCCGAAATATTTTCCCCGATCATTGCACCTAACATCCGAAGGTAAGCATCTTGTCCGGTTTGTAATTCCGTATTGCGTTGTCTGGCGTTGATTTGCTCTACTTTTACGGCATCCAAGTCGCTTTGATTAGCGATGCCATTTATCATATATGACTCTATTTGTTTGTAGTTCCTTTCCAGCTCTTGCTGTAATAGCCTGTTCTGTTTCAACTGTTCGTCGATAAGAAGAATGCCGAAATAGAGTTGGTTGACCCTGTCATTTAATTCGTACATTTCTACGTCTAATTTTTTATTCTCGACATCGGACGAGGCTTGAAGATTGTTTTTTTGAGAGCGGATAGCACCTCCGTCCCAAATGACTTGATTTAATTCGACGGCGATTTTATATTGGTCTTTATTCAACCCCTTGATATTAAGGTTCGGCAATTGAATAGGAATCTCCGTGACATCCGATTGATAGGTGGCTTGAGCTGAGAAAGAGAGTTGAGGCAGGTAACCTTTGTTTGCATTGGACAGATTGTATTCCCGTGTTTGTTCTATCAGTCCGTATTGTTTGATTTGCGGATAATTTTCTATCGCCTTTTTTTGACAACTTTCTAAAGATAGTTGTCCGTAACCGGCAAAAACCGGTAAGCAGGAAAAGAAAACACCTAAAATAAAAAAACGTTTCATAGGAATTGTTTTTACTGGAACTTATAATTTATTTATGGACGAAGACCGTTAGTGATAAGAGTGATTACTTCTTTTTTTCGAGTTTCTGTAACCTTTTCGAAGTCTCCGAGCTCTATTCCCGTTATATTGCAAAAAGATGGATAGACGAGAAATATGAAAACATTCATGGATAGAATGTCGAGGAGCAAGGTAATCGGTTCTATCGGTCGTATTTCTCCGTTTTGAATAGCTTGTTTTCGTTCTTCTTCAAATTGCATATAGTAAGGTTTTGCTTTTTCTAATAGCAAACTTCTTAACCATTCGGTACGTTTAGGATCAGTGCCGAGTTCGTTCAAGATCATTCTCGGTAGTTTCGGATTTTGTTGTAAGATAGAAAAATGGATTTCTATAATTTGCCGTATTCTTTCGAGAAAAGAAACTTTTTGTTGACTTAATTCGAAAAGTTGAGGGATTATTTGTTCTAATTTTTTCTCAAAAATGCGGTTGAACAAGTTTTCTTTCGTACGGAAATAATAGTGTATCAGTGTTTGGTTACATCCTACAACTCGTGCGATTTCAGTTGTTGAAGTACGGTTAAAACCTTTGTCTAAAAAAAGCTGTTCGGCAACCTTTAATATTGATTGCTCCATGTCGTGATTAGTTTCGGTATTTGCCATCTCTATATTATTAATATGTTTATTTAATCAATATATTTAATTACTATGTTTAATAAATTTATTAGGATATGCAAATGAAAATATAAATTTCAATTTGCGCAACGATTGAAAGTTTGTTTTTGTTAAAAAAACTGATAATATTTTCTTATCGGAAAATTTAGAGCTCTTAAGAAATTACGTGATAATTAATTGCCAGAAAAAAAACAGCTTTAGAGATTAAATTTGCTTTTAAAGTGAAAAGAATTTGATTTGAAAAAATACGAATAGTAAAAATATCTACGATACAATTTGTGTATCAAGCTTTTTACTATTCGTAATAATCGCAAGTTACACATTCCGGAAAAAAGAATATGTAAAATTTGTACAAGCTCTTAAAATTTAGCCAAAGCTTGTTCTATATCGGCAATTATGTCATTTACATCTTCAATACCGACTGATAAGCGAATCAGATCAGGAGCAACTCCTGCTTCGATCAATTGCTCGTCGGTAAGTTGACGATGAGTGTGGCTTGCCGGGTGAAGTACACATGTGCGTGCATCTGCCACATGTGTTACGATACAAGCTAATTTTAAGCTATCCATGAATTTTATAGCATCTTCACGGCTTCCTTTCAAACCGAATGCAATTACTCCGCAAGAGCCGTTCGGCAAATATTTTTGTGCTAATTCATAATATTTACTGCTTTTTAATCCACAGTAGTTTACCCATGCGACTTTATCGTTAGCCTCAAGGTATTCGGCAACCTTTTGTGCATTTTGACAATGCCGGGGCACACGTAAATGTAAAGTCTCCAGTCCGAGATTTAGTAAAAATGCGTTTTGAGGAGATTGTATAGAACCTAAGTCACGCATTAGCTGGGCTGTGGCTTTAGTTATATAAGCCATTTTCCCGAAAGCTTTAGTATAAGTCAGTCCGTGGTACGATTCATCCGGTTGCGTCAGTCCCGGAAATTTATCTGCCTGAGCTTCCCAGTCGAAATTTCCGCTATCGACGATAACTCCTCCTACGCAGGTTGCGTGCCCGTCCATATATTTTGTTGTGGAATGAGTTATGATGTCAGCACCCCATTCGAATGGACGACAATTTATCGGAGTGGCAAAAGTATTGTCAACGATTAGGGGAACACCGTGTTTATGTGCAATTCGAGCAAACTTTTCAATATCGAGCACATCTATGCTTGGGTTCGATATGGTTTCACCGAACAAGGCTTTAGTATTCGGACGAAAAGCTTTGCTGATCTCCTCTTCACTATCGTCGGCATTGACGAAAGTACATTCTATTCCTAATTTTTTTAGGGTTACGCCGAATAAGTTGTATGTTCCGCCGTATATGGTGGAAGAACATACGAAATGATCTCCGGCTTGGCATATATTGAAGATAGCATAAAAATTAGCCGCTTGTCCCGATGAAGTTAGCATGGCTCCGATACCCCCTTCTAAAGCTGCGATCTTTGCAGCTACGGCATCATTAGTAGGATTTTGTAATCGAGTATAAAAATAACCAGACTCTTCCAGATCGAACAATTTTGCCATTTGTTCACTGGTCTCATATTTGAATGTCGTGCTCTGATAAATCGGCAATACTCTCGGTTCTCCTTTTTTCGGATTCCATCCTCCTTGTACGCAAAGAGTTGCCCGGCTGAAATTTTTTTCCATATTTAAATTTACTTTATAATATTAGCAATGTTTATGTCAGGTACAAAAATAGAAAAATGTTTTTTTTAGTATGCTTATGGATGGGGTATTTTTCCCGAAATGTGTTGTAGATATACTATTTCCAAAGCGGTTCGTTGTACCATAAAAAAAGTTCCGCCCTGGTACGCATTGTAAAGAGGCGTGGTGGAAATTGTTGATACAAAGGTAATGCTTTTGTGCTGTGTTCCAAATAATTTGATGTTTTCTATCAAAACAATAATAATGCCATGTATGTTGCATTAATTTTATCCATTAAATTCCACCAGCTAAAGTTACAGATAGTACTCATCAAGTACACACATAAAGCTCTCTGTTTTTGTATAATCCATAGACATCAAGACAAGATAATAAAAAATATACCGATCCTCTGTATTAAAATTCTTAAGTTTGGTATAATCATAAGAATACAAAACCCTATGTTCTGCTATCCGATCTCCTCTATGTCGGTGAAAAAAGAGGAGTTCATTTTTTTCATAAAATCCTTCTTTACATTTGTCATCCTTCCCAATGGCACGCCACCCACCAAAATATTGCCTTTAAAGTAAGTCTTGGGATTGTCTTCTTTCATACTTTGGGCTAAATTCCGTAAATTTTCACTACTCGCAAACTCAAGACCTTCATCTATTGTCAAATTCCAGCGAATATCCACCATCATCACCGTTTGAATGCCATCCCTCAATTGGGTATTTATTATGACTCCCCAGTCATCCCAGTAATAATCTGTAGATTCATTAAAAAAAGACTTATTTTTGTTCATACGCGTATAAGGTTCACCGAATATCTCCGTCACCCCTTCAATACTCATTCCCGGCCAAAACTCTTTGCCGTTATACGTTATTTTATCACCGTCGAAAATAAACAGATGCTCGGTGTTTACGCCCATTTCTTCCAGCTCCGAGCGGCTGTAGCGTGTGTCATACAGACCGTCCGTTCTTTCTCCATAGGCTGTTAGCGTGAAGAACAATACTATAAGATAGACTGAGAGGTTGATTCGTGTTTTCATGATAACCATGTTTTAATCAAGGTGGTTTATGTACTTTTCATATTCAGGACCTTCGTACGGTGGGTCACCAAAACCTCGTGAGTTAATGGCAATATCAAAGTGTGATATATCATTACCGTCATCAGACTTCTTGATTTTATAGGTATAATATTCTTCTCTGCGGTGTATAGGCGCTTTGGTGTAGTCCTAGTTATGCAGATGACAATCGTAAAGCAGAGGGAACGGATTATTGTCGAATTTCAGGTTCGTTTTTCTCAGAAAATCATCAATGTGCATACTTCTGCCCAAAACCGCTCCACCGACAACTATTTTACCGGTAAAATACTGACGTGGGCAACGGTTCTTTAGCCATTTTAGGTTTTCTTCGGATAGGAAATCACCTAATTCTATATTCCAGTCAATCAGTATTCTGCTTATAGGGGCACTGTCTTTTCCGCTTTCATCATGTGATGTCATGGTAAGTCCGATGGAATCCTATATAAATATTCCGGGTTCCGCAAGACGTTCGTAATGTCCGAATATTTCATACAGTTCTCCTATTGTCATTCCCGGCATGAACGGCTTGTCGTTGTAGGTTATTGTCGTATCTGTAAATATAAACAGGTGCTCCATATTTACCCCCTCTTTTTCGTAATCTATAGGCGGCTCTTTCGGCAGATGTTCTTCCAAAAATCGGTCTGTTTTTTCATCAGTGTGTCTACTTTGCCCAGAATGTTATCTATGCTTCCCATCGCCTTTTCGTGGTTGTAGCTGCACCCTGTACACGAGTTGAGTGCGGACAGGCAAAGCAGTCCGAACCATAGGGCAACGGCTGCCGGAGCGGGAATTTCTGCCATTTTCATGTGATTTAAAATTAGCTTATTATAGCCTGTTTCTTATCTCTTGAACATTTTTCTCTCCAATTTTTGCAACTCCATTGTTGCCTCAATGTAAGGGCCATCTACTTTGATGAGTAAATCTTCAAATTCTTTTTTTGCCCGGAAGAGCTTTACGACATCCTCGCTTTCCATGAACAGTCCGATATATTCGTCATCCAGCTTCCAAAGATACACGGGTATGTCCTTGCCCTTTGATACCATCGAGTTTATCAGAATCTTTTTAAGTTCGTCTTTACCTGTTTCTGCTTTCTGCAGGGCAGGTTTACCATATTTCTGCCTGGCAGCTTCTACCAGTTTCTCGAAGCCTGTTTTATCCATCTTCGTTTCGCAGGCCATCGATATTAATTTGCCTTGTGCATCGGTTACTAAATTCAGTTTCCCGAAGTCGGTATCACAAAAAGTTGCTTTCTTGGTAGCAAGACTGTCCATACTTATATAATATATTAAAATCGGATATTTCTCAGTCCGCGAAACATACATGTCTTTTGTGTATTTCACATAGCGATAGTTTACTTTTTTGCGGGTCTTTTGGGGATTATCGAAATCAATGAATGGAGAGCAAAAACGTTCCACATCGATGTCATAGTCCGGGTTATCCATGTTGATAATCTGTTTGTCTGATTGTGCATGGGCTGTTGC